>Ga0209647_1003825_pt1 | contig 11524 bp, 10 predicted proteins | sample GraSoi_2013_60cm_FD_185827 | JGI IMG/M metagenome (GOLD analysis project Ga0209647, IMG submission 185827) | Grasslands soil microbial communities from the Angelo Coastal Reserve, California, USA - Sample 9_17_2013_60cm (SPAdes) (version 2) | ecosystem: Environmental > Terrestrial > Soil >... | reverse complement strand
CGTGAACGTAGACCAGTTCGCCGGTCGCCTTGGCCGGTAGATCGACGCGCGGTACTGACTTCCCGACGATGGAGTAGGCGTCGACGTCCTTCACGGCGACATCGTCTGCCAGTTCGAGGCGGATGGTGTCGCCTGCGATCAACTCGCCATAGCTGACACTACGGTTATCCCTGCCGCGCACCAGTCCGTCTTCGATGGTGAGGTCTTCAACCGTAAGTTCCAGCCGTTCCGCCGCACGCGCGACCAGATACTGCCGCGCCTGCGCTGCGGCCTTGCGCAGCGGCACGGCCGTGATCTGAATGGTTTCGCTCGCGATCGTCGCGCCCTGGTTCGGAACGCGCGAGGTGTCGCCCAGTACGACCACGACACGGGCAAAGGACACGTCGAGCTCTTCGGCGACGATTTGCCCAAGCGCGGTGCGGATGCCGGTGCCGAGATCGACGTGGCCGTTATAGGCGGTGACCGATCCGTCTGATGTGATCTTGATGAAGGTCTCGAACTTGACGGCTTCGACCGGAGAGGCGGGACGGACGACGCTCAGCGTTCCCTGCGGCCGTGCGTCATGCTCGGGAGAGTCCGGCGCGGCCATCAGCTCTGCGCCTCGACGACAAGGCCCGCGGCGCGCATCGCCGCACGCATGATTTCGATATGTGCGCCGCAGCGACACAGATGATGGCGCAGCGCTTCCATCACCTCGGCTTCCGACGGCCGGGCGTTGCGATTGAGCAGCGCCTTGGTGGTGATGATCATGCCGTTCAGGCAATAGCCGCATTGCGCGGCCTGTTCGCTGATAAAGGCTTGCTGCACGGGATCGGGATGTTCGCGCGAGCCGAGACCTTCAAGTGTCACAATGTCGCGGTCAACACAGCCTTCGATTGGGATGACGCAGGAGCGCGCCGCGACGCCGTCGATCAGCACGGCGCAGGCGCCGCATTCGCCGAGCCCGCAGCCGTATTTCGGGCCGTTCAAAGCGAGGTCGTTGCGCAAGACATAAAGCAACGCGGTGTCGGGAGCGGCATCGACGTCGCAGGTCTTGCCGTTCACGGTCAGGCGCATCTTGCTCTGCGTCATGCTCCCAAGGTCCTCGTTGCGCTGCAAAATCCTGCGCCGGGTATGAGGGAAAGATACCGTTTGTGTACAAACGTGCAAGCCGCGCGTTCCCGCAGCCCAGCGCGCTGCCCGCTTTATGAACAAGGGGCGAGGCAAATGAGTTTTTATGCGGCAATCCGGCATTTTCGCTTTTGTTGCCGCTTGACAGGATTTCGGTCCACGCGCAACATCGTTCGTGTACGAACAAATGATGGCATCCGCGAGAGAGCGGCTGCGATCGCCGCCTCCCGAACTGCAGGCTTGTTCATGACCGACGTTTCGACCGCCGCCATCGGCGACAAGATCCGCTGCGATGCCTGTCCGGTGATGTGCTACATCAAGCCGGGCGCGGCGGGCGCGTGCGATCGCTATGCCAATCACGACGGCGTACTGGTGCGTGTCGATCCGCATATCGTGCTGGAGCGAACGGTGTCGCATGGCGGACGGCTGGTGCCGTTCCAGGCCGGCGGTGACTGGGATGGCAAACTGGTTCATGAACCCAGCGTGTTCGTGACCGCGATCGGCGCCGGCACCACCTATCCCGATTACAAGCCGGCGCCCTTCATCGTGTCCTCGGAAGTCGATGGCGTCGACATGGTCACGGTCGTGACTGAAGGCATTTTCAGCTATTGCGGCGTCAAGGTGAAGGTCGACACCGACCGCTATCTCGGCCCGGAGACGGCAACGGTGCGTGCCCAGGGCGAGGCGATCGGTCACGTCACCACCAGCGAATACGGGTCGCAGATGCTGTCGCTCGGCGGCGTGCACCATCTGACCGGCGGATCCAAGAAGGAAGGCCGCGTCACCTGCGACGCGCTGATGGACCTTTCCAATTGCAAGCCGGTGGAACTGACCATCGATGGCGGCGCCACTGTGGTGGTGCAGGCGGGCTATCCGCCGATCGTGAACGGCGTAGCCGAAGAGCGCATGCGCGTCGGCTGCGGTTCGGCCACCATCGGCATGTTCGCCAAGCAGTGGCACGGCAAGGTCGATGAAGTCGTGGTCGTGGACGACCACATCACCGGCGTGCTCTCGGAGCATCAGGCCGGCAAGCTCTTGGACATTCCTGATACCGGAATCAAGATGAAGGGCCGGCGCTCGACGCCGGGACGCTATTTCCAGGTCGCCGAGCCCGGCACCGGCTGGGGTGGCACCAAAATCTCCGATCCGCTGTCGGTATTGGGTCCGTTCGATCCCAAGGAGGCGCGGCCGGGACTCACGATGCTGATGGTCTCGACCACCGGTGAGCACGCGGCCTATTACGAACTCGACGAGGCGCTGCATCCGCTCGAGAAGCTGATGCCGCCCGATCTAAAACTTTCGGTCGAGCGCATCCAGGAAAATTGCGAACCGGCAATGTGCACGGTGCTGTTCATGGGCGGCGCCGGCGGCTCGTTGCGCGCCGGCGTTACCGATAATCCGGTGCGGCTGACGCGGTCGGTGAAGGACGCGCTGACGCGGGTCACCAGCGGCGGTGCGCCGGTTTACGTGTGGCCCGGTGGCGGCATCACCTTCATGGTCGACGTCACCCAGATGCCGGCAGGCGCCTTCGGCTATGTGCCGACACCGGCGCTGGTTGCGCCGATCGAGTTCACGCTCAAACTATCCGATTATGCCGCGCTCGGCGGTCATATGGACCATGTCCGTCCGCTGGCGTCGCTGAGCGACAATACCGAAACCCGGCCGATGCCGCACATCCCGGGACGGCGCGCATGACACGCCTCCCGCAAATCGCGCTTCTTCCTGACGGCAAGCGGCTGCATTTGCAGGATGGTCCGATTGATCTGATCATCGAAGCCAAGGGCGACGACGCGGATGTGCGTGTCGCCTATGACGCTGCGGCGCGTCGCTTCACTGGCCTGCTCGATGAACTCTGCGCCGAACTGGTTGAATTGCGTCAGCCAGCCGATCCGGCTCGCTGCACACTGAAAGGCATCGTCGCGCGCCGCATGCATGCGGCCGTGGCGCCGTTTGCCGCCGATCACTTCATCACGCCGATGGCCGCGGTGGCAGGTAGCGTCGCAGAAGAAATTCTTGACGCCATGCTGGGCGCGGCACAGCTTGACCGTGCCTATGTCAACAATGGCGGCGATATCGCGTTGCATCTGGCGGATGGCGAGCAATTCACCGTCGGCCTGATGGACCGGCCGGACCGGCATGGCCTGTTGCGCACGATGACCATCGATGCCGACGATCCGGTGCGTGGCGTGGCGACCAGCGGACGCCACGGCCGCAGTTTCTCGTTGGGGATTGCGGATGCCGTCACCGTGCTGGCGCGAACGGCTTCGCAGGCCGATGCTGCCGCCACCATCATTGCCAATGCCGTCGATCTGCCCGGCCATCCCGCGGTCATCCGTTGCCCCGCGAACGAATTGCAGCCCGATAGCGACCTCGGATCGCGCCTCGTGACCCACGATGTCGGTCCGCTCAGCGAAGATGAAGTCGAGACCGCGTTGAGGGCAGGGGCCGGTAAAGCACAGCAGTTATTCGCGGCCGGATTGATCGAAGGTGCGGCCTTGCGCCTGTTGGGCGAGACGGTCGGTGTGGGAACAGCGGTAATCGGGACACGCGCGTTGCCGGCGCTTCATGGAAACGCGATACAGGATACGATGCATGTCTGATCGGGAGCGAGGCTAAATAAATGAGCGCGATCATTCGCAAAATCGTCACGGTGGTCGAGGAGACCCATCTGGAGATGGGGCAAAAGGTCGCGCCGCCGACCCGGCGGGCGGCGGCGATCGCCGTGATCGAAAATCCGTTTGCCGGCCGCTATGTCGAGGACCTCTCGCCCTTGATCGCGATCGGCGAGGAACTCGGCGAGTTGCTGTCGAAAAAGGCGGTAGCGGCGCTCGGGATCGACGGCGCCAAGGCGCACAGCTACGGCAAGGCCGCTGCGGTCGGCGAAAACGGCGAACTCGAACATGCGGCCGCGATCTTGCATCCCAAAATGGGCGCACCAGTGCGCAAGGTGCTGAGCAAGGGGGCGGCGCTGATCCCGTCGTCGAAGAAGCGCAGCGGACCGGGGACCACATTGGATATCCCGCTCGGCCACAAGGACGCAGCCTTCGTGCGCAGCCATTTCGACGGCATGGAAGTGCAGATCAACGACGCGCCGCGCGCTAACGAGATCATGGTCGCGGTGGCGGTGACCGACAGCGGCAGGCCACTGCCGCGGGTCGGCGGATTGACGGTTTCTGAAGTCAAAGGCGAAGACGGTTTAAGATAGTTTATCGGACACTGGAGGGTTGAGGATGCAACGTAGACATTTGCTCGGAGCGGGATTGGCGATCGCGGTCGCAGGCTTTGCCAACAACGCGATGGCGCAGGCCGAAATCAAGATCGGCGAGATCAACAGCTATTCGCTGTTGCCCGCCTTCACCGAACCCTATCGCAAGGGCTGGCAGCTCGCGGTCGAGGAAGTCAATGCTGCGGGCGGTATCGGCGGCAAGAAGCTCGTCGTCGTCTCCAAGGATGACGGCGGCAAGCCGGCCGACGCGCAGACCGCGGCCAACGAGCTGGTGTCGAGCGAGAACGTGGCGATGCTGGTCGGCACCTTCCTGTCCAACATCGGCCTCGCCGTCAGCGACTTCGCCAACCAGAAGAAGGTGTTCTTCCTGGCAGCGGAACCACTGACCGATGCGGTGACTTGGTCCAAGGGCAATCGCTACACCTTCCGTCTGCGCCCCTCCAACTACATGCAGGCGGCGATGCTGGTGGAAGAAGCGGCAAAACTGCCCGCCAAGCGCTGGGCGACGATCGCGCCGAACTATGAGTATGGCCAGTCCGCCGTCGCAGTGTTCAAGAAACTGATGGCGGAGAAGCGGCCCGATATCGTCTGGGTCGACGAGCAGTGGCCGCCGCAGGGCAAGATCGATGCGGGCCCGGTGGTGCAGGCAGGGATCCCGAGGCGATCCTCAACGTCACCTTCGGAGCCGATCTCGTGAAACTCGTGCGCGAAGGCAATACCCGCGGTCTCTTCAAGGATCGCAAGGTGGTTTCGTTCCTGACCGGCGAGCCGGAATATCTCGATCCCTTGAAGGAAGAGACGCCCGAAGGCTGGATCGTCACCGGTTATCCCTGGTACGACATCAAGACGCCGGATCATGACAAGTTCCTGAAAGCCTATCAGGCCAAGTACAACGACTATCCGCGCCTCGGCTCGATCGTCGGCTACCAGACCATCAAGGCAGCCGCGGCGATCCTCGCCAAGGCCGGCTCGACCGATACGGAGAAGTTGATTACAGCGGCCGAGGGATTGTCGATGCCGTCGCCGCTGGGCGAAATCACCTTCCGCAAGATCGACCACCAGTCGACGCTTGGCGCCTATGTCGGCAAGACCGCGCAGAAGGACGGCAAGGGCGTGATGGTGGATTCGGTCTATCGCAAGGGCGGCGATTATCTTCCGAGTGATGCCGAAGTCGAAAAGCTTCGCCCGAAGGAGTGAGGCGTTCGTGAACTTCTCCCTCGCCCAGCTCTTGCGGGGAGAGGGTTGGGGTGAGGGGCTCGATCCGCGAGTCTTGTGCGAGTTGATAATCCTGTACCCCCTCACCCGGATCGCAAGAGCGATCCGACATCTCTCCGCAAGCGGGGAGAGGTTAGTCAGAAAGACCTCATCCTGAGGAGGCGCGGAGCGCCGTCTCGAAGGATGGTGCCGACCACTTGAACAATGCCTAACCCGGACCACCCATGGCCTTTTATGTCGTTCAGTTCCTGACCGGTCTTGCCAGCGCGGCGTCGCTGTTTCTGGTCGCGTCGGGACTGTCGATCATTTTTGGCGTCACGCGCATCGTCAACTTCGCCCATGGCGCGTTCTATATGCTCGGCGCCTATGTCGCGTTCACGCTGACCGAACGGTTCTCGGGCGCGCTCGGCTTCTGGGGCGGCGTTGTCGCCGCCGCGCTGATCGTTGCCGCCGTCGGCGTCCTCGTCGAAATGGTGCTGCTGCGGCGGATCTATCATGCGCCGGAGCTGTTCCAGTTGCTGGCGACCTTCGGCCTGACCCTGATGGTCGAAGACCTCGTGGTGCTGATCTGGGGGCCGGACGATCTGCTCGGCCGCCGCGCCCCTGGTTTCAAGGGCGCGATCGATTTCTTCGGCCAGAACATTCCAAGCTACGATCTGTTTCTGATCGTGATCAGTCCGGTGGTGCTCGGCGGACTCTGGCTATTGTTCCAGCGCACGCGCTGGGGCGTGCTGGTGCGCGCGGCGACGCAGGACCGCGACATGGTCGCGGCGCTCGGCGTCAATCAGAAATGGCTGTTCACCAGCGTGTTCGCGCTCGGGGTTTTTCTCGCCGCGTTGGGTGGCGCGCTGCAGATCCCGCGCGATGCCGTGCATCATGCGCTGGACTTGCGAATCATCGTCGACGTGTTCGTCGTGGTCGTGATCGGCGGGCTCGGCAGCATCATCGGCGCCTTTGTCGCGGCGGTGCTGGTATCCGAACTCAACGCCTTCGGCATTCTCATTTTCCCGAAGATCTCCATCATCCTGGTGTTCCTGGTGATGGCGGTGGTGCTGATCGTGCGGCCCTGGGGCCTGTTCGGCAAACCGGAAGCTGCGGCGCGGCGCACGCCCGGCCTGACGGTCAATCCGTGGCGGCCGCTGACTTCGGGCGAGCGGCTGGCCTCGCTCGCCGCGCTGATCGTGGCGGCGGCGCTGCCATTCGTGGCCGGCAATTACGCGCTGACGGTCGGAAGCGAAATCGCGATCTTCGTGATCTTTGCCGCCAGTCTCCACTTCCTGATGTCGGTCGGCGGGCTGGCCTCGTTCGGCCACGCCGCCTATTTCGGACTCGGCGCCTACGGCGTCGCGTTCCTCGCCAAGATGGCGGGGCTGCCGATGATCGTTTCGCTGCTGCTGGGCCCGCTGTTGGGCCTGCTGGGGGCCGCCGTGTTCGGCTTCTTCGCCGTGCAATTGTCGGGGGTCTACTTTGCGATGCTGACATTGGCCTTTGCGCAGATCGTGTGGTCGATCGCATTCCAGTGGGTCACGGTCACAGGCGGCGACAACGGCATTCTGGGAGTTTGGCCGGAGAAATGGGCGGCCAGCCCTTCGAGCTTCTACTGGTTGTCGCTCGCAATCGCCGCGCTTGCAGTCGCGGCGCTCAGGGTGATGGTATTCTCGCCGTTCGGCTTTGCACTCCGCGCCACACGGGATTCCCCGTTGCGCAGTGAAGCGATCGGCATCAACGGCAAGCGCGTGCAGTGGACCGCCTTCGTGATCGCGGGCACGGTCGCCGGCGTGGCCGGCGCGCTGTTCGCCTATCTCAAAGGCAGTGTGTTCCCGGACAACCTCGGTATTTCGTTGTCGGTTGACGCGCTGGTCATGGTGCTGCTCGGCGGCGTCGAGACGGTGTCCGGCGCGGTCGTCGGCGCCATCGTCTACAAGGCGCTCAACATCTGGCTGGTCAGCCAGACCGATCTGTCCAAGCTGGTGTTGGGCGGCTTCATCGTGCTGATCGTGGTGGTTTTCCCGAAGGGCATCGTCGGCATGCTGGAGACGATTAAAAATCGTCGGCAGTCTTCTGCATCGAAATCCGCGCTTCTGACCTCACGGATCGAGACCGCCGAATGAGCATGGTCCCCACATTGCTGTCGGTCGAAGGCCTGAGCAAATCCTATGGCGGCGTTCATGCCGTGCGGGGCGTTTCGTTCGAACTGCGCGCCGGTGAAATCCTGGCGCTGATCGGACCCAACGGCGCGGGAAAAAGCACCTGCTTCGATATGCTCAACGGCCAGAACATTCCCGACAGCGGCCGGATCAATTTGCTCGGCGAGGATACGGCGGGCCGAAAGCCGCGCGCGATCTGGCGGCTCGGCGTCGGCCGCACCTTCCAGATTACGGCGACGTTCCCGACCATGACCGTGCGCGAAAACGTGCAGGTCGCGCTGGTGTCGTATGGCCGGCAATTGTTCAATCTGTGGACGTCGACCGCGGCGTACGCGCGCGAGGAGGCTGGCCGGCTGCTCGATCTCGTCGGTATGGGCGCCTATGCCGAGCGCCCCTGCGGCGAACTGGCCTATGGCGATCTGAAGCGGTTGGAGCTTGCGATCGCGCTCGCCAACCAGCCGAAGCTGCTGCTGATGGACGAGCCGACCGCCGGCATGGCGCCGCGCGAACGCATTGAGCTGATGCGGCTGACCGCGCGCATCGCCCGCGAACAGTCGATCGGCGTGCTCTTTACCGAGCATGACATGGACGTGGTGTTCGAGCATGCCGACCGCATTCTTGTCTTGAACCGCGGCACCCTGATCGCCGAGGGTTCGCCGGAGGAGGTGCGCGGCAATCCGCAGGTGCGCGCCATCTATCTCGGCGAGGGGCTGGTCTACGACGCGCGCCACCGCGAGGGAGCCGGCGCATGAAACTGTCGGTGAAGGATCTCAACAGCTTCTACGGCCCGGCGCATATCCTGTTCGATATCGCGCTCGAGGTCGGCGAGGGCGAGGTGGTCGCGCTGCTCGGCCGCAACGGCGCCGGCAAGTCGACCACGTTCCGCTCCATCGTAGGACTTGTGCAAAACCGTTCCGGACGGATCATGTTCGAAGGCAAGGACGTGTCGACCGAGCCGACGCATGCTATCGTGCGCGGCGGGCTCGGCTACGTGCCGGAGGAGCGGCGGATTTTCACGGATCTGACGGTCGAGGAGAACCTCGAAGTCGGCAAGCAGCCGAAGCGGCCGAACGCGCCATACTGGACGCGCGAAAAACTGTTCACGCTGTTTCCGAATCTCGGCGAAATGCGCAATCGCCCGGGCGGGCGTATGAGCGGCGGCGAGCAGCAGATGCTGACGATCGCGCGGACGCTGATGGGCAATCCATCCCTGGTGCTGCTCGATGAGCCCTCGGAAGGGCTGTCGCCAAAAATCGTCGAGCAGATGGTCGACGCGATCCTGGCGATGAAGAAGGAAGGCGTCAGCATCGTGGTGTCCGAACAGAACCTGCATTTCGCGCGGTTGATTTCGGATCGCGCCTACATCATCGAGCGCGGAAAAATCTGTTTCGGCGGCACGATGGCCGAACTCGACGCGCGACCGGATATCCGGGACGCGCATCTGTCGTTGTGATTGGCGAAGAGAAGAGGCGGGGAAGGGCCAGTTTGCCGAAACGAAGCGTCAAGCCGTCGCGGCCGTCCTACATTCTCGACGAGCAGATCGGTTTCATCCTGCGCCAGGTCTGGCAGCGCCATGCCACGATATTCGCCAAGGAGATCGGCATCAACCTGACCTCGGCGCAGTGGGCGGCGCTGGCGAAATTGACCGAGACCGGGCCGTGCTCGCAGAATCTGCTGGGCCGGCTGACGGCGATGGACGTCGCCACCATCAAGGGCGTAATCGATCGTCTCACCGCGCGCGGCCTGACTGAGACCAGCCCCGACCCCGAGGATGGCCGCCGCCTGCTGGTCAGCCTCACCCGCGCCGGCCAGCAACTGACGGAGAAGGCCGCGCCGAACGCCCTGGCGATCACCAAGGAAACGCTGGCGCCGCTCGACGCCAAGGAGCGCGAGATGCTGATGGGGTTGTTGAACAAGCTGCGGTGACGGGGCCGTTACCGGGCTGTTGCACTGCCCTCGTGGGAGTGAATTGCCGTTTCCGCCCAGGCGGGGCGCGGGCTTCAGCCGAGAGCAATTGACTTGCTCTGGACGATTAACGTAGGTGAATGCTGTATTTTCCGTTGATTATGCCACTCGCAGGGCATTCTTTGCTCATACGAGTTCTATCGGCTGCGGCGGGCCAGAGAGGGATCGTGACCGAAGTCAAGTCGATTGGACAGCAGATCCCCAATCCCGGGATCGAAGCTCGGCCATGGCGCAATGCGGTGCGATGGGCCGTGCGCTTCGACGTTTACGATATGGCCACCGCGGCTCTTCTGGCAGCCCTCGTTCTGGTCGCGCTGTTCACCTACAAGGACTATGCGATTTCAAACGACGAGGGTGTGCAGCATCGCTATGGCGAGCTGATCATCGCCTATTTCGCGAGCGGCTTCGAAGACCAACGCTTGTTCCATTTCCTGAATCTGTATCTTTATGGTGGCCTGTTCGACATCGTCGCAGTCGGGCTCAGTCATGTCGTGTCGATCGATCCCTATGATCTCAGGCACATTCTCTGCGCGCTGATCGGGATTGGAGGCATCGGGGCGGCGGCGGCGATGGCTCGGCTGATCGCAGGCCCGCGGGCCGGGCTGATCGCCGCGATCAGCCTGACGCTGTGCGGTGCGTGGTATGGGTCCATGTTCAACCACACCAAGGATATTCCTTTTGCGGTTGCCATGATGGGAGCTACGTTGCTTCTGTTCCGCATCGGGCGCGCGCTGCCTTCGCCTCGCATGGCTGACGTCGTGGCGTTCGGCATTCTGGCTGGCGCAGCGCTTGGCGTTCGAAGCCTCGGGTTGCTGATGGTGATCTATATCGGCTTTGCCATTGCAACGTACTTGCCGCCGCCACGGGAACGCGCTGGCCGTCCGCCATGGCGTTTCGCAATGGCATCGGTCGTGGTGCTGCTTCCGGCCCTGATTCTCGCCTATGTCATCATGATCCTTGCCTGGCCGTGGGCCGGGCTCGCGCCGTTCAATCCGGTCCGGGGCCTGCTTGCCTTCACCGAATTCAACTACTCCATCCGTACCTTGCTTGCGGGCAAGATCTACGACATGGCGGACGTGCCCCGACTATATGTGCCGATTTACATCATGATCAGGCTGCCGCTGCTGATGTTGTTCGGAGCAGCGCTGGGGATGTTGCTTGTATCACCGCGGCTCCGTGATGCCGACGCGGATCCGCGGCAAGGCCGGGAGATCGCGCTGTTGTCGCTGATGGTGATTTTTCCGCTGGCCTGCCAGATCATCTGGCACGGTCCAGCCTTCACCGGACTGCGTCATTTCCTGTTTCTGATTCCGGTCATCGCTGTGTTGTCGGGTATCGGCCTGGATCGGGCGCTCACGCGGTTGGAATCGCGCGGTCAGATGTTGGTTTCCGGCGCAATCGCGGTCATCGCTGCATGTTTTTTCTGGAACGCCGTCATTTTGTTCAGACTGCACCCTTACGAATATCTGGGCTACAACGCGCTGGTCGGGGGCCTCGACGGGGCGTCGCGGCGCTACGATCTCGACTATTGGTTCAACAGCATGCCGGAGGCGATCGGCGAACTGGAAGCCTATTTGCGCCGCACCGAGCCGGCCGATACCGGAAAGCCGGCGCCGGTCTATTCCGTCGCCGTGTGCGGCGAACGCCTTGCATTCGAGAAGTCGCGGACGCTTCCTCAGCTTCAGTGGGATTTCAAGCAGGAATGGAATCAGTCGGAATTCTTTATCGCGCCAACCCATTTGAACTGCGACGCCGATCTCGACGGCAAGGTCATAGGCACCGTCGAACGGCTCGGCATCACCATCGCCTATGTCAAGGACCGCCGTGCCTTGATGCTGCCGGTGACGACAGCGAAACGTTA
>Ga0209647_1003824_pt1 | contig 11525 bp, 16 predicted proteins | sample GraSoi_2013_60cm_FD_185827 | JGI IMG/M metagenome (GOLD analysis project Ga0209647, IMG submission 185827) | Grasslands soil microbial communities from the Angelo Coastal Reserve, California, USA - Sample 9_17_2013_60cm (SPAdes) (version 2) | ecosystem: Environmental > Terrestrial > Soil >... | reverse complement strand
GTCGGGCAGTGCAACGGACCGGGGTCGTTGTAGCTATCCCAATCTTGTCTGGGCTGCACCACCATTATGTGCGGACATGATTTTCGGAAAGCACAACCGGGCTCATCGGAGTGGTCCGGTCAACATTCCGAAAGCTTAACGCTCTAGCCGAGGCGATGGACCGTACGCCCTATGACGATCTCGCCGATCGGGTCAGCCGTCTCGAACAGGAGCTGACGCAATTGAAGAAAGAGGGACGCCGCGTAGACGCTGCGTGAGGTGGTTTGTGAAATTGGTGCGTGCCGCGCATGCTCTCGGCTGAGGATTTCGTACGAGAATCAGACCAGCAGGCCGATCCGTGGCCCCGATCGCTGAGGATGGCGCTTTGATAGATCACCGCTCTCACCTGGAGGCTTCCGATGCTGAACAACCTCTACACCTTTTCCGTGCCCGCTTTCCTTCGGGGTCACGCCGTCCTCTCCGAATTGTTGCGCAAGGGAGAGGCGCACGCGGCCGGCTACAAGATCACGCCGTCAGCCCTGCTGACCGCGCGGTTGTTCCCCGACATGTTCCCGCTGACGGGGCAGGTGCAAGCCGCATGCGATACCGCGAAGCGGGCAACCGCCCGGCTGGTAGGGGTTGAGCCGCCGCGCTTTGAGGACAATGAAGCCACCTTTGAAGAATTGTACGCGCGGATCCAACGAACGTCAGAGTTTGTCGAGAAATTTCAGGCTGATGCTTTCCGCGACGCCGAATTGCGCAAGATCGAGCTGAATATGTCCGCGGGCGTTGTGAGTCTGACTGCCGAGAAATATCTGACCCGGTTCGCGCTGCCCAACTTCTATTTTCACGTGACAACGGCCTACGATATTCTCCGGCACAACGGGGTCACCCTCGGCAAGCGAGATTACCTGGGAGAGCTCTCCCAGGGTTAGCTGCGCTCTTGATCATCGCGCACCCGCGGAAGCCTTCGGTAGGATCAAAAGGAAGGTGGGGATTAGCCCGGTCCCGCTGAGACTGTACGGTGACGAGACAATCACCGCTTGCGCCTGGATCTCCGGTATCACGGGGCTTGGCTTCGTCGTGCGCAGCCTCGCCTTCGCCCGGCCGGTGGGCGCGCACGCAATTGGGCTAATGAGACCGAATAATCACGCCCCAAACGTACCACGCGCCGCGACCAGGATTTCCTTCCTCAGGGCTGGATCATCGACCGCGCGCGCAAGGGTGAGCGCGCCGACCAATCCAGACAGCGTGGCGATGGCGCGCTTGCGCTCGTCGAGTTCTCCGTCCATCACCTCGCATGCCGCCCGCGCTATGGCCTGGGCGCGCTTCTTATCGAGGGGGCCCCACCGATGGTTGATCTCGGCCGCCGCATGTTTGATGAGGCCTAGTGCGCGAATGATTGGCTTGGGCATGCGCTCCTCGCCGATGCGGAAATTGCGGCGGGAACGTTCGGTTTGCGCTCCCCAAAGTCGATCGGCCGGTACCTCAACGGAGCCGAACGTGTCACTTTCCGTGCGCGTCTTGGTCATGCCGGACGACAGATGACGGAAAATAGAGAACAGAGCAAGGAAAGCCCATTACCTCTCGCGCTGTAAACGCGACTCTGCGGGGAATTGCCATGCGCAGCTTGCGCACTGGACCGACGAGACGCGGTCATTGATTCTGCAACGGTTTTCGGATGGAATTTCTAAGCAGGGACGGTGTTGATGCCATCACACGTCACCGAGCTTCTCATGCATATCTGGAAGTAGCCTTTGGAGTACGCCGTATGAATATCACGAGGTTGATCAAGCACCTTCGCATCGATGATCCCGAAAGTTTTCGGCTTGCATCCGTTGATCCTGCCGACACCGGGGGAATTGATCTCGATAAGGACGAAGCTAAGGCACTTCTGGCTGCCGACATTAAACGTCTCGCGCAGTTGCAGAAACGCCTTTACGCCGACGGACACTGGGCGGTTCTGATCGTGCTGCAAGGGATGGACGCTGCGGGCAAGGACGGCGTCATCGCGCATGTGATGTCGGGCCTCAATCCGCAGGGGTGCGAAGTGCGCGCGTTCAAGGCGCCGAGCGAAGAGGAACTTGCTCATGATTTTCTTTGGCGGGCGGCCTTGCGACTGCCGGAGCGAGGACGGATCGGTATCTTCAACCGATCCCATTGCGAAGAAGTCATAGTGGTGCGAGTCCATCCCGAGCTTCTGAAGCGGCAAAAGCTTCCATCGAAACTTCTCACCAGGGACATTTGGATTCAGCGGTTCAAGGACATCCGCGCTTTCGAGCGCCACCTCGCACGCAATGGCATGCTCGTGCTCAAGTTTTTTCTCCATGTTTCCAAGGAGGAGCAGCGCCAGCGATTGCTCGCTCGCCTGGAGGAGCCTGACAAACGTTGGAAATTCTCCATGAACGACATCGCCGAGCGCAAGCTCTGGGGCAAGTACACGGCTGCCTATGAGGACATGATTCAAGCAACCAGCCGACAGCAGGCGCCCTGGTACGTAGTTCCTGCCGACAATAAGCCATTTGCGCGCCTTGTGGTGGCGGCGGCGGTGATCGCGGCTTTGGAGGGTCTCGACCTGCAATATCCCAAGATGGAAGGCGCAGCGCTCAAGGAAATTGAGCAGGTTCGGAGCGCGCTCAAGTCCGAAGGACGCCGCGCAAAAGTAAGAAAAAAACCGTCAAGGAGATCGTAGGGCGGGCGGGGCGAGTGTGCTGTAATCAGACTTTCAAAGCGCTCGCGCTCGCTTCCAGTGCCGAGTTCGCGCATCGGCGCGTGTTGAATTTGACGTCCGTCATGGCGAACCACTGACTCGCCGCTAAATTCGACGAAGATGAAATTAGCACGTTCGGGCGGATTAATAGCGATGGCGCGCTTTCTGATCGTGCACTTCAGGTGGTCCGATTTCATTCTCGGATCATTGACGGCTTAACTGCCGAGGTTGGACATGTCGACGATCGATACGCGCCGCGAGCAGATGTTTCCGAAGCTAGAGCCGCGTGAAATCGATCGTCTTCGCCGTTTTGGGAAGGTTCGGCGCTATGCCGCGGGCGAGGCGTTGTTCGTGACGGGAGAAATCGCCCCCGGCATGTTCGTGCTGATTAAGGGCTCAGCGCGGCTCACCCGACGCGATCCATTGGGGCACAGCGCCCCAATCCTGGAACAGGGACCCGGTGAGTTCGTCGCTGAAGTCGGGCAATTGTCCGGCCAGCCAGCGTTCGTCGACGTCCACGCGATCGACGACGTGGAAGCGCTGCTTATTCCGCCCGAAAATTTGCGCGCCTTGATGATCGAAGAGCCCGAACTCGGCGAACGGATCATGCGGGCACTTATCCTGCGTCGCGTCGCGCTGGTGGAGGCTGGTGCCGGCGGTCCGATCCTGATTGGTCCCGCATCCAGTCCAGACGTGGTTCGCCTGCAAGGTTTCCTGGCCCGCAATGCGTACCCGCATCAATTGCTCGATCCGACACAGGATCGGGGCGCGGCGGAACTGGTCAAACGATATGCCCCTAGTCCCGCAGACCTGCCGCTAGCCGTGTGTCCAAAAGGTTCGATCCTGAAAAATCCGAGCGAGACCGAATTGGCGCACGCACTCGGTATGGTGCCGATCGACGAACGGGATCGAACCTACGACGTCGCGGTCGTCGGTGCGGGACCCGCTGGTCTCTCAACCGCGGTCTATGCCGCGTCGGACGGTCTCTCCGTGATCGTTTTCGACGCCCGCGCCTTCGGTGGACAAGCTGGAGCGAGCGCTCGTATCGAGAATTATCTCGGTTTCCCAACCGGCATTTCCGGCCAGGCGCTCACCGGCCGCGCCTACGTCCAGGCGCAGAAATTCGGGGCCAGGATGGTGATACCCACCGAGGTGGTGCGCCTCGATCCGACCGAAACGCTAGTTGCGCTTCACTTGGGCGACGGCCGGCGTGTGAAGGCCTCGACAGTGGTCGTGGCGACCGGTGCCCGCTACCGGCGCCTCAATGTCCCGCATCTGCAGGAGTTCGAAGGGCGTGGAGTCTGGTACTGGGCTTCACCCATCGAGGCGCGCCTTTGTCGCAGCGAGGAGATCGTTTTGGTCGGTGGCGGCAACTCGGCTGGGCAAGCCGCCGTCTTCCTGCGCAGCTTCGCTGCAAAAATTTGGATGCTGGTGCGCGGGCCAAGTCTCGCCGAGAGCATGTCGCAGTATCTCATCGATCGCATCAAAGCGACCAACAATATTGAAGTATTGACCCAGACGGAGATCGTTGCCTTATACGGGAGTCCGGAAAAGCAGCTGGAGCGGGTACGCTGGCGCAATAATGTGACCGGCGAAGAAACCGAGAAGCCGATCCGCCATGTCTTTCTTTTCATTGGCGCGGATCCGGCAACGACCTGGCTCAAGGACAGTGGGGTCGTTTTGGACGCCAAGAATTTCATTGTAACGGGCTCGGACGTTCCATCCGACGTCCGACGGGCAAACAATGGATCTGGCCGTCTGTTGCCTCTGGAAGCCAGCGTTCGAAGGGTATTCGCCATCGGCGATGTGCGATCTGGGTCAGTCAAGCGGGTGGGCGCGGCAATCGGCGAGGGAGCAGTCGTGGTGGCAGAACTGCACGCCGTTCTTGCAAATGACGGCGCCGCATCGCGATAGTTCAAGCATTTCAAATCATACAGCGAATGGCTACCAGCCAAGGCCCGTGTATCGGCCCGCCGGCGCGTTGAAACCACGACGACCAGGAAGATGCCTTTGGTAATCTCAAAAGATATCGCGCACGCTGTTGTTCAAATCGGGGCCGTGGCCAGGGTCCAGGCGAATATGCACAACGCACCCAGCCCAATTGCGGTTTGTCCCCATTCGAGCAGCCCCCAGTCGCGCATTAGTTCGCGAGCGGCGGAGCGTGCTGCATTTGGAGGGATCGTGCACAACCAGATGTTCAAAGGAACCATGACAAAATAGGCATAAGGCCAGCTCGCGAGGATCACCGTCCCGCCGATGATCCAGCGCACGTCGCCGGTGTGGGCAAAATCCGCGTAAGCCAGGGTTGCTGATATGGCCGCGAGCGAAGCAAGCATAACAAAGCCGCGCCGATTGCTGGGCGTCCATTCCCGAACCATCGAGCGGGCATCGAGCGCGAGCCGAGCCGGCTGCTCGACGAGGTTGATATAGAGAGCTGCGCCGAGAAACGCTGAAGCCGAAGCGAAAGCGAATAGACCGGGTCGCATGTGCGCTTACTCCTAGCAAGGGAGTTGTCGCCGGGCTTGCTCGACATTCCACCGGATGTGTCCTGTGGCTAATCGATAGGCGGAGGCCATACCGCAGATCAATGTTCGGTCTTGTGTGGCGATCCCAGCGGGAGCTTGGGCGGCACGAGCAAATCTTCTAGTTCGAGCAACTCGCGCAGGGCGCCGATGACCTCAATAGCTTCCTCTTCGCTGCGCACCGCGCGAAGCCGGTCATAGATGTCCCGCCATGCCGGCGGCCGTCCAAGCCGCATAGCATCGTCAACGAAGGCGCGTGCCTCGGCGAGCGAAGCAAGCCGCCGCGGCTTCGGCGCGTCCTTAACGACGAGCGGTGGTTCGATGCGAAAGTCGTCCATGCAAGACACAGGGTAGCGGACTTAACGCCACGCGGCACTGAGTCCGCTTACGGGCTCGCGATGATCCGGTCATGGACGCTGGTAACGCCGGGCGCGGACCAAGCCACGCGCTCGGCTTCTTCGCGCTCGATCCAGGACCGTACCGAGCCTTTGAGGGTAACCTCGCTGCCGTTGGTTTCGACGATGATGCGGTTGGCATCGAGCTCGGCGTTACGCCTGAACGCCTCTTCAATCTTATTCTTGACCTCCTCTGGCCGGACACGGGGCTTGAGCTGGATCATATTGCTTACGCCCTTGACGCCTTTGATTCGGCACACGGCATTTTCCGCCGTTTGACGCTGGTACTGCCACTCGACTCGCCCTTCCAGCGTCACCCAGCCGCTTTGGACGACGACTTTGATATTCTCCGACGAGAATGGCAGATGGGCCTTGATCGCTGACACCGCATCACGCGCGATATCGGGATCTGGCCTCTGATCCACGGTCGGCAAGCGAATTTCGAGGTCGTTGGCCACCCCGGATACTCCAGCAACGCGTTTTGCCGCGACCTCGGCCTCGTGTTTGTCGCTGTAGCTCTTGACGTAGCCCGCCAGCGTGACGACGCCGCCCTTTACCGAGACGGCGATGTCGGTTGCATCGAGATCAGGATCCCATTGCAGCTCATCCTTCACATCGCGTTCAATGTCGCTATCGGATCGCATGATTGCCTCCGCATAAGGCCGCTTGTCCTGCGCGACGGCTCACGCCGCGCCTTATCAAGCCTGCGGCGAGGGTGTGTTACTGGACCATGACGTTCGTCAATTTTTCGACTTTTTTTCCGGTCCGGCGTTTCTGGCAAGGGGCGAACCCGTTCGCCGTCAGAAACCGTAGCAACAGATCGAAAACTTCGAACGATCCCGTGGCCCGAAAAAGGGTTAGCCGATTGACGCCCGTCAACGCGACAGCGAAGCCCCACGGTACTATGTCGTCAGCCTACGGGCAGCGACGAGCACGATGGATTTACAGGTGCTCCGCTTAGGGGCTGATAATGATTCGATTGTCGACTCTCGCTACACCTGGCGCTGCCCAAGCGGCTTTTTTTCTGCCTCCTGGCGTTCGGCCCACGAGCGCACGGTACCCCTCAGGATCACCTCGCTGCCGTTGGTCTCGACCGTAACGTGGGTAGCGTCGATGTCAGCTGCTCGCCGCAACGCGTCTTCGATCTTGCGTCTGATCTCCGTAGGTGCCACCCGCGGCTTGACTTCGATAGCGTTGGTGACGCCCTCCACCCCACGCACGCGGCGGACCGCCGCTTCCGCTCGGTCCCGCTGGTAATGCCATTCGACTTCGCCTTCCAGCGTAAGCCGAGCATTCTTCACTACCACCCGGATATTTTCCCATGCATACGGCAGTTCGTTCTTGATCTGTGCAATGGCGTCGCGAGCGATCTCGGGATCCGGTCTCTGGTCCATGTCAGGCAAGCGCACTTGCAGGTCGTTGGCGACGGCCAGCACTCCGGCAACACGCCTTGTAGCGGCTTCCGCCAGGTGTCTTTCCGGGTAGCTGCGAACAAACCCTATCAGGGTGACAACGCCGTTGTTGACACTGACTGCAATGTCGGTCGGATCTATCTCCGGAACCCAGCGGAGTTCATCTTCAACGTCGCGCCTGATGTCGCTGTCGGATCTCATGGGATAACTACTCCATCGAGGGTCCCTACGCGTCTATCCTTATGCGGTTGTCGACTTTGCTGACGCCCGGAGCACTCCATGCCGCTCGCTCCGCCTGTTCGCGCTCTGCCCACGATCGGACAGTCCCCCTCAAGGTGATCTCGCTGCCATTCGCCTCGACCGTAATGCGGCTGGCGTCGATCTCAGCGGCTCGCCGCAACGCCTCCTCAATTTTGCGCTTGATCTCGATCGATGGAACCTGCGGCCGGACCTCAATGTTATCCGGGTCTGACCTCAACTCATCCTCCACATCTCGTTTGATATCGGGGTCTAATCGCATTGCAATATCTCCACACCGTTCACTGGGGATAGGCGTGCCAAGCTCTGGTCCGTCGGGCTGGTGACGACTGTATGCGATCGGAGCATCACCGCCCTGATAACCGTCAATATTAGTAGGATTTGCAGCAAGGAAGGCGTTCGCATAGGGGCGCGAATCTGTTACAGCCATCAACCCGATGGACTCTCGGGTGTATCCATCACTTCCTGCTTACATCGGCTTCCTCCGAAGGGAGGATCGTTAAATGAGCTTGCTCCCTCGCGTGACCGAGAAGGCTCGAGAGTTAGTCGCCCGAGAATTCGATACTCGTGGGCCCGATGCCTGCACGGCAGAGATCATCGAGCATCTCGAGGAGCACAATCCCGAGCTTCTGGACATGGCAGCCAGATGTGCCGTCGACCTCGGGAATCCGGCGAGGGCAATGTTCGGGTTCAGCATGTTTTATCGTCTGCTGCTCCCGGTGGCCCCCGGCGCAGGCGCTCTGACCCCGCTTCCTCGCGTTAGTGAAGAAACGCGTGCACTGCTGGTTTCGGAAATTGACGAAAAGGGGCCGGAAGACTTTACGATGGAGGCGATCGCAGAACTCGAGGAGAGCAATCCCGAGCTCCTTCAGATGGCACACAATTTTGCTTCAGGATTAGGAAATTACCTGCATGGCATGCAGGGTTTTGTGTTGCTGTACAAGTCCCTTGCGATTCAATCGACAGTGGAGCGCGCTAGACTGCACTGACCGCCGCATCGGGAGCTTCAGTGTGGGTCGTGTCGGCTGATCGCAGTCGCGAGATCGGATAAATCCCGCTCCAGCTCATCACGCAATGTAATTTCCATGAACGTGACATGAGAGGCTGCAAAGCCCGTCCTGTCGGCGTCGCAGGTCTGCTTCGAAAGATCAGCATCATCCGGCAGCCGCCGCCGTACACTGCATCAATCACATGATCGAGTTCGTAGTGCAGGTCTGGATGATTGGCCAGAAGGCGTAGTCGATGGGGGCGTTCGATCGTTGCGATTTCCAACTCTTGCGTCAGATCGCGACCGAACATGATCCGATCCTCTCGCAGTCGCGTGCCCGCTCGGATCGGGCCTGGTGTCAACACTTCGATACTTTTGATCGAGCTAATGATTTCCGGCCAATCGACGACGTTTGCTACGATCGCGAACGCAGTTGCCGGCCGAGAGGCCACGGTCTTTGCTAGCTCGATCTGCATGGCCTTTTTCCTCTGAGCCGGCCTGGGGACCGATGCTCAGGCACGCGAGCGTTAGACCCGGCGGTGCGCCGCATCCATGATCGGCATCAATAATTGCGCAAAAAGATGCGATCGGCTTGCCCCTGCACGGCGACATTCGAGTGCCCGTCGTGCAAACTTGATAGTTGTCAAGGCGCGCGCGGGTCCTGATCGCCATTTTGCAGGGGGTGGAGGGACAACGTGACTGGTGTACGTCGCTTACCCTCGCTGCGATGCGACTGATCAGAGGTTGTCTATCCGGGCCTCTTCGACCCGACGGCACTTCGACGGTTGAAAAAGCGGGCCGCGAGCGCACGACGAGACAGCATTGAGGAGATAGCAGCCATGAGACACGTCGCTAAGCCCATTCCAACGAAACCTTCGCGACGTTCAATGGGAATGGATCCCGCACTATCGGACGAGGTATCGCGCCAAGCCAACGAAAATGAGGCCGACATTTGCCTGGACAACGACCTCGGCGCGGAGTGGACGGGAAACATCGACTGCGAGGAGCGCGCGAAGAACAAACCGAAGCGCGGATCAGGCGCCTGAGAACGGGTTAGTCACTGCGAAGCCGCCCTCATAGGGCGAAGCCGGTTATGAAGTCCTCGCATTCGCCGGTCGCATGCGACCCACGATGAACTTGCGAACGGAGATGATTCGATGGCCCCACGCCCATTTTGGAAGGGATATCTGCGTTTGTCGCTGGTCTTGTGTCCGATCCAGCTGTTCCCGGCAACGTCGGAGCGGGAGAAGATCCGATTTCATCAGATCAACAAAAAAACCGGGCATCGAATCAAATACTGCAAGCTTGATGCGCAAACCGGTGAGCAGGTCGATCCCGAGGACATCGTCATGGGTTACGAGATCGCCAAGGGACAATACATCGAAGTGACCGAGGATGAACTCGAGGCGCTGGCGATCGAAGGCAGGCATACGATTGAGATCGATCAGTTCGTCCCGCGGAATGACATCGACGATGTCTATTTGAACCATCCTTACTATCTGACCCCCGAGGGGGAGATTGGCCGACAGGCCTACGCGGTGATCCGAGAGGCAATCAAAAAAGAAGGCATGGTCGCGCTCGGACGGGTGATACTTACCACATGGTGAGGGCCTGTTGGGCGTAACGCTCCGCTATCCCTACGAGATCCGCAACCAGGCTAAGTACTTCGGTGACCTGCCAGATGAGAGAGTGCCGAAAGAGTTGCTTGACCTTGCCACGCACATCGTCGCAACGAGATCCGGTCATTTTCGCCCTGAAAAATTCGAAGATCACTACGAGCTCGCACTCAGGGAACTGATCAAGAGAAAGCAACGCGGTGAGAAGATCGCTAAACCAAAGGAACGGCCTCCGGCAAAGGTCATTGATCTCATGGAAGCACTGCGTCAAAGCGCGGCAGTCGGACATGGCGCTGCTCGAAGGCATCCTCAGCACGCCTCTGCTGAAGACAGGCGAGCGCGTGCACGGCGCGCACATGCGCAGGCTCGGAAGGCGAGCTGATCGATGATCGCTGCCGCCTCAGCGAAATTCCAAACCAGTCAGGAGTAGAGTGAAGCCAAGACAAGCGGCGCAACGCGTTCCCAAACGAATTCGCGTAGACGGCTGCGCACATTAGGCGGGCAGAGCAGCGAATACGTAACATGCACCGAGCCCGAATTGTCGTTTGCCCCCCATTCGAGTAGGCCCCCAATCACGCATCAGGTCGCGAGCGGCGCCAACAAAAAAACGCCTGACCGTTCGCAGCCATCATCCCCCCATGAGGACGCTTTCGATCGCGTCCTATCTTCTTATCGTCGCCCCACAGTCCCCCGCTCCTTCTCCCGCAAATTCCTCGCATCGCGCTGCAATTCGAGGCAGGTGAGGAGCTCGGTATAGGTCGTATCACCGCCGACCTTGTGTAGCTCTTGGCAGTAGGCACGGTCGGCGGCCGAAAACTGGCTCCATTGCTTGACGAGTTGCTCGCGCGCCTCCCTCTCTTGCCGCAGGCAGACGTCCACATCTCCAACCGGAGCTGCCCGGCGCGCGACCTCGCGGCAGAACGGCTCGACATCGAACGTCGGAACGCCGTCCGCCACCAGCCATACGGAGCCCGCGAGCAGCGCCACGTCAAACCGAAGGAACATGCCCCTTCTCCACGGATGGCTTGCCCGCCATCAACGCGTCCAGCATGCCGTGCAGGTGCGCGGCCGCCAGCTCGATAGCGGTGTGTCTGTATCGCGCGGCGCGGGTCTCTGCGGCCAGCACTGCGCAGCGATGAACATTCTTGAAGTCTCCATAGGGAAACTTGTAGCCGCGCTTGCTGCCTTCGGCCTCTTCATCGTCCTCCCCCAGATGCCATTTTCCGAATTCGGCGAATCCGCGCGCTACGATAAATTTGTTTTCGGCGCTGCGGGCAGGCTTGTGATCGGTCCAGTCGCTCCGGTGATCGAGCACGCAACGTTGATTCTGAATGAGCTTCTGCGCATAGTCATAGCCACTCTGGTGCAGCATCACGGACATGACACGCTCCTTGCATGTTTCCAAGGGGTGGCGCGATGCGGCAGCCGCCGCCGCATCGGAGCCACAGCATCTCGGTCGGCGGCTGGAGTTGCTAACGCGGTGGCGCACCAGGATTCATCGGGTTCGTACCGCCCTGGCTGCTGCCGGTCGTGGCCGGCGCGCCGACGATCTCGGCCACCGTCTTTGTGTCGGGGTCGATCAGCAAAATCCGGTCAGGCAGCTTGATGAAGAGATAGCTCTTCGTCTCGTTTGCGCGGTCACGTC
>Ga0209647_1003823_pt1 | contig 11527 bp, 10 predicted proteins | sample GraSoi_2013_60cm_FD_185827 | JGI IMG/M metagenome (GOLD analysis project Ga0209647, IMG submission 185827) | Grasslands soil microbial communities from the Angelo Coastal Reserve, California, USA - Sample 9_17_2013_60cm (SPAdes) (version 2) | ecosystem: Environmental > Terrestrial > Soil >... | reverse complement strand
GCGATTCGGTCGATGCGATTGCAGCTTTGGAAAAAAAAGGAGTAACAGAAAGCAAAGCAAATACTGTCGCCCCGGCGAAGGCCGGGGCCCAATTTACGTAAATTGGATCCCGGCCTTCGCCGGGATGACATTTCCTCTTTAGCCCAATCCTTCGATATAAATTTACGTAGAACGCCATTTGGCGCGCCTTCCTGGCCCAAAATGCTCCAGAAGCCGCGCCAATGCTGGGGTTTCGATTTTTGATTTTCGTCGCCATGCTCAATACGTCAGCAGCAAATTAACCAGCAGGGAATACTGCACGCCGCGCTTGTCCTCGTCGTACAGCTGCTTCAAGCCTTTGCCCGGCAGCAGTGCGGCGGCCGAGGCGTTCAGCACCAGGTTCTGGTTCATGAAGGGACGATACTGCACACCGGCCGAGACATCGATCCCCAGATCGCGCGAACTGATGTTTTGGTTGCGCAGCACGCTCAGGCTCGAGGTATTCATGAAACTCAGCCTGGAAACATTGCCGAGCACACGTACCTGCGGCGTGACATCGGCGTCGGCGCCGACGCCGAGCAGGAACAGGCCGGGATTGACGAAATTCGATTGACCCTGATCCTTGGATGAGCGCAGCGAAGGTAGTACGCCATTGCGTCCGCTCAACGCCACGCCGCCACCGCCGATCAAGGGCACCGCCTGGCGAATGAAGAAGCTGGTGTCGGCGCCGGCGAACTGCGGATTCTCGAGGATGGCGTCGAAGCCGGTGGCCTTGTTGTCGAAGGGATTCTTGTCGCCGCTGGCCACCAATGCGTTGCCGCGTATGCGCAGCCAGTCGAAATCGCGCGATACCTCCATCGCTGCGAAGCCGGCGCGGATCGATTGCGATTGTTGCGCCAGCGGATTGCGCGCATCGCGTCCCAGCGCCGCATAAAACGAGGAGGTGAGGTTGTACGCGCCGAAGTGGCCATCGCCATTGAGGCCGAGGTAAGTCACCTGGTAGTTGTGCGGGCGCACATCGCCCAGCACCGCCGGCCGCACCAGGAAACCGTTGTTGTCGTAATAATCGCGGCCCGCCTCGCGGTTGATGTTGTGGATCACCGTGACCTGCGTGGTATGGCCGGCGACCGGGAAGTCCTGGCGATACAGATTGGCGGCCAGCACATAGTCGCGGCGCAAGGGCTGGTTGATATCGTTGAGGCCGCTGTTGGTGTCTTTCTCCAGCCGCTGGAATGCGCCGAGGTTGTACTGCCACTGGTTGTTGTCGCGGATGCCGAACAGGCGCACGCCGAGCGGCACATCCTGAAACAGGAAGCTGCGGAAATCCGATTGGAAAGGCTGGATGCCGACGCGGATCGAATCGAAGTCATAGCGCTCGGAGACGTTGCGCAAATGCATATCGGCAAACAGTTCCTGGATGCCGACATGATTGTCGGTGCGCGTCTTGCCTTCGCGCGGATCGACGTTCACGCCGCGCACTTCCTGCAGGCGCGCATGGTTGATCTGGATGGCCGGCACGAAGCGGAACTCGTAATCCGGCGGCTTGAAGGTGGTGTCGCCCTTGATCACACCGACCGAGAGGATGATGGTTTCGACCAGCACCGTCTGTCTGGCTCTCCCGAAAACATCGTTGGCGCCGGCATTGGCGGACGATTGCGCGCCGACCGGCGTCGGCAGGCGCCGCGCTTCCAGCAGCGAATCCGAGATGCCGGACAACGCCAGGAACCAGTCCGGCCCCCATTGAGCGAAGGGCTCGAACGGTTTGTCGCCCTTCAGCACATTGTGGTTATAGGGGTCGTACCAGGGGAACTTGAAGCCGAGGCTGTCCATGATGCGCCAGCGGTCCGGCACCGGCAGCGAATCGCGCGGCGCCAGCGGCGAGGGTGGCGGCACCTGTTTCGGGTCGATCGGCGGCAGCGGGTACTTCAGCGGTGCGCCTTGCGGGCGTTCCCGCTCCACCGTGCCGGTCGGCGGTTCGGACGGTGGCAAGGGTGTCGGCACCACCTGCGCCAGTGCTGAAGTGACACTGAATGCAGAAAGTGCCAATGCGCGCTTCATAAGCCGTCGCACACGTTCTGCGCGCTGGAGTCGATGAACGGCGCCTGCGGGCATTGCACATAGCGCAGCCGCGTGCCTGTACCTGTCCCCATCGCCTGTGGCTGCAGGATGTCGGCGCGGATCGATTTGGGCGCATTGCCGATGCCATTGCCCAGCAGGCCGCCGGCATTGGCGAGGCCGAGAAAGGCGACCATATCGTCCTGGTCGACGCCGTCGCCCGACACGCCGATGGCGCCGACCAGCTGCGCGCCTTTGTAGATCGGCATCGAACCGGGAAAAATCTGGATCCCGTTCTTGACCCGGGCAAGACCGGTGCATCCGACCGCGGCGGAGCCGCCGGCCGCGGCGATGATGGCGTTATAGCTCAGGTCGAGCTGCAGGCCCAGGTGGAAGGGGCTCCAATTGGAATACGGCGTCGAGAACGGCCCGGGGCCGGTGCCGTTGATGCCGTCCGGAAAAAACGGCCGCGAAATATTGCCGACGGCGCGGTTCGAAAACGCGATGCCGTTGGCCAGCATGCTCGGGTCGTTGAAGAACGATTGCGTGGTGCCGACGTACTGGCTGAAGGTGCGAAACGGCGCGACCGGATTGCCGCCGGCGCCGATATAGGCCGGCGGGGGCAGGGCGGCAATGTCGGCGGCCGCATTGGTCTGCGAAAACACCAGGGCGGTGCGTGCCTTCTGCAGCGCGACGTCAATGCCGAACACCGGCGCGTCCGGGGTGCGCACCAGGGCCAGCACCTCGCCATTGGTATCGACGACCGTGATCGTCAACTGCGCCTGTACGCCGAGCGGGCGGCGGATTTGCGCGCGCGCATGATTGGCCACTTTCAGGGCTTCGGCGGCAATCGTGCCGACCTCTGCCGCCTGCAGCAGGCCATCGGTGCCGGCGCGCAGCGGGTAGCGGTTGGCGTCGGCCGCATCGACCAGCACATAGCCGCTCAGCGCGGCAAAGCCGGCGCTGTCGGCGCGCACGCCGGACTGGTTGTTGCCGAAGGAGGTGCCGGCCTTGATGGTACCGTCGAAAAAACCGCCGACCACGGGCACCGCGCCGGCGAGGCTGGCGAAGGCCGGTGCATTGGCCGGATTGGCGATGAGCGATTCACTGTCGACGTAACGGAAGGTGCGGCCATCGGCGGTGATGCGGTTGGCGCGAATATCGTCGGGCGCGGCAAAGCCGCTGGCGCCGGCCACCGCGATCAGCTCGTCGACATCCTGGTCGATATCCGTGATATTGGCATCGAGGCCGTACAGCCCGTCGGCAATGACGCCGACGCCGCCGACCAGGCGATTGTTTTTATACAGCGGCAAACCGCCGGGATCGGCGGCAAGTCCCAGCGGCGAGCGTTTCGGCCCGACGCTGCCGTCAGTCACGCGGCGCATCAGATCCGAGCAGGACAGCTGCGAAAACTGCACGCCGAACAAGGGCCCGGCCGGCTGGTTGAATTCGCGCGGATTGAAATTCTCCTGCACGATCTGGCTGGCGGTGCGGCTGGTGAAGGCATTGCCGTTCGAGGACAGATAGGCGCCGGTGATGGCCTTGCTGATGGCGGCAAAGGTGTCGGGCAGCACGTCGATGTTTTCAAGTCCCCCGCTGACGCCGCGATTGGTGCCGATGCGGAAGGTGGCCGAAGCCCCGGTCATGCGGAACAGGCCCAGCACATTGCCGACGCGGTCGGTCACGGCGATCGTTGCCGGTGTGCCGCGCGCGCCGGCTTCATTTGCTGCCTGGGCGATGATGCGCTGCACATCCGCAGCGGTAAGAAAGTCGGTAACCGCGGCCGAGGGGACGCAGCTGCCGGCACAAACCGCCGACTGGCCGCCACCGCCGCCACAGGCATTCAGCGCCAGCGCCAGCAGGAACAAACAGCGCTTCATGGGGCGCTGACCACTTTCTGTACCGCCTTTTGTCCGGGGTCTTTCGAGTCTTTCGGGTCATAAGGCAGGCCGCCCGGCGTGGTTCCGGGCAAGGGCACCGGCGTGCCGCTGCGCGCGCCGCCGACATGAAAGCCGTGGCAGGTCTCGCAGGTGCCCGGCGCCTTGTCGGCAGCGGTGGCATTGCCGCCATGACATTCGCGGCAATTTTTGATGTCCGGAATGGCGATATCGCTGCTCGATTTCGATTGCGCGACCTTGTGGCAGGAGCCGCATTCATGGGTGGCGTGCTGATTGTGCGGGAAACGCGCTTTCGGCAGCCAATGCTGGGTGACGGCGATCGGCGCGATTTTCCAGGCGCCGGCCGATGCGGGCGCGGCGCTGTCGGCCGCATCGGCGCGGGTGATCTGGTGGCAACTGAAGCAGACTCTGTCTTCCATCAGCTCGCGCGTGATCTTGTCGGCTTTTTGCGTGGCCCAGTTCAGCGCCGACTGGCGCTGTGTCGCGGAGAGGCGTTCGCCGGGCCGGCGGATGCTGTCCTGCACCACCACGTCGATCGGGGTATCGGCCAGCACCGCCTGCGCATAGAACTCGCGCACCGTGGCAATGACATCGTCGACATTCCCATGCGGCACCTGGCGATTGCCGGCCCTGGGTTCGAACTCCAATGAATGGCAGGCCTGGCAATGGTCTTTCATCGTCGTCGGCTTGAAGCGCGTGCCGGTTTCGTCGGGAATATGGCAATTCCTGCATTCCATGACGACGCGTCCATTGGGACCGCGCACACCCTTGCTGGAAAGGTGCACATCGTGCGGAAATTTGAGGTTGGCGCTCTCCGCCAGCTTCGGGCCGCCCTGCGCGACGCGCACGATCGCCTCGGGCCCCGTCTTGCCCGGCACCAGCATCGACAGTTTGAAGGCCGGATGGTCGCGGGCGAAATCGCCGATATCGGGCAACTGCGTCTGCGCATGCCGCGATTTGAGATCGGCATGACATTGGGTGCAAAGCGGCGAATCCTGCCGTACCAGGCCCAGCGGCCCCTTGTGGTCGCGATGGCAGGACGCGCAGCGCGCGGCATTGTCGGATTGCATGAATACCGCCTCATGCAATGCCTTTTTTTCCGTGCTGTCGCGCGCGAAATGCCAGCCGATGGACGGGTGACAGCTTTCGCACTGCTCGTTTTTGGCCTGCACAAAGGGTGTGGCGTGGCATTTGGCGCAGTCGCGGCCAAAGCTGTGATGACCGCTCGCCAGCGGACCCGGATCCCAGGCGGCATCGGCCGTGATCGTGACGCCGGCCGGCGTCACGCGACCGGGCAGGGGGCCAGCCGGGTTCAGTGCATGCATCACCGGCCAGACCAGAAACGCCGCCAGCACCAGCACGGCACCAAACCAGGACATCAGGCGTTTCGACAGCCAGGTGTTGCGCAGGCTGGCGCGCAGCTTGCGGCGGCCGCTGGCAATTTCCTGCGGCAGGGCCTCCAGAAGTTCAAAGCTGAGCGCCAGGTCGTATCCCTCCGGCGGTTCCTGCACGATCAGCTCGAAGGGGCCGACGCTGATTGCCTGTCCGGGCCGCAGGCGCGCCACACGCTCGAACTGGCCGTTGATCTTGATCGTGCCGGTGGCCGCCTCGACAAAACACACGCCGTCGCTGGCGCGGCCAATGGTGGCGTGATGCAGGGCCACCCGTGGGTCGGCCAGATGCAATTTGCAATCGCTGCCGCGGCCGACGCGCAGCACATCGATCTCGAGGGTCTGCTCGGCGCGTGCCGCTTGACCCTGCCGGTTGCGCGTGATCTGGACCAGGAGCAGTTTCATCGTTGGCGCGCTACCAGTAGAAAAACACGGCAACGATGTGCGCCAGCAATGCCCCCAGCAGCGCAAACGACAGCGGCACATGCGCATACAGCCAGAGATCGAGCAGGGCCTTGAAGCGCACATCGTCGCGCGCCCGCTTGACCAGCTTCTGTTTGCGCAGCATCAGCGCATAAAGCGCATGATTTTGCTGTTGCGCTTCGCCCTTGAGCGTCTTGCCGGCGGCATTGATGAACTCGACCGCGCGCTGCGTCGGGCAATTGGCTGGGCGGCGGCTCAGTTGCGCCAGCACGCTGCCGCCGATGCGGGTATCGCGCACCGAGGCCTCGACGATTTTGACGAATTCGTCCGGCAGCGACAGGGCGACGCGGCGCAACTCGCGATCGAGGTCGGCAATTTTGAGAATGAGGCCGTCGCGCGTGTCTTCGCCCATGTTCTCGGTCATCAGGCTGGGGAAGCGCAGATAGGCGTAAACACCGAAAAATCCCGATACGATCACCATGATCATCAATGCGTAGGCAAGGGTGTGCACGTTCCAGCCGATCTGGAAGCCGGCGTGCAGGGTCGCGATCACGATCAGGCTGGTGCCCAAATAAACATGGGCCGACACCCAGCCGCGCAGTCCGCCGACATTGGCGCGATAGCGGCGTTTCTGCACGCCCAGCCACATCAGCGCCACGATCAGCGCCGCACCGATGCTGCCGAGCACATAGCCTACCGGGGAGCCGCCATATCGACCCACCGGCGAGCTATGGATGCTATAGGCGACAATTGAGGCAATCACCAGCAATAACGCTATCTTCAGATAGCGATAGCGGCGATATTCAAGGAAAGTGCGGTGTTGCATTCCTCGGCCGGGCTCCCCTGCGATGAACAGCGCAGACTCTGTGGGCCGCATCGCCGCAAAACGGGCGCCGCGTCCCGGGTGCTGACGCTAGTGCCGCCGCGCCCCCTGTTATTTTCGTTTGGCTTGTGCTGCCTTATGCCGCCTCATATCGGCGGCCATGCCGACGATATGGGATTCCACGCGAGTGTATCCGCTTTCGCCCCTGCAAAAAAGGGCCGCGCCAGCCACATTTACGGTATTGCCATGCGGGCCGGCAGTTACACCGCGCGGGGTGCGCGTCGAAGCGCACGTTATAATCGCTCGCATTCCGAAAGCCCTCCTTCCTTTGACTTCGCCCGGTTCCCCCGTGACTGCCTTTTTCGCGCTTGCCATATTGATGCTGTGCATCGCCCTTGCCTTTGTGCTGCTGCCCTTGTTGCGCCGGCAGCGCGGTGAAGCGGCCGAGATTTCCGATGAAGCCAGCAATGTGGCGATCTTCCGCGCCCAGAAACGCGAACTGGACGAAGACTTCGCGCGCGGCGCCATCAGTGCTGCGGAACGCGACACCGCCGTCGCGGACCTGGGAACGCGCCTGATTGCCGAAGTGCCGGTGGTGACCGCGCCGGTGACGGCCGCCGTGCCGGCAAAGCGCCCGTGGATACTGGCAGGCCTGCTGGCGGTGGCCGTGGGGATCTCCGCGTTCGCGATGTATCGCAGCATCGGCACACCCGCGGCCCTGCAAATGGATACGGCGCTGCCGGCCCCGGCCCCGGCCGCCGGCCGCGATGCGCCGCTATCGGATATGCAGATTCTGGCCATGGTCGACAGCCTGGCGAAAAAAATGGAAGCCAACCCGAGCGACCCCAGGGGCTGGATCCTGCTGGCCCGTTCGCAGGCTGCGCTGGGCCGCATGCCCGAGGCGGTGCAGGCGTTCGAGCGCGCCAGCAAGCTGGTGCCCGGTGACGCGCAATTGCTGGCCGATTATGCGGATGCCACGGTGATGCTGCAGCAGGGCAATTTCGAGGGCAAGCCGATGGTGCTGATCAAACAGGCGCTGAAGGCGGAGCCCAACAATATGAAAGCGCTGGCGCTGGCCGGCACCGCCGAAATCAAGGCGGGCAGACGCGATGCCGCGCTCAAGTACTGGGAGAAGCTGAAAACCCTGGTGGCGAAAGATTCCGACGATTATCGCGAAATCGAAAATATCATCGCCGATGTGAAAAGCGGCAAAGCGTTGATGGCGGCCGCCGCGGACAGCGCGCAGGGCCGCGGCCCGGTGCCTTTGCCGAACCCGGGCACGCCGCCCGTCGCGCCCGGCGCCAGCGTCAGCGGACGCGTGATGCTCGATCCTGCCCTGGCGGCCAAGGTGGCGGCCGGCGATACGCTGTTTGTCTTTGCGCGCGCGGTGAACGGCCCGAAAATGCCGCTGGCGGTATTGCGCATCCCGGTGCCGGCGCAATGGCCGTATGCCTTCGAGCTTACCGATGCCATGGCGATGGCGCCGGGAATGAATCTGTCCTCCTTCCCGCAAGTCACCATCGATGCGCGCATTTCGAAGGCCGGCAATGCCATGCCGCAGGCGGGCGATCTGGCCGGGCAGAGCGCGCCGATCGCCCCGGGCGCGCGTGCCGTCGTGGTCAATATCGCGCGCGTGCTCCCCTAGCACCGCGTCAACGCGACATCAAAGCGGAATCGGGCACGGACGCGATGCAAGCACAGACTGCATTTGAATCTTCGGCGGCAAGCGGTGGGTCCGCAACCGGCTTGGCAGTTCGCGGCCTGGCGCTGGAACGCGGCGGTCGCGCATTGTTCACGGGCCTCTCGTTTTCCGTCGCGCCTGGCAACGGCCTGGTGTTGCGTGGCGCCAACGGCAGCGGCAAGACCAGCCTGTTGCGCATCCTGGCCGGCCTGACCCGGGCCGATGCGGGCGAAGTCGTGTGGAACGGCAAGGCGTGGCGTGGCGGTGGCGGCGATCAGCGCGCCGGCGGCCTCTATATCGGCCATGCCAATGCGCTCAAGGATGAATTGACGGCCGCGGAAAACCTGGCCGAGGCACTTGCCTTCGATGGCCTCAAGATCGATGACGAAGTGCAGGAGCTGGCGCTGGAACAGATGGGACTGCGATCGCGGCGGCAGGTGCCGGCGCGCCGCCTGTCGCAGGGCCAGAAGCGGCGTATCGGTCTGGCGAGATTGTCGCTGTCGGCAAAACCGCTGTGGCTGCTGGACGAGCCGACCAATGCGCTCGATACCGAGGGGGTGGCGATTTTTACGCGCCTGGTGCAGCAGCATCTGGCCGACGGGGGCGTGACTTGCATCGCCACCCATGTGCCGCTGGACCTGTCCGCCGGCGAACTCAACCTCGGCGAGGCGCCATGAGCGACGTCTTGATCGGGGCCGTGCATGCGCCGGAACGCGGCGCCTGGCTGGCCTTGCGCCGCGATCTGCATCTGGCGCTGCGTACGCGCGGCGAGGTGTTGCAGGTGCTGGTGTTCTTTGTGATCGTCGTCAGCCTGTTTCCACTGGCGATCGGGCCCGAGTCGGCCCTGCTGAAGCGTATCGCGCCCGGCGTGGTGTGGGTAGCGGCCCTGTTGTCGGTACTGCTGACCTTGCCGCGCCTGTTTGCGCAGGATTTTGCGGACGGCACCCTGGAGCAATTGGCGACCTCGCCCTATCCGCTGATCGGCATCGCCACCGGTAAAATAGGCGCGCACTGGCTGACCTCGGGCCTGCCCCTGACCCTGCTGTCCCCCCTGCTGGGACTGCAGTTCGGCCTCGATGGTCGCGAACTTGCGGTGATGGCGGCAGGTCTGATGTTGGGTACGCCGGTGTTGTCGATGCTGGGGGCGATCGGCGCGGCGCTCACGCTCGGGGTCAGGGGTGGCGCCATGTTGATGGCGCTGCTGGTGCTACCCTTGTACGTACCGGTGCTGATTTTCGGCGCCGGCGCAGTGGAGGCCTCGGCGGCGGGCATCGATGTCGCCGCCAATTTGTCGCTGCTGGGCGCGGCGCTGCTGCTGGGATTGCTGGCCGCACCGTTTGCGGCGGCGACAGCGATCCGCATCGCACTGGATTAAGCCGAATCTGAATGAACACAACCATCGTGGACAAAACGTCTTGAGCATTTTCCGTTACGCCTCACCCGCCGCCTTCTATCCGCTCGCCGGCCGCCTGATCCCCTGGTTCGCGGCGATTGCGGCCGTGCTCGGTGCGGTCGGCCTGTATCTGGGCCTGGTGGCGGCGCCGGTCGATTTCCAGCAGGGCGAGGTTTACCGCATCATTTTCATCCACGTCCCGGCGGCGTGGATGGGCATGTTCATTTACCTGCTGATGGCCATGTACGGCATCCTCGCTCTGACCTTCAACACGCGGCTGTCGGCGATGATGATGGAAGCGCTGGCGCCCACCGGCGCCATGTTCACCGCGCTGGCGCTGTGGACCGGCGCCCTGTGGGGCAAGCCGACCTGGGGTACGTACTGGGTGTGGGATGCGCGCATGACCTCGACCCTGATCCTGCTGTTTCTGTACGTGGGCTATCTGGCCCTGATCCACGCCATCGAGGACAAGAAACGTGCCGACAAGGCCGGCGCCCTGCTGGCGATCGTCGGCTCGGTGAATGTGCCGATCATTTATTTCTCGGTGCGCTGGTGGAACACCCTGCACCAGGGCTCCTCGGTCAATGCCGGTTCGTCGAAAATGGCCAGCCTGATGTTGCTGGCGATGCTGATCATGACCTTCGCCTGCTGGGCGTACACGATCGCGGTGGCGCTGGCGCGGGTGCGCGCCATCATCGTCGAGCGCGAGCACAACGCTGCCTGGGTCGGCCATCTGCGCGCCAACGCGATGGGTCAAATTGAAGGAAAAGCAGCGTGAATTTTGCCGAATTGTTTTCCCTGCAAGCGCGCGCGCTTTATATCTGGGGCGCATTCGGCGCATTTGCGCTGGTGCTGATGCTGGAGGTGCTGTTGCTGCGCGCGCGCCTGAAGCGGGCCGCGGATGAATTGCGCAGACAGCCGATGGGCGATAAACAGCCGGCGCCATCAGACAAGGGAATGAATCCATGAAAGCACGACATAAACGTTTTATCTGGATTGCGCTGGGCCTGTTGATTACCGCGACGGCAGTGACCCTGGTGCTGCGCGCCTTCAACTCGAACCTGGTGTTCTTTTTCACGCCCTCGGACATCGCCGCCAACAAGGTGCCGAAGGAACGCACCTTTCGGCTCGGCGGCATGGTCACCGCCGGCAGTCTGAAACGCAATGCGGATGGCTTGACCGTGAGTTTCAATGTCACCGATACGGTGAAGACGATTCCGGTCAGCTACACCGGCATCCTTCCCGACCTGTTCAAAGAGGGCAAGGGCGTGGTCGCCCAGGGCAAGGTCGGCGATGACGGCGTGTTTCGCGCCTCGGAAGTGCTGGCCAAGCACGATGAAAACTATATGCCGCCGGAAGCCGCCGAGGCGCTGAAGCGCGCCGGCAAGCCGATCGAAGGCGAAATGTTCGCCGGGCAAAAGCCGGTCGTCACCCAGCCCGCTGCACCGGCCCCATCCGGCGCCAAACCCTGAACGCGAAGGCATAACCATGATTCCTGAACTCGGCCATTTCTCGCTCATTCTCGCGCTATGTCTCGCGGTCCTGCTGGGTACGGTGCCCTTGGCGGGGGCTTTCCGTGGCGATGCGCGTCTGATGGCGATGGCGCGTCCACTGGCGCAGGGACAGTTCCTGTTCATTGCCTTTGCCTTCGCCTGTCTCGTCTATTCCTTTTACGTCAGCGATTTTTCGGTGGTCAATGTCGCCACCAATTCGAACACCCAACTGCCTTACTATTACCGCATCACCGCGAGCTGGGGATCGCATGAAGGATCGTTGCTGTTGTGGATGCTGATGCTGGGCGGCTGGACCTTTGCCGTGTCGATCCTGAGCCGCAACCTGCCGCAGGAAGTTATAGCCCGCGTACTGGCGGTGATGGGACTAGTT
>Ga0209647_1003822_pt1 | contig 11528 bp, 8 predicted proteins | sample GraSoi_2013_60cm_FD_185827 | JGI IMG/M metagenome (GOLD analysis project Ga0209647, IMG submission 185827) | Grasslands soil microbial communities from the Angelo Coastal Reserve, California, USA - Sample 9_17_2013_60cm (SPAdes) (version 2) | ecosystem: Environmental > Terrestrial > Soil >... | reverse complement strand
GGCGGGTAGTAACCGGTAACCAGTAATCAGTCATCGCCATATTACCAAGAATAGGTTGATGCGCATCCGTGCCTGAACGCGCCGCTCCATGAAAGGGACTCGCCCCGGTTGCAGTTCTTGAAGATTCCAGTTTGCAAAATCTTTAAGCGAATATCTCATCTTATGTCGATGGTTCCTTACTGGATACCGATTACTGATTACTGATTACTGATTACCGATTACCGATTACTGATTACCGATTACTGATTACCAATTACTGATTACTGATTACCGATTACTGATCACCGATCACCGAACACCTACTCCTCTCTCAATGCCATAGTGGGGTTAATGTTCATGGCTCGCTGGGCAGGAAGGTAATTCGCAATTAGGCCGATCAACAGCAGCACCGCGACTACTCCAAGGAAAGTCAGTGGATCGGCGGCGCCGACACCGTAGATGAGGCCTTGCATCAAGTGCGTCAGGCAAAAGGCCGCAAACAGGCCAGCGGCAATGCCAATTCCCATCAGCTTAGTTGCTTCAGCCAGAACCAATCGAAAGATATCGAGGCGTCGAGCCCCCAGCGCTGCGCGGACCGCGATCTCGCGCGTTCGCTGAGCGACACCGTAAGAGATCACACTATAAAGGCCTATTGTCGCGAGAATGAGCGCCACTATGGCGAAACTACCAACCAACCAAAGATTCAGGCGACGATCACCAATCGAATCGGCGATCAGGTGAGACCAAGTGTTAACTCTCGAAAGCGGCACGCTCGAATCGATTTCCGCGATTCTCTGTCGCAAGGGGCCAATGAGCGTTTCGGGATCGATTGAATCCGCTGCACGAATAACCAATACCATTCCAAGGGCAAGATTTGATCCGGCATCACCATAGTGCGGGGCCTGGCTCACTGGATAGTAAAATTCGTCGCCAACCGGAGCAGCTAAACCGAAGTTATGCACGTCGCCCACCACGCCGATGATGGTACCAATCCACCCGGTTTCGCTATCGATTTTGTTTCCGATCGCGTCTTCCGCACTTTTCCAGAAGTGAAGTGCCATGGCGCGATTGATCAGAATTCTTGGGGGAGCGTCGGGTCCATCTTGTTCGCCAAAGAGCCGGCCAGCAACCAGGGGAATACCGGCTGCTTGAAAATAGCTACCGCTGACCACGCGAAATCGGGCCATCGGTTGCTGACCCTGAGGAAAAGGCGGCCTGCCCACGACTTGAAAGGAAAGATCAGAATTACCCAACGTCAATGGTAGTACGGTAACTGCCCCAGCTGACTTTACTCCAGGCGTCTGCGTCAGCTTATCCTGAGTAAGCTGATAGAAAGACCGAATCGACTGATCGGTTGCGTAACGAACTGGTGGCAACGAGAGCGAAGCAGTCAGCACCTTTTCTGAGTGAATGATACCCGAATCGGTCTCCTCGACTTTTAGAAAAGATCGGAGAAGCAGCCCAGCACAGCTCAGCACAACCAGAGCGCACCCAATTTCCGCAATGACCAAGCCGTTCCGCAAAATCGCCTGATGAATTCCGACGACCGAACCACGAGAATTCTCACGGAGATTACTCTGAACGCCGCTTGATATGGCGAGAGCCGGCACCAACCCGCAGAACACTCCGACCAGGAGGGACAGCGCCAGCGTAAACCAGAGCGCACCCGCGTCGATCTGAATTTCCGATGATCGTGGTATGAGTGTTTTAGCGAGGAAGATGAATGCGCCAACGCCCCAATTAGCCAGCACGATTCCCAAAATTCCGCCCAGCCCTCCCAGCAATAGACTCTCCGCCAACAATTGCTGTACTAATCGCCAACGACTTGCGCCGAGCGAGGCACGAATGGCAAGTTCTCGGCGGCGGCGCAAAGCCCGGGATAATAACAGGTTTGCCAAATTGATAGACGCAATCAGAAGCATGCAACCTACCGCGCCCTGCAGCAACAGCAGTGCAGGACGCTTTTCCCCTACAATGTCCTCTTGCAATGGAACCAACCGGATTCCGAATCCGGTGTTGTCAGTAGGATCTTCGCTAGCGATGTTCACCGCGATATTCGACATTTGCGATCCGGCTTGGGCGAGGGTTACCTCTGGCTTCAACCTGCCGTAAACTGTCAGCCAGCGAATACCTCGGTCGCGCAGTTGCGGCTCGCTGAAATGCAATGGAATCCAGAGTTGAATCTTTTCGTCAGGGAAATGGAAGTCGGCCGGCATTACGCCAATCACGGTGTAAGAGTCGGCATTCAATTGAATCGAACGTCCCAAAAATCCTTCCGCTGATCCAAACAATCGGCGGCAGAGACTCTCGCTCAGAACGGCAACGTGAGAATCGCCGGACTCACCCTCGCCTGGCGTGAAACCACGTCCAACCCTCGGACCGACGCCGATCAGCTGGAAATAGTTGGCGGACACAGCTGCCAGCGTTACCTTTTCCGCTCCATCACTTCGTTGGAGTCCAACGTCTTTGATCCGGCAACCACCGAGACCGGCAAACAGCGTGTTTCTTTCTCGCCAATCCAAAAAATCTGGCGCGGAAACATAGCTATTGGGCAACGCCGGCTCCCAGTCCGAGTACAGCCGGACAAGTTGCTCAGGTTTCGGCAACGGCAGTGATCGGACCATCACAGAATTAAGAACACTGAAAACCGTGACGTTGGCGCCGATACCTAGGCCCAAAGTCAGAACTGCCAAAACTGTAAACCCGGGCGACTTTAGGAGAAGCCGCAAGGCGTAGCGAAAATCCTGGAGGATTGAGGACATGGAGCGGGTAGCGGGTAGTAATCGGTAATCAGTAATCAGTAATCAGTAATCAGTAGTCGGTAATCAGTAGTCGGTGATTGGTGATTGGTGATTGGTAAGCAGGCGCGGTGAATTGATCCTAACGGGGCGACAATGTCGCTGAAGAGAAACGGTTTCATACAAGGGCTCCAGTCGTAGAAGTTTCGATTTCTTCGGAAATGCTCATTACGACGTTCATGTTTAATGCTGTCTTCAAACTATCATCGTCCAATCACCAATCACCAATCACCAATCACTGATTACTGATTACTGATTACTGATTACTGATTACTGATTACTGATTACCGATTACTGATTACTGATTACCGATTACCGATCACTGATCACCGCAGCCGTATCCGGTCGTGACTATCAAATGCGCTAGTGTCAGACAAAATCACGCGATCACCCGGGCGAAGCCCCTCTTCAATGATTGCTTTAGTGGCCGAACCACGGCCCAGGCGAACCTTCACTCTTCCCGCCACGTTTCCATCCGGGTCCAGCTTGAAAAGACCGACGGTGGAATCATCCTGACCGAACGCGGGCCGGCCGACATATACGGCATCATTCAAATGTTCTAATTCAATCGTTCCTTCTACACTCAGGTCTGGTCGCGCCCCGCGCGGCAGAGTTGCGCCGCTGAAAGTCACATCAACCAGTACTGTCCCTTCCCTTACTGCAGGATCAATTCGCGAAACTGTGCCGGCAACGATACTGCCATTCCGCATATCGATCTGTCCGATTTGGCCGAGCGCGACGTCTCGCACTTGCGTTTCGGGAATTTTAATCTGCGCTTTCAATTTCGTGTTGTCCGCAGCACGCGCCAGACTGGTGCCAGCCGATACTCGCTGCCCGACATCCACCGCAATTTGCTGGAGAACTCCGTTCATTCCGGCTCGCACTTGCAGCGCGTCTACTTGGCTATGACGTAAAACCGCTTGTGCTTTGGCCTGATCCAAGTCGCCCTGAGCTACCGCCAGACGTGGCTCCATCGACTGCTTAGAAAAATCGTATCGTTGCTTTTCGACCTCGAAATTCTCAGCCAGCTCCGTCGCCGAGATCTGTGCTTTCTTGAAATCGAGAGAAGCAATCAAACCTCGCTTGGCTAGCCTCTCGTCAACCTCCATCTCGACAGCGGCGGTATCGCGATCGGCTTTCGCTTTGGTCAAGGCCGCTTGGCGTTCCAACAACTCGCCTTCAAGTTGGGCCTGAAGCTGGGTGAGTTTGGCTTGCGCGCTCTTCACCGCCGCATCAGAATCCAGCGCTTGTTGTTCAAGTTCCGCGCTGCTCAAAACCAAGAGCACTGTATCCTCCCTAACTTGGGTTCCTGGCCATACAACAATCCGCTCAACCCGCGCATCGGTCCGAGCCGGTATCCAGCGCACATCCTCGGGAACTAGCGTACCGATACCACGTACATCGCGAATCAACGGCCCGCGCACGACCGTATCGATCCAGACTGAGTTTCGGTCCACCGAAGGTAGGGCCGGTTTCAGCCGCGAGATGAAGAATGTTAAGCCTCCAATAGTTATCGCTAAACCCACGGCAAACAAGAGCCGATTCCGCCAACGGCGTTTCTGATAACCCTTTCTCGGGATATCCATCCGCGACGATAGTGAACCCGCACTTGGATCTATCCCGCTGCCGTTGCTTTGAATACCGCGACTCATCACAATTGTTTCGAGATCTCAAGCGCATGGGGAGCTTCGTCGGCTAATCGGCTTACGCTGATCCGGTCAACGTGCGTACGCTGAACGCGATTCACGTCATTCTGCAGCTGGCTAACAGAGAGAACAATGGATGTCACCGCGCTAACGACACAAATCGCCCAGACCAGCAGCTCCCCGCGCGCACCGTCTCGATATTGAGTGAGTAGCGGTGAAATTTCGTTTGGCAGATTGCTGACTGACGGGTTCTTGTTCTCCTGACCTAATGGAAATCGGATAATCTTCATGGCTTATTCCTTGAATCGTCTCGCCCTATATGCACGCCGCATGCCAAAGTTAGCGACACTATGTAAGATACTAATAGTGAATGGGTTGCACGCTAATCGCTTTGAAGGAGACTCGAAAAACAATTTCAAAATAGGATTCCTCGTCTCAATTTGAGACGGGCAGGGCGTGGAATATCCATAACAAGAGAGAGCGCATCCCGGCCCGGCAAAGGCTACCTCGCGGGCAGCTTTCAGGATATACGGCCAATACTCACCGTTACCGTGCCCTAGCTTAGGAATGTTGCCCACCAGACAAAGCGGTCGACGTATCATGCCTGGTCTTCAGGTCTCGACGACATGACGTCCTCGTATTTGTTTTCGCGGCGCGCACTAGATGTCCCGAAGGGACGATAGGACTCAGCCCAACGTCACGGGGATGCACGTGCATCTCGACTAGCTAGCCCGCTTTTCGGCAAACCACCTACCCATCGCTCGAGCGCTAGCCGGCAGAGTCGGATACGTAGCGATGAATTGAACCAGGTAACGCAGAAAGTGGTTCAGTAGAGGATCGTACCTGATCAGGCCTCCGCTCGCCTGGTTGCTCATCCGATGTAATTGTCTTACGCCTTGCCGGCCTCGGTCATTCTCAGCGATTCTTCTACCAGATCGGCTGCAGCAGAGAGTCCGTTGGCCTTTACAATCGTTTTCTGGATCCAGCGAGCATTGTCACGGTAAGTCGCGTCGTTCAGCACCTCACCTAGAAGGGTTGAGAGATGGGTAGCGGTCAACTTATCTAGCGAGGTGACCACGCCGGTTTTGTGGTAGGCTATTCTTGCGGCAATGCCGGGCCTATCAAAGCTTACCGGGATAGCCACTTGAGGGACACCCTGCGCAAGAGACTCTAGCACGGTGTTCACCCCGGAATGCGTGATACAAACTGAGGCCTGCTTTAATACTTCCAATTGAGGCGCCCGCTTGACGATGATCGCATTACTAGGAACCGGCCCGATCTGCTCCGGCTCGAGTTGATCGCCAATGGAAAGAACTAACTGCACGCCCTTATGTTTCGCGACACCCGCGGCAATAGTGCGGAAGACCTCCGCCTGACCATTCAGTACTGTCCCCATTGAAGCGTAGATCAGCGGCTCTCCGGTTAATCGCTCCCAAGGGAAATTCACCTCGTCCCGGCCTTTGCCATCATGGAACGGCCCGGTGTGATGAAACTGCGATGGCCAACTAGAAGTCTCAAAATCGAACTCCCTGGGAGTTTGGGTGAGCCAAGCGATTTTGGACAAAGTGAAACCGGGATCCTCCCAATCGATTTTGAAGCCGGCGTTCCTCGCATAGGCTTTGACCCCGTCGTTGCTAAGCATTTTAGCAAACTTGGCCACACCTTTCCGGTTTCTGGCTATAGCTTCAGGGGTTGTCTGGTGAGAATCACCGTAGATACAGAGGGGTGTGTAACCAGAATAGTCACAATGAATTGCGACCGCTACGTGGATATACGGTATACCCAATTTCATCGGCGCCAGTTCGGCATAAAATTGGATCGTGTCAATGATGAGGGCATCGACAGCGGTCGCCTCGATCATGGCGGGCATTGATTTTAGCATCGCCTCTGTTCGCTGTACCACTAGGCCGACGGCAAATCCTAAAGCGTCGTCTCCGTGCAGCTTGCTCACTTCGGGCCGCTTCTCGTCAATGGGATCCCTATCGTCACCAGGAACACACGGCAAACCGTTAGCGCTCGAAGAATAAAGGAACACAACCTCATGGTTGCGCCCCTGCAGTTGACGCGCGAGTGCCGTCATCGGATTGAGGTGACCCGGTTGATTTAGACAAATAAAACCCAGTTTCATAAAATAGTACTCCCGTTGTTATTCTGGCAGCTTTGACCGGATGGCCCGGCTCGGTTGTGTAATCCACCCATGGTAAGGCGCCGGCCTGCGGCCGAGTAGTGCCGAGTACGCATTGCAGTGTTGCACGATCTGCACCAGTCTTTGGCATGCTGGAGCAGATCCGCTCATTTCTAACCGTGGTGGAAGAGGGCAGTCTCCATCGAGCAGCGGTGCGGCTGCGCATCTCACCGTCAGCACTGTCGCGTCAGATGCAGGCCCTCGAACACGAATTGGGAGGACGACTATTGGAGCGCATGGCCACCGGTGTGAGCCCGACGGCAGGCGGCGAGGCATTGGCCAAGAGGATAGGCGCTGTGCTGGAGTCCTACGATCTGGCCATGAGCGATACGCGGCGTGCTCTCCGCGGGGAGACAGATCAATTGCGAATTGCTTACCTCCCGGCAATCGGCCCGCAGTACCTTAGCGGGCCGATGAGGGAGGTGCGGCGAATTCATCCGGAAACGGTTTTAAAGCTCGTGGGCTTATCACCGGGTAAGCAAATAATCGCTCTTCGCGCCGGAGAGATCGATATCGGCATCACGAACGAGAGCGGCGAGTTACTAGCCGGCGAATTTTACACGCGAAAGCTGGCAGAGACGCGTAGTTGCATTGCCCTTCCGGAACACCACCGGCTTGCAACCCGGGATCGGGTGCGATTGTCCGATTTGAAGGGCGAATTTTTTGTCAGCACGGACTCTCACCAAGTGCCCGGTCTGGACCGACAGGTCGAGGCGTATTGCAAAAAGTACGGGAAGTTTCGTCCGAAATTTCACGGCCTGGCGCAAAGCATTGCACACGGCTTCGAGTTGGTCGCCAACGAAAATGCTGTTCTTATGTTGGCGGCCTTCGCCAGTCATCATTCTCCGCCCGGCGTCGTCATTCTACCCCTGGCGGACGCGGAGTTGGCTTGGAAGATGCTGGTTATGTGGCGGCGAGGCAGAGCAGGTGGTGCCTTGAAGGCATTGCTGGACACCCTGTTTAGGAAGGTAACTCCCAAAGCCAATGAAACGAGCTAGGAAAACCAAGACCTCGCATTCGTCACGAAAAATCCCGGCAACTCGCTGCTACTGACCGGCCCAAGACCACGTTGCAATGAGCCACTTTATCTAATCTCTCGAGCGTGGCCGTAATAGTGCCGCGCTTTTGCATCGGTTTGAGGCGTTGCTTAAAGCTGTAGACGGCGGGCAATTGAGTCGCAATTCCAAGGTAGCTAGCCTAAATATTCCATGATCATCCGGTTAAACTTTTCCGGATTTTCGAGGAACATAAAATGCCGGCCACCCTCGGCTTCTTCGAATACCTCGAACTGCGAACCTCTAATTTGACGATGAATCCATTCTTGTGATTTCCACGGTATCACACTGGCTCGACCGCTGATGATCAGGGTAGGAGGTTGATCCGCGGGATGAGATCTCGCCAGTCCGTATGCCAGTGATTGTATGCTAGAGTCCCGGCAAGGTCCCCGGGCATCTGCAGATTACATTAGACCATCCACTCTTCATCTCCCGCGTTGCGTGCTGAGTCAACCCCTCATCGATGACCTGTCGGGTTACGTTTTCTGCTTCCTCGCTCCGTAAAGCAGCAACAATGTCGAACACTTGCTGAGCGGTAAAAAAAGCGCCCGAATCTTCTAATTGCTGTTGGGTCCAATTCGAATCCGAAGTGAGAAATGGCGATTGATCGACCAAGATAATCTCTGAGAGGCGCTCCGAGCCGAACAAGTCGATATAGCACCAGATCACCGACGATCCCATCGAATGCCCCAACAGCGCGACTTCATTCAGGTCGAGCTCGGTTAAGAGCTCGAACAGGTCTTTGGCTAACCGTGCCGAGTAAGCATTGGAGTGTTGCACGAACTGCACCAGTCTTTGGCATGCTGGAGCAGTTCAGGTCTGCTAGCCAGCACAGTCGTATACGTAGCGATGAATAGAACCAGGTAACGCAGGAAGCGATTCAGTAGAGGATCGTACCTGATCAGGCCTCTGCTTGTCTAGTTGCTCATGCGATCTAATTGTCTTACACCTTGCCGGCCTTCTTGCTCACACCCAGGGACGTTTCTACCAGATCGGCGGCGACAGAAAGTCCGTTGGCCTCGGCAATTGCCTTCTGGAGTTTGCGTGCATTATCCCGATAGGTAGAGTCGTTCAGCACCTCATTCAGCAGTGTTGAGAGGTGGTCGGTGGTTAATTTGTCTAACGAGGTGACTACACCGGCTTTCTTGTCCACAATTCTGGCGGCTACGCCGGGTTGATCAAAGCTTACCGGGATGGCTACTTGCGGGACACCTTGAGCCAGAGACTCTAGCACGGTATTCAATCCCGCATGGGTAATACAAACCGAGGTTTGCTTGAGCAACTCCAATTGTGGCGCCCGCTTTACGATGATGGCATTGCTCGGAACCGGTCCGATCTGCTCCGGATCGACCTGATCACCCACGGAAAGCACTAGTTGCAAACCTTGATGCTTCGCGACGGCGGCGACAATGGTGCGGAAGACATCCAACCGGCCATTCAATATCGTCCCCATTGATGCGTAGATGAGCGGCTCTCCGGTTAATCGCTTCCAAGGGAAATCGATCTTGTCCCGGCCCTTGCTATCATGGAATGGACCGGTGTGGTGGAACTGCGGAGGCCAATGAGAACTTTCGAAGTCGAAGGCTCTGGGAACTTGCGTCATTAACGCTAGTGGGGAAAGAGTGGAACCGACGTTTTCCCAGTCGATTTTCAGTCCGACGCTCTCCGCATGCGCTCTGATGCCCGCGTTGGCGCGCTCCAGCATTTTAGCAAACTTTGCGACACCTTCTCGGTTTCTAGCCAGAGCTGCAGGCGTGGTCTCGTGCGGTCAATCAGAGAAATAAGGAGGAGTGTGGCCAGAGTAGTCGCGGTGTAGACCGACTGACACATGTATATACGGCATACCCAACTGCATCGCACCCAATTCCGCATAAAGCTGAACGGTATCGATTAGGAGGGCATCGACGCCGTTTGCTCGTACAACTACCGGCAAAGATTTCAATATCGCTTCCGTCTGGGCGATCATCAGGCGCATGCCAAATTTTAAAGCATCCTCTCCTTGCATCTTGCTCGCTTGGCTTATGTCTTCGTTAAATTGATCCTTTCCACGACCAGGAACAAACGGCAGGCCGCCAGCACCTGATGAATAAAGGAAGACGATGCCATGGCCACGCGCCTGAAGCTGACGCGCCAGCGCAGTCATCGGGTTAAGGTGACCTGGTAAGTTAGGACAGATAAAACCTAGTTTCATAGATAGTACTCCGTTTGCAGGTCTGGCAGCGTTGACCAGACACTCTGGCTGCACGCGTTTAGTTCGGTTGTGTAATCCACCCACGGTAAGACGCCGGCCTGCGGACGAGTAGTGCCGAGCAAGCATTGCAGTGTTGCACGATCTGCACCGGTCTTTGGCATGCTGGAGCAGATCCGCTCATTTCTAACCGTGGTGGAAGAGGGCAGTCTCCATCAAGTAGCGGTGCGGCTGCGCATCTCGCCGTCAGCACTGACGCGTCAGATGCAGGCCCTCGAACACGAATTAGGAGGGCGATTATTGGAGCGCATGATCACCGGTGTGCGTTCTTTTCTGGCGAGCGGGTTCCCTCCCCTGTTCCATCTAACGGGCAGAAGCTGGAGAGCACCATCTGCTGTTGTCCGCCGGAGAGCGCCGTTGCCGCAACGTGGCGCTTTTCCTTGAGCATGGGAAAGACCGCGTAGACGGCTTCAAGATTCCACGGTCCGAGGATAAATGGATCACCTCGGCGACAGGAGCGAACACCCGGTTAGCGAACTGACATGGCCAATCTCGATTACTTTCGAGGCAGTAGCGTTGTTCCCCGCAAAATCATTGGTCCGGCGATAGCGGTTGCGCCCAGGAGCTTGATCACATCGCGGCGTGCTCTACGCGGGGAGGCGGATTGCTGACGGTGAGATGCGCAGTCGAACCGCTGCTCGATGGAGACTGCCATCTTCCACCACGGTTAGAAATGAACGGATCTGCTCCAGCATGCCAAAGACCGGTGCAGATCGTGCAACACTGCAATGCTTACTCGGCACTACTCGTCCGGAGGCCGGCGCCTTACTGTGGGTGGATTACACAACCGAGAAATACATTATGACGACCGCCTTGGAGGTAACGGACAAAGACTTCGAACGAATGATGCAGATGCTCACCGGCTTTTTTGTGACGCAGATAGCCCGTGCTGTGGCTACCTATTCTATTGCGGACCACCTCGCAAAGGGACCTGCGACTGCTAACCAGATTGCCACAATTGAAGGCATCGATTCGACGGCGACATTCCGTTTGCTGCGCGCGTGTGCGTCACTTGGATTGGTGAGCTGTGATGACGGGCTGACGTTCAGCTCGACTCCGCTATTAGGTACTTTGCGGGCGAACGTGCCCGGCTCGCTCCATAGCTTAGCGATAGCCTGGTCGGCACCGGGCCATTGGCTGCCCTGGGGTAAATTCTTGGATGCGATACGCACCGGCCAGCCGCAGACCGTTCCGGCACTCGGTGCGGCGATCTGGGATTATTACGCACAACAGCCCGAAGAGGGCGCAGCTTTCACCAATGCGATGCACGGTCTTACTTCCGGGATAGCGCACGATGTCGCCCGCCTGGTCGATACGTCGAGAGCCAAGCTCGCAGTCGATATCGGAGGTGCAAGCGGCACGCTAGTTCACAGTCTGATGACTGGCAATCCGCAGTTGCATGGCATCATCTTGGATCTTCCGGATGTGGTGCCGAGCGCCACCGTCGCCGCCGCCGCGCTGGGGCTGGCCGAGCGCAGCAGGGTGTTAGTGGGAGATTTCTTCGCCTCTGTACCCGAGGCAGACCTTTATCTGCTCAAACACGTACTGCATGACTGGAATGATGGCCAAGGCGTTCGCATCCTCGAAAACTGCCGGCGTGCGATGCGGCCGGGCGGT
>Ga0209647_1003821_pt1 | contig 11533 bp, 10 predicted proteins | sample GraSoi_2013_60cm_FD_185827 | JGI IMG/M metagenome (GOLD analysis project Ga0209647, IMG submission 185827) | Grasslands soil microbial communities from the Angelo Coastal Reserve, California, USA - Sample 9_17_2013_60cm (SPAdes) (version 2) | ecosystem: Environmental > Terrestrial > Soil >... | reverse complement strand
GCATGACGGGGCGGCCTCCGGCGGCGAAGGGGCGGTCACTCTACAATCGCCCCAACCCGGCTCCAAGCGCGACTCGCCAGACCGTCCCCGCCGGGTTGCGCAGGCCGGGAAAACGCCTATATTTGCATCGTCGGGCAACCGACTATGGCGATAAACGGTGCATGGAATAGGCGTAGCGGACCCGGGGGCAGTACCCGGCGCCTCCACCACTTCAATACGCCGCCGCGAGGGCGGCAGCTTTGGGGGCGAATCAGGATCGACGCGCGTAATAAAGGTGCGAGCCGTCGCTCGGCATGGTACCGCCGTATCGGGCCACACACTACGTGCCAACGACAACACGGCACATGAGGCACTCGCGGCCTAATCCCCTAACGGGGATGAAAGCCTAGAGCCACTCGCGGTCCGGGGGGTACCGGGCAACAGAAACCCCCCACTTCGCTTTTCGGCCGTCCGGACCGGACGGCGCAGCCAAGCGGGTGCCGGGCGAGCGTGAAGGATCTCCTGCGATACGACAAGATGGTCGAAGCCGCGCTGCGCGGCGTGGTGCGCGAGGCGCTGGCCCGCGCCGCGGCCAACGGCCTCCCCGGCGCGCATCATTTCTACATCACCTTCCGCACGCATTTCCCGGGCCTGCGCCTGCCCGATGATCTCGCGCGGCAATATCCCGACGAGATGACCATCGTGCTCGAGCACCAGTTCTGGGAGCTCGAGGTCAGCGAGCAATGCTTCTCGGTGACGCTGAGCTTCCAGAACCGGCCGGAGCGCCTCACCGTCCCCTTTGAGGCGATCACCGCCTTTGCCGATCCGGCCGTCAAGTTCGGCCTGCAATTCCAGCCGACGCCGGCGGAGGCAGGGCCGCCACCCGCGGCCGAGGCAGCCCACGCCGGGCCCGGGAAGGCCGACAAGCCCGGCGAAGTGGTGGCGCTCGACGCCTTCCGCAAGAAATAGCCGGGCAGCATCGGCGCCCTAAAGGTTCCCGCGCCAAGGGCGGCCCTCACTTGACGCGCCGGGCGAAAAGGTGTTTCTCCGCGCCATCCGAAACCGGTGTCGGCAGAACGAGACATGGGCGACTTCGTCTTCCACGATATGTTCCCGCTGGGCGAGGACACCACGCCCTATCGCAAGCTTACCGGCGACTACGTCGCTACCGCCGATTTCGCCGGCGAGCGCCTGGTCACGGTCGAGCGCGAGGCGCTGACCCTGCTGGCAGCGGAAGCGATGGTCGACTGCCAGCATCTGCTGCGCCCGGGTCATCTCGGGCAGCTGCGCAAGATCCTCGACGATCCCGAGGCCTCGGAAAACGACAAATTCGTGGCCTTCGATCTGCTCAAGAATGCCAACATCGCCGCCGGCAAGGTGCTGCCGATGTGCCAGGACACCGGCACGGCGATCGTCATGGGCAAGAAGGGCCAGCGGGTGTGGACCGGCGGCGGCGACGCCGCGGCGCTGGCGGCGGGCATCCGGCGCACCTACACCGAGACCAACCTGCGCTACAGCCAGGTGGCGCCGTTGTCGATGTACGAGGAGGTCAACACCGGCGACAACCTGCCGGCGCAGATCGAGATCTACGCCGAGGAAGGCGACGAGTACAAATTCCTCTTCATCGCCAAGGGCGGCGGCTCGGCGAACAAGAGCTTCCTCTATCAGCAGACCAGGGCGGTGCTGAACCCGAAGTCGCTGATCAAGTTCCTCGACGAGAAGATCCGCACGCTGGGGACGGCGGCGTGCCCGCCCTATCATCTCGCCATCGTCATCGGCGGGACCTCGGCCGAATACAACCTCAAGACGGTGAAGCTCGCCAGTACGCGCTATCTCGACACCCTGCCGAGCGAGGGCAACAAATTTGGTCAGGCCTTCCGTGATCGCGCCTTCGAGGAGGAGGTGCTGGGCCTCACTCGCAACCTCGGGATCGGCGCGCAGTTCGGCGGCAAATATTTCTGCCACGATGTGCGCGTGATCCGCTTGCCGCGGCACGGCGCCAGCGTGCCCATCGGCATCGGCGTGTCCTGCGCCGCGGACCGGCAGATTCTCGGCAAGATCGGCGCCAAGGGCGTGTTCCTCGAGGCGCTCGAGACCAACCCGGCCAAGTACCTGCCGGAGATCGACGAGGCGAAGCTCGGCGGCGCGGTGGTGCGCATCGATCTCACGCGGCCGATGGCGGAGATCCGCCGCACGCTGTCGCAATACCCGATCAAGACGCGGCTGTCACTCACCGGGCCGCTCATCGTCGCCCGCGACATCGCCCATGCCAAGCTCAAGGAGCGGCTCGATCGCGGCGAAGGGCTGCCGCAATACGTCAAGGATCATCCGATCTATTACGCCGGCCCCGCCAAGACGCCGGCGGGCTACGCGTCGGGCTCGTTCGGGCCGACCACGGCAGGGCGGATGGATTCCTATGTCGATCAATTCATGGCGGCTGGCGGCAGCTTCGTCACCCTGGCCAAAGGCAATCGCGGCGCCGAAGTACGCGAGGCCTGCAAGAAGCATGGCGGCTTCTATCTCGGCTCGATCGGCGGGCCGGCGGCTCGGCTCGCCCAGGACTGCATCAAGAAGGTCGAGGTGATCGAATATCCCGAGCTCGGCATGGAGGCGATCTGGCGCATCGAGGTGGCCGACTTCCCCGCCTTCGTCGTCGTCGACGACAAGGGCAACGACTTCTTCGCCAAGCTCACCTGAAGGCGCCATTGGCGCACGCCACCGCCGATGATGTCCGCCATCGTGATCGGCGATGTTCTCTATTCTCTAATGTCCGCGTCGATGAGCAAAACCGGCGCGACTTCAAGGAAGCAGGGATGCCGCCATTCCGTTATGAGCGGGGACCGCCGAGCGGTGGCTCTGGGGTATTATGCGGTTGCCGGCCGGTGTGTGGTCGAGGCTGGCGATCGTGTCGCGGTGGGAGCCGCGCGCGGACGTGAGGTACGTTGTACCGGGTTGGCGCGGCGCGAGCGCCTGTAAGCGATGAAGTAAGGAACGGGCGTGGCGCAGGATATCGACCTTGCAGCGTTGGGGCGGGGCGACAAGGCAGCCTGGGACGCGTTCGTCCGCCGCTACGCGGGGCTGGTGGTGTCGGCGGTACGCGGCGTGTCGCGCGACGGCACGGATATCGAGGATCTCGTTCAGGAGGTGTTCGTCCGGCTGTGCAAGGACGGCTTCCGGCTGCTCAAGACCTACGATGCGGCGCGGGCGGGGCTGTCGACCTGGCTCACCATCGTCGCCCGCAGCACGGCTCGCGACGCGCTCCGCCGCCGGCAATTGCCGTTGACGCCACTCGATGCGGTGCCGGAGAGCCTGCTCGCGAGCGGCGGCGTACCGCCGGAAAAGCTACGGCTGCCCGAGGGCCTGCTGTCGCCACGCCAGAAGCTGGTCCTCAGCATGCTCTACGATCGCGATATGGAGGTCGCGGAGATCGCGGAAAGCCTGGGGGTGGACCCGCAGACGGTGCGCAGCACACACCACAAGGCAATGCTGAAGCTCCGGACCCATTTCGCGGCGGAAGAGCAAGAGGTAAAAAAATGAGCTATCCAAGGGATGAAAGGTTTGTAAGGTGCCTAGAACAGGGCGAGGAGAAACGCCATGGCTGGACCCAGGGACAGGACTGACGAGGCGGCGCTGTGGCGCCGTTGGCGCTCGGCCTCTGCCTTGGTTGATGCTGGCGTCGAACCGGACGCTTTGCTGCTGGCCGCCTACGCCGAGGACCGCCTGCCGGACGAGGCGGCCGACGCGATCGAGAATTGGCTTGCCGTCCACCCCGACATGGTGTCTGACGTCCTGGCGGCGCGCCGCACCGCGCGCACCGAAAGCCCTGCTCCCTCTCCCGCCGTGGTGGCGCGAGCGGCCGCGCTGGTGGCCGCCGGCGATGCGCAAGTACTGACCTTCCGGCGACCGGCCGGCCGCGGCATGACGAGTTGGCGCACCGCGGCGCTCTGGAGCGGCATGGCTGCGAGCCTAGTGGTGACGAGCCTGATCGGCTTCACCCTCGGCAACAGCGCTTATCTCAGCCTAGCCGGTGGGGCTTCGCCCGCCTTCGGCCAGGAGCTGTTCGATCCCCCGACCGGGCTTTTCAATAGCCTGGACGAGGAGCCGAGCACATGACAAGCCTCGCCGAGGCCGCACCGAAGTCCAGTGCGCGCGGTCGGCTCGTGTGGATCGCGCTGGCGCTGTCACTCACGCTCAACGTCTTTTTCGTCTTCGGGCTCCTGTGGTTCCAGGTCGCCGGCCAGTCGATGCAGACACCCGCCGAGCGGGTAGCGGCGACGGCGAACGAGCTCAACCTTACCGCGGAGCAACGCGGTGCTTTCCAGCAGTTCGTCAGCGAGGTTCAGGAGCGTTCACGACTTCTGCGCGACAGCAACCAACCGCTGATCCAGCAGGTTTGGGACGAGCTCGCCAAGCCGCAGCCGGATCAAGCTTTGATCGCTCGTCTCGTCGATGAGGCTACCGAGAACCGCCACGCCTACCAGAAGGACATGGCGGCTGTGCTCGGCCAGTTTCTGGCCGTCCTCTCGCCCGAGCAGCGAGCCCAGTTCGTCGAGCTCGCCAAGCGCCCGCAGGACAAACGAGCCGCCCATATACGGCGGCTCATCATGCCGTAGGCGCTGCAATCTCGGATTGATCGCGATGGCAGGCGCTCGCACGCTGCGCTAACCTCTGCGTCGTTGTCGCGGAGGTCGATCCCATGCGCATTGCCCTGTGTCTCCTGCTGCTGATTGCCGCGCTTTGCGCCGGCTCCGGGCGGGCAGGTGCGTCGGCGCGCGAAGCTGCCGACGCCTATCACCGCGGCGACTTCGCTGCCGTCCTGCGCGCCTGCAGCGCCGAGGCGCAAGCAGGCGATGCCAGCTGCCAGAGCTGGCTCGGCGTGCTCTATGCCGAAGGCAAAGGGGTGACGCGGGATGCCGCGACGGCGGCAAGCTGGTTTCGCCGCGCCGCCGAGCAGGGCCATGGCGCCGCCGCCTACAATCTCGCCCGGGCTTATGAGGAAGGCGACGGTGTAGCAAAGGATCTGACGGAAGCCCGGAAATGGTCGCAGAAGGCTGCCGAGCAAGGCATCCCCTATGCCCAGCTGCAACTGGGCATGCTGCTCATGCAGGTCGACCGGGACATGAAGGAGGCGGTGAAATGGTTCAAGCTCGCGGCAGCGCAAGGCCTCCCTATTGCCCAGGGTTTCGTCGGCTCGGCCTATGAGCTGGGCGACGGCGTCCGGCGCAACTACCGCAGCGCCGTCAAATGGGACGAAGTCGCGGCGGAGCACGGTGACACGCTCGCCGCGGGCCACCTCGCCTCGCTGTACGAGCGCGGGCTCGGCGTCGATGCCGACGCCGAGGAGGCCTATTTCTGGTACCGCATCGCCCTCAGGGATCCGCATAACCCGAGCCGCAAGGAGGACGAAGCGGGGCTGAGGCGGGTGGCTGCGCAGCTGTCGAAAAAGCAGCTTGCCGACGCCGAGCAGGCGCTTCGCGATTGGCGCCCCGAAGAGGCGGTGATCGGCCCGCCCAAGCGCGCCAAGCGCAAGGGCACGCAGCCGCAGGGCGAGCCGCATCTCTTCGCCACCGGTACAGGCTTCTTTGTCAGCCGCAACGGGCATCTGCTGACCAATAACCATGTCGTGGCGGAGTGCGCGGCCGTGCGGGTCAGCGACGCTGACAAGAGCACGCCCACCAAGGTCCTCGCCACCGACGCCGAGCGCGATCTGGCGCTGCTCCAGCTGTCGCGGGCGACGCCTGCCGCCGTGTTCCGTGGCGAAGAGAAGCTGCGCCCCGGCGAAGGCGTGGTCGTGGTGGGCTTCCCGCTTTCCGGGCTCCTCACCTCCGACCCGATCGTCACGACCGGCATCATCAGCGCGCTCGCCGGGCCGCGCGACGATCGGCATCTGCTGCAGATCTCGGCCCCGATCCAGCCGGGCAACAGCGGCGGGCCGCTGCTCGATAGCAGCGGCCATGTCGTCGGCGTGGTGGTGGCCACCTTGAGCACGCTCAAGCTCGCCAAGGCGACCGGCGCGCTCCCCGAGAACATCAATTTCGCCATCAAGGCGGCGGAGGCACAAGTCTTCCTCAAGGCGCAGGGGATCGAGGTTGAGACCGCACCGCAGGGCGCGCCGCTCTCGACCGCCGCGGTCGCCGACCGGGCGCTCGAGGTGACCGTCCGTCTCGAGTGCTGGAAATAAGCGGCCGTCGGTTGCGCTCCCGCCCACGCCCGCGGGCTCCCATATAAAGGCTGGCTGCAGCCAGAGGAGCCTTGCCATGGCCAAAGAGCGCCCGACCCGCATCGAACGCGACACCATGGGCGAAGTGGCGGTGCCCGCCGCGCGCTACTGGGGCGCCCAGACGCAGCGCTCGCTCGAGAATTTCCGCATCGGTGGCGAGCGCATGCCGGCGCCGCTCATCCGCGCGCTCGCGCTCGAGAAGAAGGCCGCGGCGCTGGCAAACATCGCGCTGGGCGAGCTCGACGCCAAGCTCGGCAGGGCCATCGTCGCAGCCGCCGACGAGGTGGTCGCCGGCAAGCACGACGACGAGTTCCCGCTGGTCGTGTGGCAGACCGGCTCCGGCACTCAGACCAACATGAACATGAACGAGGTGCTCGCCAACCGCGCCAACGAGATGCTCGGTACCGGGCGCGGCGCCAAGAGCCCGGTGCATCCCAACGACCATGTCAACCGCAGCCAGTCCTCGAACGACAGCTTCCCCACCGCGATGCATGTCGCCGTCGTCGACGAGATCCATCGCCGCCTGCTGCCGGCGCTGCGCCATCTGCACGCGGCGCTCGCTGCCAAGGCGCGGGAGTTCGCGGACATCATCAAGACCGGACGCACCCATCTGCAAGATGCGACGCCGCTGACCTTGGGCCAGGAGTTCGGCGCCTACGCGCGCCAGATAGAGCTCGGCATCGAACGGATCGAGGCTTGTCTCCCCCGCCTCTACCCGCTCGCCCAAGGCGGCACCGCCGTGGGCACCGGGCTCAATGCCAAGCAGGGCTTCGCCGAGCGCTTCGCCGCCACCATAGCGGAGATCACCGGCCTCCCCTTCACCTCCGCCGCCAACAAGTTCGAGGCGCTGGCGAGCCACGACGCGCTGGTCGAGGCGTCGGGCGCGCTCAATGTGCTGGCGGCCTCGCTCATGAAAATCGGCAACGACATCCGCCTCATGGGCTCGGGGCCGCGCTCGGGCCTCGGCGAGCTGCACCTGCCGGAGAACGAGCCCGGCTCGTCGATCATGCCGGGCAAGGTCAACCCGACGCAGGTCGAGGCACTCACCATGGTCGCGGCGCAAGTGATGGGAAATCACGTCACCATCACCATCGCCGACAGCCAGGGGCAGTTCGAGCTCAACGTCTTCAAGCCGGTCATCATCTACGACCTGCTGCAGTCGATTCGGCTCATCGCCGATGCGTCGCAAAGCTTTGCCGATCACTGCGTCGCCGGGATCGAGGCCGACCGCGAGCGCATCGACGAGCTGCTGCGCCGCTCCTTGATGCTGGTGACGGCGCTCAACCCGCATATCGGCTACGACAAGGCGGCGCAGGTGGCGAAGAAAGCCCATGCCGAGGGCACGAGCCTCAAAGAGGCGGCGGTGGCGTTGGGCTATGTCTCGCCGGAGGATTTCGACCGCTGGGTGCGGCCCGAGGCGATGATCGGTCCAAGCTGACGATGGGCACGCTGCGCAAGCGCTCGGTGATGATCGCCGGGCATGCGACCAGCCTCTCGCTCGAGGAAGCATTCTGGGAGGAGCTTCGCACGCTCGCGCGGCGTCGCGGCACGTCCATCACCGCCCTCATCGCTACAGTCGATGCCGAGCGCCAAGGCAATTTGTCGAGCGCGCTGCGCCTCTTCGTGCTCGATTGCTACCGGCGCGGCGAGCTTGGCCCGGAAGGGCCTAGCGCGATGGTGCGGGGCCGGTGACAGGCGGATCGACCGGCGCGTGCTGGCGCTGCCCGAGGAAGTGTTGCAGGGGGTTCACCTCCAAGACTTCGCGCGGCGCATCGATCGGCCCTTCGACTTGCACCACCACGGGTGGGACCATCGCGATGCCGGTGAAGCGCAATTCGATGCGGCTTGCCATGGTCCAGCGCGGCAGATCGAACACGGCGGTCGCCTGACCCGCGGCTCCGTCGGCGGTGAGACGCAGATCATTGCTGCGGGCGACGCCATCGGCGACGCGGAAGCTGCCCACGAGATCGGTGAAACGCGTCCGCCCGCCAATCCCGCTGCGCATCAGCGCCGACAGGTCGGCCGGCAGATCAGGCAACTTGAGCCGGTCGTTCATCGCTGCGAGATCGATGCCGGAAACGCCGCCATCATGGCCGCGCAGCGTTGCTTCCCCCGAGAGACGCGCGATGATGTCGGCCGGGCTGCGGCCCTCGCCGGCCAGCGACGCGTCGATGTCGAAACGTCCCTCGATGGTGCCGATGCCGGCCTCGTCCATGAGGGCCTGCTTGAGATCGGCGTCCCTGAGCTTCAGCCTTGCGTGCAAAGTTGGCGTCGCCGCCGCGGCGACATCGCCGTCCGCCTCGATGCTGCCGCCGAAGAGGCGGCCCGCCAACTGCTTCACCGCCAGCGTGCCGTCCTTCAGCATGACGGTGAGCGCCGGCTGGTCGACGCGCCAACGGCCGTAAGCGAGGCTGTTGCCGGAAAGGGTGAGATCGGCGTCAGCCAGCGACAGCAGCGCAAGGTCGATCGGCTCGCGCGACCAGCTCGCCGGAGCGGTAGCCGCGCCGGCGCCGGCCTGTGCGAGGATGATTCCGGGCTGCCGGCCGGCATGGCGGACGCCCTCTTCGACGGCGGCGGATTGCCGGGCGGTGAGCAGTCGGTCGATCGCCCAATCGCCGATCTTGAGATCGCCAGTGAGATGCGGTCGCGTCGGGCCGAGAGCGATGGCGAGCTTGCCTTCCGCCGTGCTCTGCCCGATGGCGAGCGCGAGGCGATCGATGGCGAACTGTCCGGCCGCGCCGGTCACCTGGCCAGTGAATTTCAGCGGTCCGAGATCGCCGCCCGCCGGCCGGTAGGTGGGGCTGACGCTGTGCATCAGCGCTTCGAAGCTCGGGTGATCGATGGCGATATCGAGCGCCACGCGCCCGCTTGTCGGCGCCATATTGCCGGCGACGTGCGCGCGACCGCCGAGGATCGCGAGATCGGCAGTGCCGGAGAGCTTCTCCGCCGCCCATCGCAATTCGCCGCCGAGCCGGAAGTCGCCATAGCCGCGCCCGGCATCGAGCCCGGGCGACACCGCGTGCAACAGCCGCTCGAACTCCGCCCCGTGCATCTCATAGGTCAGTTGCGCGCCGAATGCGCCGCCGCTCAGTCCTTGAACAGCACCGCTGAGCTGCGCCGCGGCACCCTCGAGATCGCCGACGCTCAGATCGCGGATCGTCGCTTCGCCATTCTGCACCGTGCCCGCGACATGCGCGTCGCCCAGCGGCTCGCCATGCCAGGTGAGCGTGTCCACATGCGCGTCGATATTGGCATCGAAGGCGGCAAGCACGGCAGGCCATGGATTACCAGCATCCGCCGGGCCCGGCGGCGTGCCGGCCGCATCCGGACGCGCCGCGTCAGCCCGCGGTAAATAGGCGTCGAGATTGAACCGGTCGGCGGCGATGCGCAGGCCGACACCGGGACGCTCGCGCAGCGCGATCGTCGCCGCACCGCCAAGCCGCGTCGCATCGAGCGTCGCGGCGATACCGGTAAGATCGAGCCGGTCGCCGGCGAGCGTGAGGCGGCTCGTCAGCGAAGCCTTGCGCAGCCGATCAGGTGGCACGTCGTCGCTCGGCGCGCCGAGCCAGGCGAGAATGCTGCGGAGATCATCGGCATTCGCCGCGAAGACCCCTTGCCCGCGTGGCCCCTCGGCGCTCATCGCGGCGCTGCCGCTGAGCGACACATCCGACCCGCCCGGCAGCAACGCCGCGGCACGGTCGAGGGTCAGCTGCCCGCCTGCAAGGGTCGCCTTGAGCTGCGCGTCGCGGACGACGCCGTTGCGCCATATCAGCGCCTTGACGCCGAGGTCCACGCTCGCATTGACGCTGTCGGGCAGGACGAACGCGCCGGGCTGCAGCGGCGCCAACGGCATGGAACCGGCGGCATCGGTCGGCGCCGCGAGGGCGTCGCCGACCAGGCTTGCCGGCGCTGCCGCAGCGGCTTTGCGCTCCCCCAGCCAGCGATCGAGATCGAGCTGATTGACCGAGAGGCTCAGTCCGACGCTCGGCGGCGTTCCCTGCGCGATGCGCAGGCTGCCCTCGCCATGGGCAGCGCCGAAATCGACGTTCAAGTGCTCGAACGCCAAGTCGCGCGGCGTGCCGCGAATGTCGGCGGCCAGCGTCAGCGGGCGCGCGAGCGCTGCCGGCACGCGTGCCCGCAGCGCCATCGCCGCCAATGTCTGCGCGTTGTCGGCGGCGAGCTTGAGCTGGCCCTCGATGCGCCGCTCGTCGCCCGCGCCGGTCGATACCAAGTCGAGCCGAAGCCGCGTCGCCGGCTTGATGGTAAGGGTGACCTCAAACGGCACGTCCGGCGCATCGATCGCGCCGCTGTGCGCCTCGAAGCTGAGCGCCGCTCCGCGCGACATGAACTCGCCGGCCGCGGTGTACGGCCCGGCGCGCGCCTCGATCGCCACCGTGGCGTTGATGTGCTCGAACCGCTCGACCGTCGGTCCCGAGCGATAGGTCACGGCGCCGTTCTCGATGATCAGGTGATCGACGGCGAGCGCCCGCATCATCGCCTCGCTCGATGCATTGGGTTCGCCCGAACCCGCAGGTCCCGGCCCGCCGGAGCGGAATTGCCAGTTGCCGCCGCCGGTCGCCACGTGTTCGACATCGAACTCGGGCTCGACCAGCGTCGCGCTGCGGATCTCGCGACGCGCCAGCAGCGGCCAAAAGGCCAGCTTCACTTCGACCGCGCGCAGCCGTACCATGTCTTCCACGGCGGCGCCCGGCGGATTGGCCAAGCGCACGTCGCGGGCCGTGACCGTCGGTCCCGGCAGCAAGGACAGGCCGAGCGGTCCCCTGAGCTCGACGGCCCGCCCGGTCAGCGCGGTCAGTTCGGCGGCGATCGGACCCTTGAAGCGGTTAAGGTCGATGAATTGCGGCGCCAGGACGAGGCCGGCAAGAACGAGGGACGCCAGTATGGCCAGGGCGACGGCCGTTTTTCGCAAGGAAGGCCTCCTTGGCGCGCGGCGCCTGGGGGATGGCGGCCGTGGCGCGTCACGCCCCGGCGCCGACGGCCGGCACGCGCCGACACTATCGCCTCACCTTAGCATGCCACCCAGCCGCGGCCAGCCGACCCGGCCGCCAGGAGCCTGCGATGGCTGACATCGTGAATCTCAACCAGTATCGCAAGCGACGCGATCGCCGCGAGGCCGAGAAGGGCGCCGCCGAGAACCGCGTTCGCCACGGACGCAGCAAGGTCGACCGCCAGAAGGAGCGTCGCGAGAACGAGAAGGCCGCCAAGGACCTCGAGGACAAGCGGCTCGACTAGGCAAGGCCGAGCTCGCGCCGGTAGAGCGCCTCGGTCTCGCTATCGAAGGAGAAGAAGGTCACCCGCTCGAGGGTGTCGTCG
>Ga0209647_1003817_pt1 | contig 11538 bp, 14 predicted proteins | sample GraSoi_2013_60cm_FD_185827 | JGI IMG/M metagenome (GOLD analysis project Ga0209647, IMG submission 185827) | Grasslands soil microbial communities from the Angelo Coastal Reserve, California, USA - Sample 9_17_2013_60cm (SPAdes) (version 2) | ecosystem: Environmental > Terrestrial > Soil >... | reverse complement strand
CTCGCCGTTCTCGTCGAAGGGGCCGAAGAGCTGCCCCCACTCGTCCGCCCCGACGGTGCCGAGCTCCTCGAAGCGTTTGCCGAGCAGCATCCCGGCGGCCTCGTTGTAGAAGACGAGGACGCCGCCCTCGTCGACCAGGAAGGCCGGCGTCGAGAGCGCCGACATCAGGTTGCGAGCCAGGATCAGCTCTAGTGGCTTCTGCGTCACAAATGACACTTTAGTTCGTCGCGTGAGTCGCCCTAGGCATTGGCCGGGATTGCCCTGCAGAAAGCCAAGATGCGCCAGCCTCTTCCCCCAGCGTCCCCGGAAGCGTGACTTTCGTCACGCTTATGCCGTCAAGGTATGTATACTGTCGGAATGGCTGCAAACGACCGCAACGATCCGAAGCGCGCCGCGTCCTCTGACTCCGACCTCTCGCTGGTCGAGTTCATGCGGGAGTTCCCCGACGACGCCGCCTGCCTGGATCGGCTCTGGCGCGAGCGCTACGCGCCTGACGGCCATCACGCCCAGTGCCCGGTCTGCGAGCGTGAGCGTAAGTTCCACCGCACCAAGACCCGCGCCTCCTACACCTGCGACTCTTGCGGCAAGCACCTGCACCCGATGAAGGGGACGATCTTCGAGCGCTCCACGACTTCGCTACAGCTCTGGTTCTACGCGATGTTCCTGATGGCCAGCACTCGCTGTGGAATCTCCGCCAAGCAGCTTGAGCGCGAGTTGGGCGTGACCTACAAGACCGCCTGGCGCATGTTCAACCGGATTCGCAACGAGCTAATGGTCGATGACCAGGAGCCGCTGACCGGCGAGGTCGAGGTTGACGAGACCGGCGTGCATGGCCGCCCGCGTGGCCCGAAGATGACGAAAAAGGAGGCGGCTCAGTGGCGCGAGCGCCAGGTCTCCGTGCTCGGGATGGTCGAGCGCGGCGGCCGGGTCAAGCTGCGCGTGATCACTTCGCGGCGGGGCGAGCCGCTCAGTGGGGCCGTGCGGGCCAACGTCAACCCGGAAGCAATCATCTTCACCGACGATTGGATGTCCTACAAGCCGTTGGGCAAGGAGTTCGCGGGCCATAGCGTGATCAACCACTCCGGTGGCGTCTACGTCCGTGGAGACGTGCATACGAACACGGTCGAGGGCTTCTTCGGCAACCTCAAGACCGGGATGCGCGGAGCCTACAAGAAGGTCTCGGCCAAGTGGCTTCAGTCCTACCTGGACGAGTATGCCTGGCGCTACAACGCGCGGCGTGAAGGCTCCGGGCTATTCGAGCAACTGCTTATCCGGGCAGCGCGCTCTAGCGGCTGAGGCGTCCGCCTCCGCGGCTACCGTTCGTTCGCTTCGTTGTCAAGCGGAGTGCGCCCCGGTAGCTCAGTATGGACAGAGCATCCGTATCGCAATGGAAGGTCGTGGGTTCGAATCCCACCCGGGGCATTCTTCCATTCGTCCCGGACTCCTTCTTGACGCCGCCGCTGAGTTGGGTACGCTGCAAAACGCGATACGGAGTGTCCGACTGAGCTAGACCGCCTCTTGGGGGTTTGGCCACCAAGACATTCGCGAGAGGCCCGCTTCGGCGGGCCTCTCGTTCATTCTAGGAATGGCCGCGAATTGCCGAGATAACCAGCGCTATGGCGACAACAGCGGCGATCAGGTAGATGATGCCCAGCGCAATCGCCGATCTCGCCACACCCGCGCCACGTTCCTTGCCGCCGCCATCCTCAATCTCATTGAGCGCCAAGGTGCCGAAGACAATGCCGAGCACTGGCAAGATGAAAGAGCAGAACAGGGCAAAGACCGCGAGTCGGTTAACTTTGCCGACCGGTCGAGGTTGGCCTGCTCGAAGTCCCCATTGAGGGGCCTGTCCCGCGCCGGATGAGGCAAGCATCTGCAAGTCGCGCATGACGGCTGGGTCGTCCTCCGGCAAGCCCAGCTCGCGGGCGGTCTCTTTGTGCTCGTCATTCATTCGCTTACGCGAGAGCTGCCGATCGTTTGGAAATCAAATGCGCAGCGCGGGCACTCCATGACGCCGTTCTCAACCCTGCCCCCGCAGCGCGGACAAGGACGGCTGTCTGATCGCAAGAGCCAGGAGAGGAAGACGTAGGAGAAAGCGATCAACATCAGGATGCCGCCCCAGAGTGGAGCGATAAACCCGAGCGCCAGGATCACCATCGCGCCACCAAAGATTTTCTTATGGCTCATGGGTAGCGCGGCAGACTACTTCGTTCTTTCTAGAAGTGCAATCTATGGCAGACGGGCAGCGTGCCGATCATGCCGCGTGCTCGCTATGACGATCCCCCGCCCGAGCTTGCCTATCTCGGCAATGCCCTTCGCGAGCTTCGCGAAGCCGCCGGTTTGAAGCAGATCGAGCTGGCGACCGCCGCCGGCATGACCGAGAGCCAGATCAGCGACATCGAGCGGGGCAAGAACAACCCCGGCTGGCGGCTGGTCGTGCGGATCGTTGAGGACGGCCTGGGCCTGACGATCAGGGACTTCGCCGAGGCTTATGTGCGGCAGGGCTAGCGGCCCGGCGCAGCAGCTTCTCGAAGGTACCGCGCTTCAGCGGCGGAATCTCGATTGACTCATACGGCTTACCCGTCTTCGGGTCGATGCCTTTGGGCCGGGTTCTCTGCTTGCGGCGCTGCTCAGCCATCCATGATGAGGTTACGCCGATGAGCAAATGGTCATTGGACGGTGTCTGGGGGAAGCTCGACCGGGCAGACGAACATCTCCAAGCCCTCAAAGACGAGATCAGCGCTTCTATCCAGGGTCAACCAGGGCCATTCCGGGGTCAAATTGAGGCGCAGGGCACGGAGTATGTCCTGCGAGCGCATACCGGCTCTCTCAACCTCCTGCGGCTCGGATTGATCTTCGGTGACGCGATTCAGAATCTCCGTGCCTCCCTCGACCATCTGATCTGCCAAATGGTCATTGCCAGCAAGGGGACGGTGAGCAAGCAGCAGTTTCCGATCTTCACTTTTGACTCCAGCGGGAATAGGAGGGCGAGCGAACGCTGGGCGACCATGACCGAAAATCTCGATCCCGTCTTCCTCCGCGAGGTCAAGCGGGTACAGCCGTATCAAATTGCGCAGGGGGCGGATCATCCCCTCGCCATGCTCGCCCGTTTCTCCAATGCCGATAAACACCGCGTCGTTGTGCCGACGATATTGGCCATCAGCAAGGAGGTAATCGATGCACTTGGGCTCATTCCGCATGACCTCCAAGTGATCGGCGAGGTCGAAGTGACCTTCGAGAAGCCGTTGAATGACGGCGAGCCAATACTGCGGCTCCCGGTTAGAGCGACCGGCCCTGATCCCCATGTAGAGATACAGGGCTACCTTCCCCTCGATATAGCCTTCGGGGAAAACCTTGTAAGCAGCTCGGGAATTCAGGGGATTCGCGAATTCACGCACGAGATCATCGAGAGCTTCGAAGCGCTGCTCGGCGAGAGATAGGTCCTCAGCAGAAGGCATGCGTGACTCGCGCCACGCCTATCCCAAGCGACTGAGCGCAGGGCAGAGCTAGACACGTTTCGTGCCCGAAGCCTGCTTGCCATGCGCGACTCAGTCTACATACTCTCATGGGATATACGTGACTTTCGTCACACGAGTGTGCTGCCCGAACTCAGCCGGCGGCTTCGGCGCGGCGCAGGCCGCCCCGGGCCCAGAGGGCGAAGAGGACCGGCAGGGTGGCCCCGATCGCGAAGGCAAGGGCGATGGCGGTGGGGTCGCCGGAGATGAAGCCACGGCCGGCCTCGAGCAGGGCGGTGACCGGGTTGACCGAGGCGACGGCGTGGATCCAGCCGCTGAGCAGGCTCAGCGGCACGTAGACGGGGGCGAGGAAGAGGACGAGGAAGGTCGGGAACTGCATCAGCGGGCCGCCCTGGATCGAGCGCACCCGCATCGCCACGCCGGCCGCCCACATCGTCGCCGCCAGGTTGACCAGCAGGGCGAGGGCGTAGAGGCCGAAGAGGTCGATTCCGCTGCCGTCGATCTGCATCCCGGCGACCAGCGCCACGACGGTCAGCACGGTCCAGGTGATGACGGTCCGGACCAGGGCGGCGAAGGCGTAACCGGCGACGATCCCGTTGCGATTGCTGGCGGCGAGCAGGTAGCGCTGGGCGAAGCCGGTCTCGAAGTCGCGGGCGATCCCGAAGCCGGTGAAGACGCCGCCGAAGGCGGCCGACTGGAGCAGGACGAAGACGAACTGGAAGGCGGTATAGCCGGTCGGGAAGTCGAAGCCGGGGACGTTGGCGATCCCCGAGAGCCCGCCGGCGAAGGAGACGAAGAAGAAGAGCGGGAAGACCAGCGCCGGCACCAGGAAGGCCGGGTTGGTGAGGAAGTTGTGGATGCTGCGCCAGGCGACCGCGAGGGCGATCGCGCGGAAGCCGGCGGGCCGGGGCTCGCTCATAGGGCAACCTCTCTCACGTGCGCACCAGCCTCGTCTTCAGAGCGGCGCTCGCCGCGTACATCCCCAGCGCCAGGATCGCCGCCGCGATGCCGAAGCCGAGCGCCAGGTCCCCCACGTTCCAGCCTTCGATCAGCAGCGAGCGGAACGCCTGCAGCAGGTAGGAGACCGGGTTGGCGGAGGCGACGTCGTGGAACCAGGTGGTCTGGAGCAGGTCCAGCGGCAGCGCCATCGAGGAGAGGAAGAGGAAGACGAAGAAGACCGGGAAGAGGCTCTGGACCGCCTCGCCGGAGCCGGTGCGCAGGGCGGCGAAGAGGCCGATCGTGCCGAAGGCGACGGTGATCGTCACCGAGAGCGCGACGATCATCAGCGCTCCAGGCACGCCCGCTGCCAGTTCGGCGCCAGCGGTCAGCCCGACGACGAGGTAGGTCACCGCCTGCAGCAGGCCGAGCACGACGGCGCCGGCGAGCAGGCCGCTGAGCAGGGCCGCGCCGCGCAGTGGCGTCAGGGCGAGGCGGTTGAGGAAGCCGGTCTCGATGTCGCGGGCGAGGTCGGTGCCGGCGTTCATCACCGAGAACAGCGCCCCCTGCATGAAGGGGACGGCGAGGGCGAAGGTCAGGTAGGAGTCAGTCGGGAAGCCGGGCAGGTTGGTCGCCTCTTTGAGCCCGCCCGAGTTCACCGCCAGCAGGAACAGCGGGAAGATCAGCGCCGGGACGATCTGCGCCGGCTGGCGCAGCGTCCGCAGGACCGAGCGGTGGGCGAGCTGCCCGACCTGGGTGCGGAGGCTGCCGCTCACGCCGGGCTCACCGTTTTGGCGGCGGCGTCCTCGGTCTCCTCCTCAGCCTCCTCGGCCCCCTCCAGCGAGCGGCCGGTCTTGGTCAGGAAGACGTCGTCGAGCGAGGGGGCGTGCAGCTGCAGGTGCTCGATCGCGATCCCCTCGGCGTCGAGGGCGCGGACGACCTCGGCCAGTTCGGACTCGCCGCCGGCGAGCCGTACCGCGGCACCCTTCGGCGAGGCGCCGGCGGGCTCGCCGAAGCGGGCCAAGACCGCCAGCATCCGCTCGTGCTCGGCCGGGTCGCGCGGCACGGCTTCGACGGTCGGGCGGCCGATTTCGGCCTTCAGCGCCGCCGGCGTGCCCTCGGCGACGATCCTGCCGTGGTCGATGATCCCGACCCGGTCGGCGAGCGCGTCGGCCTCCTCCAGGTACTGGGTGGTGAGGAAGACGGTGACGCCGTCGTCGCTGGCGAGCCGCGCCACCTCCTCCCAGAGCGCCGTGCGGCTCTGGATGTCGAGGCCGGTGGTGGGCTCGTCGAGGAAGAGGATGCGGGGGCGATGGGCGAGGGCCAGCGCGAGGTCGAGCCGGCGTTTCATCCCACCCGAGTAGCCGCCCACCGCGCGGTCGGCAGCCCGCGAGAGGCCGACCCGCTCCAGCAGTTCGGTGCCGCGCCGTTCGCGCTCGGGCTTGCCGATGCCGTGCAGGGCGGTCTGCAGGCGCATGTGCTCGCGGCCGGTCAGCAGCGGGTCGAGCGCCGCCTCCTGCAGGGCGGCGCCGATCGCGGAGCGCACCCGCGGGCCTTCGCTGACGATGTCGAAACCGGCCACCCGCGCCGTCCCTTCGGTCGGCGGCAGCAGCGTGGTCAGCATCAGCACCGTCGTCGACTTGCCGGCGCCGTTGGGGCCGAGGAAGCCGTAGATCTCGCCGGGGGCGACGCGCAGGTCGATGCCGTCGACCGCCCTCGGCCCGTTCTTGAACTCGCGCACGAGCCCGTCCACCTCGATGCCGGTGCGGTCCGCCGTTTCTGCTTCCATCGTCCCTTCCAAGTTAGCGGGAAAACTAGATATTTGAGGCTAGCAAAGATTGAGGCTACAATACATTCCGTGAGCATTGCGAAGAGCAAGCGAAACGGGGCGCCGTCCGGGGCGAACGACACGGCGCGCGAGGCCTGGGGCCTGCTGGCCGGGCTCGTCTACCCGCCGCCGTTCCTCGCTGTCGCCCGGGAGCTCGACCTTCGCCCCGCCGCCTTCGGGACCCTGCGCGCGCTCGACCGGCCACGGACGGCCGTCGAGATCCGACCGCCGGGTGAAGCTGATCGCGCTCACCGCCGAGGGGCGCCGGGTGCGGGCCCGCCTGACCCGCGCCGTCGAGAAGCCGCCGGCCTGGGTGGAGGCCCTCTCCGAGGCCGACCGACGGACCCTTCGCGATCTTCTTCAGCGCGCGGTCGTCGCCAGCGGCTGACCCTAGAGCGGCCGGAATCCCATAGAACTCACGGCCGATGCGCGAGCGAACCCACACCTACCGCGTCGCGATGGCCGTCGGCCGGCCTGTCGCGGCTTGGGGCCGGCTGCGAGTGGAGGGACTGGACGCGCTCCCCGCGAGCGGCCCGGTGCTGGTCGTCGGCAACCACGACAGCCACTGGGACCCGGTGATGGTCGGGGTCGCCGCGGTCAAGCGGCGCCAGATCCGGGCGCTGGCCAAATCGACGCTCTGGGACGTGCGCGGGCTCGGCCCGATCCTCGACGGGATGGGCCAGATCCCGATCGAGCGCGGCGCCGGCGACAAGCAGGCGCTGGCGCGGGCGATCGAGGCGCTGCGGGCCGGCGTCTGCATCGGTGTCTTCCCCGAAGGGACCCGCTCCCGCGGCGAGGTGCTGCGGGCGCGCAGCGGCCTCGGCCGGCTGGCCCTGGAGGTGCCGGAGGCGCACGTCACCCTGGTCGCGATCGAGGGCACCTCCGACCTCACCGGCTTCCCCCGCCGCCCGCGCATCCGCGTCCGCTTCTTCGAGCCGGCCGGCGGCCAGGCCCGGCCGGACGAGGACCCGGGAGAGCTCTCGGCCCGGCTCCTGGCCGAGATCCGCGAGCTCGTCCCGCCCTCGATCTCCTACCGCAAGCGCTCCTAGTGCCCGGCCTTTTTGCCGTTGGGGTGTAGCGGGTACCAGGTGCCCCCGAACGCCTTGCTGTCGGTGCCACTGTCTTCGCCCGGCTTTTTGTCTTCGACGAAGGTGTAGAGCGGCCAGCCGGCATAGGTCACCTGGGTGGTCCCGTCGCTGCGCTTGATCGTGCCCAGCATCGAGGCCTGGGCACCGCTCATCGCTTTCGCCGAACCGGCGGTGGTGAGTGGCGGCCAGGCGCTCGCGCAGGCGCCGCTGCAGGCCGATTTCCCGCTGCCTTTCTTGTCCTTCTCGAAGTAGTAGAGCGTCATGCCGTTGGAGTCGACGAGCACCTGGCCGACGTTGGCCGCGCTGCCCACCGATACGACCGCGGCAGTGGCCGCGCCCGAACTGCCACCCGAACTGGATTCGCCGGTGGTGCCGTAGGAGCGGCCCGAGCTTTCGCTGGCGGTGCTGTTGCCGCCGCCGCCGTAGGCGCCGCCGGATTCGTTGCTGCTGCTGCTGCTGCCGCCGCAGCCGGCGATTGCCAGCGCTGCGGCGATCGCCAGCAGCGCGAATGCGTAGGTGGTCCTGGTCACGTTGTTTCCTCCTGGGTTTGGTTGTCGGCTGCCGTCGCGCCGGCGTCATGGACGGGGGCGACGAAGGTTCGGTTGCCGGCGCGAACGCCGATCGCCCTGGTGCGGGAGAGGTCGAGCGCCGAGCTCAGCACTGCGGTGGAGTCGTCGCCCCAGCGGTAGCGAAAGGTGCCGGCGGGGACCCGAACCCCGGCAGAGGGTGCCGGAGCGAATCCCGCTCACGTACATGCGGATCTGGGTGCCGTAGGCGTGGGGCTCGAGCGTGGCGTCGATCTTGATCCCCGCCGGCAGCGAGGCGAACGCGACGCGCTGTTCGGGATTGCCGCCTCCCCCACCGGGCGGGACCACGATCGCCAGCACCGCCGCCGCAGCGGCCGCCGCCCCGCTCAGCGCCAGGCCGAACTGCCAGCGCCGGCGGCGCCGGCCGACGCGACGCTCGCCGCCGATCGTCGCCGCAATGCGCTTGCCGAGCTCCGGCGAAGGCTGCGGCGCCGGGTGGCTGAAGCGGTCGGGGTCGGCGAGCGGAAGCAGCTGCGCCACCGCCCCCAGCGATTCGGCCTCGGCGCGGCAGTCCGGGCAGCCGTTGAGGTGCGCCTCGAGGCCCGCTCGCTCCTCGGCCGGGAGGTTGCCCAGGGCATAGGCGCCGAGCGACAGGCGCCACTCGCGGCAGCGCTCAGCCTTCATAGCCCATCTCCTCGAGCACGACCCGCAGCGCCCGCAGGCCGTAGTAGACGCGGCTCTTCACGGTGCCCTCCGGCACGCCCAGCTCCGCCGCCACCTCGGCATATGGCCGACCGCGATAGTGGGTCTCGAACAGGACGCGGCGATGGTCTTCGCCGATCCGCCGCATCGCCTCCTCGACCTGCCAGGCGAGCAGCGCCTCCTCGAGCGGCTCGACCGAGGGCTCGATCCCGCCCTCGGCGACGCCGGGGCGGGCGGCGCGGGCGCGGCCGAGGTCGATGACGACGTTGCGCAGGATCGCGAACAGCCACGTCCGCAGCGAGCCGATCTGCGGGTCGAAGCGATCGCCGGCGCGCCAGGCGCGCACGAAGGTCTCCTGGACAGCCTCTTCGGCAAGGCCGGAGTCGCCCAGCGAGCGCATCGCGAACCCGTACAGCTCGCCCGAGTGCGCGGCATAGGCCTCGCGCACGTCTCGCTCGCGACTCAGTGCCCCGGGAGGCATCTCAACACGATCTTGAAGCAGTCGGGAAATCCACGGCTGCCCGGACTACGAAGGGGCGCTCGCCCAGGTTCAGCGTCGCACCGAGGGGAGCGGGGGCGACGCCCCCGGCACCGGCTCGCGCCGGCACCGGGAGGCGGCAGCTTCAGGGGACCGGCTTAGAGTTTCCCGATCTTGAAGATTTTCGTCCCGCAGTCGGGGCAGACGCCCTGGATCGCTGGGCGACCGTTCTTCATGGTCACCTGTTTGGGGTCTTGGATCTCGACCTTCTTGCGCTCTTTGACGCAGTAGCCCTCCGGCATGACGGGCCCTCCTTTCGCTGCCGCTTCGCGGCAAGACTCGCGCTGCACGCGAGGTGGATTGAGGCGAATGTAACGCAGGTGGGGGACGCGACCGGGATTAAACGTGCGAATACGCACAAAACGGCGACGCGCCGCGTCAACTACCCTGCGGCCCGCACTCAGCACCCACCCAGCCCTCAAGGAGACCACGAATGCCCGATGCAGTCATCGTCGACACTATCCGCACGCCGATCGGTCGTGCCTTCAAGGGCTCGCTCGCCCAACTGCGCCCAGACGAGATGGGCGCCTACGTCGTCGACAAGCTGCTCGAGCGCAACCCCGAGGTAGACCCAGGCTCGATCGAGGACCTGTTCTGCGGCTGTGGCATGCCGCAGGGACTGCAGGCCTTCAACATCGGTCGCATCGTCTCGCTGCTCTCCGAGAAGCTGCCGCAGACCGTCAACGGCGTCACCGTCTCCCGCTACTGCTCGTCCAGCCTCGACGCGATCCGCCACGCCGGCAACGCGATCAAGGCCGGTGAGGGCGATGTCTACCTCGCCGCCGGAGTCGAGTGGGTGAGCCGCTACAACGAGCGCACCGAGCCGGCCGGCGCCGCCGACCAGAACGAGAACCTGCAGGGCAACGACGGCCAGCCCAACGCCTACATCGAGATGGGCCTGACCGCGGTCAACGTCGCCAACAAGTACGAGGTCAGCCGCGCCGACATGGACAAGTTCGCGCAGCGCTCGCAGGAACTGGCGGTGAAATCCCAGGAAGACGGCTTCTTCGACCGCGAGATCGTGCCGGTGACGCTTCCCGACGGCACCGAGGTCGCCAAGGACGACGGCCCTCGCGCCTCCTCGACCCTGGAGAAGCTCTCCGAACTGCCGGAGGCCTTCGGCGGCGGCGGCGTCACCGCCGGCAACTCCTGCCCGCTCAACGACGGCGCCGCCGCGGTGCTGCTGATGAGCGACACGAAGGCCAAGGAGCTGGGCCTGGCCCCGCGCGCCCGCATCGTCACCGCTGCCACCTACGGCAACGAGCCGGAGCTGATGGGCGTGGCCCCGATCGGCGCGATCAAGAAGGTGCTGGACCGGGCCGGGATGACGATCGACGACGTCGACGCGGTCGAGCTCAACGAGGCCTTCGCCGCCCAGGTGATCCCGATCATGGACGAATGCGGGATCACGATCGACAAGCTCAACACCCACGGCGGCGCGATCGCCCTCGGCCACCCCTTCGGGATGACCGGCGCCCGCATCATGGGCACCCTGCTCAACGTGTTGGAGACCGACGACAAACAGGTCGGCCTCGAGACCATGTGCGTCGCAGGGGGTCAGGGCAAGGCGATGATCGTGGAGAGGATCTGAGAGCCTGACCCGGTAGGGGTTTCGCTTAACTTTTTCGAGGATCGTCTGCCGCCGTCCGAGGGCCGAAGCGCCGAAAAAGTACAAGACGCTCCACCCCTACCGGGTCAGGCTCTATGGTCCGCTCGTGGAGACGCTGACCTATGAGACCGGCGGCCGGGTCGCTCGCATCACGCTCGATCGGCCGGAGCGGGGCAACGGGATCACGCCCAGGATGCCGGCCGAGATCGCCGCCTGCGTCGAGCGGGCGAACCTCGATCCGGAGGTGCACGCCATCGCTTTGGCCGGCAATGGCAGCGGCTTCTGCGGCGGCTACGACCTGGTCGCCTCGGCCGAGGGGGAGATGAGCGAGCTGGGGGATGTCGAGGCGCCGGTGGGGTCGCCGCTCGACCCGGCGACGATCGCCGCCAACCACGCGCCGGAGTCGAACTGGGACCCGGTCACCGACTACCAGTTCATGGCCCGCAACGTGCGCGGCTTCATGAGCCTCTTCCACTCCGAGAAGCCGGTGCTCTGCAAGGTCCACGGCTACTGCGTCGCCGGCGGCACCGACATGGCGCTCTGCTCGGACCTGCTGGTGATCGCCGCCGACGCCAAGATCGGCTACCCGCCGGCGCGGGTCTGGGGCTCGCCGACGACGGCGATGTGGGCGGTGCGCCTCGGGCCGATGCGGGCCAAGCGGCTGCTGTTGACCGGCGACTCGCTGACCGGCGCGGAGGCGGTGGAGTGGGGGCTGGCGACCGAGGCGGCCGCGCCCGAGCGGCTGGACGAGCGATTCGAGCGGCTGCTGGAGCGGGTCGCGCGGCTGCCGATCAACCAGCTGGTGATGATGAAGCTGCTGGTCAACCAGACGGT
>Ga0209647_1003815_pt1 | contig 11541 bp, 11 predicted proteins | sample GraSoi_2013_60cm_FD_185827 | JGI IMG/M metagenome (GOLD analysis project Ga0209647, IMG submission 185827) | Grasslands soil microbial communities from the Angelo Coastal Reserve, California, USA - Sample 9_17_2013_60cm (SPAdes) (version 2) | ecosystem: Environmental > Terrestrial > Soil >... | reverse complement strand
GGCTGGCCATGAACAAGTGGGTGAATGACGGCGTCCCGTTCCCCGGTGAGGCGTTTCGCCAGTGGATCCGTGAATTTTACCAGCAGAACAAGCTCGTGAAAGGAGCAATCAAGCTTCGTGGGCGCCAGGTAGACCTCGCGCACATTACGTGTCCGCTCCTGAGTATCGCGGGCAAAAAGGATCACATCTGCACCTTGCCCCAGGCCGAAGCCATTATGCACCTGGTGAGCAGTCAGGACAAGGAGTTCTACACGCTCGACGCCGGGCACGTTGGCCTGCTGACGGGTTCGGATGCGAAGAGGGGGCTGTGGCCTAAATTGGACAGCTGGCTGGAGCTGCGCTCAAAATAACGGCGCGTGCGCTCACTAATCAGCGCACCTCGCTTTCTACTCATCTTGTCAATCCGCGTGGGTTGCGAGCAGGGAACGTACCTCATAAGGTTATTTTCTTGCTCGCTTGTATCCTTCCCGTGAAAACTGCCGGGTTTTCCCGTTTCTAGATAAGAGGAAGAAAATCTGCCCGCCAGGTTCTTTGTAACCGGAACGGGGGATTTCGCATAAAGGAGAAGAGTGCGTGCGTATTTTGAAACGAACATTCCCGGTACGTCGAATAGCATATTTCGGGATTCGCCCTTTCATCCTCTTACTATTCATCATCATGACAGTTGCCATTCTACCGGCACAATTTCAACACGGTGCGCGTGCCAGTAACCCGCAGTGGCAGCAATTCTTCTACAATGGCCCAGCCGGCAGTCGTCCATATTTTGTCTACACTCCCGAACACTACCAGGTTGGAACAGCAGTGCCACTCATCGTCATGTTGCATGGATGTATTCAAACGGCGGTTGACTTTGCGACAGGCACACAGATGAACCAGTTGGCAGAGCAGTATAACTTCATTGTCGCTTATCCACAGCAAACAAGCATTTACAATCCGTCGTTATGTTGGAACTGGTTTAATCCCGCAAATCAGTTTCGTGGAAGTGGTGAACCCGCCATTATTGCCGGGATTGTACAGGAAATTGAGCGGAATACTGCCCGGTGGACGATTGATGGACATCGTATTTACGTAACGGGCATATCTGCCGGCGGCGCAATGGCTGTGATTCTGGGCGCTACCTACCCGGATATCTTTGCAGCGATTGGCGTCCATTCAGGTGTGGAATATCGCGCCATAACTTCTCTCCTCAGTGGAGGAGAAGTTTTTCTCGATGGTGGGCCAGATCCAATCCAACAAGGGCAGGAAGCCTTTGCGGCCATGGGCAGTTTCGCCCGTGTCGTTCCCACCATCGTTTTTCACGGGACAGATGATGTTGTGGCTAACCCGATTGATGGGAATCAGGTCGTACAGCAATGGATGGAGACAGATTTTCTTGCGTCGCATGGCACCTACGATGCCGGCTTTAACCATCCCAGCAGCACCATGCATGGTCAGGTCCCGGAGGGTCATTCGTACACCGTGTACCGGTGGAATGACAACGGTGGCAACGAGGTTCAGGAGTACTGGCTCATCAATGGTATGGGGCACGCCTGGTCGGGAGGTAATCCAGGCGATTTCACCGACCTTCAAGGCCCGAGTGCAAGTCTGGCAATGTATACGTTCTTCAAGAACCATCCCATGCGCGAGTGAACGTGTGGTTCTCATATCGGCTTGAATCGCTACTGCCTCTGGTGATCCGTTCTGCTGAAGCCCGGCTACCACGTCCTCAGCAGCCTCCTTGCTTTTAGAGTAGTTCACCACCACTCTGGCCCCTTCATGCCCCAGTTCCTCGGCTCTCAACGGGGGGGATTGGGCGAGAGTTGCAGCGCGTCACCAACCGTGATAGAGTGTAGCAGCCCAACAAATAGGGATTGTTTTGTGATACTAATTCACCACTTTCGTGATAGATATGTGAGAAAAGGCAATTGGAAGGAAAGGAACCATCATCTACCATGAGCGAACAACAAGAAACGCCCAATCCACTCGATCCTTTTGACACCTGGACTGCGATGCGTGACGCCGGCCTGAAAAGCTGGACTGCGATGCGTGATGCCAATCTGGAAGCCTTGTCCAAGATGCTGATCGACCTGGTCAATTCGGAGGCCTACAGCCAGGCCACAAGCCAGTGGTTGGATGCCTATTTGACGATATCGCAACCATTCCAGCGCGTGATCGAAACGACCATGACGCAGGCCCTGACGAGATTGAACATGCCAGTACGCACTGATGTGATAAGCCTGGCGGAGCGCCTGACCAACGTTGAGATGCGCCTGGACGACCTGGATGCCAAGCTCGATGACATCCAACGTGCAATCAAGGCGCTCGCTGCGTCAAACCGCGCGGCGGACACATCGGCAGAAGCAAAGGAGATCCACTAATGTTATCCTCATCCCTACCCATGATCCCAGCTGCGCTCGAGAGCGAACTGCGGCAGATTGAGGAAAATACCCGTACTTTGCTGCGGGTAAGCACCAGCCGCGCCCGTGTTGCCCAGACGCCCAAGCAGGTGATCTGGACGCTCAACAAAGCCAGGCTGTACCGCTACATTCCCGTCGTCCCCGCCGAGCAGCGGCACAAGGTCCCATTGTTGCTGGTGTTCGCGCTGATGAACCGGCCGTATATCCTCGACCTGCGGCCAGGCAATAGCTTCGTCGAGTACATGGTCAAGCAAGGCTACGATGTCTACCTGCTGGACTGGGGAGCACCCGGTCCCGAGGACAAAGGGCTGAAGTTCGATGATTACGTGCTGGATTACCTGGCACGCGCCATTCGCAAGCTGAAAGCGGTCTCAGGTAGTGATGAGTTGAGCGTGCTGGGCTGGTGCATCGGCGCGATTCTCGCGACCATCTATGCCGCCTTGCGACCCGACGACGGTCTCAAAAACCTGCTCCTGCTGACGGCACCGCTGGATTTCAGCGACAAGACGTCGGGGGGCTTTGTGCGCTGGGTGAACGACCAGTACTTCGATCCCGATAAGATTATCGACGCCTTCGGCAACATGCCGGGCGAGCTGATCGACTACGGGGCCAAGGCGCTCAAGCCGGTCGAGAACTATATCGGCTCCTACTTGACGCTGTGGGACAACCTGGATAACCCGCGTATCGTGGAATCGTGGCACGCCATGAACACCTGGGTCACCGATCTCATCCCCATGGCCGGGGCCACTTATAAGCAGCTCATTCAGGAGCTGTACCGGGAGAACCGGCTGATTGAGGGGCGGATGCTCATTCGTGGCGAGCGCGTAGACCTGAGTCGTATTCGCGCGAACCTGCTCAATGTGATCGCCCTGGCCGATCACATCTCGCCGCCCTGCCAATCGGAGAGCATCATGACGAAAGTGAGCAGCAAGGATCAGCTCTTGCTGAAGGTGAAGGGAGGCCATATCGGCATGATGGCGGGAAGCGGTGCGCTGAAATATACATGGCCACACATTGACTCCTGGCTCGCGGCACGCTCAGATTGACAAAAGAGTCGGCTTCAATCCAAACACCCACTGTCCCATACTGTGGATGTGCACCTGATAGCCGCCGTGGAGAGGCTTGTGGCCTCTAACAGCCCCGCTTCTCTCTACCAGCAGAAAATCAGCTAATATGTGGCTGATAAGTGAGCGCATGCATAAGATACGCTCTGAACTCGTCGTATTGCGTTTCGTCGAGGATTCCCATATCTTTCATAAGTGTAAGCAAGGCGATCATCTGACCAGTAATAAGCGTGTTTTTGATAAGTGCCCGCACTTTTTCATCCTCGATATTTAAAGAGGCTTTAGCTACAGTCGTGCGGTGCACAAGCATATGACCTAGAGTCTTTTGAAAGTCGCCGGAAAGCCTGTCTTGCAGATCTTGTACAGCTTGCAGATAACTTTTGTCTTGCATCGGTTTTTCTCCTGGGTAAATACATGCATATTCTTGTATGAGATCTGCATTCCTATTAGTAGCAGTGCACCTCGTGAAAGCAATAACGAGAAGCTATGCGCCTTGCTTTTCTGGAGAGAAGAAATCACCTACACGATATCCTCTTCACAGTCCTCTAAAGAGACGCTTCATCTTTTGCATAATGATTATCTGCTGTCGTAAAAAAAGCTGTGGGCAGACCTAACACTTCTGTTTATTATAGCGAACGGGAGGGGATGATTGTAACTCACTTTTTTTTAGCACTACAGTGCCATTTTTAACGCCAATCGACTGCAGTAGCGCATGGGCGTCATAGACCTGTTTTTTGATGATCTGGCTGAGGAAGCCGCTTCACCAGAGATAGGAGTGTATGGTATGAGCGAGTGTATGAGGGGGTGACCCACTGTTGACAAATTGACGGATATTTGATTATCTATCCTTGTTATGAGAACAGAGAAAACCAGATTACTGCGCTCAGGAGAAGTGGCCCAGACGGGACCGGGCAGGGAATTGCGGTCGAGCTGGCGATGCTTCGGTGCCATCGTCGTGCTTTTTGACGATCCACTTGCACTCATCCAGGAAAGCCGATATACTCTCCGCAGAGTATCCAGTTCCGACACAGGGAGATTGAAGAGAGCCTATCGAGCGTTGACTGCTCAGCGTCTGGGACCTGGCGCAACGTGGAAAAGGGGAATGTATGACTCGTGAGGAATTTCTCGATGCCTGGGCATCCATTGCGGGAAACCCTCCCAATCCTGAACAGCTCGCTATCATAGACCACGCACAGGGTCCTCTCCAGATCACTGCGGGCCCTGGCGTCGGGAAAACCTACGCGCTTATTCTGCGTGTCCTCTTTCTGCTGTGTGTGTGTCAGGTGGCGCCGTCGGCCATCGTCTTGACCACCTTCACACGCAAGGCAGCGGAAGAACTGAGACTGCGGCTCCAGGAGGCGCTCTCCCGGCTGAGTATGAAATCCCCTGAACTCAGAGCTATTGACCTGTCCCACATGCGCTTGGGGACCTTACACAGTCTTTGCTGGGACATGCTCACCGAGACACCAGGGAGCCGCTTCCGTCATCTCCAACCGCTGGGAGCATTGGAGCGAGCCTTTTTTATCTATACCACCAGCAGTTTTGGCAAGACGAACCAAAGTGACATCGACGAGCTGGACCGTCAACTCGCGTCCTGGATCGACAAGAAGACTTACCGCTCGCTTCCCTCTCGCTGGCAATGGGTGAAGCTCTTTACCTCAGCATATGAACGTCTTCTCAATGACCAGCTCGACTGCGCCAGCTTCGCCAGCGCTCGGCCTCTTTACCAGAGGTTAATGCAATTGGTTGAAGAGTATGAGACAGCGCTTCGTCAGCGGCATTTTACTGACCAAACCCTTATCCAGCAACAGGCCCTGGAGCTTTTGCGCTCTCCAGAGGGAAACTCCTGGATCCAAAGCGTCCAGTACGTCGTGGTTGATGAATATCAGGATACCAACCCATTGCAGGCGGCTCTCTACCGTGCTCTGGCGGCGGCCCCTCCGCATAATTTGTGCGTGGTCGGAGATGACGACCAGGCCCTGTATCGTTTTCGGGGGGGAACCGTTGGCTGCCTGGTTCACTTCGCCGAGGAATGTCAGCGCGCCTGGCCGACGTGCGAGGTGCGCCAGCTCTCCCTTGCGGAAAACTATCGCTCGCAGCCAGCTATTGTCGAGTGGTGCAACAGGTATATCTCGATCCATCCGCACATGTCGCTGCCTTACGCACGGGTACAGATCGCTGGGAAAGCGAAAGCTCCCCTGCGCGCCCAGCCTTCTTCCTATCCCAGTGCGCCAGCTGTCGTGGCCCTCAGAGGGAAAGATCTGAAGGAGAGTGCAAGCACCTTTGTGGCGACCGTGCGCTTGCTCAAGGAGCAGGGCGTGATTGAATCGTATGCCCAGTGTGCACTGCTCGCCCACAGCATCAAAGGAAGAGCAGTTCAGCCTTATATCAGTGAACTCCAACAGCAGGGAATTCCCCTGGCGGGATTTTCTTCCTTTAAAGAGCAGCCAGTGTATGAGCAAATACTTGGGACGCTGTTTCTTGCCCTGGATCGCTCGAAAAATCTCCTCCCAGGCAGTTTTGCGGCGGCCAATGCGACCTATGTCGACGAGTGTCGGCAAGTCGCCCAGGCCGAGCCGGTTCTCGTCCAGATGGCACGTCAGATCAATGCCTGGCTGCTGACAGACGAGAAGGCGGCCTCCACCATGTCACTGGTGAAACTGGCGCAGCGAATACTCAACGCCGGGCCATGTATTGCCGCCATTGAGCAAGATCAAGAGGCTGAGGCAGCGGTACAGATGCTGATTCAAACCCTCGACGCATACGACCGGATCGTTGAACACGGGTATCATATCCCGCTAGAAGACGTGCCAGGAGGAGCGGGAAAGAAGCGCGTGGCGGCATGGTGGATGCAACGGCTGTATCACGTTCTGGTGGAGGGCATCCAACAGGAACACCTGGAGCGAGGGGAAGAGCGTCTTCCTCGGAGGCCCTCCAATGCTCTCTCGCTTCTCACGATTCACAGAGCCAAAGGACTCGAGTTTCCAGTCGTCGCGGTAGTTGTAGATAAGCAGAACCAGGCCTCCCCCAAGGCAGAACATCAGCTAGAACGAGACGTATTCTCCTTCCGGCAAGACCTGACCGGGGAGCACGTTGCTCGGCCTGACCTTTTTCTCGGAGGCACTGACGAGGAGCGGGCCGTTCAAGATCTCGTGCGTCTCCATTATGTAGCGTACTCGCGCGCTCAAGTGCTGCTGCTACTGCTCATCGTCGATGAGCACCTGAAAGACTCGCCGCCTGCTCTTGGGTTGGGAACAGATGCAGAATGGTTTGGGAAGCTTATCGAGGTGTGGCCTCCCCGACAGCAAAAGACGAGAAAATCGAAGAGTGGTGCCAGCGTTTCCCAGGAAGGAGCAGTACAGCATGGCTTTGAATGGTGATCATCCAGCTCTGAGGCTGGCGGCGCAAGGGGTGCGCATTCGTACCCCAGAGAAACAGGATCAACCTCGCGGGCGAGCAGTGACCGATCTGATCCTGTTCCATCTGTGTCCACGCAATGCACATTTTTTCTCGGAGGGACGCTATCCCTCGCACACCCCACCAGCGGTGATCGGACTGATCTTACATCGAACCATCAAGCACTTGCATGGACGCTATCTGGCTGCTCAACTCCAGGGAGATGCTCACTGGATGCCTGACGAACAGATGGTGCTGGAAGAGTGCCGGATTGTCGAAGAGGCGACCCGGCTGCAGGGACTGCCGCAGCTCTTTCCCGATCAACGCGAGCAACTCCAGCACATGCTCTCGACATTCCATACGCTTGAAGCAGCCTGGCTGTACCCACGCATCCAGGCTGCCGAAGTGCCTCTCAGCTGGGTCTGGGAACAGGCTCCAGGAGGGCCGATCCTGTTGGAAGGAACGGTCGATGTGGTCTTTCTTCAACAGGGGGAAAATGGACAACCAGGCATTGCGTTGTGGGATTATAAAACAGGGAAGGCCCCCCAAAGAGGAAGCCCCGAACTCCGGTCATATGAGCAGCAGATGAAGTTGTATACGTTTCTCTACCGACGTTGCTTCAACGTTTCCCCTCAAGAAACGGCGCTGTATTTTATGCGAGAGTTGGTGAAGAGAACCCCTCTCACAGCACGTCCCCCCAGGGCGCTCTATCAGGTCCCTGTGACCGACGATGACGATGAGGATATCTTAGAATGGCTGGGCGATGTGCTGACCAAAGAGGTGGCGTGCGAGGAACAGAACCGATGGGATCCACCACCGCCAGGAGAAGTTCCCCAGCAGACCTGTCGAAACTGTGGAGTGCAGTGGAGTTGTCCTTCATTCAAACAACCCTTTCCCTGGGAGCCTGGAGGAGAGGTGGATGATACGCAAGATCCGCTTGATCTCTGACCAGAAGACAATGCAAACTCAGGGCTCGGTATGGACAAAGTCGTCGGCCTTTCTCGCTGATCAGACGCACGCTGCATGACGCTCGCTACCCTATGGCATTCGGATTATATTCTGAGCAAAAGTATATAAGGTGCTCAGAACGGCCCTTCTGGCATCACGTATCCCACATCGTAATGACCAGGTGGACGCTCAGGTGTGTTTCTTGCGCCTGCGGATCGCGAAGAAGCCGCCCATTTTGAAGCGTTCGGGCATCTCGACGTAGGTGTCTGCCAGGCTGACGGCGTAGATAGGCCCCTTGCCCCCGCGCCATCGAAAGAACGGGTAGGGGCCATACGAGACGGCCTCGTAGACCAGCGGAGCCATTCGTTCGGGGATTTCCTTGCGTGCCCGGATGACGGCGGCCAGTTCCTGGTCAATCTCGCGCTCCAGCTCCGCCGGGACCGGCGTGCCATCCTCGCACTGCTTGTTAGCCCAGTTTCACGTAAACTGCGATAAAGGGCAAAGTAGCGGATAGCAAGTAATTCGAACATACTTTACAGGTATATAAGGCAGGGAATCCTTCCTCCCACTCTGGAATACTCACTCTTTTTCCCCGTAAAACTCCAAAAATAACGAAGATGAAATGTATCTTTTCTCTTCTCAAGTCGTCTTGGACATGTCCATCCCGCTACTTTGCCCTTTTATCGCAGTTTACGTGAAACTGGGCCGCTTAGGAATGCTGCAAAGTCGTCGGGATGAAAGTAGTGTTAGCCTCGCAGCTTTATAGTTGGCAGCTGTCCAGCGTCTATCCTCTTGGTTGCTTACGGTGTTTCTCTAAAAACGCTTGCAGTTCGGATGGCTTAATGCGATAGCGGCCCCCTAGCTCTATCGCTGGCAATTCCCCCGCTTTAATCCAGCGTCGTACTGTTTTTTCATCTACATTGACCCGTCGGGCAACCTGTTTAATGGATAATAACTCTTCGTCTAGCATGGTAAGCACTCCGAACTGGTTTACCTCATTCTAACATGGTGCGTCAATTTTCAGGAAAAAGGTAGAAAATATATATAAAAGGGTAGACATAATAGGACATCATAGGGTATACTGTTGTATATACAACATCGTTTGTCATCACTCGTCAGCAGAGAGGGGTATGCCATGCTACAGTTCGTTGACAGAAAGAAAACACCGCCGTCGTATCTTGAAAAAGTCACGCTCTATTTGCATCCGCAGGGCGGGGTAGTGGTCATGATGGGCAATCAGGCCCTCCATACCACGCCGGAAGAAGCGGAACAGTTAATTAAAAGCCGCTTAGTGCATCACGCGCAATATACCGCACTCTTTGGCATCGGAAACGGAAGCGCCCATGAGTAGTAATAGGACGATGAGACAGGACGCCAGATTAGTCCAGGAGTCTGTCTACCGCCAGCAACTGCCGATGTGCGAACCCTACAACACTCAGGAGCCGTGAAATGGCCAAGACCCAAACGCTCTCGTTTCCCATCCGCTTGCCCGACGCCATGCAAGCTGAAGCCCTGCGACTGCTGGATGCAAGCACCATTGCCATCAATCAAATCATTACCGATCTGTGGCCGCAGCTCGATCTCTTTGTGGCAGATCGCACCGGTCCGGCCTGGAAGCAGGTAGAGAAACATCTGCTCCGTCGGTCTGGGCACGGCAATCGACAGGAACGCTGCGAGATGGAGCAGGCGGGCAGAATCCTGCGGGCACAGGCCAGCCGCAAGCAAGTCTTCCAAAGCATTCTGCCTCTGCTTTCTGAGGGATTGATCCGACCAGCGGAAGGGAAACGTCCGGCTCGCAAAGACCATCGGCAGATCAACGAGCAGGTCCGTGCGCTGCGCGCCCATATGCAAGAGGCAGGGGAAGACGCTGATGCCTTCATGGCGATGACCAATGTCATTGAGCAGGCCTGCAACCGGTACCTGCAAACCGAAGAGTTCCCCACGACCTATGAAGAGCTTCAGCCTGTACCGGTCCTTTCCGTGGGGCAGCTCACGTTTGCCGGGGATGACGGGATGCAAGCGGGACAGACCTACCGGGCACGCATCGAGGTCTCGCACTTTTGTGATATCTCAAGCAGGCAGGAACAGTGCCGTGCCAGCCTCTGGCTCAAGCTCCGCTCGCCAGATGGGCAGGGGAAATGGGCTTGGGGAGCGTGGAGCGAAGAGATTCCCTTGCCAGCCACGGTGTTCTCCTCTCTCTGGCGGGGTGCCACCACTCAAGCTCCGACCTTGCGAGAAATCAGGGGCGATGATGGAAGTCGCGTCGCTGTCTTAGACGTTATGCTCGAAGTACCGGCGAAGTACGTCTCTCCTCTCGAACAGGAGACCCGCGTGCTGGGATGGGATTGGGGCGTCCGCTCGCTCATCACGGTCTCGATCCTCGAAAAGCCGGAAGGAGAGGAGCCGTACCGCCAGGTGAGTCGCCCGGTGTTTCTGGATACCGGAGGCATTGATGGGCGACAGGCTCGGCTGCGCCGGGAAATTGATCGCCTCAAAGCCTGCCGCGAGCGCTATGACACGCTCTTCAAGCAGGCTCTCTCCGCTCACACGCAGCAGCACCTCCCTCTGCCCGCTGATTTCCCTCGCTGGCAAGCACGGGTGAGCGACTACGAAGCACGCATCAAGCAATGTTGGAAAAAGTATGAACGGCGCAATCGCGAACTGGCGCATCTGGCCTCCAATTTGCTGATCTTGCTGGCCTTGCTCCACGACTGTCGCCTCATTTGTGGAGAAAATTTGACCACGCTCAAAACCGAAGGGCGCGGCCGTGGCGTGCGCGGACGCTGGAGAAACTGGCGCAACAACACGACCGTGCGCGGTGAGCTGTGGCGGGTGCTCAGGTACAAATGTCACCTGTTGGGCATCCGAGCGCGCCAGGTGGAACCTCGTGGGACGACGCACACTTGCCCCCATTGTGTTACGCCCGTAAAAGGGCATCATTTCAGTGGAGAGCAATCTTCTACTTCCTCTGGAATTGGAAGTATGCCCAACGTCTCACTTGCTCCCGAAAGGGCAGTCAAGGACCAGAGTATGACGCCGAGAGAGGGAGAGCGATGGTTCCAGCAAACCGGAGTGTCTCTCAGGGCAATCTCGACATGGTGAAAGCTACACTGCTTTAATCCTAGAACCGAGCGGAATATCGGGCGTCTGGTGGGAAGCTGGTGACACCCACTATCTCCTGAATACCTTCTTTCCCACACTGGGGAGGTATACCCAGTCAGGAGACGCAGTCCCAATCAGGGAACAAAGGTTTGAACGGGAAACCTACATCGAGAGCATCTGAATGCTGTCTAAACGGGGATCATCCGAGTCTGAACGCGAAGGGCCAACGCAGGCCAATCGCTATGGCAGCAGTGCCTGAAAATCAGACCAGATGACGGAGCGTCCGTAGTAGTCGGCAGGGGAACAACGACCTGCTCACGGAGTGCGGGAAAGCCGCATGCAGGGCGAAGGGACGCAGAGTTTTCTGTTGTAAGCATGAAAGAGGAGCACGCAGTGCAAAATCCGAACGCACTTCTTACAACACTGAGCAACATGGCCCTCAAGCCAGAAGTCAGGTTTGATAAGCTGTTTCAAAAGCTCTACAATGTCGAACTCTGGCTCCTGGCCTACCAGAAAGCTCAGGAAAACTTGGAGAGCCGGATATGTGGAAACGCATACGTCCGGTTCGGAGGGGGTTTCAGTGAAACCTGACGTAGCAATATGTTAAGGCGCACGGTTACTACCCTACGCAAGCC
>Ga0209647_1003814_pt1 | contig 11543 bp, 9 predicted proteins | sample GraSoi_2013_60cm_FD_185827 | JGI IMG/M metagenome (GOLD analysis project Ga0209647, IMG submission 185827) | Grasslands soil microbial communities from the Angelo Coastal Reserve, California, USA - Sample 9_17_2013_60cm (SPAdes) (version 2) | ecosystem: Environmental > Terrestrial > Soil >... | reverse complement strand
CAGAAGCTGAACGCCGAAATCGGCGCCGCGCTCGCGATCCCGGACCTGCGCAAACGCTTCAACGACATGGGCTTAGTCGCGAAGCACAGCACGCCAGAAGAGCTCGGCAAATTCCTGCAATCGGAAATGACTCGCTGGCGCGCGGTGCTGGCGGAGAAGCCGTAACGGAGCCGCGCTTGCGAAACCCCGATACCGGCCGCTATCGCCTACGCGCCGCCTGAATCGCCGTCGTCTCCGGCTCAGGGTTGGTGAGTGGACGATGGTGGCGAGCTTGCTATAATCCGCCCTCGCAGTTGGACCCATCCAAAGCTGGCCGCGGCCGGCTTTTTTGTTTCCAGGACCTCAAGTGATCGTCGCCTCCGGTATCGCCATGCAGTTCGGGGCCAAGCCCCTTTTTTCGGATGTCTCCGTGAAGTTCGGCGGCGGGAATCGCTATGGTCTGATCGGCGCGAATGGCTGCGGCAAATCCACGTTCATGAAGATCCTGGGCGGGGAGTTGGAGCCGAGCGCGGGGTCGGTGGCGATCGACGCGAACGAGCGGGTGGGGAGGTTGCGGCAGGATCAGTTCGCGTTCGAGGGGGAGCGGGTGCTGGACGTGGTGCTGCAGGGCCATGCCGAGATGTGGGCGGCGATGCGCGAGCGCGACGCGATTTATGCGGATCCGAATGCCGGGGAGGCCGAGTTCCTGCATGCGGCGGAGCTGGAGGCGAGGTACGCGGAGTACGGCGGTTACACTTCGGAGGCGCGCGCGGGCGAGCTGCTGCACGGACTGGGGGTGGCGACGGCGCAGCACCAGGGGCCGATGAGCGCGGTGGCGCCGGGGTGGAAGCTGCGGGTGCTCTTGGCGCAGGCGCTCTTCGGCGATCCGGACATCCTGCTGCTGGACGAGCCGACCAACAACCTGGACATCAACAGCATCCGCTGGCTGGAGGACGTGCTGAACCAGCGCACGAGCACGATGGTGATCATCTCGCACGACCGGCATTTCCTCTCCGCGGTGTGCACGCACATGGCGGACGTGGACTACGGCGGCATCAAGGTCTACCCGGGCAATTACGACGACTACATGGAAGCCTCGACCCTGGCGAAGCAGCAGCTGCAGAAGGACAACGCCAAGGCCAAGGACCGCATCGCCGACCTCGAGGAGTTCGTGCGGCGCTTCCGCGCCCACAAGGCCAAGGCGCGCCAGGCGACTTCGCGCATGAAGCAGATCGAGAAGCTCAAGGTGGAGGACGTGAAGCCCTCCAGCCGGCAGTACCCGTTCATCCGCTTTCTCGTCGACCCGAAGGAGAAGCTGCACCGGCTCGCGGTGGAGGCGAAGGACCTTGCGAAGGGCTACGAGCGCGGTCGGAATCTTTTCGAGAAGCTCGACCTGTCGATCGAGGCGGGCGAGAAGGTGGCGATCATCGGCCCCAACGGCATCGGCAAGACCACGCTGCTGCGCTGCATCGCCGGGAACCTCGAAGCCGGTGCCGGCACGGTCAAGTGGGCGGAGAAGGCGAACCCGGGGTACTGGCCGCAGGATCCGGCGGACGAATTCAAAAGCGAGGAAACGCTCGCGGAGTGGATGGGCCGCTGGCGGCGCAAGGACCCTGAAGGTCAGATGCAGCAGGACGACCAGATCGTGCGCGCGACCCTGGGGCAGCTCTTGTTCTCCGGAGACGACCAGAAGAAATCGCTCAGGGTGATCTCGGGCGGCGAGGGGCAGCGCATGATCATCGGGAAGCTGGTGCTCGGCATGCCGAACGTGATGCTGCTCGACGAGCCGACCAACCATCTCGACATGGAGTCGATCGAGTCGCTCAACACCGCGCTCGACAAGTACTCGGGGACCCTCGTCTTCGTCTCGCACGACCGCGAGTTCGTATCGTCCCTGGCCACGCGCATCATCGAGTTGAGGCCTGGCGAGAAGCCGGGCGGCCCGGCGACGGTGGTGGACTTCACCGGAAGCTACGAGGATTACCTCGCGGGTGTGGGCGCGGAGATGGCGACCGCGTAGGAGCTGTCGGGTATACTCGACCTTCCCTTCCCCTTGCGCGGGCGCGTCAAAAGGTTTCTAATTTCCGCAATAACAACGCGCCCCAAGGAGGAAACATGAACAAGCTGGCTCGAGCTCTTTCTCTTATCGTCCTGGCAGCCGCCATGTCGGGCTGCGCGAGCGGCCTGATGAGAGAAGCCGGAACCTCCGAAGTCCGCCCCCCGGCGGCCGACAAAGTGAAGGTCGTGTTCATGCGAACCTCGTTTGTCTCCTCCGCGATCGGCGCGGACCTCTTCGAGGTGGTCGACGGCCAGCTGCGCTTCATCGGCGTGCTGAACAAGGGCAACAAGATCGCCTACGAAACGACCCCGGGACGGAAAGTGTTCATGGCCCACGGGGCGGCCTCCGACTTCATGCTCGGGAACCTGCAGGGTGGAAAAATCTACTACTCGATCGTGCGACCCAACTGGGGTACCGGAGGAATGGCCCCGACGCCGATCAGGGCCAAGGGCACCGACGAGAACAGGATGTCCTCTCCCGATTTTGCCAGCTGGGTCGCGGGAACCACCCTCATCGTGCCGAAAGAGAATGAGGCGAAGGAATGGTTCTCAAAGGAAAAAGACCGTTATCAGCAGATCTATACCGAATACTGGGGGAGATTCCAGCGCAAAACGCCCGAAGAGAAGGCCGAGCGCACGCTGAATCCCGAGGACGGCGTGTCGAAATAGCACGCGTGCGGTGATCGCGACACAGCTCTTGAATCGATCCTCATCCAAAGGAGAAGGTCCTTGAAGACAGTGCTCGGATTGTCGGTTTTTCTGGTCGTTGCGCCGTTTGCACAAGCCGCGGATATCGAGGCCGGCAAAGCCAGGGCCGCCACGGTGTGCGCGGCATGCCACGGCGCGAACGGCCAGAGCGTGAGCGACACCATTCCCAATCTCGCCGCGCAGCGCGCGGGCTACATCGAGGCGCAGCTGAAGGCGTTCAAGGAAGGCACGCGCAAGGCGCAGACCGCGACCAGTCCGACGGCCATCATGAATGCGATCGCGACCCAGCTCTCGGCCGACGACATCGCCAACGTCGCGGCGTACTTCGCCTCGCAGCCCGGGGCGACGGGCGCCAAGTCGGCCTTGCTGCCGAACGTCGCGAAGACGCGCGTGACTTTCCCCGAAGGCTACAAGGAATCGTTCGTCAAGTACCACACCATCAGCTTCCCCGCGACGAAGCAGGTGCGCTACTACTACGCCAACAAGGCCGCGGTGGCGGCGGCGAAGGCCGGCAAGCCGCTCCCGGACGGCTCGGTGCTGTTCGCCGAAGTGTATTCGGCCAAGCTCGGCGCCGACGGCAAGCCGGCCACTGGCGGCGACGGCCACTTCGTCGCGGAGAAGCTCGTCGCCTACACGGCGATGGCGCGCGATACGGGTTGGGGAAACGACATTCCCGAGATGCTGCGCAACGAGAACTGGAATTACGCCGTCTTCACCGCCGAGAAGCAGCAGCGGCCCGGCGTGAACCAGGCCGAATGCCTCGGCTGCCACAAGCCGCTCGACAAGGTCAGCTACACCTTTACGCTGAAGCAGCTCGCCGACGCGAAGTAGCCTCGCGCGGGACCTTCCCCGCGCTCAGGGCATGAAGCCGCCGCCGTTCACGTGAATGGTCTGGCCGGTGATGTAGCGCGCGTCGGGGCCGCACAGCATGCGCACCACCGCCGCGACCTCCTCGGGCTCGCCGCGGCGGCCGATCGGGGGCAGGCCGCGCCGGTCTTTCGGACGCTGCGGCGCGCCCGGCAAACCGCGCACGGTCTCGATGGTCCCGGGCACCACGCAGTTGACCGTGATGCGGCGCGGCGCGAGCTCGAGCGCGAGCGCCCGCGTCATGCCGGCGATGCCGGCCTTGGCCGCGATGACGTGGGCGCGGCCGGTTGCGCCCTTGTGCGCCGTGAGGCCTCCGATATTCACGATAGACCCGCCGCGCACGCGAATGAGGTGGGGCAGGCAGGATTGAGTGCACAAAAACGCGCCGTCGAGCACGGTCGCGATCACGCGGCGCCATTCCTCGAGCTTGATGTCCTCGAAAGGCGTCTCGCTCCTCACGGCGGCATTGTTGACGAGGATGTCGAGCCGTCCGAACTCTTTCACCGTCGCGTCCACCATCTTCGCGACCGCGTCGGGGTCGGTCACGTCGGCGAAGTGGAAGGCGGCCGCGCCCCCGTTCGATTTGATCATCGCCACGGTGTGCTTGGCTTCGCCTTGCGAGGTGTTGGCGTTCACCATCACCGTCGCGCCGCCCGCGGCGAGCGAACGGGAGATCGCCCGGCCGATGTTCCTTGCGCCGCCGGTGACGAGCGCCACCTTTCCTGAGAGCTCGCTGCCTGGGGTCATGCCTGCGTCGCTCATCGGCTGGCCCCGTCAGCGCACGTTTTCGAGGAGCAGGAGCAGCCCGCCGAGGATGGCGGTGTCGAGCCGGGAAGAATCTCTGTGCACGGGCAAGTTATAATTTTCGCCGCTTCTCCCGACGAAGCCGTTCGGCCTTGCGCGGCTGCAGTCGTCGTGCGCGACAGCGGACAGGATACGCCATGCCATTCGCAACGATCAACGGCATCCAGATCAACCACCTCATCCAGGGGGCGGGCCCGCACTTGCTGATGTTCGCGCCCGGCGGATGGCGCTCGGTGATCTCGCGCTGGACAGCGGCCGGCGGCAAGGAGGCGTTCGGGCAGATGGACGGGCTCGCGACGCTGTCGCGCCACTTCACCTGCATCGCCTACGACCGCCGCGAGTGCGGCCTCTCGGGCGGCCGCGTCGAGCCCCTCGACTGGGACTTGTATGTTCATGAGGCCAAGGCGCTGCTCGATCTGGCCGGTGCGAAACAAGCGACCATCCTCGGCAGCTGCATGGGCGCATCGCTCGCGCTCGCCTTTGCAGTGCGCCACCCCTCGGCCTGCAAGGGACTGCTCCTGCACTGGCCCGTGGGCGGCTACCTGTGGATGCAGAAGGGGCACGAGTTTTTCCGGCGCCACATGGATTTCGTGCGCTCGAACGGCCTGGCCGCGGTAGTCGAACGCGCGCCGCAAGGCGAGAATTTCTGGCTCGATCCCGAGGTCGGGCCCTGGGGTTCGCCCGCCGCGGTCTATCCCGAGTTCGCCCGCGAGCTGGCGAGGCAGGACGTGGAACGGTATCTCGATGCCTGCGCGCGCAGCCGGGACGCGATCTTCAACGACACCATGCCCTCGGGCGCGAGCGGCGAGGAGCTCATGCGGATCCAGATTCCGGCGCTGATCATGTCGGGCGCGGACAGCCGGCACACGCGATCGGCGTCCTGGGCCTTGAAGGAGCTCATGCCGCAGTCGGAGCTGTGGGAGGTGCTGCCGCCGCACCAGACCGGGCAGAACACGCTGGAACAGATTCTACGGTTCCAATCGCGCTTCGATGCGCGCGCGCGGGCCGCCTAGGAAACCAGTGCGGATATTCTCCCGGCTACCGGCGCTTGCCCGCTTTCTGCTCGCGCTCGTCGCGATCAACTTCGTCGTCTTCGCGGCATTCCGGGTCGCGTTCTGGGCCGCGTTTCACGAGACGCTCGCGGGGGCATCCCGTGGAGACTTGATCAAGGCGCTTTACCTGGGATCCAAATTCGACTTCCGGCTCGCGTTGTTGTTTCTTCTGCCGCTCGTGCTCCTCGGGTGGATCCCGCTCTTCGATCCGGCCCGGCGGCGCGCCGCGCGAATCGCCTGGCTCGCTTATCTCGCTCTAGCGCAGTGCGTGGTGCTGCTGCTCTACTTCGTCGATTTCGGACACTACGCCTACGGGCGGGTGCGCCTGAACGCGAGCCTCGTCGATCATTTGAGGCCGGTGGGCGTGGCGGCGCGGGTGGCATGGGACACTTATCCGGTCTTGTCGTGCCTGCTCGGGCTCGCGCTGCTCACGTCCGCCTATTTCTGGATCGTGCGTCGGGCGGCCCGGCACACGCTCGTACCGGCCGCCTCACCTCTGGGAAAGTGGCCGAAGCGGGCGGCGGTCGCCGTGCTCGCGGCACTGTACGCGCTGGGAATCTACGGCAAATGGTCGTGGTACCCGCTGCGCTGGAGCGAAGCCTATTTTTCCTCGAGTGAAGCCGTAGCCGCGCTCGCGCTGAACCCCGTTCTGTTCCTCATGGACACCGCGGAAAACCGCAACCTCACCTATGACGCGGACAAGGTGCGCGAGCATTACGCATATACGGCTTCGCTGCTCGGAGTCAAAACCCCGGACGCGGAGAAGCTCGATTTCGCCAGGTACGTCACGCCGGCCGGCAAGCCCCCGGTCCAGTACAACCTGGTGGTGATTCACATGGAGTCGTTTGCCGCATTCAAGACCGGAGTCTTCGGCAACCCGCTCAACGCCACGCCGTATTTCGACGCGATCGCGAGGGAGAGTCTGCTGTTCACGAACTTCTTCGTGCCGGAGGTTCCCACGCCGCGATCGGTGTTCACCATGATCACCGGCATTCCGGACGTGAACGGCGCCACCACCGCTTCGCGCAATCCGCTGGTGGTGAACCAGCATACGCTGGTGAACGCCCTCGAGGGGTACGAAAAGTATTATTTTCTCGGGGGGAGCGCGAACTGGGGCAACATCCGGGGCCTGTTCACCCATAACATTCCGGGCCTGCACGTGTTCGAGGAAGGCGACTACGATGCGCCGCAGGCGGATGGCTGGGGCGTCTCGGACGTCGTTCTGTTCGGAAAAGCCGACGAGGTGCTCCGCGAGGAGAAGAAACCGTTCTTTGCCTTCATCCAGACGGCCGGAAATCACAGGCCCTTTACGATTCCCGACGATCATCGGGGGTTCGACCTCGCGCAAGTGGACGATGCCGCGCTCCGGGAGAACGGTTTCGACAGCCTCGCGGCCTACAACGGCATCCGGTACCTCGACCACTCGCTCGAGTCCTTCTTCAAAAAGGCGCGCAAGGCCCCGTACTTCCGCAACACCGTGTTCGTGATGTACGGGGATCACGGCAACCCCTCCACCCGGCAGACGCCTTGGGAGCAGCTCAGGCTAACGGGTTTTCACGTGCCGCTCGCGATCTACGCGCCCGGACTGATCAAGCGGGGCCGGCGCATCGACTTCACCGCCAGCCTGCCCGATTCCCTGCCGACCTATTTGAGCCTGCTGGGTGTTCCCTATCTCAACACGGGGCTGGGGCGCGATCTGCTCGGCCTCGGCCCCGAAGATCGGCATTTTTCCCTGATCGAACACGTTGGAGTGCTCGACGACGAGTTCTATCTGCGCCTGGACCCGGGCGGCGCGCGCCTGTTCCGTTACCGCTCTCAGGCGGCCGCCGAGGACGTGCACGAGCGCTATCCCGAAAAGGTCGCCGAGCTGCGGCGCCTGCACGATGCGCTCTATGAGACTTCGAAATACATGCTCTACCACAATCCTCCCCGACCTCACGCTCCGCGAGGGGCCGTCGTTCGACAAGCAGCGGTGCGCTGACCCTTGGGACCCGCAGTTGCAACCGGGTGGTCGAGGTGGGGGTCGCTGGCCGCGGTGGCTCTGGCATTCGCCGGTCTCTACGCTCGCGCACTCATTGCGCCCTCGCCCGGCGGGTTCGTGCCTCCGCAGGCCGCCGCTCGCGCGGAGTCCTCGGCAGAACCGCTCTACAGATCCCAACTCCTGCCCAACAACACCGCGCAGTCGGTCCATAGCGCCACTGCCGCAGAAATCTCGGGCGGGAGGCTGCGGGCGTTCTGGTACGGAGGCAGCCGCGAAGGGGCCCCGGACGTGGCCATCTATACCTCCGTCTATTCTCCGAGAGATGGGGCATGGAGCCCGGAGCGCGTGGTGATGACACGCGAGCTCGCGCAGCGGCATCTTCGACGCACCGTGCGCAAACTGGGCAATCCCGTGGTCGGCCGCGACTCGAAGGGACGCCTGTGCCTCTATTTCGTCAGCGTGTCCGTGGGCGGCTGGGCGGGCAGCGCCGTGAACCTGGTGGTCTCGGAAGACGAAGGCGAGACCTGGAGTCCTCCGCGGCGATTGATTGCGTCGCCGTTTTTCAACATCGGTACGCTGGTAAAGGGCGCGCCGCTCCTATTTTCCGGCGGGGCGGTCGGCCTGCCGGTGTACCACGAGCTGTTGGGCAAGTTCGGCGAGCTGCTGTGCCTGGACTCCGCTGGCGGAGTGGTCCTTAAAACTCGCCTGTCCTGGGGGCGGTCGTCGTTGCAGCCGGTGATCGTGCCGCGATCGGAGAAGGAAGCGGTGGGCTTCATGCGCTATGCCGGGGTTCCCCCGAATCGGATCCTGATAGTGCGAACCGCCGACGGCGGCGTCCACTGGAGCCCGCCCGCCAAGACGGCGTTGCCGAATCCGAATGCCGCGATCGGAAGCGCGTTGCTTGCCGACGGCCCGCTGCTGCTCGTGCTCAACAACGCCGAGGAAAATCGCGAGGACCTTTCGCTTGCGATCTCGGAGGATTTCGGGAACTCGTGGCGCATCGCGTACCGGTTCGAAGGCGATTCGGGATCGCCGCAGGCGCCGGTCCCGGAATACTCCTACCCCTGGATCATGCAGGACCGTGCCGGCGACGTTCACGTCCTCTACACCTGGGGCCGTTCCCGCATCAAGCACTTACGCTTCAATCGGGCTTGGCTGGAGAGAAGGCGCTGATGTCCGCAAGCGATGCTTTCGGTCTTTTCGGATGCGGGCTGGCGAGCCTTGCCGCGGCCGCGACCGTGATTCGGCTGCGGCGCCTGCCCGTCCGCGCCCGCTATGCGGTCATGCTGGCCGCGGCCCTCGCGGTGTTCGTTCCGATCGGCGAGCTCTCGATCGCCGCCTGGGTGCGCGGCGTCACCGGAGACTTGAGCACGGCGACGCTCGTCCTGGCCGGCGCCGCGTGCTTCACGCAAGTCACGGGGAGGGCATTGATCGAGCCTCGGGACAAGCGGGCCCTGTGCGGGCTCCTCGCGCTCGCCGCAGCGTTCCTGTATCCGTTCGCACTGGGGTGGACGCCGTTCGACCCGTACGCGCTCGGCTTCGGGTCGGTCGAATTCATTACGGCCTTGCTGCTGATAACCCTGGCCGCCTGGGCGGCAAGGCTGAACCTTATCGTGCTCGTCGTGATCGTCGCAGGGCTGGCTTTTCTCGCGGGCGCGTATGAATCACGCAACCTCTGGGACACTCTGATCGACCCGCTGGTCTCCTTCTATGCGCTCGCTTGGCTGCTCGCGGGCGTGCGGCGTCGGCCCTCGAACGGGCTCGCTTGCCCAACCGCGTCAGTTTGAGCCGCAATTCGTCTCCTCGCGTCGGGCATCAGCATGATCTGAAAAGATCGCCCTTCTAGGCATTCGTCTTGCTCTTACAGGAGCGAACCTGCCCGGTCCTTCGATTTCAAGGAATGGTGCGACGCGAATCCGACGAGCGGCCGTCGCCGTCGACGCGCTCCCGACATCGACGGATCAAGGCAGCAGTGCCGCATTAACGCAGGGAGGATTGATCATGCGCAGATTGATTGTTGTCAGCAGTTTCTTCATGTTAACGGGGCCGTGCTGGAGCGGGCCGGCTCACTCGGCCACCAAGGGGGCGGCCGGCGGGGCGCCGCTCGCGATGAGCGTCACCCAGGAAGCCAGCGAGGAACAGCGCATCGCGGATGTCCTCGAGCGGTATGCGCCGCTCGCGGGTTATCTGTCGGCCGTAGCGGGAACCCAGATCAAGATCGGGTACTCGCGCAACATGAGCGCGGAATTGCAGCGCACCCGCACCGCCAGCGTCGACATCCTCGTCGGGCCGGCGCACATCATCGGCAGCGCGCTGCGCTACGGCTACGAGCCGCTCGCGACATTTTCCGGCAGCGAGAAGATGGTGTTCGTGGTGCTCGAAGCGAGCCCGATAAAGGTGCTGGAGGACGCCCGGGGCAAGCGCCTGGGACTCCCCAGCGCCGATTCGCTCGCGGCCTACCTCGCGCTGGGCGAGTTCAACTCCAAGGGGCTTCAGCTCAAGAGCTACTTCCAGCAGATCAGGAACTACAGCTCTCACGACGTGGCGCTGTACGCCCTCGGGATGGACGCGGTCGATGTCGCGGTCGCGGAGGTCCGCGTCGCGGAGAAGTGGCTGTCCGCGAACAAAGGCCGCGTGATCCATGAAACCAAGTCGGTCCCGAGCAGCGGCATCGCGTTGAACGCGACGCTCGACAAGGCCGTGCGGCAGAAGATACGGGACGCGCTGCTCTCCCCCGATCCCAAGCGTCCCGCTTTTGCGCGGTTGGCGAGCGTCGGGATCGTCGAGATCAAAGCGGCGACGGGGGAGGACTACCACTACGTTTCGACGCTGGGCTACTTCACGCCGACGGTGCTGGCGGGTATCAAGATCGTCACCGCCGAGGAGGTGCTGGACCTGATGGCCAAAGGGGTGCCTTTGTACGATGTGCGCATCGAGCAGGAGTACAAGGAGAAGCACATCAAGGGTGCGCTGCCGCTGACCTATGCCGAGAAGAGCAAGAAGGAAGTCGGCTACGACGCCGCCCAGGACCAGTTCAAGCTGGCCGAAGCGGTCAAGGACAAGAACGCGCCGCTGATCTTCGCCTGCAACGGCGGCGAGTGCTGGAAGAGCTACAAAGCTTCGGTCTGGGCGGCAAACCAGGGCTACCGGAACGTGTACTGGTTCCGCGGCGGCTTTCCGGAATGGAAGGCGAAAAACCTGCCGATGGAGTGAACGGCTAATCGATCGCCTTGATTCCCGCGGCCTCGATGATGCGCGCGTATTTCTCGGTTTCGCGCTCGAGGAAGGCGGCGAACTGCCCGGGCGTGCTCGCGACCACCGTCATGCCGTCCGCCGCGACCCGTTCCTTCATGGCGGGCTGGTTGAGGATCCGCGCCGCTTCCTGCTGAAGCTTCGCGATCACGCCGCGCGGCGTCGCTCCCTGCACGAACAGTCCGTACCAGGTGCTCATCTCGTAGCCCGGCAGGCCCGCCTCGTCTATCGTAGGCAGCTCCGGCGTGATCGCGGAGCGCTCACTGGTCGTCACGCCCAGCGCGCGCAGCCTCTCGTCCTTCAGGTAGGGCAGCGCGAGCACCAGGTTCATGTAGTAGACCGGCACGCGCCCGGCGAGCACGTCGGCGAGGGCGCCGCCCGACCCCTTGTAGGGAACGTGGGTCATCCTGACGCCGGCCATGGCATCGAACAACTCCGCGCAAAGGTCCGAAAGCGAGCCGTTGCCGGGCGAGCCGAAGTTGAGCTCGCCCGGACGCGACCTGGCAAATGCGATCAGCTCCTTCACCGATTTCGCCGGCAGCGACGGATGCACGACCAGCACCATCGGCCCTGAGGCGAGGCTGGAAACCGGCGCCAGGTCGCGCGCCTGATCGTACGGCAGGTTTCTCATCAGGATCGGGTTCGACACGAAGCCCGATTGGACGAGCAGCATCGTGTGCCCGTCCGGAGGCGATTTCGCCACCAGCGCGGCGCCTATCGTGCCGTTCGCGCCGGCGCGGTTCTCCACCACCACCGGTTGATTGAAACGGTCCTTGAGCTTCTGCGCCAGGGTGCGTGCGACCATGTCCGTGGAACCGCCCGCCTGGAACGGAACCACGATG
>Ga0209647_1003811_pt1 | contig 11545 bp, 9 predicted proteins | sample GraSoi_2013_60cm_FD_185827 | JGI IMG/M metagenome (GOLD analysis project Ga0209647, IMG submission 185827) | Grasslands soil microbial communities from the Angelo Coastal Reserve, California, USA - Sample 9_17_2013_60cm (SPAdes) (version 2) | ecosystem: Environmental > Terrestrial > Soil >... | reverse complement strand
CGCTCGGCGAGCATCTCGTCGAGCTCGTGCTTGCCGAGCACCGCGCGCAGCGTCGTCTGCGCGAGCTGGCTCGTCGCATTGAGGAAGTCCGCCACCTGGATCACGGCCTTCTGCGGATCGACGACGCGGAAATACACCACGGCGTTCACCTTCACCGAAACGTTGTCGCGCGAGATCACATCCTGCGGCGGCACGTCGAGCACCACGGTGCGCAGGTCCATTTTCACCATCTGCTGGATCACCGGGATGAGGATGAACCATCCCGGCCCCTTCACCGCCCAGTAGCGCCCGAGGTTGAACACGACGCCGCGCTCGTACTCGCGCAGGATCCTGAACGACCACACCAGCAGGATGACGAGGACCAGCAGCGCGCCGAAACCGAAACTGAACATGATTGACCCTCCGTTCATGGGAACCGTATCAGGGCTCGGGCACGACCTCGAGCAGCAGCCCGTGCATTGCAACGACGCGCACGCGCTGGCCCGCCTTGAGCGGCGCCGTGCTGCGGATGCGCCAGGTCTCGCCGTGGATCCGCGCCCAACCTTCCCGATCGTAGTCCTCCAGCACTTCACCGGGGCTGCCGAGCAGCTCTTCGCGCCCGCTCACGACCGGACGCCGATGCGACTTCAAGGCCATGCCGACGACCAGGAACAGGAACGCGGCGCTCCCGGCGGCGAGCCCGAGCACGAGCGAGAAGGGGACGCCGAAGCCGGGAACGTCGGTATCGATGAGGATCACCGAGCCGATCACGAAGGCGATCGCTCCGCCGATGCCGAGCGACCCGTACGCGGGGAAAAACAGTTCCCCGACCATGAAGGCGATGCCCACCAGCATCAGGGCGAGACCCGCGTAATTGACCGGCAGCAGGTGGAACGCGTAGAGCGCGACCAGCACGCAGATCGCGCCGACGACGCCGGGAAACACGAGGCCGGGGTTGGAAAACTCGAATACCAGCGCATAGATCCCCAGCAGGATGAGGACGTAGGCGATGCTCGGATCGGTGATGACCGACAGAAACCGCGTGCGCCAGTCGGGCTCCACCGCGGTCGCGACGGCATCCGCGGTCTGCAGCACGCGCTCCGCATCGGACACCTTCAGCTTGCGGCCGTCCAGCCGTTTGAGCAGGTCGGGCACATCTTCGGCGACGAGGTCGATGACTTTCATCTTGAGCGCCTCGGACGCAGACAGGCTCACGGCCTCCCGCACGGCGCGCTCGGCCCATTCCGCGTTGCGGCCGCGCGTCTGCGCGAGGCTCCGGATGTACGCCGAGGCGTCGTTCACCTGCTTGCGGGTCATCGCGCTCGAGGAATCGCCGGCGTCGACCTTGCCGCCCTTGCCCTTGCCGTCGGCTTTGTCATCGCCGCCCTTGTCGCCCCCGCCGGGCGCCCCGATGGCAACGGGGGTTGCCGCGCCCAGATTGGTCGCCGGCGCCATCGCAGCAATGTGGCTCGCGTAGAGAATGTAGGTCCCGGCGCTCGCCGCGCGCGCCCCGCCCGGGGCGACGAACGCGGCCACCGGCACGGAAGAAGCGAGGAGGTCCTTGATGATGGCGCGCATCGAAGTGTCGAGGCCGCCCGGAGTGTCCATCTGCAGCACCACCAGCTGCGCGCGCTGCTTCGCCGCTTGCTCGATGCCGCGGTGAACGTAGTCGGCAACGGCCGGCCCGATGGCGCCGTTGATCCTGAGCAGGACGACCGGGGGCCCCGGCGCCCACGCCAGGGCGGGCGACAGCGCCCACAGTCCAAGCAAAACCTTATCCCAGCGCAAGATCCGTCCTCGATAATCTTGTTTAGAGCGCGATGAGCGGCGCTCTAAGCGTAAGTCTATACCCCGCAGGCCCTACCCCTCTGGACTTCCGTCCGCGATCGCAGTACCTTCATCGGCGGAAAAACGAGCAAGCCGAATCCCCTTACCCTACACACGCAGCAGGCGCCGCGGGTCCTTTCTAACGGAGAAACCATGTCGAGAAAATCACTTCTGTCCATGATGGCTGCTGCCTTGCTGTGCTCGGCGTTTCCCGCCTGGAGCCAGAACTTGCCCGAAGGCAAGGGCAAGGAAGTTGCGGCCGCAAAATGCATGAGCTGCCACGCCTTGGAGGCGCGCGTGGGCAACGGGTACACGGCCGAGGGCTGGGCGACCGCAGTGCGCATGATGACCAACCACGGCGTGCCGCTTTCCAAAGAAGAGGTCGCGACCCTCACGCCGTATCTGGCGAAGAACTACCCGGAAAAGAACAAGGCTGTCGCCGTGGTCGTTCCCGGGCCCCTCAAGGTTTCGATGAAGATCTGGCAGGCGGCCACGCCCGGCTCGCGGCCGCACGACCCGCTGGCGGCGAGGGACGGATCGCTCTGGTACACGGGGCAGATGGCCAATGTGCTGGGGCGCGTGGATCCGAAAACAGCCCAGGTCAAGGAATATCCGCTCAAGACGGCGCACTCCGGACCGCATGGCCTGATGGAGGACAAGGACGGCAACATCTGGTACACCGGCAACACCGGAACCTTGATCGGCAAGCTCGACCCGAACACGGGCGCGGTCACCGAGTACCCGATGCCGGATCCGAACGCGAAAGACCCGCACACGCTGATCTTCGACAAAGCCGGCATCCTGTGGTTTACGGTGCAGAACGCCAACCGCATCGGGCGGCTCGACCCCAAGACCGGCGAGATCAAGCTGCTCACGCCGCCGACGCCCAAATCGCGCCCCTACGGCATGGCGGTGAATTCCAGAGGCACCGTGTTCGTCGTGCAATTCGGCGTCAACAGCGTGGCCGCGGTGGACCCGGCGACCCTCGAGATCCGCGAGTACAAGCTGCCGGATCCGGGCGCGCGTCCGCGTCGCATCGCGATCACCAGCGACGACATGGTCTGGTACACGGACTACTCGCGCGGCTACCTCGGCCGTCTCGACCCCGCGACGGGCAAGGTGAGCGAATGGCCGTCTCCGAGCGGGCCGAAGTCCGCGCCTTACGGTATCTCCGCGATCCACGACGTCCTCTGGTACAGCGAATCCGAAGCCAAGCCGAACACCGTGGTGCGCTTCGATCCCAAGACCGAGAAATTCCAGAGCTGGGCGATCCCGGGCGGCGGCAACATCGTGCGCAACACTTCGGTCACGCCGGACAGCAATTTCGTGCTGGCCAACAGCCTGGTCAATACCGTCACGCTGGTGACAATTCCGAAGTAGCTTCAATAGTGCATGACCAGCGCTAGGCGCGCGCTGCGCGGCTCGGCCGGATGGAAGTGGATGTCGTTCTCCGGCGTGCAGGCCGGGCACCGCTGCGACAGATAGTAATACTCGATGTCGTTCGCCTTGCGGTTGAAAAGATTGAATACGTCCAGATTGACGCTGGTCTTCGCGTCGACCTTGTAGGAGGCGCGCGCGGAAAAAATCATCGAGGACTGCGAGCGCTGGCTGTTGTCCTCGATCAGCGGCCGCGGGCCGAAATAGCGCGCGTGAACGGTCCCCGACCAGGGGCCATAGTCTTTCACCGTCACCCCCAGTGACGCCACCCGGTCGATCGCGCCCGGAATGTAATTTCCACGCGGATCGCTGTCCCTGAACTGCGCGCGAGAAGCTGAAAGGTCGAAGTCGACGAGCAGCCAATTGTACGGAATGTAGCGGTTCGACCACTCGATGCCGCGCCGCAGGCTCGGGCGGCTCGCCTCGGTGGTGCCGGCGTCGCCTTTGAACACCAGCTCGGAGTCCAGCTCCAGGCGCCAAAGCGAGAGCGAGGATTGCAGGTGCGGGACGATTTCCGTGCGCACGCCGATCTCCTCTCCTCGCGTCTTGACCAGCGCCGGGACCTTGTCGGCGGGATTGCCCGTGGCCGGATCGACGGTGATGGTCGTGCCGCGCGCGTCGTTGCTGTGAAAGCCCTGGCCGTAGTTGAGGAAGTATTCCGTCCTGTCGAACGGGCCGAAGACGAAATTGAGCTTGGGCGAGGTGATGTGCGCGCTCGTCGTCCCGGAATTCGCGGGGTTGTCGCTGTCCACGCGCGCCCCGTAGAAATCCTCGCGCACCCCCGCGATGCTGCGGAAGCTGTCGGTCCATTGCAGCGTGTTCTCGTAGTAGGCCCCGACCCCGGTCTGCGCGACCTTGTCCGAGCGCACGGTGCTCGGTGTCGTCGGCGTGTCCACCCGCTCGCGCGCCTCGGTGTGGAACAGCCCGACCGTCATGTTGTCGCGGCGCGCGTCGAGTCCGAACTTGTTCGTCATCTGCCGCTCGTCCCACTTGCCGGTAAAGACCCAGCTCGGCGTCAGGCCGATGACGGTGCGGTTGTCCGCCTGCTCGAATTGATCGCCGTTCGCCTGATTGTCGAGAAAGAACGTGAAGTTGGAGAACAGATTGAGCCGGTACTTGATCGCATACACGTCCATGTGGAAGACGCCGCCGTTCGCGAGCGTCTTGTGCCGGTCGAGCGACAGGCTGTAGCGCGAGGTCCGGCCGCCGTCGGTCGGATCGATCGCGCCGAAGCGTGAAATCGTGCCGTCGTCCACCGCGCGCTGCGGAATCTGGTCGGTCGCGTTCCATTTGCCGCTGTAGCCCATGAGGGACAGCGTGTAGCCGTCGGCGTTCGTTCCCTGGCTGAAGCGCAGCACGCCGTTCAGCTTGCGGTAGTCCTCGGGATTCACCCAGGGGCCGTCGTTGTGGAACAGCTCGAAGCCGTAGAGCAGATGGCCCGGTCCGGCATCGTAGGAATTCGCCGCCATCGCGCGCCCGTAGCCGTTGCTGCCGAGCCCGAGCGAAGCGATTCCCTTGGGCATCTTGGTGTAGTAATCGATGTCGGCGGCGCCGGCCGAGGAGAAATCGCCCTCTTCCGCGAAATACGGGCCCTTCTTGTACGAGACCCGCGACACCAGCTCCGGGATCATGAAATTGAGATCGGAATAGCCCTGCCCGTGGGCGTGCGTCGGCATGTTGACCGGCATGTGGTCTATCGTGGTGAGAAAGTCGGTGCCGTGGTCGAGATTGAAGCCGCGCAGGAAGTACTGGTTCGCCTTGCCGTCGCCGCTGTGCTGGGTGATGATCACGCCGGGCACGTACTCGAGCACTTCGCCCGGCCGCTGCATCGGCCGCGCCTCGATCAGCTGCGGCGTGATGTAGCCCTGGCTCGCCGCGTCGGAGGTGCCGACCGCGTTTTCGTAGTGCCCGATGATGCGGATCTCGTCCGGCTTCTCCTGTTGCTGAGCGAAGGCGTCCAACGCACAGCAAAACGCGGAAAAAACGGCAAGCGCGACTTTCGTATTCCTCAAGATTGCTCCGTCGGATGGAGAACGAATCATACCGGGCGCCATGGAGCGTTGTTGAGCCTTCGCTCTCGTGGTAGGGTTCGGCATGTCCCGCCAGCCGGAACGCACCGCCGTGAAATCCGACGCAGCCCCGACCGTGCCATCGCAACGCCTGCCCGCGGCTCATCTCAAGCGCTTCGTCGCCGATGCCCTGCTCGCGGTCGGCCTGCCCGCCAAGGACACCGCCACCTGCGCCGAGCTCATGGTGCGCGCCGATCTTCAGGGCGCCGACGGCCACGGCGTCTTCCGCCTTCCGCAGTACGTGCGCCGCATCAAAGGGGGCGCGGTCAACGTGAGGCCGAAGGTGAAGGTCGCGCGCGAGGCGGCGGGCATGGCGCTCGTCGACGGCGACAACGGCATGGGGCACGTGGTGATGAGCTTCGCCGCGAAAACCGCGATCGAGAAAGCGAAGACCTCGGGCGCAGCCTGGGTCGGGGTCGCTCGCAGCAACCACGCGGGTCCGGCGTCGCTGTACGCGGCGATGCCTCTCGAGCACGACATGATCGGGTTCTATCTCGCAGTCGGAAACGCCAACCACATGGCGCCCTGGGGTGGGATCGATCTGCTGCTTTCGACCAATCCGATCGCGGTGGCCGCCCCCGGAAACGAAGCGCCCATCGTCCTCGACATGGCGACCACGGTCGCCGCCTATGGAAAGGTGAAGACCGCGGTTCAGCGCGGGGAAGCCCTGCCCGAGGGCTGGATGATCGATCATCAGGGCAGGCCGCTCACCGATCCGAAGCGCGCCGATCAAGGCCTGCTGGTTCCGATCGGCGGCTACAAGGGTTACGGGCTCGCCCTGGTGTTCGGCCTCCTCGCGGGAACTCTGAACGGCGCGGCGATGGGGAGCGAGACCGTCGACTTCAACGCCGACGACGTGACGCCCACCAACACCGGCCACGCGATCATCGCGATCTCGATCGCCGCCTTCGGCGAGGTGGACGCCTTCAAGCGCCGCGTGGACAAGCTCGCGCGCGAAATCCGCAGATCCAAGCACATGCCGGGCGTGGCGCGCATCTGGCTGCCCGGGGAGCAGAGCCGCGCGAAGTTCGAGGAGCGCTCCAAGCTCGGCATTCCGATACCGGAGCCGCTGCGCGCGAGCCTCGACAAGCTCGCCCGGGAATTGAAGATCAAAGCCCTCGAAACCTGAAGGCCCGGGCCTTCAGTCGTACCCGACCACGACAATCTCTCCGCCCGGTTGCGGCTGCAGAACAACGCCCTGGGCGCCGGCAATCGTGCCAGGTCCCGAGGCGTCGCGGGTCACGATGCCAGCGGTCCCGAAATTGGAATCCAGGCTGCCGTCACCGTTGTAGCGCAGCAACGCAAGACGATCGGCGACACCGGCGTCGGCATTCCCGGCTACGACGATCTTTTGGTCCAGCGGCTGCACGGCGACCGCAGAGCCGTTGTCGAACGCGCCGATGTTTTTCGTGACGTACCCATTCGGGTTGCCGAACCCCGTAGTGTCGAGCGTGCCGTCCGTCTTGTAGCGCAGCACCGCGATATCGGAGGTACCGCTCACGAAAGGATCGGCGAAAGCGTTTCCTGCCACGACGATTTTCCCGTCCGCTTGCAGTGCGACCGCATTGGCGTAGGTGCTGCTCGAGCTGATATTGTTGGTGACGAATCCGGTGTTGTTGCCGCCGAAAGGGAGATCCGGCGTTCCATCCGCGTTGTAACGCAGCAGGGCAACGTTCCACATCTGAGTCGCGGCGTTTCCCGCCAGACCCGCCACGACGATTTTGCTGTCCGCTGGTTGTACGGCGAGCGCTGCCGCGTCGGTATCGCCCGAGGCGATCTGCTTGGTGACGATCCCCGTGCTGGTCCCGGTCCCACTGCCGAATGTGGGATCCGGTGCTCCGCTCGAGGTGTATTGGGCGAGGGCGATCACGAACTTCCCGCCCATCATCGCGAACCCGGCGACGACGATGTTGGTCCCGCTCACTGCGACCGCTTGGGCGCCGCTCCCGGTACTGGATGGGATTGGGGTCGTCACGATTCCCTGCGTGCCAAAACTCGTGTCGAGCGTGCCGGGCGCGCCAGTGGAGTTGTCCGTGTGGTAACGCAGCAGCAAAAAGCTGGAAGGTCCTGACGAAGGGGAGCTCCTTCCGGCGACCAGGAGCTTGCCGTCGGTTTGCAGGGTCGCGGCGAAGGCGAGAGCGCCGGCCGAAGGCAGGCTCTTGACCGTGATCCCGCCGCTGCCGAATGTAGTATCCAGCGTGCCGTTCGCGTTGTAGCGAATCACCGCAACGCCCGCTTGTGTGTTTCCCACCGCGATGATCTTGCCGTCCGCCGGCTGCAAGACGACCGCGAAACCGAGATCGTTCTGGAAGGGATTGACGTCGGTCGTCACCAGACCGGTCCCGCCGACCAGATTGGTCGTGTCGGGCGTACCGTTGGCGTTGTACCTCAGCAGCGCGACCGCGGTTTCCGGCGTAGAGCCCGTCGGCGTCTTTGCGCTGCAAGCGGTCAGGGCGGCGGACACGAGAAGGACCGGCAAAGCCCGTCCCGAGCGCCATGAGATTTTCCGGTTCATCTGCACTCCTTTTCCAGGCGGAAGCTTAGTTCAAATCGGACGCTTTGGTGCATTACAATTTGCTGTCGGCGGGCCCACTCACACTTTGGAGCGGCAACATGAGCACACCCATCCAGACGGTGCTGATCTACGGTTACGGCGTCATGGGGCGCGGCGTCGCGAAGACCTTCGCGGACGCAGGCTTCGCCACTCTGGTGAAGAGCAGCCGCGCGGGACAGCTCGAAGGGCTGCCGGCGAAGGCGAGCGCGGTCGAACGGCTGCCGAAGGAAGCCCCGGACCTCGTCATCGAGTTCGTGCCCGAGGACGTGCGCGTCAAGCAGGCCGTGTACGCGGAGATCGAAGCGGCTTACCCGGGGGATGCGCCGGGCAACGCGCCGCTGATTGCGACCGGGACCTCGGGACTCGATCTGGTCGAGCTGGCGCGCAAGATGAAGCGCCCCGAGCGCTTTCTCGGGGTTCACTACTTCATGCCGGCCGACACCGCGCCGGTGGTCGAAGTGATGGCGGGGCTGGCGACCTCGCGCGCCGAGGTGGACCGGGTGGCCGATGCGCTCAGGCGCACCGGCAAGGAGCCGGTGGTGCTCTACAAGCCCATCGTCGGCTTTCTGGTCAACCGTCTTCAGCACGCGATCCTGCACGAAGCCTATTACCTGATCGAAGCGGGCGTCGCCTCGGTCGAGGACATCGACCACGCCGCGCGGCGGATGCTCGCGCCGCGCATGTGCCTGAACGGGCTCATCCAGCAGAAGGACATCAGCGGCCTCAAGATCCACGCCGACGCCCAGGAGTCGATCGTGCCGAAGCTGTTCCACAACGCGACCCCCAATCCGATGCTCCAGACGATGGTCGCCCTGGGCCGCACCGGGCTATCGGCGGGCAGAGGCTTCTACGACTGGAGCGGCTGCGATGTCGACGCGGTGCGCAAACAGGCTTCGAGCCAGCTCGCCAAGCTCCTCGAATTCCTGCGGAGCGGCATCGGCGCGCCGGCGCCGGGGACGCGGCCGAAGGCGATTTCGAAGTAGCGGATCGGGACAGGGTCAGGACTGAAATCTGCGCCGAATCGCCTTGCCGGCGGCGTACCACCAGTTCTTCAGCGTGAGCGGACACAGACACACGAGCATGTCCCCCTCCTGGTGGCCGGGGTTGGCGGTGACAAAAAATCGAATGTCGGGATCGGCCAGCAGCTTCGGCTCGACTGCCGCCGTTGCAGGCTTCAGCTTCTTCTGGCCGGAACGCTCGACAATGCCCTGGCCGGGGCGCCACGCTGCTCCATAGCGCTTCTGCGCCAGATGGTCGATCAATGCAGCCTGGCGCTCCGGCGTGGGCTTATCGTATCGCGGCCAGTACTCGACGAAATTCCGGGGCAGGAGCCCGTAACTCTTGTAGCTGAAGGTGTCGAAGAACCAATAGATCGGCCTGAAAGGGTGCCGAAATCTGGCGCGGAGAAAGACCCGAAATCCGGTGCGCTGTATGAGGTTGTGCCGCCGGTAGGGTTCGTCTATGACGACGCTGGAGGTGAAGAGGATCGTGGAGGTCTCGGAACGAAACTCCGCCCGGTAGACGTCCAGGGCCGCGATGCCGACCAAGGCGCCGCTGCGGTTGCGGAAGAGGGCGACCTCGGGAAACGCGCGCAGCTTTGCCTCGTAGTAGGCGCGCTGGGTCTCGACATAGGTTTGCGTGAGCCCCCAGATCCCGTCCCACTCCTTCGCCGTGAGAGCGGCGACGGGAAGTATCCGGATGTCGACGCGCTCCTGCGTCCTCGCCGTCACGCTACCTGCCCAGGTACTCCTTGACGGTCTCCCACGCGATTTCCTGAAGGAAGCCCGCGGTTTTCGCATCCAGCCCCCCGTAGTAGGGAAGGCCCGCCGGAGACTTGCCGTACAAGGACGCATAGATCGTGGCCGCCCCGAGATAGGACCCGGCGAGGCTGGGGTGGCGCTTGTCCGGATCGTACAGGTTCACCTGCGGATTGCGTGCGACCGCTTTCGCGAAAGCCAGGCCCGCCGGGATGACCAATGCGCCGTTGGCGTTTCCGGCAATCGTATACTGCTCCGCGAGCTGCGCGGTCATCTCTGGAGCGTCGGCATAGGCCCAGGTCATGAACAACACCGGCCTCGCGCCGTGCTTCACCGCGGTCTGGCTGTGCTTGCGGGCGTACTCGTGAAAAGGCGCCTTCAACTGCGGGTGAATCGGGCACTGGCTGCAGTCGTTCATGATCACGACATCGAAAGGCTTGTCGAACTTGTTGAAGACCACCTTGTTGTCGGCGGTGAACGAATAAGACGCCATGCCGCCGGGCTTGAAGTACGACTCCACGTCATGCCAGTCGAGGCCCGAGCCGCTGATCGTCACCGACGTGCTCCGGTACTGGCCGCGGTTCTGCGGATCGGCCGCGGCGACCAGCCCGCCGACGTAGCGGTGCATGCTGTTGTTGAAGTAGAAAAAACTGTTGCCGACGTAGAGAACCGTCTTGGGATTCACGATCCCCGCGTCTTTCATCTTCGGGCTCGTCTGCGCGAACGCGTGGCCGCTGCAGGACAATGCGAGGATCAGGGAAACGAGCGCTGACGCGCCGCGGGCGCTCGGGAGTTTATCGGTCATCGGTCTGTCTCCGTAGGTGGTGAAACCATTGAGATCGCTGGAGTAGGTTGCCTAAAGGCCAAGCTGAACGTCGGCTATGCGGTAGCACATTTCCTTACCGTATCCCATGTGCGAGTAGTCACGTTAACACCGAAAGTCTTCTCGATCAGCGTCATGAATACGGGTCCGCGCGGATTCGGAGCGTAGGCGGTAAAGATCTCGCGCCCGTTCGTGGCGAGGATGCGTACACCATCCCTCACGAGCGGTAGCGAAAGCTTCGCCTTGCTGGGTTCACGCAGAAACGTAACGACTCGCTTCGCATTCGCCGGCAGATGGAAGGTGGCGTAGGGGTCGGCCTCGATTAGATCTTGCAGGACACGTGCTGGACGCACGATCGTATAAAACGTACGACCAAGGTACTTCGCCATCGCGACTTCGGCCTGGCGTACCAGCGCGGTTTCAGATTTGGCGCGTGCGTTGAAGACGACGTTGCCACTCGAGAGCACTGTCTTGACGTCCGTAAGGCCAGCGCCTTCGAACGAGTGCTTCAGCTCCATGTTCTTTGCATTCATCGGGCTTACGCCGCGAAGGAACGCGACATAACGAGGCATCGTCTCTCCTTGGCTCGAGCGGCCCAACGTTTGAATTCAGCGGCCGCCGAAGGCGGTCCGCTGCGATGAATGGTTAGGCGCTCTCGCCGCCGCCCCAACGCCAACGTGGCGGCTCACCCTTTAACCAACATATTGCAATGAGCAACGAAGTAAGAAGTGCGACATAAGCTAGAAGGGGCCCAAGTTCCTTGTTCGGTGGAAATATCAAGAACCCAACCCCCAACAGACCAATGAACGCAGCTAGGACTGCCCAACCTTGCCATGACGAGGGCAATCCCCAGCCCCAACCGTAACGTTTCGCGGGAAACCAGTACGTCCGCTTGTTTGACATAGGACTTTCTCCGTGTTTGACGAATACGCTCGCTAGTATGCCCACATCTGCACAGGCTCCACAGAGGCGCCTAACGAATGAAAGGGACTTCCCCTACTCGAAGCGGGTTTTGGCCCGCACGGCATCGAAGTGCCAAGATTGAGTTTGCGCTGTTCAATCTGATAACGAGAGGGGAAGTCATGGAGAAGATTACTAC
>Ga0209647_1003809_pt1 | contig 11546 bp, 14 predicted proteins | sample GraSoi_2013_60cm_FD_185827 | JGI IMG/M metagenome (GOLD analysis project Ga0209647, IMG submission 185827) | Grasslands soil microbial communities from the Angelo Coastal Reserve, California, USA - Sample 9_17_2013_60cm (SPAdes) (version 2) | ecosystem: Environmental > Terrestrial > Soil >... | reverse complement strand
CCCGCCGCATCGACCGGCATGGCGTCGCCCGGCGCCGGGATGTCATGGCCGAAGGCGACGCCGATCCAGTTGCGGTGAAACACCAGCTTGCGTTCGAGGGCGAAGAAATCGGCATCGGTATAGGCGGCGGGCGGCAGTGCGCGGGCGGTCTCGAGCGGCCGCTGCAGGGCGGCGATCGCGTCACGGCCCAGGAGCTCGGCGACGCGGCTCATCTATCCCGCCACCGCCAGATGACGCCGCCAATCCGCCGAGGGCGCATAGCCGAGGAGACGCCGCGCCTTGGCGATGTCGAAGAGGGCGGCGTGCGGGTCCTCGCGGTAGAGCTCCGGCCGGCGGATCTCGATCGTCTTGCCGAAGCGCCGCGCCACCAGATCGAGGGTCGGCTCCGGCGCCAGCGTGTTCGGCGCGCCGATGAAGAAGATCTCGAAGCCGCTGACCTTGGCCAGCGCCAGGCGGACGGCGGCGGCGACGTCGTCGGGCTCGACCCAGCCCCAGAGATCGCGGTTCCAGAGATCGGCGCGGCCGGCGATCTCGCCGTAATGATGCGGGAAGAGGATGAAGAGCGGGCGCAGCACGGTGACATCCATGCCGGTGCGCGCGAAGCTCGCCGCCACCGCCTCCGCCGCCTGCTTGCTGAGGCCGTAGACTTCCGCCGGGCGCAGCTCATAGGCCTCGTCGATCGGCAAATAGTCGGGCGGGAACTCGGCTTTCTGATAGCAGAGGCCGGTGGCGCATTCCGACGAGATCAACACCGCCTTCTTGACGCCGGCGCGCTGGGCGGCGTGAAAGGCGTTCCAGGTGCCGCGCACATTCGTCTCGAAGACGACATCCGCCGGCCGGTCGCGTGGATTGGGGATGGCGGCGACATGGACGAGCGCGTCGATTCCGGCCATCGCGCCGTCGAGATCGGCGAGCGAGAGCACGCTGCCGGCGATGAACGGGACGTCGCCGCGCGGCTTCTTGAGATCGAAGGCGATCGCCCGCGCGCTGCCGCCGAGCGCATGCATGATGGCGCTGCCGAGATGGCCGCTGCCGCCGGTCACCAGGATGGTCTCTTCGCTCATGCGGCGATGATAGGGGGTGAGGCGGCGCCTGGGCAACCGTGGGTCGAGGGCGTAGGTCGAGGCTTGCATTCGTCATATAGGTCAGTAATACTGACTAAAGTAACGAGCGAGGCGGCAATGACCATCGATTGGGGCACGCAATTCGCGCCGCGCCTGCGGCAGGCGAAGGGTTCGGCGATCCGCGAGCTGCTCAAGCTGCTCGACGATCCCGGCATCGTGTCCTTCGCCGGCGGCATCCCCGATCCCGCTCTCTTCCCGCGCGCCGCCATCGCTGCGGCCGCCCAGCGCATCCTCGGCGATCCGCGACGTGCGGCGATCGCGCTGCAATACGCGCCGAGCGAGGGCTATGCGCCGCTGCGCCGGTTCCTCGTGCAGACGATGGCGTCGCGCGGCGTCGCCTGCGCCGTCGACAACATCCTCATCACCTCGGGCTCGCAGCAGGCGCTCGACTTCATCGGCCGCTTGTTCCTCTCGCCCGGCGACATGGTGCTGGTGGCGCGGCCGACCTATCTCGGGGCGCTGCAGGCCTTCAGCGCCCATGAGCCCGTCTACGGCAAGCTCCCGACGACCGGCGACAACCGCACGCCCGAACCCTATGCGGCCACCGGCGATGCCGGCGCGCCACGCGCCAAATTCGCCTATGCGATCGCCGATTTCCAGAACCCGACCGGCGAGAGCCTGACGCTTGCCGAGCGGCAGGATCTGGTCGCCAGCGCCGCCGCGCTCGGCCTGCCGCTCGTCGAGGACGCGGCCTATGACCAGCTGCGCTATGACGGCGCCGCGCTGCCCTCGCTGCTGGCGCTCGACACGGCGCGCGCCGGCGGCATCGACGCCGGCGGCGTGCTCTATTGCGGCACCTTCTCGAAGACGATCGCGCCGGGGCTGCGCATCGGCTGGATCGCGGCGCCGCGGCCGGTCATCGACAAGCTGGTTCTCATCAAGCAGGCGAGCGACCTGCATACCAGCACGTTCGACCAGATGGTGCTGCACGATGTCGCGACGACGCTGCCGCCGGAGCATCCGGCGGCGATCCGGCAGAGCTATCGGGCGCGCCGCGACGCGATGCTCGGCGCCCTCGATGCGTATTTCCCCCAGACAGTGCGCTGGACCCGGCCGGAAGGCGGCATGTTCATCTGGGTGAACTTGCCCGCGCATCTCGACGCCGAGGCTCTGCTGCGTCGCTCGCTGGCGGAGGTCAAGGTCGCCTTCGTGCCGGGTGCGAGCTTCCATGCCGACGGCACCGGCCGCAACACGCTGCGGCTCAATTTCTCGCTCAATCCGGAAGAGGTCGCGATCGCCGGGATCCGCCGGCTCGGCGGCGTCCTCCACCGCGCGCTCGCCGCGTGACGGCGCGGCGTCAATCCTCGATCGCGATGGCGGAGAGGCCGCGGCCGTAATCCTTTTCGCCCTTGAGGCAGGCACGGCGATAGCTGAAGAAGCGCGCTTCCTCGGCGACGGTGTCGCACGGCGCGCGCTGAATCGCGGCGATCCCGGCCTCGATCAGCCGGCGCTCGACATAGCCGCCGATGTCGAACATGAAATGGCCCGGCCGCCGCGCCGGCGCGAAGAAATCGGCATTGGCCGCATCGGCGGCAAGGAAGGGGCCGGGGAATTCCGGGCCGACCTCGTAGGAGCGCTGTGCGATGCAGGGTCCGATCGCGGCGCGCATGCGGCCGGGCGCGGCGCCGAGCGCGACCATCGCCGCCACCGTCGCCGTGACGACGCCGCCGAGCGCGCCCTTCCAGCCGGCATGGGCGGCGCCGATGACCGAGGCCGCCGGATCGGCAAGAAGGACCGGCACGCAATCGGCGGTAAGGATGCCGAGGGCGATGCCCTGGTGGCAGGTGACGAGGCGGTCGGGGGCGAGGTCGAGCGCCGCCATCGCCCGGGCGCGGTTCTCGGCGACCCGCTCCGGCGCGTCGCCCGAGCCGAAGCCGCAATTCAGCGAGCCGAACAGCCCGTCGCTGACGCCGCCCTCGCGTGTGAAGAAGGCGTGGCGGATGCCGGAAGCGTCGTTGAGCGTGCCGAGGCTGATCATCGTCGTCCCGTCATGTTCGCCTGCCTTGCGCCACTCGTCTCTCGGGCATGTCCGGCGCGAAGCCGGCCGGCACCGGCATGGTCGGGCCGGCGATGCAGAGAACCTTGAACAAATTGCCCATTTCCTTGCCATCGATCAAGCGCCGGCAGGCGGTGCCGATATCGGCAGCCTGGGCCGGCGTCGCCCCGGCGATGAGACGCTCGGCGCGCGCGGCGATGCCGAGACCTTGCAGGAATTCGCCTTGCGTGACCGGCCCCCGGACCGTCGCGCCGGCCGCGGCGGCGATCTCGGCAAGGGCGGCGAAATCGACATGGGCGGTGAGATCGGCCTCGCCGGGAGCGTCCAGCGGGTGGTGGCGCTGGTGGCGGCGGACCGCCTGCAACGTGTCGCCGCAGCCGCGCTTCACATGGCCGTAATCGATGATGAGGGCCGCGCCGCCCTCGGCGACGACGTGGCGGGCGATGGTATCGGCGACGGCGAGCGCCGCCGGGCTGATCTCGCAGACGCTGCCGGGCGGCGCGTCCCGCAGCTCCGCCGGGACCAGCGCGGCGGACGGGGCGGGTCCGGGAGACAGCGCAAAGGCCAGCGAGTCGGCCTCGGCCGAGAGGCCGATCAACTTTTCGTGCCAGCCCGTCGCGGTCTTGACGAGCTGGCGGATCGGCAGCGCGTCGAGGAATTCGTTGGCGATCAGCAGGCGCGGGCCGTCCGGCAGGCTGGCGATCGAATCGTGCCAGACCGGCGCGAAGGGCTTGAGCGCACGATGCTGCGCCTGGCGCAGCACCTTGCTGGTCTCGACGAGATGAAGGCGCAGCGCGGTGAGGAATTGCGGCACGATGCGCGCCGCGCGCAGCGCGTCCGCCATCAAAGTGCCGCGGCCGGGGCCGAGCTCGGCGAGGATGAAGGGTGCCGGCCGGCCGGCGCGGTCCCAGAGATCGACGCACCACAAGCCGATCAGCTCGCCGAAGACCTGGCTGATCTCAGGCGCAGTGGTGAAGTCGCCGCCCCTGCCGAGCGGATCGCGCGTCGCGTAATAGCCGTATTCCGGATGGCCGAGCGCCTCGGCCATGAACTCGGCGACGGTCAGCGGTCCTTGCGTGCGGATGCGCCGCGCCAGCAGCTCTTCGAGCGGGTTCACGTCACCGGCAGCGGCCGTTGCGGCCGCAGCAGCAGGACGAGGCCGACGATGACGAGCGGCAGCGACAGCCATTGACCCATGGTGAGGCCGAAGGCGAGGAAGCCGAGGAAGGCATCGGGCTCGCGAAACAGCTCGGCGATGCTGCGCGCCACGCCGTAGCCGATGAGGAAGACGCCGCTGAGCGCGCCCGGGCGGCTGCGGATAGTGGTGAAGCGCTCGAGCCCGTTGAGGATGACGAAGAGGGCGATGCCTTCCAGTCCTGCCTCGTAGAGCTGGCTCGGATGACGCGGCGCCGGGCCGCCATTGGGGAAGACCATGGCCCACGGCACGTCGGTGACGCGGCCCCACAGTTCGGAATTGATGAAATTGGCGAGCCGGCCGAAGAACAGGCCGATCGGCACGGCGCAGACGATGATGTCGCCGAAGGAGAGGATGGACAGCTTGCGCTGCCGGCAGAACAGCATGATGGCGACGACGACGCCGATTGCGCCGCCATGGAACGACATGCCGCCGTGCCAGACTTGCAGCGCCTCGAGCGGATGGGCGAGATATTCCGCCGGCTTGTAGAAGAGGACATAGCCGAGCCTTCCGCCGAGGACGACGCCGAGCGTCGCCCAGACGAGGAAATCGTCGACCGCCAGCGGGCTCACGACGAGCGGCGGACGTTTCGCCAGCATCAGGCACCAGCGCCAGCCGATGATCAGCCCGACGATATAGGCGAGGGCGTACCAGCGGATGACGAAGGGGCCGAACTCGATGAGCACGGGATCGATGGCGGGATAGGGGATGGCGAAGAACGGCATCGGCGGCAATGGCCTCAGCGATAGGGATCGGGGCGCGCGAGAAAATTCGTCACGTAATCGGCGACGCCGTCCTCGAGCGTGGTGAAGGGGCTGTCGTAGCCGGCGTCGCGCAAACGCTCCATGCGGGCTTCGGTGAAGTACTGGTACTTGTCGCGGATCTCGACCGGCGTGTCGACGAACTCCAGGACCGGCTCGCGGCCGACGGCGCGAAAGGTCGCCGCGGCGAGGTCGGCGAAGCTGCGCGCTTTTCCGGAGCCGATGTTGAACAGCCCGTTGACCGAGGGATGATCATAGAGCCAGAGCAGCATGTCGACGCAGTCGCGCACATAGACGAAGTCGCGCAGCTGGCCGCCATCGGGATAGGCCGGATTGTGCGAGCGGAAGAGCCGGGCCGCCTCACCGGCGCGGGCGCGCGGGTAGAGCTTGGCGACGAGACTCATCATGTCGCCCTTATGCGCCTCGTTCGGGCCGTAGACGTTGAAGAACTTGACGCCGGCCCAGCGCGGCGGGCGCGGCGCGTTGCTCTCGACCAGCCGGGCGATGCGGCGGTCGACGAGATGCTTCGACCAGCCATAGGAATTGAGCGGCTGCAGCCGCGCCAGCCCGGCGACCGAGCCATCATCGTCGAACCCAGCGGTGCCGGCGCCATAGGTTGCCGCCGAGGAGGCGTAGATGAACGGCACGCTCTGCTCGGCGCACCACTCCCAGAGCTGCATCGTCAGGGTGAAGTTCGAATGCACGACGAGATCGGCATCAGGCTCGGTGGTCGACGAGATCGCGCCGAGATGGAAGATCGCCTCAATGGCGCCGCGCCAGCGCTGGTCGCCGAGGAACGCCATCAACTGCTCCGGCGCGATGATCGCGGCGAGCTCGCGCTTGGCGATGTTGCGCCACTTCTCGCCGCGGCCGAGACGGTCGCAGACGACGAGATCATGCCGCCCGCGCTCCTCGAGCGCGGCGACCAGATTGGAGCCGATGAAGCCGGCGCCGCCGGTGACGATGATCATCGCTGTCTTGTAGCCTAATCCCCTCCGCGCGCAAACCATCCGAGACGATGGCTTTACAGCCACCGCGGCTCAGGTTATGGAGTGGCGATGTATCGCTCGACCGAAAAGCGCAAGACCCTGAAAACGTGCCCTGGCGGGCCGTCGGAGGCGTTCGCGCGCTGAGCTCAGCGAGCAGCAACTTTCAGGCCCCGCCGGAACCGGACGGGGCCTTTTTCGTTTCGGCGCCGTCTCTCCGGCATCAGCGATGGAGAAGACGATGAGTCCCGCCGAGCAGAACCCGCTTCATAACCCTGTCGTTGCCGTCGTCGGCGCCACTGGCGCCGTCGGCACCGTCATGGCGCAATGTCTCGAAGAGCGAAGATTCCCGCTCGCCGCGCTGCGCCTTTACGCCTCGCCGCGCTCGGCGGGACGGCGGCTGGCATTCAAGGGCGCCGATATCGCCGTCGAGGCACTCGGCGAGCGCAGCTTCGACGGCGTCGACATCGCGTTGTTCGCCGCCGGCGGTGCGATCTCGCGAGAGCTCGCGCCGCTGGCGGTGCGGCGCGGCACAATCGTCATCGACAACTCTTCGACGTTCCGCATGGCGGCGGAGGTGCCGCTGGTCGTTCCCGAAATCAATGCCGACGCCATCCGCGGACACCAGGGCATCATCGCCAATCCGAATTGCGTCGCCATCATCGCCGCCACTGCCCTGTGGCCGCTGCATCGCGCCAACCGCATCCGTCGCGTCAGCATGGCGACCTACCAGGCGGCATCGGGCGCCGGCGCCGCCGCCATGGCGGAGCTGCGCTCCTCGACCGAGGCCTATCTGGCGGAACGCGATTATCGCCAGCGGGTCTTTCCTCACCCTTATGCCTTCAACGTCTTCAGCCACAACACCGCGATCGATCCCGCCACCGGCTATAACGGCGAGGAGACCAAGGTGATAAGCGAGACGCGCAAGATCTTCGGCGACGACGCTCTGCGCGTGACCGCGACCTGCATCCGCGTGCCGGTGCTGCGCGCACATTGCATTGCGCTCGACGTCGAATGCGAGCGGCCGATCGCGCCGGCTGCGGTACGCGAGATCCTCGCCGCGGCGCCGGGCGTGCGGCTCGTCGACGATGCCGAGGGCAACCACTTCCCGATGCCGAACGAGGCGTCCGGCCAGGGCGACGTGCTGGTCGGCCGGATTCGCCAGGACGTCAGCGATCCGAGCGGCCGGTCGGTCGCGCTCTTCGTCGCCGGCGATCAGCTCCTCAAGGGCGCGGCGCTCAACGCGGTGCAGATCGCCGAGCATCTCGTCGGTAAGCGGTGAGTCGATTGCCTATCTGGCGCCTATCGGGCGATAGCTGCGGCAAGATTCCGGTTTCGCTGCACTGCGGCATGTGCTAGCCGGGACAGCAGCGGCGTTTTTTGACGTTGTTATAGTGGAAGGAGCGCGGCTCATGCAGACCGACAATCCCCTGCTCGACGATCTGGCGCGCGTCGCCAGCGGCGCGCTCGGCGCGCTCACCGGCATGCGCGGCGAGGTCGAGGCGCGGATCCGCGACCAGCTCGAGCGCGTGCTGGCGCGCATGGATATGGTGACGCGCGAGGAGTTCGACGCCGTGCGGGCGATGGCCGCCAAGGCGCGCGCCGAGCAGGACCGTCTGCTCGAGCGTATCGCCGCGCTCGAGGCGCGGCTCGACAGCCTCGCCGCCAAACCGGCGCGGCCGGCGCGGCGCGATCCCACCGTCGCGCCGGAGTGAGGGACGCAGCGGTCATGGGCAACGCCCCGGCAATGAGCGAAATCTTGGCTTGCGGCTTCCACGGGTCTTTGGCAGTCTACACGTTGTGTAGTGCTGCGGTGCTTGATACTAGCTGTGGCCTTCTTATGAGCCCAGCCCTGCCTGCGCGCGAAAGGAGGGTGGTATGACGTCGGTCCACACCGAGACGACTTCGCCCGCAACCAATCCCATCGACCTGGTAGAGGAGATCGTGCTCGCCAACGAGTGGGCGCATGACCGCGCGAGCGACGAGGAGATGGTCGTCGAGGTCAGCGGCCGCTGGTGCGACTATCGCCTCTATTTCGTCTGGCAGGACGAGATCAGCGCGATGCACTTCTCCTGCGGCTTCGACATGAAGGTGCCGAAGGGCCGCAAGGCCGCCGTCTATGAATTGCTGGCGCTGGTCAACGAGAAGCTTTGGCTCGGCCATTTCGACGTCGCCTCGGACGACAATGCGCCGGCCTTCCGCCACGCCATCCTGCTGCGCGGCGCGCTCGGCGCCAGCGTCGAGCAGATCGAGGATCTCGTCGATATCGCGCTCAGCGAGTGCGAGCGCTTCTATCCCGCCTTCCAGCTCGTCCTGTGGGGCGGCAAGACGGCGGACGACGCGATCACCGCCGCGATGATCGATCCCGTCGGCGAGGCGTGAGCGCCGCCTTCCGAGACCCCGCCGCCGGGGTATTGCTGGTCGGCTGCGGCAAGATGGGCGGCGCCCTCTTGGAGGGCTGGCTGGAGCGTGGCGTCGCCCCCGGTTTCGCCGTCGTCGAGCCCGGTCCCGGCGCCACCGCCTTCGCGCAACGGCACGAGGTCCGGCTCTACCGCGAGGCGGTGGCGCTCGATCTCGACCTGCGGCCATCCGTCGTCGTCTTCGCCGTCAAGCCGCAGGCGATGGGCGATGTCGTCCATCACTACCGGCGCTTCGCCACGCCGGAAACCGTCTTCCTGTCGATTGCCGCGGGCAAGACGCTGGCCTATTTCAGCCGCCATCTCGGCGCCGAGGCGGCGATCATCCGCGCGATGCCTAACACGCCGGCGGCGATCGGCCGCGGCATCACCGTCGGCTGCCCGAACCCACGGGCGAGCGCGGCGCAGATCGCCTTGTGCGACCGGCTGCTCGCCGCCGCCGGCGAGGTCGCCTGGGTCGATGACGAGGCGCTGATCGATGCCGTGACCGCGGTCTCGGGCAGCGGCCCCGCCTATGTCTTCCTCCTGATCGAATGCCTGGCCAAGGCCGGCATCGCCGCCGGGCTGCCGGCCGAGCTGGCGACGCGGCTGGCGCGTGCCACCGTCAGCGGCGCCGGCGAGCTTGCCCGGCTGTCCAGCGAGTCGGCCGAGGTGCTGCGGCAGAACGTGACCAGCCCGGGCGGCACGACGCGCGCGGCGCTCGACGTGCTGATGGCGCCGGACGGGCTCGAGGCGCTGATGACCAAGGCGGTCGCCGCCGCCGCAACGCGCTCGCGCGAGCTCGCGGAATAGGACGATGACGGAAGCGGCGCTGCCGCCGGCGGCGCAGCGCGTCCAGGCGCTGCTGCGCGATGCCGGCTCGGATTGCACGGTGGTGATGCTGGCGGCGACGGCGCGCAGCGCCGCCGAGGCCGCCGCCAGCATCGGCTGCGCCGTCGCGCAGATCGCCAAGTCGCTGGTCTTCCGCAGCGCCGGCGGACGAGCGGTGCTGGTCATCGCCAGCGGCACCAACCGCGTCGACGAGGGCAAGATCGCCGCCGCGCTTGGCGAGAAGATCGGCAAGGCCGACGCCGCGTTCGTGCGCGACCGCACCGGCTACGCGATCGGCGGCGTCGCGCCGATCGGCCATCCGTCGGGCGTTCGCATCTTCATCGATGCCGATCTCGCGAAATACGATGCGATCTGGGCCGCCGGCGGCCATCCGCACGCCGTCTTCCGCCTGACCGCGGCCGAGCTCGCGCGGCTGACCAAGGGAACGGTCATCGCCATCACCTAGCGTTTGCGCGCGGCATCGCGCGGCCCCATATTGCATCGATGGCAAAGAAGCCTGATCTCGCCGCGCGCATCGTCGATGCCGCCCTGGTGCTCGCCGCCCGCGAGGGCTGGCGTTCGGTCAGCTTGGCTGCGGTTGCCGCCGAGGCGGATATCAGCGTCTTGCAGCTTTACGCCATCTATCGCTCCAAGGCGGCGATCCTCGACGCTTTTCATCGCCGCCTCGATGCTGCCGCTCTTGCCGACGCCGCCGCGGCGGCGGACGAGCGGCCGCGCGATCGGCTGTTCGATGTCGTGATGCGACGTTTTGACGCACTTCAGCCTCACAAGCCCGCCGTCGCCGCGATCGCGCGCGACGCCGCGTCCGATCCGCTGCTCAACTCGATGGGTTGGATGCTGGAAGTTGCCGGCATCTCCGCTTCGGGTTTCATCGGGCGGGCGCGCGCCAAGCTTTTGCTCGGCATCTATCTTTCGGTGCTGCGGGTGTGGCTCGCCGACGACAGCGCCGACATGACGCGGACGATGGCGGCGCTCGATAGCCGGCTGCGCCTTGCGGAAAACTGGCTCGGCCTTGCCGCACCGGCGCGCGGCGAGCCGCCGGCCGAGGCGGCATCAGCTTCGTAACGCCGCCGCGATTAACCATCGCCGAGTTTTTTGCTGCACTGCAACAAAATCACTTGACGAAGCGGTTTGGCAGAGCGATATAGGGCTCATTGTGCAGTGCAGCATTTAGGCGGCGCTGATCACTTCGGTCTCACTCCCAGCAGTGGAGCTTAAAATGGCAGCAACCACGACCAGCACGACGAAGAATGGGTTTTTCGACGTTACCAAGATCATGGGCGATTTCCGCGTCCCCGGCATCGACCTCGAGGCGGCGGTGGCGAGCCAGCGCAAGAATATCGAAGCGCTGACCCAGGCCAACCAGCTGGCGGTCGAAGGCGTCCAGGCGCTGATGCGTCGCCAGGTCGAGATCACCCGCCAGGCGATGGAAGATTTCTCGGCGATGTTCCGCGATCTCGTCCAGCCGAACGGCTCGCCCGAGGACCGTTTCGCCAAGCAGGCCGAGTACTCGAAGCACGCGCTCGAGAAGGGCCTGTCGAACGCCAAGGAGCTCACCGAGCTGGTGACCAAGGCCAATACCGAGGCGTTCAACGTCATCAACAAGCGCGTCACCGAGAGCCTCGACGAGGTTCGTGACTTCGCCAAGAAGCGCGTCGTCGCTCGCTAAGCGAACCCTCTCTTCACGACGGCAGGGCCGCCCTTCGGGCGGCCTTTTCGTTTGCGCTCGCGGGACTTGCCAGAGCGCCGTTTCTCCGGCACGAGAGCCGCCGGAAACAGACGAGCGAGAGACCGCGACGATGACGATCAGCTACGACGATTTTACCAAGGTCGATATCCGCGTCGGCACGATCATCGACGTGCAGCCCTATCCCGAAGCGCGCAAGCCGGCCTACAAGCTCGCGGTCGATTTCGGCCCCGAGATCGGCGTCAAGAAATCATCGGCGCAAGTCACCGCGCTCTATCAGCCGGAAGCGCTTGTCGGACGGCAGGTGGCGGCGGTCGTCAATTTTCCGCCCAAGCAGATCGGCAAGTTCATGTCCGAGGTGCTGGTGCTCGGCTTTCCGAGCGCCGCCGGCGAGGTCGTGCTGATTCAACCGTCTCAAGCGGTTCCCAATGGTGGCCGACTGTTCTGAAGACGGGCATTGGATGCCCGACCGCTGCTTGTCCCAAACTCGCGCCATAGCCAGCCGTCACAACGCTGCGCGATGCCTCATTGATTAAATATGGCGGGCGA
>Ga0209647_1003808_pt1 | contig 11547 bp, 15 predicted proteins | sample GraSoi_2013_60cm_FD_185827 | JGI IMG/M metagenome (GOLD analysis project Ga0209647, IMG submission 185827) | Grasslands soil microbial communities from the Angelo Coastal Reserve, California, USA - Sample 9_17_2013_60cm (SPAdes) (version 2) | ecosystem: Environmental > Terrestrial > Soil >... | reverse complement strand
GTTGATTGTCGCAGTGGCCGCGAACCGCTCGGTCTCGCCGCGCGGCAGCGCGGCGCTCGTACCGGTCAGCTTACGCAATTCTGGCAGCAGGCGTCGGACGGTCAGCCCTGACCTTGTGACAAGCAAGCGGCTACTGGATCGGCATCGATCAAATCGATGCCAAGGCGCACCTTAGCAAGCTGGTCGAACGCGCCGCTGCTGGCGACACCGTGCGCATCACGCGCCGCGGCAACAAGTAGCGCAGATCACGGTGGTCAAAACGCTGCGCAAGCCGATCGATGTCTCAGCGCCGCGCGCGATGACCGACAGGATGCCGGTGCCTCGTACGGATCCTGATCACCCTTGAGTGTACCGAAAACCTCATCCGTATTAATTGCGTGACCGAATCGCCTAAACGTCAGTGGCGATGATCGCGCTGCTCTGCTTCTTCCTGACCCTGTTCGCCTCGCCGTTCAAGTCGAAGAGCCGACTTGAGGCAGAGAACGCGGCACTCCGACATCAACTGATTGTGCTGCAGCGGAAGGTGAGTGGTCGCGTCCAGCTCACGAATGGGGATCGCTTGTTCTTGGTCATGCTGCATCGATGGTTTCCATCGATCCTCCAGGCCATCACGATCATCCGGCCGGAGACCCTTGTGCGTTGGCATCGGGCAGGCTTCCGGCAATATTGGCGCTGGAAATCCCGCCCTCATGGAGGTCGACCGCAAGTTGGCGCGGATCTGCGCGCGCTGATCCGGCGGATGAGCGTTGACAATCCGCTGTGGGGAGCGCCGCGCATCCATGGCGAGCTGCTCAAGCTTGGCTTTGAGGTCGCTCAGTCCAGCGTCGCGAAGTACATGGTCAAGCGATGTGGACCGCCGTCCCAGGGATGGCGCACCTTCCTGCGTAACCACGCACCGGACATTGCCGCCATGGACTTGTTCGTTGTTCCGACCATTGGCTTCGACCTGCTCTATGCCCTCGTCATCGTTCGGCCGGTCCGCCGAGACCTTGTCCGGATCAACGTCACAACCCATCCGACCGCAGAATGGATTGCGCGCCAGATCACGGAGGCATTCCCTTGGAATGAGGCCCCCCGCTACCTGATCCGTGATCGGGATCGGGTCTACGGCCTTGCCGTCATGCACCGGTTACGGGCCATGGGCATCCGTGACAAGCCCATCGCCCCGGGCTCGCCTTGGCAGAACGGCTTTGCCGAAAGGCTGATCGGATCGATCCGACGCGAGTGCGTCGACCACGTCGTTGTCTTGGGCGAAGCACACTTACACCGAATTCTGACGAAGTATGCCGCCTACTATAATGAGCTGAGGACTCATCGGTCTCTCAACAAAGACGCTCCGATCCATCGCGCCATCCAGCAGGTGGGCGGCATCGTATCTGCGCCCATCCTTGGCGGCCTTCATCACCACTATTGCCGAATCTAGTTTTCAGTACACACAACGGTTGCGCGCCGGGATCAGGCGCGCCACAAGGCAACAAGAATGCGATGAAGCATGGACTTTATACGCGAGAGGCTATTGGGGAGCGTCGGCGCATTCGCGAATTGATACGGCAATCGCGCAAGCTACTACTTTCGATCGAGTGAGGGCCTCACGTCAGCATCATCTGCCCGCCGCCCGTACCGTCGCTCCGGTCAGCAGGATTTCGGCGCTGACGAAGCTATACAGCTGGCGGCTCTTCATCGCCCAGCCGGAATTTCGGTATAAGCCGCACCGACCGTTTGCTGGCGGTGCTGGCCGTCGCGTGCCGCGTCCGACGAAGCGAAGCGTGGCGTGCTGATGTGGCCAGTGCCGCAGCAGCGCGAAAAGACCGCTCGGAATTTCGTGGGTTGAGATAGTTCACGGGAATAGACCTACGGAGAAACTTCAGGTTAGCCGCAATCCTGAGCCCCGTAGGGTTGGCCGCTACTGCGCGGCCCGGCGCCGCGACCGCGATTGTGGGCGGATCAGTACTTCGGCGGGAATGCCCCATTGCCGATGGAGCTTCCATGCCATTCCCATGGTCAGGCGGCGTTTGCGCGATAATACGTCGGAGGCGCGCTGACGCGAGCCAATGAGGCGGCCGAGATCGGCCTGGGTGTAGCCTGAAGTGTCCATCCTCCAACGGATCGCTGCGATCGGGTCAGGCGGTTCGATCGGCCAATGCTTGTTTTCATAATCCTCGATGAGAAGCGCGAGCAGATCGAAGCGGTCCGCCTCCGGCGTGCCGGGCTTCGGCTCCTTCTCAAAGTAACGCGCGATCTCAGCAAGCGCCCTGCCGTAGTCGACTTCTGATCGCAGCGGACGGACTAGTCCTTGCTTTTTCGCCGTGCTCCTCTTCGCCACGCTACCATCTCCGGATCGATGCGGTCGTATTCCGCATGGGTTCCAATGAACTTCACAAGCACGCGGCCGAACCTGTAAGAAACGTGGGCGATGAGCCGGTACTTGTTGCCGCCCAGATCGAAAATCAGGCGATTATCGGCGACGAAATCGACAGTCGTGCCGAATTGCCGCTTGACGTCGTTCGGTCCGTTCCAGCGCGCCTTACGGACAACTGCGAACCAGACACGGATCGGTCCCTCAGCTCGCGGGTGGCGCCCCCAGAACTCCTTCAGAGTCCGACGCGCGATCACCTGCATGACGGGATCAATATCATGTCACCAATTTGGTGACAAGGGAAGCCGCGCGATCGATCGGTCAACGCCTACTCCTGCCACTTGCCGCCCATCGAGCCCTCGAGATTGATGAAACCGGTGGTGTTGCCGCCGGGCCGCGCCAGGCTCCTGCCGAAACCGCTGCCGACCGGATCTGCGACCTGCAGGAAAACGATGGGGATGGTGCGCGGCCATGACTACAGAAGTTCCAAAGCAGTGCCCGTCCAGGTCCCGCGGTTTGCCATAATCTCACGTATCCCAGCGGCCACCCGGATCCGCGTCGATTAATTTTATTAGTCAGTGCCAGTTGTTGGCAGCACTGATGGAGGACTGAGCGACAGGACGACGATGGCCCCGGCGAGCAGTCAGGCGACAACCTGGAACATTCTTTGCATGTGGCACCACGTCACCGAAAATGAAGCGCGCCTTTTGCGTCAGCACCGTCAGCACCGTCAGCATCGTCAGCGGCAGCGGCCCTGGGCCGATCGGTGTCGTCGCGAGCTGCACCTACTGGTCCGGGCGGCGGGCGGCTAGAGCGAAGATCGTGCTCGCTGTCGCAGACGCTGCTGACGGTGCTGACGGTATTTTCGGCACTCGTGTGGATCCTGATCACCCTGGTTCCAGCGCGGCCTTCACGACTGAAGGCAATGTGGACGCCCATTACCCGCAGGAACGCCTGCGCACGACGCAATCGGCCAGAGAGGGCCCGAGGGTTCTTCGGCCAAGCTGCGGCTCCGCTCGAGAGGCCGTAACCCGCCAGGTCTGCACCGGCACGCAGCAGGTCGGACGCACTTCCCGTCCACGTGCTGCGGTTCGCCATAATTTCTAGCACCCGGGTCACCACGGGATCGGCGTCGATTAGACGGCTCGACGTGAATAGCCGAATCCAAATGCCATGCCGGTCGCCAGAAAGATCAAAAAATGCTCAAGATCATGCGCGGCGCCGGTTGTTGGCCGGACGGGCGGAGGGCTGAGCGACAGGACGACGATGGTCCCGGCGAGCAGCCAAGCCACAGTCTGGAAAATTTCTTGCTGCCAGCTGCGCAGCATTGTCGAAGTCCCTCAGGTGGATGGAAACCCTCTCGGCATAAATGGGCCAGATTGGCACTGCAGCGCTCGCTAGTGCTGGCTTTGCCCGCTACGCTGCAAGAATGCTCGGCAAAGATTTATTTTACTCCAAGCGGGCGCATGCGAATACGCGCTGGTTCAATGACGGAGAAATGTCCGGCCCAATCGGTCCTTTCAACAATCCGGGCGGCAAGACTGGTGCCGACCTCCGCTACGGGCGGCATTGGTAACCGGAGCAATACAATGCCAGAAGATGCTGGCAGGCCTGCACGCCAAGCAAGCCACCAAAATCCTTATCGAAAGTCAGCACAATGCGTGCTTCTCGCGCGGCCCATGCCAGTACGTCTTCGTCTTTGATTCCCGGCGCGGCGACACGAACCCAAACAATGTCATGGCCGGCTGCTTTCAACTGAGTCACGGCATCGCCAGGAAAATTTTCGTTTGCGAGGAAGCGCATCTCTACGCTGCGCTCGGATATACCTTTTCCGATCTCAGGACGTCGCGTGCATAGGCCAAGCAGGCCGCAATGTCGTCGTGGGAGAGTCCCGGATAGTTGCGCAAAATATCAGCTTCGCTCCACCCATCGGCCATGAGGCCGATGACGAAATCGACGGAAAGACGAGTGCCGCGAATCACGGGCTTGCCGGCCAGGACTGCTGAATCAAGTACAATACGGGCAGTTTCGGCCATGGTTTCTCCTCGAGTTCGCTAGCCGCCGCAGTATTATCCCATTTGCTGGAACCGCCAATAGTCCCACCGCGGCCTGAAAGACGTGGCCACCACGTTACCAAAAACGAAGGCCGGCTTTTGCGTCGGCACCGTCAGCATCGTCCGCGGCCGCGATCTCGGTCCGATGGCTGTTGTCGCGCAGGGCACCTACTGGCCTGGGCGACGGTTGCCTTGACCCCGGATCGTGATCGTTATCGCCGACGATGCTGACGGTACTGACGGTATTTTCACGGCCGGTGTGAATCGTAATCGTCCGCGTTCCCGCGCGTCCTGCTCGGCCAAAAGTCATTTCTATGCCCAGCGTGCGAAGAAAAGTCTGTGCACGCCGCAATCGGCCGGCGAGTGCCCGGGGATTGTTCGGCCAACCTGGGCCGCCCCTCGAGATGCTATGATCCGCCAAGTCTGCACCCATACGCAGAAGGTCGGAAGCGCTTCCTGTCCACGTGCTGCGGTTCGCCATGATCTCCCGCACGCAAGCGGCGACCGGGTCGGCATCGATAATTCCCTCGGTCGCAGCCCTGCGGTTTGCCTCATAAGCGCGGCCGAAGGTTCCAGGAGGCTGAAGGAAAGTTTCGCAGGCCGCTGCCCAGAGCGCGAAATCAGCCATGCGCGGTAGGCGATCTACGCCAACGTCCGGCAGTGTGCGCAGCCCGCGCGCGACTAAATCGAAGAGCGCGCCGAGGATGCGCGGACGTGCAAGCTCAAATTGGCGCCACAGCTCGCGCTCCGACTGCCGCCGTCGGTCGGGGACCGCAGGCAATGTCAAGAAGATCGATCGGTCTGCGAGGTCGGGCCGGGTGACGACGTCCTCAATGCCATTGAGAATGACCGGCCGCGCGGCATCGAACAGCACCTCGTCCTGATCGGTGTAGAGCTGGCGCACGGCAAAACCGCCGCCGCTCGCCAGGCGGCAAAGCGCGTCAGAGAGCCAGGGTCGCAGGCGCGAGATGTTGTCGAATGCCAGCACGTGACCATTATTGGCTGCGATGAACAACTCGCGCTCGTCCCGCGGCAGCGCCCTGACTGGGGCGGCGTTCGGGTCGACGAGCGCGCGCAGCATCTTCGACAGGACGGTTTTGGTAGACCCCTGTTCGCCTGAAATGACCAACAGGGGATAGGGACCGCTCGGTCGCAGCGCTCCCAAGAGCCACGCGACCACGAGCACGAAATCGTTCTCGCTCGACAGATTAAGCAAGGAAGCGAGCTGCTCGAGCGCCCCGCGGCGTTGCGGAAGGGGCAGTGGCAGCAGCCCAGCCGGGCGGCGGAAGCGCACCGGCGGACAACCGTTCACCCGCCAGCCGTCGGACCCGATTTCGACGGCACGCCAGTGGTCGTCGGCGAGATCAAGGAAGACGTGGCCGTCGTGCTCGGCGACGCGGACATGGACGGAGCGCTCGGGAGCGTCAAATTGCGCCCGCGCTTCGAGCAAATCGAGCTCCGAGGAGATCGCCTGCCCGTTCAGGGCGCTTCCCGTGGCTCGTAATAGCGGCGACGCAGCCAGCCCCGAAAGCGCTTGCTGCGGATCGGCCAGGTTTCCCGGTGACCATCCACCAGAAGATCGGCAAAGGCGGTGCCGGTGGCGGTGTGAAACAGATCCTCACACGCCGCAATCTGGGTGAGCATATCGGCTGTCGTCAGTCGGGCACCTGAATGTCGGCAGCATCCGCCCCAGGTTTTGAAGCTCGATCTGCGGCGGGAGCTTGGGGCATGGGGTCAGGCTCCATCCGCCCGTCATCGATGCGGGTCTCTTTCCAAAGCTTACGGGCGACCTTGATGGGATCGATGCCGGCTGCCTGCCACCACGCTCGCTCGTCGCGAGCGCGATGGACCGCGCGATGGTGGACGCGACAGAGCGGTACGGCGAATTCGTCGCTGGCCTTGCGGCCGAGCGCGCGGGGCTGCAGGTAGCGCAAATGATGCGGGTCGGATGGCTTGCGACCGCAAATCAGGCATGGCTGCTTGGTGACGGAGCGAAGATGCTCGCGGTTGCGATAACGACGCGGCGCGGGAACGGCGAGGACGCTCTTGTCGATGCCCTTCGCTTGCCCGGGGTCCGTGATTTCGGTTGTGAGGGGTTCCCCAAGCGTAGCAGCTTGAATTTTGGAGGAACCGTCATTCGGAGCGGTTTCCGACGACGGAAACTCCGAGAACCTGCGTTCAAAGGCTCCTTCCACGAGCTTGGCATCGCTTGCTGTGAGGCTGTTGTTGGCCACGAGCGCCTCACCGGCCCAGGCGGCGGCGAGATCGGCCGATGCGATGTTTTCCACCTCCATGAGCAATTTGTCCCGCAGCTGCGCTGATTGAGCGGGATCCAAGATGACACGGGGGTCGCTTTTCGTGCTGACGCGCCCGCGTCCGTTGCCGGGCCTTTGTGGCTGGCCTGGGGAGTTACCATTGCCCGTCTGCAGCGCGCGCCCCGGTCCTGTCGAAGACGGCGCGTCGGGTCCCGCGCACAAATCCGGCGCATCGACGTCGTCCTCGCCAGCGATGCCGACGAGCGTGAACAGGGCGTAGCGGCGAGCGTAGGTGAGCGCAGCGCCCATGCGCTGGGGATTGGCGGTCTCGGCGATCGGACAGACCGGCCAATCCGACGCGATCCACTCGCCCGAGGCATGGGCGAGGGTGGTGGTCAAATTGACCATCCCGGCGGTTTGATCGATCGCGGTCGTCTGTAAGGTGGCGATCTCGTGCTGCCCCAGCGTCTTGCGCACGATGTCGAGCCCGCTCGAGAGCGGCGCATAGCGGAAGCTGCGTTCACGTTCCCCGGGCCGGCCGGTGCGGATCGTAGCCGTGAGCGACTTTTCCGGATTGATGAGTTCAGCTTGCGCCTTGGCCAAGGCCGCGGCCAGCGCAGCGACCGTTTCACTGGACCGGGGCATGGGCGGCCTCCAGCACATCAAAGCTCACCGCCCCCGATTTCGAGCGCTTTGCTTTCACGCCGTGCCCAATGGCCTCCCTGGCATCCTCGGGCATCAGGACTTTGAGTTCGCTCTTGGCCCGTTCGTGGTCGAGAAAGGCGCTCCGGGTGTTGCGAAAAAGCGCGGCGAACTCCGCCCAGGAATTGGACGCGCTCATATCGACGATGCGGATGGCCTCGATGCGCGGGCGCGACGGCTCGGCATTGATGAGATGGGGCGGTTCGCCGGATTGCACGCAGCGCCAGAACTTCTTTTCCGCCGAGACCAGAACGCTGAGATAAAGCGGGTCCATGGGGATTGTAATCTCGACCCATTTGCCGCCACCGGTGATGATGGAGAGCACCGAGGTCCTCAAGTGCGTGACCCACATATTGTGCTGGACCTGGGCCATGTACTTTTCGGCGGCCCCCTCCTCGGAGAACGACCAGGGCAGCATGAATTTGGCCTCGAACACGGCTTCGGTCCCCTCCACGATGCCGTCGAGGGTCGCTGCCATCCAGGGAATGGCCGAATGCTTAACGTGACGCTGGACATCGGTGATGCGCCGGCCGGTGTTGCGCTCGTACCAACTGCGATTGAGTTCCTCGGTGGCCGCCCCGAGCTGCACGATGAGGTTGCCGGACAGGTCCTCGGGCTCGGCCTCCCCGCGCTTCTCGCGCCAGAGTTGGATCAGGGCCGCCTCGTTGCTGCCCATGATGATCCGGGCGTCCGAGCCGCCGATGAAGGTGCGGCGGGTCTCGTCGGCGTTTGTCCACATGGTCGATTTCATGACTTCCTCGATAGCTAAACATCGGGTCTGATAAGCGGGCGATTCGATGATCATTCTAATAGTTGATGATATGCTAGATATCATACAATATCTGAGGCGGCTGTCAACATGAAGCTGAAGCCGCTGACAAGCGGCCAGATTCGGGCTGCCCGGGCCTTCCTTCGATGGCGTGCCGAGGATCTCGCCCGCGAATCCACCGTGGGGGTCGCCACCATTCGCCGAGCGGAGCTTACTGAGGCCGAAACTTCTATGACGGCACCCAACGACTTGGCGATTCGCCGCGCTTTGGAAGCTGCCGGCGTCGAATTCATCGATGAGAATGGCGGCGGGCCCGGGGTGCGCTTGAGAAAGCGTCAACGACCAAAAAAAACCTAACATACCAACTCAGGGACCCTTCTTCTCGCCGAGAAGCATCAGTGGTGCTGGATCGAGCAAGCCTTCCTTTCGGAGTCAGCGTCGGCGCCTCCGAGCCCAGGTCCGCTCAGTGCTCCTCCCGGCCACAGCTTTCCTTTTAGAGTACGTTACATTTGGTGTAGACGAATGAGATTATGGCGGCAGCTCGCGCAAACGCGGTGAAGCGCGCCGGCTCAGGAACAGGACATCCATGGCAAAACGCGTAGCTTTGATTACCGGCGTCACTGGTCAAGATGGCGCATACCTTGCAGAATTCTTGCTCAACAAACGATACGTCGTCCATGGCATCAAACGTCGGTCATCGTCTTTCAACACCGGTCGCGTCGACCATCTTTATCAGGATCCACACGAGGCCGGGCAGCGCTTCGTTCTACATTACGGCGACATGACGGATGCGACAAACTTGATCCGCATCGTTCAGGACACGCAACCCGACGAGATTTACAATCTCGCGGCCCAGAGCCATGTGCATGTCTCGTTTGAAACGCCAGAATACACTGCCAATGCTGATGGCCTTGGTACCTTGCGGCTTCTTGAAGCTGTTCGAATTCTCGGGATGGAAAAGCGCGTACGATTTTATCAAGCGTCGACATCAGAGTTGTACGGGACTGTTCAGGAAATCCCCCAGCGCGAGACTACCCCCTTCTATCCGCGCTCGCCATATGCGGCGGCAAAACTGTATGCCTATTGGGTCACCGTGAACTACCGAGAGGCCTACGGCTTTCATGCTTCAAACGGAATCCTATTCAATCATGAAAGCCCGATCCGGGGCGAGACTTTCGTTACCAGGAAAATCAGCCGTGCGGTTGCGGGAATTAAGCTTGGTCGACAGGAGACACTCTTTCTTGGCAATCTGGGTGCCAAGCGCGACTGGGGCCATGCACGAGACTATGTTGAGGGGATGTGGCGAATCCTGCAGCAACCTGAGCCGGATGATTATGTTCTCGCGACAGGTGAGACGCATTCAGTGCGCGAATTCGTCGAGAAGGCGTTTGCACAGATCGGAGTGCATATTGCGTGGGAGGGAGTGGGGGTCGAGGAAAAGGGACTTGATGCCGGATCAGGCCGCGTCTTGGTACAGGTCGATCCGCGCTATTTCCGTCCGACGGAGGTCGACCTTCTGGTCGGCGATCCATCGAAAGCTAGATCAAAGCTTGGGTGGCAGCACAGAGTCTCGTTCGAACAGCTGGTAGCCGAAATGGTGGCTGCCGACCTCAAAACCGTTGCAGGCGAGACATCACGTGTCCTCACTGCCCCAGGTTAAGGCGAGACCAGCCAGCGCGTTCGATCTGACGGGAAAACGCGTGTTCGTGGCCGGTCATACCGGCATGGCCGGTTCGGCAATCGTGCGTCGCCTCCGACAGGAACCGTGCACCGTGCTCGTTGCGGAGCGCCGCGAACTTGATCTTACGCGCCAAGACCAAGCCGAGCATTATCTGTCCGCCACCCGGCCCGATGCAGTGATCATGGCAGCGGGTCGCGTCGGTGGAATATTGGCCAATGACCAATACCCTGCGAATTTCCTGGCTGAGAATCTTGCCATGGCGCTCAATTGCATCCATGCCAGCCACCTGGTCGGCGTGCAAAGACTGGTGTTTCTCGGATCAACTTGCATTTACCCACGATTGGCCAAGCAGCCCATGAGCGAAGATCAGCTGCTGACCGGTGAGCTCGAGCCGACGAACGAATGGTACGCCATTGCAAAAATCGCCGGCATCAAGCTGTGCGAGGCATACAGGCGTCAATACGGCAGCGATTTCATATCGGTGATGCCCACCAACCTCTATGGCCCCGGCGACAATTATCATCCCGAACACAGCCATGTCGTTGCAGCTCTGATCAGACGGTTTCATGAAGCAAAAATCACCAACGCATCGACGGTCGTCGTGTGGGGCACAGGGACACCCCGGCGCGAGTTCCTTTACGTCGACGATTTTGCCGATGCCTGTGTGTTCGTTCTCAAGAACTATTCGAATTCGCAATTCATCAACATTGGTTTTGGCAAGGACCTGACCATTGCGGAATTCGCTCAAACGGTGGCGGAGGTCGTCGGCTTTCGAGGCAAAATTGTTTTCGACACCTCAAAACCCGACGGCACGCCGCGAAAACTCGTCGACGTTTCGCGCCTGTCAGCCATGGGCTGGAAGGCCAAGGTTTCGCTGCGGGAAGGGCTCGGGAAAGCGTATGCCGCTTTCCTGACCGATGCGGTGCGAGAGCGGTGACCGGCGGCGACCAAGGATACTCCTCGCGACAGCAGGAAACCGCCCTGCCGACTCCGAAGGGTCGCACCGCCATAATCCGATTTTCGTACGATATGATCTTGTGATTGCCGAGCGCGAACTGGCGGTCGAGATCAAGAACATCCCAACGCTTACCGCCGCGTGAACTGCGTCGCGTCGTGCTTCAAGCGCGTGGTTGAGGGCCTCGCGAGGATGTTCCGTTTGTCCCCCAGATCCATTGCCGCGCGGATGCTGCTGGCCTTATCGTGATTATCCGCGTCGCTGCCCAGCATGCGAAAGACTACGCAATTTCGATCGCAGCCGCGAATGTTGGCAGCGTTTATAACGAAATATCGACCGATTGTTTTTAAGTTGGGTGGGATCGCCTCATTGCTCAGCCCAAGGGCTGCGCAACGCGGCGGCGCGCAGTCTTGCAGAGGCGGATTGCACTGGCGCATGAGATCGCATCCCGTCATGGCGGAGCTCAAGCTTTTGGGTGCGCCTCTGTCAGGCCTGAGCGTTAGGTGCATTTTTTGGACAAGCCGGCAGTTAATTTGACTGCAAGGCATGTCATTTGCTCTTAATGCACCGCGGCAGAGATGATACTGGTGCGGTCGCGGCAGTCAGGGCGCGGCCGGTGCAAGGGAGCCGAAGGTATGCGAATTGCAATGATTGGCGCTGGCTATGTGGGCCTTGTTTCTGGGGCATGTATCGCCGATTTTGGTCATCACGTGATATGTGTTGACAAGGACAACATTAAGATTTCCGCACTGAACGCGGGCGAGATCCCCATTTA
>Ga0209647_1003806_pt1 | contig 11559 bp, 11 predicted proteins | sample GraSoi_2013_60cm_FD_185827 | JGI IMG/M metagenome (GOLD analysis project Ga0209647, IMG submission 185827) | Grasslands soil microbial communities from the Angelo Coastal Reserve, California, USA - Sample 9_17_2013_60cm (SPAdes) (version 2) | ecosystem: Environmental > Terrestrial > Soil >... | reverse complement strand
GAGGGTAGCCCGTAGGGAGCTGCCGTTTATGCCGGCTTGCGACCTTGAATGCAGTGCAGCATTCTGACCTGTAACAAACCGCATTAGTTAACCAAATTTCCGTGTCCGTTTTATCGGGGGAAGTACAGATGACGACCTTGCCTTAGCGGAAGGCAAAGAAGATGAATTATTGGGGCGACTTCAAAAGAAGCTCGGCAAGACCAAAGATGAAGTGCGCCAGATGATTGAGAAGCTCTAATGTACGATCAAAACTCCAACCAGAGAGGGTCTGCTGATCTCCTTATCAGTAGTGTGGCGTGAGAATTTGTGTGAGGCATCCTGCTGAGGTTTGTCTGGAGCGTTCTGTGCCGACCCCTAATTGCCATGAAGATTCTGCTGCCATCACATCGCTGAGCTTGCAGGTCTGGGAGAGTTTCTGGGGGACTAGTCCGCCATGGAGACTAACCAACATATGCATAGCATTTGTTCCGCGTTGGACGAATTGGCACTTCCACGTGCTTTTCTCGAGCGCGAGCTCGACAAGTTTGTTGCTTGGAATTCGCGATTTTTGAAGGCGCTGAGTATTTCCGAAGAAGAGCTACGAGCTATCAATGCGAGCGAAATATTGTCTGTCCAGGAAGAAGGAACAGAAATTAACGGCGGGTTCCGGATGATTCCATGTAGCAGCGTGGCGGCGCGAGGCGAGGCTCGAGTGGGGGGTCACGTAATCACGACGCAAGGAGCGCTCACTTTCGTAATGTTAGATGTGGGTACCGCGAGCGGGCAAGTGTCCCAAATTAGTTTGGAAGTGGCTGTCCGGGAGGAACAAAATCGATTATATGGATTTCTGCACGACCGAATGAGCCCTAACCTTATGGCGGTGGCTTTTCTGGCTGAAAGCCTGGCCGGGCGGTTTGAAACTGCCCAACCCGAGGCTTCTGAAGAAGCTGCAAGAATCCGACGGCTTCTCGGTAATGTGTTTGACGAAATGCATCACCGAGAAGCCGTCGGATTCTTGATATAATCGGTTTTCTTCCTTCTCGACAGTTGCTACTAGACTGCTTTGGAACACTTGCCCGGCAGGGGGCCCAAATCAAGCATAACAAAGACATGGCCCCCAGTGGCGCCATTACAGCGTGACCGTTCACCGGGGACTTGCTTCCCGCCACCAAGCCGCGGTCATGGAGTTCATAGCTTGGAAATCCTTGCATAAGACCACCTTCGTTGATGGATACAGCGCATCTAAAATCGTTTCCGACGAAATCTCTTTTTCGTTTTTAAATCTCTCCTATTTTCGCCGTGACGTTTTCCTTCGGAAAAACAGAACGATCCCGATCAGGCTTAAGGCAAAGATAATGACACAGATTGCAAGCCAGAAATATCTCCAGGCATCGGGCAGAGGCAACATTGTCGTAAACATGGCGGCAACAATTGCTACCAGACCCATCACAGTGGTGAAACACAACCTTGCAAACGCGTAGTCATCTGCCGTTTCGAAGGTTGGTTCAGAAGCGAGAGGGCCGTTCTGCGTGTTCCTCGCAACACCGAAGGGCATAGCCTGATTATCTTGTGGCGCTGTTCTCATACCAAAATCTATTGACCGACTACTTTCACCGCCATGGATCAATAGTGTGCCTCCCTACGAATCCTATTGACCAGAGATGGATGAACTAAAGTTGACCGTGGCGCGCAAACCGCCGCAGCAGTAACGCCCCTACGACCCTCTTGGTGGATCGGCTCACAGCTTTTCTTGCCCTGCGCCTGCCGGCCTGAGTGCAGCAAGCAACTTAACCAAACCACGAGCCCCCATCATAACGCTTGCCGTTGATGAAAAAGGTCGGCGTACTGTTAACCCCAGCTCTGACACCACTTGTGAAAAATCTTCCCTCGATCGCGGCGCGTATGCGCCGGCCTCGACGATCAGTCGCCGAGCATCAAGCCTTAAGGCTGTTGCATATCGAGGAAGATCTTTAGCATCGAGAGCGATTGATTTTCGAACAACAAATCGTGCATTGTCCAAAACTCGCCTTGCGCGCCGGCCGCTTCGGCCGCGTGTTCGGCGTGCGGATGCATATTGGTCAGCGGAAAGTTGTGAAAAGCAAACCACAAACTGTCGCCCAAACTTTGCTGCAGGTCTTTGACGACTGGATAAGCTTGACCGCAGTAAGGACGTTCGTAATCCCCGTGCTCAAGGCATCACAGGGGCATCAAGGGGGGCCTCAATATGATCTCCGTTCGCGACCGGAACGGTTGATTTCGATGGTAGTTTCCTTTCGGTTATGGAACTTTTCATTTCGTCCCTTCAACTCATCTGAAATTGGCGCCGTTTTTTGTTTTGCAACTCTTCGAAAGCGGATAAAAGCCGTTAGCGTGCCCCCTAGAGCATCGGCAGTCTACTTGGACGTGGGCCGAGTGGGAAAGCCGCTTCGACCCGCTCGACATCGGCTTTGGTCAGACGAAGTTGCGCTGCACCCGCGTTTTGGGCTGCGTGTTCGACGCTAGAGGCCCTAGGGATGGCGGAGAGAGGCGACCGGCGGGTCAAGTATCGAAACGCTACTTGTCGAGGGGTCGCGTTGTGCGCTGCAGCGATTTGTTGGAGCACGCGGCCCCCAGCCACGTGCGGGCCAGGAAAGTGGCCATGACCGAACGGGCTGTAGGCGACCACTGCGACATCGTGTTGTATACACCACGGGAGGACCGTGTGTTCAATCGCCCGCTCCTCTAGATGATAGAGGACCTGGTTGCAAACAAGAGCATCTTCGTCTGCGATGCTCCAGGCTTCCGCGAGGTCGGCACCGTCGAAGTTGCTCACACCCCAGGAGAGGATCTTCCCCTCACTTTTTAGCTGCTCAAATGCAGCGATCGTGTCTTCAAGCGGCTCTACGCCACGCCAGTGCAAAAGATAACAGTCGAGTCTATCGGTGTTTAACCTAACGAGTGAATCGTCGCAGGCAGCAAGTTTTCCCTCACGCGAAGCATGCTGAGGGAGGACCTTGGAAACCAGAAAAACCTCGTTGCGGCGTCCAGCGATCGCCTCGCCAACTATCTCTTCGGCAGTGCCCGAACCGTACATTTCTGCAGTGTCGATATGAGTCATGCCAAGGTCGAGTCCCCGGCACAGGCTGCGATCGCGGCAGGTGCGCCACCTTGGTTGTTCTCAATGTACCAAGTGCCCTGACCTATGACGGCTACCTCTCGCTCCGTGGAACCAAACCGACGTCGTTCTATGCCATTAGCCTGTCGCTCGCAACTTTCGGTCCTTTAAGATTTTGCATGATTCTTCTCCGCCGGAAGGTCGTGTTGCTCAACTTCCGACATAACATCTGCTCAGGAGTGTTATCGGCGCGAACAGAATAAAGTGAGTTGACCAAGCAAACTTTCCGTAGAGCGTGCCAGCCTCCGGCAGGGCGAAAACCATAGGTTGGGCAGCAAAGCAACTGTGCTGGCCAAAATCAGCCGATCCTTTGACAGGATCAGATTGGCGATGATGCAGACGAGAAGTTATCTAGAAGCCAAATTGTGAGTCAATAACCCATGGTTTGACTGCGATGCGGTTAACGGGAGGGAACGCGAGCAGAACAGGAGCGAAAGCATGCCTAGCAAGGATACCGCAGATCAACTGACCCTTCATACCATGCGCGCGGCGGCGATCGATCGCTTTGGCGGACCGGAGGTACTCTCAATCCACATTCTGCCAGTGCCGGTTCTTGATGCTGGAGAAGTACTCATCGCGGTCCACACCGCAGGGGTAGCCAGCTGGGATGCTGACATTCGAGCGGGCTGGTTCCCGAGCGGTCGACCGCGCTTTCCACTCGTGCTTGGCACCGATGGCGTGGGTACGATCGCGGCGGTCGGCTCGCGCATCCGGCGGTTCCAGAAAGGGGATCGCGTCTATGCATACAGTTTCCTCAACCCGAAAGGGGGTTTTTACGCTCAGTATGTCGCTGTCTCGATGGAAAACGTCGCGCCAATACCTAAGTCACTCGACCTGGAACACGCCGGGGCAATACCGACCACTGGGTTACTGCGCTCCAGGGCATCGATGACGCTTTGAGCATCAAGCGAGGCGAGTGCATCATCATTCACGGGGCAGCCGGCGGCGTGGGAAGTCTCGCTATCCAGTTTGCGAACCTGCGCGGTGCGCGTGTACTTGCGACTGCGTCGGGTGCGGACGGCCTGGCATTGGTGCGCCGTCTCGGCGCCGATGCGGCCGTAGACGGCCGACAAGGGGACATTAAGGCAGCTGCGCGCCACTTCGCGCCCAATGGCGTTGACGCTGTGTTCGCACTAGCGGGCGGAAAGACGCTCACCCGTTGTCTCGACGCGCTGCGACCCGGCGGTCGACTCGGTTATCCGAACGGGATTGAGCCGGAACCGAGAAAGCGACGCGGCATAAAGATCATCCATTACGACGCGCGTCCGGGAGTTCGCGAGTTCGAACGCCTGGGCCGAGCCGTGGAGCAAGCAAAACTCAAAGTTCCAATCGCCGCATCGTTTGCGCTCTCCGGAGCAGCGAAGGCGCATGAGCAGCTAGCGGCCGGCCATGTTTTAGGTAAAATCGTGCTTCGGATCCGTTAGCCGAAAGCAAACCATTATGAAAGACGAAGCAGAAGATCAATCCGTCCTCAAAGTTATCCAGCAGCTCGCGGCGGAGGAGCATCGTCTGTAACACGAGGCGCTCACTGATGCCGATCGTGCGCGGTTAGCGAAAATCAATATCGAATTAGATCAGTGCTGGGATTTGTTGCGGCAGCGTCAGGCTTTGCGGGACGCCGGACGTAATCCAAATCAGGCGCATGTGCGGCCGCCCGAGATAGTCGAAAACTACGAGCAGTGATAGGGAAGGAGCCGGTGGAAATTCCAGCCCGCGTTCGAAGAGGATCGGATCGACGTCGGTCCACCGGAGACAATCCACAAGCCCGCATCCGAACGACATAAGGCATGGCTAATGTGGCGCTGCTCGTTCGACTCGAGGCAAAACTTCGGAAGAGAGCCGGAGTTGGAAAGCTTCCTCCGTAGAGGCCTTTGTTGGTCCAAGAGGAGCCGGCACCGAAAAAAACGTCAAGTTTCATCGCGGTCACATCATTCGAAAGGTGCGAGCAAGATTTTTGGCTGACCTGGTTCGCATGGCAGGGCATCTCGGGAAAGAACGCTAGCAGAATCAAGAGGCCCGTTCACCTAGACCAAAGTCCAGTAGGATTCGGTTCCTGGAGTGCTAACTTGGGTTTGCATGGCAACTGCAGGTTGTTCCGTAGAAAACCCCTTGCTGGTGATCGTGGATGACGATGCCTCTATACGAATCTCTACCCAGAGGCTGATTCGTTCGCTCGGCTTCAGAGTCGAAGGTTTCGCGTCAGCTCAGGAATTTCTGAAGTCAGGCTGCGCCCAGCGCACGGCGTGCCTTATCCTTGATTTGCGGCTGCCGGGCATGGACGGTCTGCAACTACAACGTCTGCTCGCGTCGAGGTCCCATCGGATTCCAATCATATTCGTATCCGCAAGTGGAAGTGATCAGCACGAAAGAGAAGCCCTAGAGGCGGGTGCAATCGGTTTTTTGCGTAAGCCGGTCAGTGAACAATCTCTGATCAACGCAATTCCACAAAACATTGCTGCACACGGCGCCCCGAAACGTGGATGCGAAACTCAATTTAAAACCCAACGAGCCGAAAGAGACTCATAAAAACCAGGAATGTTTATGCTGCAGGAAGCCGAACTAGTCGAACAACTGTCCTGTCTGAAGGTATACCGCGATTTTGAACAAGCGTTCTATCAGGTAACAGAATTGTCGGTCCGGTTAAGAACACTCGGAATGTGGAACTTAGCTTGTGCGCTTCTAAATGAAGAAGGCCGGTTCTGCAGCATTACGATAGTGCCGGTATGGCTCGGAGAGAACATAATTGGAGTGCTCCAAACCGATCGAGCCGCTCTCGAAGAGCCGATGAGTCGCCAACTTGCTGACGGCGAAAAACCGGTTACAAACGCGGCAGTAGTCGAAAACTCGAACCGACCGATTAATGGGCACATCCCGGTTTTTTCCCGATCGCGTTACGAGGCGATGGTGCATCTGTTACAAATATTTGCGGAGCAACTCTCATTCTACGCCAATCAGATTGTAATCAGGTTAGATCAACGCGAACCGTATCGGGTGCGGCTGGCCCGCACATTCATATCCAATCATCGGGGCGACGACATCGATTTAGCCGACGTAGCGCGAGCGACGCACGTAAGCACTTTTTACTTCTGCAAAATTTTTAAAAAAGCTACCGGTCTTACATTTGTCGAGTATCGAAACCGACTGAGAATCGAATCAGCCAAAAAGATGCTTTTTAATCCGAACCTCAGTGTTAGTGAGGTTGCTTACAGTGTAGGCTTCCAGTCGCTGACTCAATTCAATCGATTATTTCGGCGCATTGTGGGGAAAGCGCCTACTCACTTTCGATCTCACCTGGCGCCCGAAACCGCACTCCCCAATTAAGCTCCTAGGAACACGAGCGCAAATTGGGTGGAGTCTTGGCCAAGAATTGTGTGGGGCCGGACAGGCAAATAAGGAAATTCGGATAAACTTCACATTACCGAGGGCGCGGTGAAAAGTCATGTGAACAGCATCATGAAAAAATTAGGCGCTCAGAGTCGTACGGACGCGGCCATGGTTGCTCTGCGCCAAGGGATAATCAGCATTTAGCCAGAGAGCAGCAGCGGCGCACCACGCTTTGGCTTTCCGAACGGCGAAAACCGCACACTAAGGTTCAGGCGTCGCTCCCTTCCATCTTCCAAAACAACTCAATCCAAGCCAAAGCCATTGCGGTCGAGAGCATGGCCTGCTCAATTGCACTCGCGCCGGTACGCAATTCCAGCCCATGCAGCTCATCGTGAATGGCTTTGAGCCTCTGCGCAATACTCTCTAGATCCGCGCGATCTCTCTCGGTCATTGAGTCCTCTTTTCGCTAAAGCTAATGAACGCTGATCACGCTGATCGGGTTAGTTAGACGGCAGGTCGACCAGATCGCTCCAGGCCAAGGCCATTGCCGCTGAGAGCGCGGCCTGCTCAAAACAGGGGTCGCCGGTGGCCAATTCTAGGTGAAGTAGCTCGTCGTGAATCACTTTGAGCTTCTGAGCAATATTTTTTAGATCCGCCTGATAACTTTCAGTCATAATTGCTCTCTTTCTAATCAGTCACAAGCGTGAGCAAAATTGATTACTAGTAAGACGGCTACAGGACTGTCCTTATTCGTGCGAAGTCGCGTCGTCACGATCGGATAGAGCTCTCTCCGCGCGTAGGTCTAATCTAATCGCGCAATTTGCCGGTCGGCAATAGGGGAATTCCTTGGATGGGGTCCGAAAAACCTGAGTTAGTTACTCAAGTCGAATGTTCCACCGTCGGCTTTGCCATCAACTCGACGTCAGCTGCTGAATCCTCACGGAACACTCGCACCATAACGGGACGATCAGCGAATAAGATGCCAGCTTCTTTGAGATGAGGCTGACAAACAGGGGAGCGGAGGGAGGAGTAATTATGGCTTCAGTTCTATCTGAATCCTGACGAGCGCTTTTTCGTGCAAGAGAATCCGTTCGACTCCAGCTAAGGTTTGTTCGAATACCGCGATTAGCATGCGGCTAGAGCAATCACCTCGTCATCTACACCAGTCTTGGGCATTTATGATTCAGAATTTATGCCCTCAGATACGCGCAGGTCTATCTCCTGCTTTGATCGGATCAGTTCGTTCATAGCTCGTGTCGCTTGTTTTTCTCGTGCAATGCCTAGCTCTGGGCCCGCGCTTCGAGTGTAAATGCGTCGGCCTGACCGCGGCTTCGATGTGGCTTTCCAGCGCAGGCACCCCATCAGAAAGGGAGAAATGCTGCCAGCAAACGATCTACGCCAGAAGCAGAAAGCGCGTCTTGTGCCATTTTTACCTACGATGACTCACAGATGAGACGAAGTGTCACAGAAATCATCTTGGCAGACGAAGGCTTGCGCGTGCCTAACTATTTCAGATTGAGTTAGATAGATTCGAAAAATCCGCTTGGTATAAAATTGGCTTGGGCTGGAGCTGATTTTTTTTGGAAAGGAGTTTAAGCCGATGAATATCATTCATTACCAGCCTGATGATCTGCAAATAGAGCTGTCAACTCCGTTCGCTCGACTCGCAACGACGCTGCGCGAGGAGATGGATCAGTTGCTTCGATCTTCGTTTGGCTCATTTTTCAGCAATTCTGGATCTGTGGGTCAATGGTCGCCCGCAATTGACGTATACCAGAACCGAGATCAGTTCACCGTGGTGGCTGAATTGCCTGGGGTGAAGAAAGAAGAGATTGAGATCTCTTTTCAGGACAACGCGTTGACTATCTCGGGCGAGCGCAAATGGGAAGAAGGCGATCAACAGGCGCATCGCAGTGAGAGATTCTTTGGCCGGTTCCAAAGGACTATCTCTTTGCCCGCCGCCGTTGATAGTGAAAAAATCACCGCCACTTACCAGGATGGAGTCCTAAAGGTTGTGTTGCCGAAATCTGACGAAGCAAAGCCACAGCAGATTGAGGTTTTAACCAGTTGATCTCGATTTGGATCAGCACCGAATAGACGAAAAAGGAGGATTGTTATGGTTAACTTCTCTTTCCGAGTTTTGAAGAACCAAAAATTGCCTAAGGTGGGGGAACGGAAATTCCGTCTACCGCCTTCTGTTAACATGGACGCCGTTAAGAGTTTTATTGCCCGATTTAAGAAGAATCGGGTGTAAAGCGTCGAGCTGCGAATCTGCACAGTTCTGAGCGGGCGGGGATTGTTCCAGGATCCGTGGACGATCCATCTGCCAAAGCGCCGAGGCGCGTCAAGCCGCTTCCGATCAGCTTGATAGCATTCCGGTGGCTCGGATGGTCGTTCCATAAAGTCCATTTTGTTAAAAACCGCACGCGATGGGAGGGGCGGCTCGCGAGGAGCCTCTCCCTACCGATTGACTCTGAGGATTTCTTCGGTTGGTAGGGAAGCTCCGCGGAGCCGAAGTCATCCCGCGACAGCTCAGGTCTTTCAACATGATCTGAGCTGGAGACAAGATCTTCCTGCCCGTACTTCGGACGGAGGACCTGCTAGAACGCCGATGCTCGGAATTCAGGTGGTGACTAAACCGAACGAATCATTTCATTGGGAAGGCATTTATGAAAATCGCGCAAGTCGCACCCCTATGGGAGAGTGTACCTCCAAAGCTTTATGGAGGCACGGAACGCGTTGTCTCTTACTTAACTGAGGAACTAGTAAATCAAGGTCACGACGTTACCCTGTTCGCGAGTGGCGATTCCGTGACTCGTGCTAATCTTGTACCGGTCACGGAAAGAGCGCTCCGACTTGATCGTGGGCATGTCATAGACCCAATCGCGCACCATGTCCGCATGCTGGAAATGGTCTTTCAACAGGCCCACGAATTTGATGTTGTCCACTTTCACACCGACTATCTTCACTTCCCTCTGGTGAAACGACTTCCGCTTACTACACTGACAACACTGCACGGAAGGCTGGACATTCCTGACCTGATTCCGCTTTTCCGGCAGTTCTCAGACGTGAGCGTCGTCTCCGTTTCCGACGCCCAACGCAAACCTGTGCATTGGGCAAATTGGCGAGGGACGGTGTACCACGGATTGCCCGCAGAGCTATATAGGTTTCGGCCAAAACCCGGTTCGTACCTAGCATTTCTGGGAAGAATCTCTCCAGAAAAACGCGTGGATCGCGCGATTCAAATCGCGAAGCAGGCCGGGATGGAACTTAAGATCGCAGCAAAAGTCGATTCAGTGGATAGCGACTACTTCGAAACCAAAATAAAACCTCTCCTAAACGACCCCCGTATCGAATATATCGGCGAAATCGGGGAGGGCGAGAAGAATGAATTCTTAGGTAACGCTTCTGCCTTGCTATTCCCAATCGATTGGCCTGAACCTTTCGGCCTTGTGATGATTGAGGCCATGGCGTGTGGTACACCGACAATCGCCTATCGAAATGGATCTGTCCCAGAGGTCTTGGAAGACCAGAAAACAGGGTTCATTGTCAACAGTCTACAGGATGCCGTAAGAGCTGTTGATCGTATCTCGCTTTTGAGCAGGCATAGGTGCCGTACAATCTTTGAGCAACGATTCAGTGCCAGTCGAATGGCAGGCGACTACTTGAGAATCTACCGGGATCTCTTGTCCGAGGAGATGGATGCTGCAGAGAAGGTCGAGACCCTTGAACCAGCGGCGTAACAAGCCCGAGCGCTGATTGATCAGAATGAGCTCCGCTGTGTCGCGGAACCTAGCTGCCCTTTGCGGCGACAACAAAATGAATCCCCAGAACAGCGCTGTTCAGGCAACACGCTGCGATTACGTACCGCCTGCGTAAATGCTGTGCATGATGAGCTTACCCATGTTCTCCGTGGCCATCGGCCTTAGCTAGGGTTTGATGATTATCTCGGCGTTTTGCCCCAAACTTGGAAAACGTCACTTGGTTTAAATCCAGGTTCAATACCTTGGAAGGTTCAATTAAATATTCGATGTATAAGGCATAGCTTTCATCCTTATTGCATTGGTGATTCCCGAGACAATGGCTTATTACCCGCAGATCCTGTCCCTTCAAAGTTCGATTCATCTGGATGTAAAATGTATACCATTGCGTCGGCAACTTTGATGAGTTTGTCGACGATTCTCGACAGAGCTTGGCCTTCCTTTAGGCCCCTTGATTCTAAATCTTCTTTGACGAGTTGTGCTTCAAACATCGCCGAAAGAAGCGGAGAGCCAGCTTCATCATGGAAGAGTTTCAGGATTCGGCTCCGCTCTCCCTCGCGACCTAAAAGCCGCGCATTTTGGGCCAGACTGTCGACGTCTAACGCGCCTTGCGTGGGGAGGTTTGCATCCGAAACAGTCGCCCGCGTTTCTTGCGAGACTTCCATAATCGTAACCTCGATGAAATTGCGAACTACCGTAAGAAATGCACCCGAGAAGTCAAGTTGTCGGCTGCGGATTATGAGCAGATCTCGGCCGGATCGGCAACAATTTCATTTCCTCGGCTGGGACTGGCTGCGGCATCTGTTAAGTTCGCCATCGCCTACCCTACCGAGCCACTTTTTATGGTCTTCCGGCGGCCGTTTAACAGGCATTCGATTGTGAATTGCGTGCGACCAATTCGTTTGGTTCTCAGTAACGGTTGACTAACTACACGGCTGACGCTAGCGGGAGCGATCGGTGTGTTCGGCTCCCATTGCCGAGAGGCCCAGCGCCTGGGCGGCCCGAAACTAACCGCCGACATCCAGCGACGTTACAACCGGTGGGATTCGTTAGTGTTCGTTAGACTGGTAACAGACAAGTGCGGGTTACCTACAAGTTGTCTGATAGTTTGCTCGCGGATGCGCAAGGGCCCCGATACACAACTTTCGACAATGTCTTCATTAGCTTACAGGTCCTAGAAAGAAAACCTCCAGCCGGAAGGCAGAGGGCAAAACTGGCTCTTCGCTGTTTTCTATGGGTAAGCGAGTTAGGTTCCGGCGCGGCCAGGTAGCGCTACGCTATGCCTGTTCAAGAACGAATCCGACATAAACGGCATCCTTCCCGCCGGAGGCGGGCCCCTGC
>Ga0209647_1003803_pt1 | contig 11563 bp, 10 predicted proteins | sample GraSoi_2013_60cm_FD_185827 | JGI IMG/M metagenome (GOLD analysis project Ga0209647, IMG submission 185827) | Grasslands soil microbial communities from the Angelo Coastal Reserve, California, USA - Sample 9_17_2013_60cm (SPAdes) (version 2) | ecosystem: Environmental > Terrestrial > Soil >... | reverse complement strand
GGACCCGAGGAGAACATCGCCTCCGCGCTCGAACAACACGCCCGCCTGGCCGCCGCCCACGGCGCCGTGACAGTCGCGGGTGCGGCCCTGGAGCGCGCAGCCGCCTTGACGGCGGACTCGCCAAGAAAGGGAGCGCGGCTTGTCGCCGCGGCGGAGATTGCCTATGACCTCGGTCTCGTCGAAAGTGCTCGCCGGCTGGTCGATCAAGCGGTGTCGTTCGATCTCGGCGGCCGCGACCTGGCGCGGCTTGCCTGGTTCCGACAAATCCTCAGTGGCAGCGTCTGGTTTGAGTCCGGCGCCGCGAAAACGTTCGTTTCGATCGCCGAACAGCTGCGCGACGGCGGCGACGCCGACATGGCCCTGCGCTCGCTGGTGCCGATCGCACATCGCTCCTGGTGGACGCGCACGAAGACGCGGACCCGGGAATATCTCGTCGAGGCCGCGATGGCCATGGGGATGGCGGACGACGACCCCCGCGTGCTGGTAGTCGTCGGTCTCGCCCATCCCGAACTGACAGGGCCGGCGATTCGAAAACGGGTCGGGCGTATGCGGCTGCACGAGATGGCCGACCCGGTCGCGGCCATGTACGCGGGGATGGCTGCCGAGAAGGCCGGCGATGTCACAACAGGAGTGCGGTTTCTTGCGTCCGCGATCGACGGCCTCCGCGAGCAGGTGCGGTTGGTCCCTCTGACGCAGGCTCTCGGGCACTATGCGTGGGCGGCGACCCACGCGGGCGAGTGGCCGGCTGCCGCCGCGGCCGCTCAGGAGGCAGCCGGTCTCGCGCGCGACACGACACAGCCTCAATACGGTCTTACCGCTGAGCTGATCGGCGCCCTGGTGATGGCGCTCCGCGGAAACGAAGCAGACCTCGAATCAGTGCTGGCTGAACCGGAGCGGGCGCTTCTGGCCATGAAGGGTGGACCGCTACTCGCGACCGCGCACCTCGCTCGCGGCGCCGCCGCCCTCGGCGAGGGACGGCACGACGATGCCTTCCAACACCTGTGGCCTGTCTTCGACGAGAAGGACTCGGCGTTCCACCGCTTCATGCGCTGGCAGGCTCTGCTGGACCTCGTCGAGTCCGCCGCCGGCAGCGGACAGACCAGCCGGCTCACCGAAGTGATCGAAGACCTGGAAGCAATCTCCGGACATGCAGAGCCGCCGATTCTCGACTTGAACCTGGCCTGCGCCAGGCCGCTGCTGGCCGCGGACGATCAGGCGGAGCCTTTGTTCGCCGCGGCGTTGGCTCAGGACTTGGCCGGCTATCCGTTCCTTCGAGCGAGGACATTGTTTTCGCTCGGGCGCTGGTTGCGACGACGACGGCGCAGCGCCGAATCACGGTCGCCGCTGAGGGAGAGCGTGGCTCTCTTCGATGCGCTGGGCGCCGCCGCCTGGAGCAGACGCGCGCGACAGGAGCTGCGTGCTACCGGAGAAAAGGTTGGGCGCCGTGCACCCGATCTCCGCGATCGTCTGACCGCGCAGGAGCTCCAGATCGCGCAGCTCGCCGCCGAAGGTTTGTCGAACCGTCAGATCGCAGAACGCCTCTTCCTGTCACCGCGAACCATTGGCGGCCACCTGTATCGAATATTTCCAAAGCTGGAGATCACCGCGCGCGCCCAATTGCGGGACGCGCTTGCGGACCGGGTGGGCGACTAGGAAACGAGTCGGTTGACTCATGCGAGGTAGCCCGCTCGGCGCGGACGATCTTCATCATGAGTGACAAGCCGAACGTTGTACTGGTCCACGGCGCCTGGGCGGATGGTTCGAGCTGGAGCGATGTGATCCGGTTGTTGCAGGCGTCGGGGTTCATCGTCACCGCGCCCCAGTTCCCTGAGACCTCGCTCGCTGGCGACGTCGCCCGCCTCCGCCAGGTGTTGAAGCGCCTGACGGGGCCGACGATCGTCGCCGGCCACTCCTACGGCGGGCAGGTAATGACCGCTTTGGGCAGCGATGCGCCGAACGTTGTGGCGCTGGTCTACATCGCTGCCTTCGGTCTCGACCAGGGCGAATCTCTTGGCGGGCTGCTCAGTGGAGGCCCGCCGACGCCTTCGCTGGCTCACCTGATCGTCGACGAGCAGGCCTTCGCCTGGATTCCAGAGGAGGACTTCGTAACGCACTTTGCCTCGGGCGTCGAGAAGTCCCGCGCAAAGGTGATGTGCGCGGTTCAGCAGGGGCTGTCGATGAGCACGTTCGAGGACGTGATCGGGGTGCCCGCCTGGAAGTCGCATCCCACCTGGTATCTCGTTGCAACCAAAGATGAAGCGATTCCGCCCGATGTTGAGCGCATGTTCGCCAAGCGCATGGGGGCGATGACGATCGAGGTACCCGCCGGCCACCTGGTGATGGCTTCCCATCCGGCGGACGTGGTGCGGTTGATCGAAGCCGCGGCGAACGCGCCTGCTGCGGTCAAGTAGAAGAGGAGAAGAACCCATGCCGATGATCGACGTCTATGCCACAAGCGGCACGTTCGCAAATCCAAAGGCCCTCGCCCGCGACCTGGCCTCAACGTTGATGAAGATCGAGCAGGTTCCGGACATCCCCATGTTCCGCAAGAACACCGCGGCCTTTGTCCACGACCTGCCGAACGGCGCCCTCTCTAACGTCGAGGGAGACAGCAACTATGTCAGGGTGCAGGTACTCACGAATGCAGGCGCGCTCAACCGAGAGAAGCAGCTTGCCGTTGTCCGCCAGTTCACCGACCTCGTTGCAGCTGCCACCGGCGATCCCTCATTTAGGGCGAGGACATGGGTGCTCCTCACCGAGGCGATTGAAGGCGGGTGGGGGCTTGCCGGGCACGCCAACACCAATGCGGAGCTAGTCGATGCCGCTCGCGCGCAGATCGCCGAGCTGCAAAAGGCGAAAGGCGCTGGCGGCTGAGACATGGGCAACAGACCGCTTTCGATTGACGTCTACGTCGCCCCGATGCGGCCGTACACCTGTCCCGACCGGCTCGGCGAGGGTGAAATCGCGACCTGGGCGCCGTCCAGCAGCACGCTGATCTCCGGGCCGATCGAAGGGATCCTCATCGACGCCCTACTGACCTTCGAGAACGCGGACCAGATCGCCGCTTGGGCGAAGAGCTTCGGCAGGAAGATCCTGGGTGTCTACATCACTCATGGCCACTCGGACCACTGGCTCGGCCTCGCGCGTCTTCTCCAGCACTTCCCCGAGGCTCGCGGGTACGCGGCTCCGGAGGTTGCAGCTCGCGCTGCATGGGAGGTGGAGTTCAACAAGAAGAGCAAGTATTGGACGTCGCGCTTTCCGGGCGAACTCCCCGAGACGCCCGCGGTGCCCGAGGTGCTGAACACCGATGAGATCCTGGTGGATGGTCAGGTCGTCAACCTGATCCACGCCGGCCAGGGTGACATTGAGGGTTCGACGATCTTCCATGTACCGTCGGCCGACGCAGTTGTCTGCGGTGATGTGGTCTACAACAACGTGCACATGATGATGTACGAGGCCGATGAGGCGAAGCGCGAGGCCTGGATCGCCAGCATCGACGCGGTCGCCGCCTTGAACGCGAAGACCGTCGTCGCCGGTCACAAGAGCGTGAGGGCGGCGGACCTACCAGAAAACCTCGGGGCCAGCCAGCGCTACCTGGGTGATTTCACCACCCTCGCGAAGAAGGGCGGCACGGTGGAGGACTTGGTCCACGGCATGCTGGAGTTGCATGGCGAGCGCGACCAGCCGCACACCCTCTGGATCTCGGCCCGAGCCGAAGTCGCTCGACGGGCATGAACCGCTGCATTGACAGGCAGAAGCGGATTCAATGTGCTCAAGGACGTCGCGCTCGGAGGCTTCCGTAGGGATCGGGGCATGAAGTTCAGCTCCGACGTGAAGACAAAACCGAACGAACTGACGTCATAACGTCATGGATGCTTCATCCGGCATCAGCGTCGGACCCGATGGAGTGGCCCGATGCTGGTGGTCAGACTCGGATGATGTTTACCGGCGTTATCACGACTTGGAATGGGGCCGGCCCGTCGCCAATGACCGCGAGCTGTTCGAAAAGATCTCACTGGACGGGTTCCAGTCCGGCCTGTCGTGGCTCATCGTTCTGCGCAAGCGTGAGAACTTTCGCGCTGCCTTTCGCAATTTCGAACCGGCTGCCGTTGCACGATTTGAGCCCCGCGACATTGCCCGCCTGATGAACGACAGGAGCATCATTCGCAACCGCGCCAAGATCGAGGCGACCGTCAACAACGCCCGGCGGATGCCCGACCTGGTTGCGGAGCTCGGATCCTTCGCGGCCTACGTCTGGCGATTCGAGCCGGAGCCGCGACGCCGGTTCCTGTCGCGTTCTGACCTCTTGGAGATCAAGACGTCTCCCGAGGCGCTCGCGATGAGCAACGACCTACGAAAGCGAGGTTGGAGCTTCGTCGGTCCAACCACCGTTTACTCCTTCATACAGTCAATGGGCCTGGTCAATGATCATCTGAGCGGTTGTGCCGCCGGCGCGGAGGTCGAGAAGGCGCGCCGCGTGTTCATTCGGCCGCGCTGACCGCGCGGCCAAGGATGAACGTCGTCCAGGCGCGCATCCCGCTACACCTCAAGAAAATACTGGGCAGTGCGGTCACCTGGGTCATATTCGGAACGGCCCTATCCGTACTACCACCGACGCACACGTCAACCCGTGACCACGCAGCACCCGGCCAGCCTCCCCTCTCAGGGAACAAGATCGAATGCGGGGATATGGGCTGGCCTAACGACAGAGAAGTGCCTGCGATCGAGGGTGGCGATCCTGCGAGCGCCAACTCGCTCGCACGCGGCGACGACAGAAGCGTCGACCGTACCAAGCGGAAGGTTTCGGTAGGCTGCCACCAGCTCCGCAATTCGAAGCCAATCGGCTGGGGCAACCTGCTCGGTCACGAGCTCGCCCGCCGCTAGGTCGCCGAGGAAGCGCACCTCGGTGTCCGCACCGACTCGAGTCCCCAACAGGTAGGCGACCTCGGTGACGACCAGAATCGGCACCAGGACTGGCCCAGGGTGGCTCTGGACAAGTCGCCGGCACCGGCTGTGCTCGGCATCATCAGCGTCGTATGCCGCCTACAGAGGTCCGGCGTCGGCGATCAGTGGGCCGCTAACTCTGACCTTAGAATCTCCTCGATCCGATGCGAGACGTCGCTCCGGCCACTCCGACCGGCGGCGCCGAGACGGCGCTTGCCACCCTCGACAAGGTAGGTTTCGATGGCCTGGCGGGTCAGCTCGGATACCGTCATTCCGCGCCTCTCCGCTTCGTGGCGGAGCCTCGCATCGAGCTCGTCCGGGAGCTTAACCGTCGTCCGCTTCATGGTATGCCAGCATACCTAACTGACAGCAATTTGAGTGCGTCCAGTAAGCCGTGATCAACCAGCGGGAGAATGACCCGCCCGAGGAGGGGCCAAGCCACCTCGGTAGCTGGCGGCCGCCGCCAGGGGAAACCCGACCGGCGAAGCGCCGCGATGAAGTCTCGAAAGGAGGCGAGCGAGTCCGCAGTCCGCAGCATCAAGCGAAGCCTGCCGCGTCGTCACTGTCACCCGGGCAACCGGAGCAAGGAGGAGCCGAGCCCCGTCAAATTGGGCGAAGGCCAGGGAAGGCGTCGAAGAACTTGGAGGAGCAGCGCCCAAGAACCTCCCGGCGTAGAGGGCGCGGAATGTGGACAAGGTTGATCGGGGAACTGGAGAGACCCTACCGGGCCCGGGGCGGTCGAGCCGTCGCCGGAGCGGGAGGCCGTATAAGCCGCAAGGCGAAGTCGGTTCTCCGCTCGGAGGGAGTCGGAGGGGGTCGTAGTACCGCTGATGGCCATGCATGACAACTTGGCCGGAGGGAAGGACCCCTGCTTCGTGCAAGCGTTCGGCGCAGGTAAGCGTGGGTGAATGCCGGTGACGGCTAACCACATCAGGAACAAGACGCGAGAACTGCAACGGACGCTCTATGTGGCCGCCAAGCGTTCAGCGAGGCGGCGGTTCCATGCGCTCTACGACAAGGTATGCCGAGAGGACATCCTCGTAAGGGCGTGGGCGGAGGTGAAGGCCAACCGGGGTGCTGCCGGAGTGGACGGCCAGACCCTCGCCGACATCGAAGCCCGTGGCGTAGACAGCTTCCTGCGGGAGCTGCGGGCCGAGCTACTGGCTCGACGTTATCGGCCACAAGCGGTGCGACGCGTCTACATCCCGAAGCCTGGTCGGCCCGCCGAGAGGCGGCCGCTGGGGATACCGGGGGTGCGAGACAGGGTCGTGCAGCAGGCCACCAAGCTGGTCCTGGAGCCGATCTTCGAAGCGGACTTCCGGGACTGCTCCTATGGATTTCGGCCTCGGCGCTCGGCGCACCTCGCGCTGGAAAGAGTCCGGGTAACGGCCAACCAGGGGGCACAGTGGGTGGTCGACGCGGATATTCAGTCCTTCTTCGATGAGATTGACCACGATGTCCTGCTCAAGTTGGTCGCGCGCCGGGTCAGTGATCGTCAGGTCCTCAAGCTCATCAAGGGCTGGCTGCGAGCGGGCGTGATGGAGGAGGGGGAACTGCGCCGGGCCATCTCAGGCACGCCTCAAGGCGGCGTGATCTCTCCGCTCTTGGCCAACATCGTCCTGCACGAGCTCGACCGCGTGTGGGAGCAGCGATGTGGGCACCTGGGGGTGCTGGTGCGGTACGCGGACGACTTTGTCGTCCTCTGCCGGAGCGAGGCGGCGGCCAAGGAGAGCCTGCGGCGATTGGGGATCGTGATGGAGCACCTGCACCTGCAGATGCACCCGGAAAAGACCCGGATCGTCGATCTCTCTCGAGGCCAGGCCGGCTTCGACTTTCTAGGCTTCCATCATCGGATGAGGGAGTCCTGGCGCTGGCCGGGTCGCTGGTATCTACAGAAGTGGCCCAGCCCTCGGGCGATGAAGGCGATTCGGCAAAAGGTCAAGGACACGTTGGCGCCCCGCCACGTGCTGAGCAACAGCCTCAACGACTGCGTCCGGGCGCTCAACCCGGTGCTTCGCGGCTGGGCACAATACTTCCGGGTGGGCAACTCCAACCACAAGTTCGGGCAGGTGGACCGCTACGTCACCTACCGGCTGGCGCTCTTCGATCAAGCCAAGCATCAGCGGCATTACCTGGGCTGGAGCGGGCCGCGCCTGCCCCAGTTGCTGGACGCCGCGAAGCTCTATCGCCTGACCGGAACCGTCCGCTATTCGACGCGCGCGCATGCGACTACGTGAAGCACGTCGGAGAGCCGTGTGCGGGAAAACCGCATGCACGGTTCGATGGGGGGTGGCTGGAAACGGGGCCTCGGCTACCGCGCCAGCCGCCTACCCTACCAGCAGTTTGAGTGCGTCCAGTAAGCCGTGATCAACCAGCGGGAGAATGACCCGCCCGAGGAGGGGCCAAGCCACCTCGGTAGCTGGCGGCCGCCGCCAGGGGAAACCCGACCGGCGAAGCGCCGCGATGAAGTCTCGAAAGGAGGCGAGCGAGTCCGCAGTCCGCAGCATCAAGCGAAGCCTGCCGCGTCGTCACTGTCACCCGGGCAACCGGAGCAAGGAGGAGCCGAGCCCCGTCAAATTGGGCGAAGGCCAGGGAAGGCGTCGAAGAACTTGGAGGAGCAGCGCCCAAGAACCTCCCGGCGTAGAGGGCGCGGAATGTGGACAAGGTTGATCGGGGAACTGGAGAGACCCTACCGGGCCCGGGGCGGTCGAGCCGTCGCCGGAGCGGGAGGCCGTATAAGCCGCAAGGCGAAGTCGGTTCTCCGCTCGGAGGGAGTCGGAGGGGGTCGTAGTACCGCTGATGGCCATGCATGACAACTTGGCCGGAGGGAAGGACCCCTGCTTCGTGCAAGCGTTCGGCGCAGGTAAGCGTGGGTGAATGCCGGTGACGGCTAACCACATCAGGAACAAGACGCGAGAACTGCAACGGACGCTCTATGTGGCCGCCAAGCGTTCAGCGAGGCGGCGGTTCCATGCGCTCTACGACAAGGTATGCCGAGAGGACATCCTCGTAAGGGCGTGGGCGGAGGTGAAGGCCAACCGGGGTGCTGCCGGAGTGGACGGCCAGACCCTCGCCGACATCGAAGCCCGTGGCGTAGACAGCTTCCTGCGGGAGCTGCGGGCCGAGCTACTGGCTCGACGTTATCGGCCACAAGCGGTGCGACGCGTCTACATCCCGAAGCCTGGTCGGCCCGCCGAGAGGCGGCCGCTGGGGATACCGGGGGTGCGAGACAGGGTCGTGCAGCAGGCCACCAAGCTGGTCCTGGAGCCGATCTTCGAAGCGGACTTCCGGGACTGCTCCTATGGATTTCGGCCTCGGCGCTCGGCGCACCTCGCGCTGGAAAGAGTCCGGGTAACGGCCAACCAGGGGGCACAGTGGGTGGTCGACGCGGATATTCAGTCCTTCTTCGATGAGATTGACCACGATGTCCTGCTCAAGTTGGTCGCGCGCCGGGTCAGTGATCGTCAGGTCCTCAAGCTCATCAAGGGCTGGCTGCGAGCGGGCGTGATGGAGGAGGGGGAACTGCGCCGGGCCATCTCAGGCACGCCTCAAGGCGGCGTGATCTCTCCGCTCTTGGCCAACATCGTCCTGCACGAGCTCGACCGCGTGTGGGAGCAGCGATGTGGGCACCTGGGGGTGCTGGTGCGGTACGCGGACGACTTTGTCGTCCTCTGCCGGAGCGAGGCGGCGGCCAAGGAGAGCCTGCGGCGATTGGGGATCGTGATGGAGCACCTGCACCTGCAGATGCACCCGGAAAAGACCCGGATCGTCGATCTCTCTCGAGGCCAGGCCGGCTTCGACTTTCTAGGCTTCCATCATCGGATGAGGGAGTCCTGGCGCTGGCCGGGTCGCTGGTATCTACAGAAGTGGCCCAGCCCTCGGGCGATGAAGGCGATTCGGCAAAAGGTCAAGGACACGTTGGCGCCCCGCCACGTGCTGAGCAACAGCCTCAACGACTGCGTCCGGGCGCTCAACCCGGTGCTTCGCGGCTGGGCACAATACTTCCGGGTGGGCAACTCCAACCACAAGTTCGGGCAGGTGGACCGCTACGTCACCTACCGGCTGGCGCTCTTCGATCAAGCCAAGCATCAGCGGCATTACCTGGGCTGGAGCGGGCCGCGCCTGCCCCAGTTGCTGGACGCCGCGAAGCTCTATCGCCTGACCGGAACCGTCCGCTATTCGACGCGCGCGCATGCGACTACGTGAAGCACGTCGGAGAGCCGTGTGCGGGAAAACCGCATGCACGGTTCGATGGGGGGTGGCTGGAAACGGGGCCTCGGCTACCGCGCCAGCCGCCTACCCTACCGATTTGATTAGGCGGGCGCTGAGGCTCAGCATCAAAGTCGCGTTGCATGGCCGGTCGCCGTCAGCCGCTTCCTGAGCAGCCTGCGCGATTCGGTTCGCGGCAGGCTGGCCAGTTGATGCCAGGCTCGCGGCACCTTGAAGGGGAGCAGACGATCGCAGCACCGCGTTTCGATGGTCCGATTCGAGACTTCGCCCACCAGCCAGCCGATCAGGATCGCGCCCTGGTCGGGGTCCGGACGCCCGGCCACCGCGGCGTCGAGCACGCCGGGGTGGGCGCAGAGGTATCTCGCATCCGTCTATCTGGTTCGACCGACTTCGTGGTCGCCGCGACGTCGGCGGAATCCATAGTACAGAGCGATGTCATAGACGGCCTTGGTAATGCCAGCGATGATGAATGGTGTTCCAAGAGACGCGGTTTGGATTGCGGCGCCAGTGATTGCTGGGCCAACTGCGTTGGCGATGCCCCGCGCGAGTCCGGTGATCGCAACTGCCCCACTTCTCTCGCCCGGCGAAACGATACTCACCACGTAGGCCTGCCGAGCCGGTATGTCCATGGATTGAGTTGCTGACCAAATGATCAGGAGGACGACCGCCCACCCCAGGCTGGGAAGGAATGGCAACAGGAGGAGCATGAGATTGCTGGGCAGGTGAGTGAAAACCATCGTGTTGATCAGCCCAACACGGTCTGCGAGACGGCCGGCTAACTCGAAGCACAGCGCCCCGAGTAGCAGCATGGCGGCAAAGGTCGGTCCCAGAATGGCCGGTGTCGCACCAAACTTGAGGTATAGCCAGTACGCGATCAGTGATCTGGTTACCAGTCCGCCACCGAATGCATCGATTGCAAAGAGCGCAGACAATCCGATTAGTGGTCTCAGATTTCCGAAGGTACGGGCTTCCGGCTGTCCTTCAATCGACTTTGAGAGCAGAAGAGGGATCACCGCTGTCGCAATCCCGATCGCGGCGTACAGAACAAACAGAGCTTGGATATGTCTGGCGTCGGTTCCAACCGAGGCCAAGAGTCCGCCAGCCGCGCCAGCCAATGCCCCGGTCATCGAATAGCGCGCGAACGCGCGGTTACGTCCTGCTGGACTCGTAGCGTCGCTTAGGACGGCTTGCTCGACGGCCAGAAAAGGCCCTGTATCGGTTCCCGCAGCTCCCAACATGCCGGTGGCGGCAGCGAGCACAAAGGCCCAAAACTGCGTGGCGAAGGCAAGTACAATCCCGCATACCGCCATCAATAGCCCTGTCCCGGCCAGGGTTCGCCGTCGTCCGAACCTCCGCTGGGCACTCGCCGCGCCGAGACCAGCGAGAGACGCGGAGGCTAATCCGACCGCGATCACAATCCCGAGTTGAAGGGGAGGGAGCCCGCGGTCATGAAGATAAAGACCCAACAGGACTCCAGAGAATCCGAAACCAACCGCTCGAATGGACCGGATGGCGAAAAGGATCCGAAGGTCTCGGGGACGTGATGGCACGAGAGACTTGTGAGCCACCAACCCCTAGCTCAGCAACACAAAGCGATTTGACGACGAGTTTTGCAATTCGCCGATGGCACGTGTTGACTTTGCCCTGACCTTCTCACCGACGAGCTTGGTCATTGCAAGCGTCTGATCGAGTGACTCGTCGCAAGCGACAACCAACCGCGCCAAAGGAGGCCCTGGACGCGATTCAGTCACGCGCAGCCCTTGACCTGGACATTGCGTGCCGGCTCCGAGATCAGCACATGTTGGGAGGCCGCGCCCGCGGAACGCGATCGAGCTATGATCCAAGCCGGACTGTGAACGAACGAGGAAACCCCTTCACGCTGCTCGTCTATCGCATGCCGTCCCATCCCACCGCCGGACGGGTGGCGGTCTGGCGACAGCTGAAAAAGATCGGCGCCATATACCTCCAACAGTCGGTTTGTGTCTTTCCCGCCAGATCTGAGGTGCGCCGCGACCTCACCCCGATACTTGAGCGGATTGTTGAGTCGGAAGGCGAATTTCATCTCCTTCCGCTGCGAAAGTTGGATGCGACCGAGGAGCGCAAGCTGATTCAACAGTTCCTGGATCAGACCTCTAACCACTACCAGGAGATCATTGAGAACTGCGAGGTTAACTTCACTAAAGAGATCGAGTTCGAGACGTTCCGAAAGAACTTCACCTACGAGGAGGCAGAGGAAATCCGGAACGAGTTCGATAAGATCGTGGCGTGGTTTGACCGCGTCCGCCAACGCGACTGGTTCGGAGCACCCAACGTGAACCAGGCGAAGGGGTGGGTTGCGCGCTGCGAGAAAATGCTCGAAGAGTTTGAGGCGCGTGTCTTCGCGGTCCAG
>Ga0209647_1003801_pt1 | contig 11566 bp, 12 predicted proteins | sample GraSoi_2013_60cm_FD_185827 | JGI IMG/M metagenome (GOLD analysis project Ga0209647, IMG submission 185827) | Grasslands soil microbial communities from the Angelo Coastal Reserve, California, USA - Sample 9_17_2013_60cm (SPAdes) (version 2) | ecosystem: Environmental > Terrestrial > Soil >... | reverse complement strand
CAATTATAGCCTTTACCCTGGGTGAAAATAGTGTTGAGGCCCTGCGCCGGGTCATTAATGAGCGCATTCCTGGGCGTCGCAAAGTACCTTTTGAATACTTATCCCAGTGAAAAGCAACACGAAGGTAGCGCGACATGTTTTAAGGCATATGGCCAAATGTAGACAAACGTGGAATAAAAGTCCACGTTTTTTTCTGAATCCCACAAACAGGATTCGAGACCATTTTCAGCCCTGCATAAAACTGAGCTACTCAAAGTTGTCTCTCCTGAGTAGCTCAAATAACATCGGGAAGTTGAAGAGTTGCGACTTGCGCTCTTTACGTCTACGCCTGCTTGCAAGAAATGCTTCATAGTCACTTTTAAATATTCTGTAACCTTGACCGGTACAGCCCCACTAATCGGTGAAAAGAGAGGAAGAGCTTGAAAAAAGCGACGGTTCCCGGCATGATGTGCTTATGCAAAACAGCACAACAGAGCCGATGGATCCGTCGAAACAATTTTGCCCGAATTCGGCGTGTTCCGCAAGAGGCCAAATAGGGGCGGGCAACATTGGCATTCATTCGTATCAGCCGCAACGGTATCGTTGCCGCACGTGTAAAAAGACCTTTAGCGCGCGAAGAGGGACGATGATGGAAGGACTGCGCACGGCAGCAGAATTGGTGGTCATCATCGTCATCCTGCTTGCGTATGGCTGTCCAGTTCAGGCCATTGTGCATGCCTATGGATTGGATGAACGAACGGTGGCCGATTGGCAAAAGCGAGCAGGAAAACACTGTCAACAGGTCCATCATGCTCTGGTGGAGCAAGGAAAGGTGAACACCCATCAGGTGCAAGCGGATGCGCATTCGAGCAAAGGGGAGAAAACTGGTGATCTGGATGGGCATGGCCATTGACGCTTCAAGCCGGTTATGGATGGCAGGGGTAGTGAGCGTTCGGCGAGATCGAGAACTGGCCGAGCGCTTATTGCACCATGTTCGCTCTTGCTGCCAATTCGTGCAGGGTCTGCTGGTGTGCACCGACGGCTGGAGTGCCTACCCAAAGAGTATCATCAACGCTTTTCGGGAAAAAGTGAAGCAGACGGAAGGCAGGGGAAGATGTTGCTTAGTAGTCTGGCCGGAGTTGTGCATTGCGACAGTGATCAAACGGACCAAAAAGAAACACGTGGTGGAAATCACTCGCAAGATCACACGAGGATCCCTTGAAAAAGCGCAAGAGCTGCTCCAGATGACCGTGGGATGCAAGGAGTTTAACACGTCCATAACTCTCCGGTTTAACGCGACGATGCGAGAGCGCCTGGCGTCTCTTACCCGAAAATGCCGTCATGCGGTTCAGCGTCTCGAAACGTTACAAGCGGGCATGTATCTGATCGGCTGTACCTACAACTTCTGTTGGTCGCATCAGGAATTGAGCTCTTCCAGACAGTACGGGCATCCGATGACCCCAGCAATGGCGGCAGGACTCACTGATCACATCTGGCAGGTTTCTGAACTGCTTTGCTACAAAATTGCGCCCGCTCCATGGGTCGAACCCAGGCTACCCAGGCAACGAAAGCGATCAGATCCCAAGCCGATTGGACCAAAACGGCCACGCGGGCGCCCTCGGAAGGTCGCTTGAGCTTGTTCACCGATTAGTGGGGCTGTACCCCTTGACCCGCATCTATCGCCTTTGACTCGTCCCGTTGTATCCACTCTCGCACAGTCTTTGGGGTGACACGCAATTTCTCTGCAACTTCTTCCATCGTGTAGACTTCTTCACCAGTTATGGCCACCCTGCTGAGAATTCCATTGTAACTCCGAAATGAGATGAGAACGAAGTCACCGAAAAGCCTTTGAAAACGACGAACTATTCCACGCTCACTCCCGAAAAAGTAAGCGATTCCAAGCTCATGCCGAAAAAAGTGTATGCTTGTTCCGTACAGGAATACAGCTCTTTCATCGTGACTCTTTTGATGGCATGGTGATGAAAGCAAGCAACGATCGGTTGCTGTGAGAACGGATGACTGAAGTAGCCAGTACAGCGGACCCGAAAGAACTGGCGTCCTCTGTTCCCTCACCAAGGATGCTGATCGCGCCTTCTCAAGAACGAGACGGGCAGAATGAGAGAGAGCAGGCGGTTGCGCGGCGAAGCCGTCGCCGGTGAGATGAGATAAAGCGTGAAGGCAAGCAAGGCGAGCAGCAGGGCGGCAACGCTCAGGAGGATGCTGGGGACAGAACTGCCCTGCGAGCCGCTGCTGGTAGGTGGATTGCCGTTAGTTGGTTGCCCGCCGCCGTTAGGTCCTGACGTAGCGGTGGGCGTGAGACTGGTGTCGGTTTGCGTTGGGCTGGCAGAAGGCGTCGGTGATGGGGGAGGGGCAGTTGCGGGGGTCGGTGTAGGCGTGACAGGAGGAGGTGTCGGCGTCGCCGTGCAACTCCAGGAGACGTTGACCGAGTTCACAGGTCCGCTAAAGGTGATCGTGTCATTGGCAGGGCAGGAGATGGTGGAAGGCATCGTGATGATCACGGAAACCTGCCCTTTGGGGTGCAGCGTTCCCCCTGCCGGGTTCATGGTCACGCCAGATATGCCACGGCTGCTCGCAGACCAGGTCAGGCTCCTATTGGGGCTTCTGTTGCTGAGGGTGACCATGCATTGCCTACACGTGGTCAGGTTCGTGGGAGAAGCTGCCAGCACAGCGCCTGCCAGCACGAAACGTGCAGGGGCAGCAGATGCTGATCTCGCGCCGGAAACGAGCGGCGAGTATATGGCCAGGGCGCTCAAGGTCATGAGCGACAAGAGCGCAAAGCGTCTGGGGAGATGAGTACGAACCTTAGGTGGTCCCATGATCGTCTCCTCTCTGCGGCGTACCAGTGTTCCCATCGTCATCCTGCCAGTTTTCCTGCTGGGAAGGCCTGGGGAGCGGGGCTGGTGATGGCATGGGTCCAGAAGCATATGGCGGTGGTGGCCAGAGAGAGGGAGGAGACTGCAGAGGATCCCTTACCCTTTCCCAGGACGACCGCCCGGAAATGGGCTGGTGGTGCTGTGGTTTAGCTCCCAGCCACAAGATCAAGACGCGTAGCGCAAAGATTCCCACGCTGCTGGCGAGAATCAGGTCTGGAACACGCTGGTGGAAGATGATGCCCAGCAGCGCCAGCAGGATGCTCAGTAATGCCAGGACGCCTCCCAGCACGCGCAACAACGAGTGCTCCGCCGCGTCCGGCTTGGTAGATGGTGGATAGAGCAACTTAAGCATCACCTCTGCTCAATGGGTACAAGTCAAACAGGTTACTAGAGAGAGAAACGTCACTATGCTTGACGTGAGAAGCTGCCAGAGTGAACAGGGAGGGCCAAAAAGTCCTAAGGGCCGGTTCTGTAGCAAAAATGCTGACCGTAATCGTGGAATGACGCTACGGGCATCGGAGAAAAAGTAGCGAAAAAAGAGTGAGCGTGGAAAATGTACATCCTCCATCTGACCCCTCTCGGCGATTGCTTGCCTGGGAAGAGAGCGTCGCTACCTGCGCATTGCGGCGTTCCTGGAGTAATTGGACAACAAAAACCAACGCTACTGGTGCATCACTCAGACTGGTCCTATTCCTTCATCGTAGCTGAGCTGTACTGGAGTAGGGAGAATGACGGTGGAAATTATTTGGCCAGAAATCATACTTTTTTCGGAGTAACCATGGAATCTCGTTTCATTTCGGAGTTACGGTGGAACTCTCACCTACATACAGATCACGGGGAAGTTGCACAGAGTACGCATGTGACAGGCGTGGCTATTTCACGCGCTACGAGGAGACTGTCCACACGGAAGACGATCTGCTCACAGCACCCGCCCAGGATGACCTGTATCTGGGCAGCGAGGAAGACACGTTGCGTTGGGCGATGGTCTGTACGGTTGGGGAACCCTCCGGGCGACTGTTCCCGCTGACCCAACAGGCAAAGCCCCGTCAATACCCGATGCCCCTTGTGAGGCGAGTTACCGCTTTTCAAGAGGTATAAAAGAAGAGAGTGAGAGACGACGGAAACAAGTGAGCACAGACACGTTTTGTTGTGTGGTCTGTGGTTTGCAGACCCATGCCGACCTGAACGCTGCAGTCAATATCGCGCGGCGGGCAGGTGATAGCGCACTGCACCTCTGCAAGGATCGGAGGGCTGTCAAATCCTTGCTCATGCAGCGTCATGAAGCACGGAGGAAGCAGCACGGTTGGCCGTCGGACCCGCCGCCCGCCCAGTTCGTTCGTCAACGGGCGTAGGTGAACGCTAGAGATGTCCATATTTTTAGCAACTATAGGTTCTGATGGATGGACGTGTGCGGGTGCATTAGCATCAGCGTTACTTACGATAACGCTTTTTTTGATTGCTGCTGCCCCATACATCTCTCCCGCAAGCACACAACGTCAATGACCTCCCCATCGCATGGGGAGGCTTGTGAGAGCTGGTCTCTTGCAAGCCGGATTGACCAGACTCAGTCTCAGAGCCAGCCAGGCCGAGGAAGCGAGCGTCTTGACTGGCAGTGAAGAGGCTACGATACAACGGAGTGTTCATGTTCGGACCCTGGTGTGCTGCCCCAGCACCAGGCGCTCCAACTCCTGGCCTAACCAGTGGTGCGGTCAGCCACCGTGGCCAGGGGAAAGTACCGCGTTGTATCTGTGTCGAGGGGATCGACTTCTACTCCGAAAGGAGCCTTACCCGATGAAGGTCTTTGTCCTAGCACACAATGGAAAACCGTTGATGCCAACCATGCCCAGGCGTGCGCGACTGTGGCTCAAAGCCAAACGTGCACACGTGGTGCGTCGTGAACCATTTACCATCCAGCTCCGTTTTACAACCAGAGCGTATACCCAACCCGCAACGGTGGGCGTGGACACCGGCTCCCAAACGGTGGGCATAGCCGCAAATGCGCACCAGGAGGTGGTCTTTCAGGCGGAGATACACCTGCGCACCGACGTCAGCCTCAAGCTGACCCAGCGTCGGCAGTATCGGCGCACGCGCCGTTCGCGCAAGACGCGCTACCGCGCCGCGCGCTGGGCCAATCGTCGCAGGTCCCCTGGCTGGCTTCCTCCGTCGCTGCGCTCGAAAGCCGAAGCGACTGTCAAAGCGGCGTGCTTCGTTGCCTCTATGCTGCCGGTGGGTCGGGTGAACGTCGAGATTGCCAGTTTCGACACGCAGAAAATGCAACACCCGGAAATTCAAGGCGCAGAGTACCAGCAAGGCCAACTTCAAGGGTATCTGCTGCGGGAATACCTGCTTGAGAAGTGGGATAGAAAATGCGCCTACTGCCATGCACAAGGCATCTCACTCCAAATCGAGCACTTGATCCCTAGGAGCAGAGGCGGCTCCAATCGTGCATCGAATCTGGCGCTTGCATGTGAGCCGTGTAATAGGCGCAAAGGCAATCAAACCGCCAGCGAATTTGGCTTCCCAGATGTGCAGGCTCAGGCGCAGGTACCGCTCAAGGATGCCGCCCATGTTTCTACCCTGAAGACGGCTATCCTCAGCCAGCTTCAAGAACGGTTTGGAGCGGAGCGAGTGACCATCACCTATGGGTATGAGACCAAGTACAAACGCATCCAGGTGCTTGCGCTTCCCAAATCGCATGCCAATGATGCGGTGGCCATCGCCTGCGCGGTCGGTGAAATCGTCCAACCAGGGTCAAGCGTGTACCAGATCCGCTGTATTGGGCGTGGGAACTACCAAGTATACAACGGGAAACGCAGCGAGCATAAGGTGTGGGCCCCTAAAAAGCTGCATGGGTGGAAGCTCTACGAACTGGTCGAAGCGAAAGGGCAGAAGGGTTACATTGGGGGCAGGCGTGTGAAAGGGGCATTTGTCGTGAAAGATGTCGCGGGTGGGAAGACGCTGCTCGAAGTCACCCCGCGCAAGTTGCACCGGCTCAGCCGTCCCGTCCAGGGACGGCTGATCACCCGTTTTCCCATATCTCACATCTCTGGAACGGAGGGCGGCGCTTCCTCCCCCAGTTGAAACGTGTGGGTACCCGCGCCGTCGGAATCATGGATGCGCCTCACCGATCCCTCCACCTGTAGCAGGCTCTCTCGTACCCGCGCCTGCAGCTCCTGGCAGCGTGCTGATTAACGAAGTGCTCTCGATGCCCGGTTCACGCTGCTAGCAGTCTGGAGTCCCCTGGCTTTATACAAGAGAAGGAAATATCGCTCTTGGTACAGGCAGTCATAAACGCTTTCCAAGTTTCTGTTTGAGCTTCTTGACCATGTAGGTCCAGTTGATCGGTTGGGTTGTTTGGTCGCAGTCGGCGATTAGGGTTCGTCGTCGGCGAGCAGGCGGATGAGTTTGCCGTTGGTGACATTGATGGCGGTCTGCCCGGACTCGGTTTGCGCCAGGGTGTCGAGGTGGAGTCCCATCTCGCGGACGCTCCATTCCCCGACCGTGAAGGCAGGATGTTCGATCATCGTCGACCTCCCAGTTCTGTGATGCCGGAGACGATGATGTCAGCGCCGCGACGCTGCAGCGCTTCGGCGTGTCTGAGGCGATCGACGCCAATGCAGACAAGCGCCGTGCTATGCGGCAAATGACAGGTGTATGGTTCGGGCATGCATTCCTCCTTAGATGAGAGTGTGAGACGAACTTCCGACCCTCTCACAATACCATATCGATGTGTTTAGGATCATCAGGCGGCATGAAAAGGGTCCTGAGAATGCGTTCTATGGGGAGTGGCTCCCACAGTCGATCAGGATGGAACAACACCTTTGCGCCTGACCGGAGCCAGCTCATCAGGCAGAGAGAGGCTGTGATATGCTGAAAGGAAGTTGGCCTGCTTCAGCGAAAGGGAGAAGCGCCGAGGTCGTTGAGCACAGCCTCTCGATAGGCACCAGGAGCTACTTGAAACGATGTTGAGGAAAGATGTGCTCCTTTCTCACCGCTGAAAACAGGATATTGGTACTGAACCGCTCGCGAAACCTGGCTTTTGGCTCCCCGTCATGCTACGCTGGAAAGGGAGGGATTGAATCAAGCTCGACCCCGGTTGCGGAAGTGACATAGCGATGGACTTATTCGTTTTGGACGCCTCAATCGTGGGTTGAGTCAGATCCCTCCCTTTCATCGGGCTTGAAACGACTACACCGTTTGCGGGTCATCTTCGTCATCTCGTCGCAACACGATGGTGGCCTATGAGGGGAGGTATTATGGGATCGATCAAAACGATGCTCTTAGGGATACTGATCCTGCTGCTTGGTCTGGGGATGATCACCACCACGATCCCCCAAGCAGCAGGAACGCCAGTGAGTTTCCTCTTTGGGGATCTCTCATCCACGACGCTGCGCATCATCGACGCTGTCGGATACGCCCTCATCCTGCTCGGCTTGCTCGTTGGGCTGGTTGGATTTTTCCGCAAGAACAGGGGAGTTGATTGGAGCAGAAAGTTGAAGTAGTCTTCTCGATGAGCCTGTAGAGCAGATGGAACTTCTCTCTCTCAGAGAAGAGTCAAGTGGGCAATGCTGAAGAACAACGCCTCCTGCAATGAGCAAAACACTGTTTTTTCCTCCTGAAGACGATTAAAAGGAGAGCTCTTTACTCGCTCTTCCGCCCTTTGGTTCCTCTCATCCGCATACCCCGCCCCCTCCTACTGATCTCGGCAAAAGGAAGTAAAGTGTGATAAGGTAGGAGGGAACTGGAACCGAGCCCCTTGCAGTTCATAACGGTTCTCGTACCTATTTCAGCAGGAATGCTTTCCAATGGGCTCCGCTTCAGTCAGTGGTTCGGGCCAGCATGGGCAGGGCATCTCTCTTCCCCCCTCGATGGAATCAACCTGACGATCCTCGTCCTCGCCTTCTTCCTCCTCCCTGATAGCCGATGCTTCCCCCTTTTTGGCTTGCTCCTGCCACAGATCCCTTTCCTGTTCTCGTCGTGAGGCGAGACGCTCTCGGCGAGAGCCACGATGTCGACCTTCCAATGGCTATGTATACGAGAGCGGTGTTTAAGCCACATTAAATTTGTCAGCAAAAAACACTCAGACCCGTAACCGATCGCTCGCCACGTGCAACTCTCCCTCTAGAGGGTTGACCTTTCAGCCAACCTCTCCGCTCTTCTCGTTCACAGAGGCAACGGCCTGAGAGACGCCGTACTGTGGGGTTGACGGACGGGAGGAACAGGAAGTTGGAAGACCGAGGAGGAGCAACAGGTCAGCAGCGACGCCAAAAAGCCGAGGAGACAGCACTGTTCAGCGTTTCTTGTTCCGACTTCCCGTTCCTGCTCGACGCAAACCCGGCGAGGAAGAGCTACGCGTCTTGTACGTCTTGCTAAGGGAAAGGAGGAAAATGTCAGTATGACTCACCGACTGCCAAGCACCCGACACGCCTTTCAGCACCCATCTCCCCACTCGACCTCTTCTGTGGAAAACGTGGGGCCAGACGTGGATCAGCACCTCGCAGGTCTCCTGGAAAGTCTCCCCAAGGCCTTGGTCTGGCTTGATCGGCAGGGGCATGTGACCTACATGAACCAGCAGGCCGAATGCTTATTGCAGCACCCACGAGAAGCACTGCTCGGCCAGACGCTCTGGGAAGCGTTCCCAGAAGCTGTCGGTGCACGCTTTGACCGGCAGTCTCCCGCCGCCGGAGCACCACCCACTGCTTGCCATTTCGAGGCGTTTTCTCCCGCGTTACACAAATGGTTGGAGATCCACACCTCCCCCGCAAAGCATGGCATGGCCGTGGCTTTCCGCGATATTACCCCGTACAAACGGGTCGAAGCCGAGCTGTTCACCCTGGCGGCGATTGTCGAATCGTCTGAGGACGCCATTTACAGCAAGACGCCCGATGAGCTTGTGCTGAGCTGGAATAAGGGAGCCGAGCGTCTCTATGGCTACCGTGCACACGAAATGATCGGCCAACCGGTCCAGGTGCTTGTGCCACCTGAGCGCAGACCGGAATTAGCAGCCATTATGCAACGGCTGACGGAACACCAGCGGCTTGAGCATTTTGAGACGGTGCGCCGAAGAAAAGATGGCCAGCTCATTGATGTCTCGGTCACGATCTCTCCCGTGAAGGATGCCACCGGCACGATTGTGGGGGCCTCGACGATTGCGCGTGAGATCACAGCCCGCAAACAGATGGAGGACCACCTGCGCAGGAGCGAACAGCGGTTTCGTGCGCTGATCGAGCAGAGTGCTGATGGCATTGTCCTCGTTGATCCGCAGGGGCGGGTGTTCTATGCCAGCCCGTCCACCACCCGCCTGTTGGGCTCTACGCCAGAAGCACTCGTGGGGCGCTGTGCCCTGGAACTGATCCATCCCGATGACTGGCAAACCGTCCTCGCCGTGTTGGCGGCCATCGTGCAGGAAGCTGGCAAGAGCCAGCGGGCTGAATTCCGCGCCTACTGTCAGGATGGCACCTTGCGCTGGATGGAGGGCACCGCGACGAACTTGCTGGCTGACCCCAGTGTCGGCGCCATTGTGGGCAATTATCGGGATATCACCGAGCGCAAACAGGCTGAGGAACGACAGCGCGTGCTCCAGGAGCGCATCTTGGCCCTGGCGACGACGGATCCGGTCACCGGCTTGCTCAATCATCGCGCCCTGCTGGATCGGCTCGATCAGGAACTGGAACGGGCGCACCGCTACGAGCGGTCCTGCTCCTTGCTCTTCCTGGATCTGGATCATTTCAAAGCGCTCAATGATGGCTACGGGCATGCGGTAGGCGATGCGCTGCTCACTGAGTTTGCCGACCTGGTGCGCACCCAGCTGCGCAGGATCGATACGCTGGGACGCTGGGGCGGCGAGGAATTCGTGGTGCTCCTGCCGGAGCTGCAGGCAGAGGAGGCCCTGCACGCGGCGGAGGCGGTGCGGGCTATCGTGGCAGCCCATCCCTTCCGTGTCGGCGGCGGTCTGCATCTGACGTGTTCCATTGGCCTGGCGAGCTATCCCCTGCATGCCCAGGAGCGGGAGGGATGGCTCAGCGCCGCTGATCAGGCCATGTACGGGGCCAAGCGCTTTGGCCGCAACCAGGTGCGTGTGGCCAACGATCCCGCGGTGCTCGCGCTCTTCAGTGCGAGCCCTGCAGAGGGCGGGCGGGAAGAAGCCATGCTGCTGGGCATGGCGGAAGCGCTGGTGAGCCTGGTGGAGGCACGCGATCACGTGACGGGGCGCCATTCCCAGCAGGTCGCCGACCTGGTGTTCCAACTGGCCCTCGCCCTGGGCTGGCCTGCCTCGGAAGCGCAGATGCTCGCGCTGGCAGGGAAGCTGCATGATGTCGGCAAGATCGCGATCCCCGATGCGGTTCTGCAGAAACCTGGTGCGCTGACGCAGGAGGAGTGGGCCTTGATCCGGATCCATCCGGTGGTCGGAGCAGACGTCGTCAGCCATATCCCGGCGTTGCGTCCGCTGGCTCCGGTGATTCGTGCGCACCACGAACGGTGGGACGGCCAGGGCTACCCTGACCGGTTGGCGGGAGAGGCGATTCCTTTAGGGGCACGCATCCTGATGGTCGTCGATGCGTATCTCGCCATGAGTATCGATCGACCCTATCGCAAAGCGTATGCGCCAGCGGTCGCCTTGACAGAACTGCAGCGCTGTGCAGGCTCGCAGTTCGATCCACAGGTGGTTGAGGCGCTGGTGTCCCTGCTGCCACCCCATGCTGAGGCCGCACCCCAACACGCGTGATGGCAGTGGGTGGATGACCCACGCTGCTCGGTGCGCACGTGCTGGTGGACTGACAAGTTTCATGAGCCTTAAAAATGCTGAGCTTACACAGCAGTTGGAAGGTCAACGCCGTTCTTCTCGTCCTTCGACGGCTCGGCGTGAGACGAGAACTGGGAGTGGGTCCGGTGCAGGATCAAGCCACAAAGGGGCCCGCGTCTTGCCATCCACGCTGATCCTGAGGCCTGCGCTACCGCCAGCCAATGTTCAAAGAGCTCAGACGGCGATCCCCGTGGGGATCCACGAAGCTCCGTTGCTCTGCATGCACGACCCTCACTCCACTACTTGTCAGGTGCAGGGCAGGAATGGCCAGGAGCAGGTGCAGGTGCTCGAGCGCTTCGGGGGTCGAAAGTCTCACTGCTTTGAATCTGCTCTCCGCCAGATTTTTCGTCGAGAAAGCTTTCTTCGATTGGTATCACACTTTACTTTCTTCTGCCGCTATCAGTAAGAGGCTGTGTGAAAAGTGGTATAATAGAGCAGAAGAACAAGGGGAAAGATAGAGGAGGTGGAGCAATGAAAAGACTCAGTTACTGAAGTCGATCTGACCGAGAAGGAATGGGCCATCCTCGAGCCGCTCATCCCGCCCGCCAAGCCAGGTGGACACCCACGAACCACCGACATCCGAGAAGTGATTAATGCCATTTTGTACCTGGATCGGACAGGGGGCCAATGGCGTGCCCTGCCGCATGAGTTTCCGCGCCTCTACGACGGTGTGGAGCTACTTCCGCACGTGGCGCAACGACGGCACGTGGAAACGGATGCACACGACCCTACGTGAACAGGTGCGCGTGAAAGCCGGGCGCCAGCCGACTCCCAGCGCTGCCATCATCGACAGTCAAGAGGTTCAGACGACGCAAAAAGGGGGGCTCGCGGCTACGATGGGGGCAAAAGTGCGAACCGTTTAGCCGAAATTGGCTTAACAGGCCAAGGG
>Ga0209647_1003800_pt1 | contig 11567 bp, 9 predicted proteins | sample GraSoi_2013_60cm_FD_185827 | JGI IMG/M metagenome (GOLD analysis project Ga0209647, IMG submission 185827) | Grasslands soil microbial communities from the Angelo Coastal Reserve, California, USA - Sample 9_17_2013_60cm (SPAdes) (version 2) | ecosystem: Environmental > Terrestrial > Soil >... | reverse complement strand
GTCGATGCGCGCCGCCAGCGAGGCCGCCGCGAAGCCGCCGAACACCACCGAGTGAATCGCGCCGATGCGCACCGTCGCCAGCATCGCGAATACCGCCTCGGGAATCATCGGCATGTAAATCAATACCCGATCGCCCTTCTCGACGCCCAGCGATTTCAGGATGGCGGCGAAGCGATTCACCTCGTCGAACAGCTGCCGGTAGGTGAAGGTGCGCGTCTGCTCGACCTCGGAGGAAATCCACACCAGGGCGTTCTGTTCAGCGCGCGCGGCCAGGTGCCGGTCGATGGCGTTGTAGCAGAGATTGGTTTCGCCGCCGACGAACCATTTCGAAAACGGCGGCTTGGAAAAATCGCAGACCTTGCGGAACGGTTTCACCCAGTCGATGAGCGCCGCCTGCTCGGTCCAGAAGGCGTCGCGTTCATTGATGGAGCGTTCGTAAAACTGTTGATACGAAGCCATGACGCGCCCTTCCGGTTTTTTTAGGACAGAACCTGCTTGATCGCGTCCAGCAGGGCCTTGGATTTGGCCGGCTTGGTGAGGTAGCCGTTGGCGCCGAGCTTGAGGCCCTTGAGAATATCGTCCAGCGAGCCCAGGCTGGTGAGCATCAGCACCGGCATGTCCTTGAGCGTGGCATGGGTGCGGATGCGGTTGAGGATGTCGAAGCCGTTGGCGTCGGGCATCATCACGTCCATGATGACGATATCGGGGAACAGCTTAAGCCCGCTGATGATGGCGGCGCGGGTGGCGGCGTAGTTCACCCTGAAGCCATTGGCCTGCAGGATGCGTCCCAGCAGGGTGGAGGTCACCTCGTCGTCCTCGACCACCAGCACCGAGGGCGGCGCGCTGTGCGGCTTGCGCTTGGGCGCGGCCTCGTTGATGCGCACGAAATAGCCGTTGCTGGTGAGTTTCGATTCGCCGATCACCGCTTCCTCGGTCAGCGCTTTTTCTTCCTGCGCGGTGGGCTGGGGTTCCTTGACCGGGGTGGCAGGATTGAAGAGCTTGGTGAAATCAAGATCGAACGGGTCTTGATCGTCATTTGTCTTTTTGGGCATGGTTGTATCCGCAGAAGTCGGTACACAAGAGCGAACAGTAGTTTACCCGGCATGGCGGCGGTTTGCCGATGGCTTGTTCCAGCGCCGCAGTCGCCGATGCCCGGGTCAGCGATTGACATCCACCACCAGGCGCCCGCGCACGCTGCCGGCCAGCACCTCGGCCGCGCGGCCGATGGCATCGCCAAGACCGATGACGGTGGTAATACGGTCCAGCTTGGCGGGGTCGAGATCGGCGGCCAGCTTGCGCCAGGCTTCCAGCCGCGTCGGCATCGGCTGGTAAACGCTGTCCACGCCCGCCAGCACCACGCCGCGCAGGATGAAGGGCATCACCGTGGCCGGCAGATCGCCGCCACCACGCCGCGGTATCTGGTTTGCGCGCAGGCATTGACCAGGGTATGCGAGCCGACCGAATCGACCACCCCGGCCCAGCGCTCCTTTTGCAGCGGCTTGCCGGGCGTGGACAGCACATTGCGGTCGATGACTTCCTTCGCCCCCAGCGCCTTGAGGTAGTCGGCCTCGTTCATTTTGCCGGTCGAAGCGACCACCTCATAGCCCCATGACGAGAGTATGGAAATCGCCACACTGCCGACGCCGCCGGACGCGCCGGTGACCAGAATTTCGCCCTGGCCTTTTCCTTTTCCTTTTTCCACGCCATGACGTTCCAGGGCTATGCAGCACAACATCGCGGTATAGCCGGCAGTGCCGATCGCCATCGCCTGCTTGCTGCTGAAGGCGGCAGGCAGGGGCACCAGCCAGTCCGCCTTCAGTTTGGCGCGCTGCGCCAGGCAGCCCCAGTGCGATTCGCCCACGCCCCAGCCGTTGAGGATGACCTTGTCGCCAGGTTTCCAGCGCGCGTCGCCGCTCGCCTCGACCGTGCCGGCGCCATCGATGCCGGCCACCAGCGGCCAGCTGCGCACGATCGGCGATTTATTGCAGATCGCCAACGCATCCTTGTAATTGAGAGTGGAGTAGTCGATGCGTACAACCACCTCGCCTTCGGCCGGCAGGCGGCTGTCGTCGATGGTCTCAACGGCGGCGTGGAAGCCCGCATCGGATTTGGAAAGCAGCAAGCCTTTGAAAGTGGTCATGGTCGCTTCCGTTCAGGTTTTTGGCACCCGCGGCGCATTCGATTCTGGATCGTTCGCGCCGCTTCAGGAATCACGATTGGTAATGCCAGGCAGCAATTGCTCAGTTTATTTCCAGCACTGCCGGATTATCCGCCGAGGCGTGTTTGCGCGAGAAATATTCGCGCGACTGCATTTCGCGCAGGCGCGAGGCGGTGCGCGCGAATTCGGCCGACACCATCATGCTGGCATCACCGCCGCTCTTGCTGCTCACCGCAGCGGCGGTGGCGCTGCCGACGCGATCATCGACCACCAGCAACTCGGGTTCGGTCTCGGCACTGCAGATCAGCTTCACGCGCTGATCGTAGAACACATCGACCAGCCAGGTGAAGCGTCGCACCACGTCGGCGCGATTTTTGGCATGCAGTTGCGGAATGCCGGAAATCAGCACCGTGTGGTACTGGCTGGCGATGGCGAGGTAATCGACCTGCGAACGCGGCTTCACGCACAGCTCGTCGAACTTGAACCAGATCACGCCCTTGGCGCGGCGCAGATAGGCGATCTCGCGATTGCCCAGGGTGATCGTGCCATTGGCCTTGTGGCTTGCCTTGGACATGGCCTCGAAAGCGCGCGCCAGGGCGTGCTCGGCGGCCTTGGTCAGCGGCGCATGGTAGACGGGGGTGGATTCGAGGATGCGGCGGCGATGGTCGCGGTCGCCGGCGATTTCGATCACCTCGAGTTCGCGTTTCAGGATCTCGATGGCGGGCAGGAAGCGTGCGCGCTGCAGGCCGTTGGGATACAGATCGTCTGGCTGGTAGTTCGAGGTCATCACCAGCACCACCCCCTTGTCGGTGAGCAGTTCCAGCAAGCGGCCGAGGATCATGGCGTCGGCGATATCGCTGACGTGGAATTCATCGAAGCAGAGCAGGCGCAGCTTGCGCGCGATCTGGTCGGAAATTTCCTCCAGCGGATCCTCGGTGCCGGACAGGGCCTGCATCTGGACGTGGATCTCGCGCATGAACTCGTGGAAATGCACGCGCCGTTTGCGCTTCAGGGTGCAGACGTTGTAGAACGCATCCATCATCAGCGATTTGCCGCGCCCCACCCCGCCCCAGATATAAAGTCCGCGCGGCGGTTTCTTGCCGCCGCCGAAATTGGTGACGAGACGGTTCACCGGCCCAGCGCGATATTGGCGATATTTTTCCAGGTCGTTGTGCAGGCGCTCGAGATGCTGCAGCACGGCCAGTTGTGCGGGATCGGATTCGAAATCGCTGGCCTGGGAAAATTTCCAGTACCACTCCAAAGGGTTGGAGGCATCGATCGACTCGGCGTCCCCGGTTTCGCCGGAGATATTGGGCAGCGCGGTGCTTGGTGTCGGGCTCATGCGGTTACGATGAACAGGGAACTTCAAAAAACCGCGTCGTCCCAGCGAAGGCTGGGACCCAGTCCGTCCAAGCATTTGAACATACGAAGGACTGGATTCCGGCCTTCGCCGGAATGACGAATACTTGAGGTTTCGAGAAGTGCCAAAAAAGTGCAGAACGCCAACTGGCGCGCTTCTCCAAGCATAAATGCCTGGAAAGCCGCGCCAATGCTGGAGTTTGACTATTCAGCGTGAGATGCATTGTCGGCAAGCCGGCCTGTCCCGCGCGCATCCAGACGGACGCCCATCACATGTTCAGGGTGCGTTTGTCGACCGCCAGCGCGGCTTCCTTGACCACTTCCGACAGCGTCGGGTGGCCGTGCACGATGCGCGCGATATCCTCGGCGGCGGCCTTGAATTCCATCGCCGTCACCAGTTCCTGGATCAGCTCGGAAGCATGGGCATGGATGATGTGCGCGCCGAGGATGCGATCGGTATTGGCGTCGGCGACGATCTTGACGAAACCGCCGATCTCGCCTTGGCCCTGCGCACGGCCGTTGGCCAGGAACGGAAACTGGCCGGTCTTGACCGCCACGCCTTCGGCCTTCAGTTGCTGCTCGGTCTTGCCCACCCAGGCCACTTCGGGCGAGGTATAGATGATCCAGGGAATGGTATTGAAATCGATATGCGGCTTCTGCCCGGCAATGGTTTCGGCCACCGCCACGCCTTCGTCCTCGGCCTTGTGCGCCAGCATCGGACCACGCACCACATCGCCGATCGCATAGACATTCGGCAAATTGGTCTTGCAGTGATCGTCGACCTCGATGAAGCCGCGCTCGTTGACCTTTAGGCCGACATTGGCCACGCCGAGGTTGTCGGTGTTGGGCACACGTCCCACCGAGACGATCAGCTTGTCGCAATCGAGCTTCTGTTCCAGCCCCTTGTCGTCGGTGTATTCGATGGAGATGCCGGCTTTTTTCTGCGTGACCTTGCCGATTTTCACACCGAGCTTGATATTCAACCCCTGCTCCTTGGTGAAGGCCTTCCAGGCTTCCTTCTGGAGCGACTCATCGGCCACGCCAAGAAATACGGGCAAGGCCTCCAGCACGGTCACTTCCGCGCCGAGTCGGCGCCATACGCTGCCGAGCTCCAGCCCGACCACGCCGGCGCCGATCACGCCGAGGCGCTTCGGCACCTCGGCGAACATCAGCGCACCTTCGTTATCGCAGATGTTGACGTTGTCGACGGTGATGCCGGGCAGATGCCGCGCCTTGGAGCCGGTGGCGATGATGACGTGTTTGGCCTCGACCACTTCCTTGCTGTCTCCACTGGCAACTTCAACGGCATACACCTCGCCGCCGGAAACGAATTTGCCGAAGCCCTTCAGCCAGGTGATCTTGTTCTTGCGGAACAGGAATTCCACGCCCTTGGTCATCTTGCCGACGACGGTGTCCTTGCGCGCCTGCATCTTGGCAATATCGACCTTGACGCCGGCCACGGTAATGCCGTGATCGGCAAATTTATGCTCGAGCTTCTCGACATTTTCCGAGGACTCCAGCAGGGCCTTGGACGGAATGCAACCCACGTTGAGGCAGGTGCCGCCCAGTGCCAGCTCGCCCTTGGGATTTTTCCAGCCCTCGATACAGGCCACCTTGAATCCGAGCTGGGCCGCGCGCACCGCGGCGATATAACCGCCGGGACCGGCGCCGATTACCACGACATCAAATTGTTGGGACATGATGAATTCCAGTAACAGTCAAAATTAGTGTTTGAACTACTCGGCACGCGGCACGAAGATCCACAGCAGGAGATAAAGAAACAAGCCAAAACCACCGGCGAGCAGCAGCGCGACCCAGATCAGGCGCCAGACCCAGCTCTCCACGCCGGTCAGCGTGCCCAGGCCGCCGCAGATGCCGCCCAGCCAGCGGTCGGTATTCGACAGGCGAAAACGGTTGACCGCAGCGGCCGTCCGGTCTCCCGCGCTGCTGGCGGCGCCGCCGGACAGAACCCGCTGTTTGGCTTTTTCGTACTCATCCTGGGTCAAGGCGCCCGAATCGTGCAGGCGTTTCAGCTTTTCGATTTCGTCAGCGATCATGATCGGCTCCTGTGTGACAAATTGGGGCGCCCCCAACGGTTCCAAGTGCATTATTCGCGCCATCCTTCATTCGGCAAAGCTTCGCGGCGCGCCTCAGGACAGCCACACCTTCGCCACATGCACGCCCAGCGCCGCGCAGAACCCCGCCACCAGCGGCGAGGTGCCCTTGAGCAGAAACGGCGGGTGCTTGATCAGTTGCGTGATCCACAGCGTGATCGCCACCGCCAGCCCGACACCGATCACCACCGAAAAATGCCTGTTGATGAAATGCTCGAGGAACTTGGCAAAAAACACCGTCAGGAAACCGGTAAGCAAGGCGCCTGCAATGAAGAAGAAAACCTGCCGGAAGAGTTTGGCAGGTTTCCATTTTTTTCTCGCCATGAAATCGTGCGGTTGATCAGATATCGAGCAGGAGGCGCGCCGGGTCTTCCAGCGCCTCTTTCATCGCCACCAACGCCAGCACGGCTTCGCGGCCATCGATGATGCGATGGTCGTAGCTCATCGCCAGATAGTTGATCGGGCGAATCACGATCTGCCCGTTCTCCACTACCGGACGCTCCCTGGTGGCGTGCACGCCGAGGATCGCCGATTGCGGTGGGTTGATGATCGGCGTCGACAGCATCGAGCCGAACACGCCGCCATTGGAGATCGAGAAGGTGCCGCCGGACAGATCTTCAATCGTCAGCTTGCCGTCCTTGGCCTTCTGCCCGAACTCGGCGATTTTCTTTTCGATGCCGGCAATCGACATCTGGTCGGCATCGCGCAGGATCGGCACCACCAGACCGCGCTCGGTGCCGACGGCAATGCCGATGTCGTAGTAGCCGTGATAGACGATATCATTGCCGTCGACCGAGGCATTGACGATCGGATATTTTTTCAGCGCATGCACAACCGCCTTGACGAAGAAGCTCATGAAGCCCAGCTTCACGCCATGCTCTTTCTCGAACTTGTCCTTGTAGGTGTTGCGCAGGGCGATCACCGGACCCATGTTCACTTCATTGAAGGTGGTGAGGATGGCGGCGGTCGCCTGCGACTGCAGCAGGCGCTCGGCGATGCGGGCGCGCAGGCGCGACATCGGCACACGCTGCTCGCTGCGATCGCCCATTGGAATCACCACCGCCGGGGCGGCCGGTTTGGCCGCAGCCGGCGTAGCGGCCGCGGGGACGCCAGCCACCTTGTTGACCACGTCTTCCTTGGTGATGCGGCCGCCACGGCCGCTGCCGGCGACATCGGCCGCATTGACATTGTTTTCGGCGGCGATCTTGGCGGCGGCAGGACTCATGGCCGCGCCGCTGCCCGCGGCAGCCGTTGCCGCAGCAACTGCGGCAGGTGCAGCGGCCTTGACTGGCGCCGGCGCCGGAGCTGCAGCAGCGGGTGCGGCGCCGGCAGTGGCTTTGGCCTCGGTATCGATGGTCGCAATCACTTCGCCCGCAACCACGGTGCTGCCGTCGGTCTTGATGATCTTCACCAGCACGCCGTCAGCCGGCGCCGGCAATTCCATCACCACCTTGTCGGTTTCGAGGTCGATCAGGTTTTCATCGCGCTTGACCGCCTCGCCGGCCTTCTTGTGCCAGGACACGAGCGTGGCTTCGGAAACAGATTCGGACAGGACGGGGACTTTGACTTCGATTTGCATGTTTGTATTCCTTGTTATTCGTGATGACCCGGTTGCGCCTTGCAGGGCAACGGTGTCCGGGTCTTATTTCTTGCTGGCCACTTCCCAGGTCAATGCGGCATCGATCAGCTCTTTCTGCTGCTCGTTGTGCTTGGCCAGATAACCCACCGCAGGCGAAGCCGAGGAAGGACGCAGGGCATAGCTCAACGTCTGCTCGGGGCGCAGATGGCGCTGCAGATAATGCTGGATACGATGCCAGGCGCCCTGGTTGCCCGGCTCTTCCTGCGCCCAGACCACCGATTTGGCGTTCGGATAGGTGGCAATCTGCGCGGCGAACTCCTCGTGCGGGAAGGGGTACAGCTGTTCGATGCGGATCACGGCGATATCGTCGATCGCGCGTTTCTGGCGCTCGGCAACGATATCGAAGTACACCTTGCCCGAGCAGGCGATCACGCGCTTGACCTTCTTCGCGTTGATTTTCTCGACTTCGCCAATCACCACCTCGAACTTGCCATTGGCCAGATCTTCCAGCGGCGACATGGCCTCTTTTCTGCGCAGCAGCGATTTCGGCATCATCACGATCAGCGGCTTGCGCATCTGCCGCAGCGCCTGACGGCGAATCATGTGGAACAACTGCGCAGCGGTCGACGGCACCACCACCTGGATATTGTGTTCGGCGCAAAGCTGCAGATAGCGTTCGAGGCGCGCGGAAGAATGCTCCGGGCCCTGGCCTTCGTAGCCGTGCGGCAGCATCATCGTCAGGCCGCAGAGGCGCGCCCATTTCGATTCGCCCGAACAGATGAACTGGTCGATCACCACCTGCGCGCCGTTGGCGAAATCGCCGAACTGCGCTTCCCAGATCACCAGCTCGAAAGGCTGGGCGCTGGAGTAGCCGTACTCGAAACCCAGCACCGCTTCTTCGGACAGCAGCGAATCGATGACGACAAAATTGGCCTGTTTTTCCTGGATGTTCTGCAGCGGAATATAGATGCCGGAATCCCATTTTTCGCGATTCTGGTCATGCAACACCGCATGGCGATGCGAGAAGGTGCCGCGGCCGCAATCCTGGCCGCTCATGCGCACCGGATTATTGGTCGCGACCAGGGAGGCATAGGCGAGGTTCTCGGCCATGCCCCAGTCGAGCAGTTGCTCGCCGCGGCCCATCTTGCGACGGGCTTCGAGCAGCTTCTCCACCGACATATGGCATTTGAAATCCGAGGGGATTTCGGTAAGACGCTCGGCATAGTGCTTGAGCTTGTCCATGGGCACGCGGGTGTCGGCCTTTTCACGCCAGTCCTTGCCCAGATACGGCGCCCAGTCCACCGCCAGCGGCGGCTTGATGCCATAGAGAATCTTGGTGTTGGTGCTCTTGCCGGCGTCGAGGCGCGCGCGGATGTTGGTGACCAGGTCGTCGCCGTAGTTCGCGCTCACGGTGCCCTCGGCGGCCAGCTTGTCGGCATACAGTTTGCGCGTGCCCGGATGCTGCGCAATCTTTTTGTACATCAGCGGCTGCGTCACGAACGGTTCGTCCTGCTCGTTGTGGCCGAGCTTGCGGAAGCAGACCATGTCGATGACCACGTCCTTGCCGAATTTCATGCGGTATTCGAGCGCGATGCGCCCGACCATCAACACCGATTCCGGATCGTCCGCATTGACGTGGAACACCGGCGCCTCGATCATCTTGGCGATGTCGGTGCAATACAGGGACGAGCGGGTGTCGCGGGTATCCGAGGTGGTGAAACCGACCTGGTTATTGACCACGATATGCACCGTGCCGCCGGTCTTGAAGCCGCGCGTCTGCGACAGCGCCATGGTTTCCATCACCACGCCCTGGCCGGCAAAGGCCGCGTCGCCGTGGATCAGGATGGGCACCACTTCCTTGCCCTCGACATCGTGGCGGCGATGCTGGCGCGCGCGCACCGACCCTTCCACCACCGGGTTGACGATTTCCAGATGCGAGGGGTTGAAGGCCAGCGTCAGATGCACGCCGCCACCCTTGGTCTGGATGTCGCTGGAGAAACCCTGGTGATATTTGACGTCGCCCGAGCCGAGTTCCTTGGCGTGCTTGCCCTCGAATTCGCTGAACAGGTCAGCCGGCAATTTGCCGAGGCTGTTGACCAGAACATTCAGACGGCCGCGATGGGCCATGCCCAGCACCACTTCCTTGGTGCCGTTTTCGCCGGCGCTCTGGATTACGTCGTCGAGCAGCGGGATCAGGGTCTCGCCGCCTTCCAGCGAAAAACGCTTCTGGCCGACATAGCGCGTATGCAGGTATTTCTCCAGCGTTTCGGCGGCGCTCAGGCGTTCCAGCAGGAACTGTTTTTCGTCCTTGCTGAGGCGCGGCTGCGACTGGGTCGATTCAAACTGGCCCTGGATCCAGCGCTTTTCCACCGTCGACGAAATGTACATATACTCGACGCCGACGTTCCCGCTATAGGTCCGGTTGACCGCTTCGACAATGTCCTTGAGCTTGGCCTTTTCGGCGCTGCCGGCAATGCTGCCCTGCCAGGAGCCGAAGGCGAACTCGGTTTCCAGATCGGCCTGCGTCAGGCCGTAATAATCCAGTTCGAGTTCCGGCACCGGCATGCGCTGGTTGCGTTTCAAGGGATCCAGCGAGGAATGGCGCGAACCGAGCACGCGATGCGCGCGGATGAACTGCAAAACCTTGAACGATTTCTTTTCGTCGCTGCCGGCCCCGCCGACATTCACATAGGCGATACGCGTGGCGCCGCCCAGCTTCGCGCGCTCGGCAAAGGCCTGGATGACGGGAGTATGGGCCACATCCTTGTTGGCATTGCCGGCCACATTCGGCAGCGAATCGAATTGCTTGCGCCAGCCTTCGGGCACCGATGCGGGATCGGCCAGATACTGTTCGTAAAGTTCTTCGACATAGGGCGCATTGGCGCCGAAGAAAAGGGAGGACTGCTGGTATTCGCGCATCATGATGAGTACCTCGTTTGGCCGTTGCTGCGGTTTGCGGCGACTGTAATCTGCTGTTGAAAATTATCCGGGCTGTTTACTTGCGATTTTTTGCGATTTTTACTTGCGCTTTTTACTTGATATCGCGGCGCTTGGCGCCGACGTAGAGCTGGCGCGGACGGCCGATCTTGTATTCCGGATCGGCGATCATCTCGTTCAGCTGGGCGATCCAGCCCACGGTACGGGCCAGCGCGAAAATCGCGGTGAACAGCGGCACCGGAATGCCGATCGCTTTTTGCACGATGCCCGAATAGAAGTCGACATTCGGGTAAAGCTTGCGGCTGACGAAGTATTCGTCCTCGAGTGCGATTTTCTCCAGCGCCATCGCCAGCTTGAACAGGGGGTCGTCCTGCAGGCCAAGTTCATTCAGCACTTCGTAGCAGGTTTCGCGCATCAGCTTGGCGCGCGGATCGTAGTTCTTGTAGACGCGATGGCCAAAACCCATCAGGCGCACGCCGGAATCCTTGTCCTTGACCTGCTTGATGAAGTCGCCGATTTTGTCGACGCCGCCGGCGCGCTGGATATCGTAGAGCATGTTCAGCGCAGCTTCGTTGGCGCCACCGTGCGCCGGACCCCACAAACAGGCCACGCCGGCCGCAATGGCCGCGAAGGGGTTGGTGCCGCTGGAGGCACACAGGCGCACCGTCGAGGTCGAGGCATTCTGCTCATGGTCGGCATGCAGGATGAAGATGCGGTCCAGTGCGCGCACCAGTACATCGTTGACCTTGTACTGCTCGGCCGGCACCGCGAACATCATGCTGGTGAAATTGGCCGCGTAGGAAAGATCGTTGCGCGGATAGATCAGCGGCTGGCCGACGGTGTATTTGTAGGCCATCGCCACCAGGGTCGGCATCTTCGCGATCAGACGAATGGCGGAGATATTGCGCTGCCCTTCGTCGTGCAGATTGATCGAATCCGGGTAGAACGCGGACAAGGCGCTGACCAGGCCGGTCAGCACCGCCATCGGATGCGCGTCGCGGCGGAAGCCGCGCAGGAAGAACTGCATCTGCTCGTGCACCATGGTGTGGCGCGTGACCAGATCGACGAAATCCTTGCGCTCGGTCGGATTGGGCAATTCGCCGTTGAGCAGCAGATGGCAGACTTGCAGGAAATCGCATTTGGCGGCCAGCTGCTCGATCGGGTAGCCGCGATACAGCAGTTCGCCCTTGTCGCCGTCGATATAGGTGATCGAGGAATTGCAGGAGGCGGTCGACAGGAAGCCCGGGTCGTAGGTGAACATTCCCGTCTGCCCGTAAAGCTTGCGGATGTCGATGACGTCAGGACCGTGCGCGCCGCTGTACACCGGCAAATCCACCGATTTGCCTTCGCCGTACGACAGGGTTGCCTTGCCTTTTGCATCCATGTTCTGCTCTCCCAGATTACCGGCGCGTCGCTGCGG
>Ga0209647_1003796_pt1 | contig 11571 bp, 7 predicted proteins | sample GraSoi_2013_60cm_FD_185827 | JGI IMG/M metagenome (GOLD analysis project Ga0209647, IMG submission 185827) | Grasslands soil microbial communities from the Angelo Coastal Reserve, California, USA - Sample 9_17_2013_60cm (SPAdes) (version 2) | ecosystem: Environmental > Terrestrial > Soil >... | reverse complement strand
GGGCCCGGTGAGCGATGACTGCGAATTCATCATCCGCACCAGACCATCGATCAGATCGTCCACATAGCAGAAACTGCGCGTCTGCTGGCCGTCGCCGTAAATGGTGATGTCCTCGCCCTTCAGGGCCTGCACGATGAAATTGCTGACCACACGGCCGTCATTGGGGTGCATCCGCGGCCCATAGGTATTGAAAATCCTGACCACCTTGATGTCCACCTGGTGTTGCCGGTGGTAATCGAAAAACAAGGTCTCAGCGCAGCGCTTGCCCTCGTCATAGCAGCTGCGGATACCGATCGGGTTAACGCGTCCCCAGTAATCCTCGGTCTGCGGATGGACTTCGGGATCGCCATACACCTCGGAGGTGGAAGCCTGCAGGATGCGCGCCTTCAGCCGCTTGGCAAGGCCCAGCATATTGATCGCGCCATGCACATTGGTCTTGGTGGTCTGTACCGGGTCGAACTGGTAGTGCACCGGGCTCGCCGGGCAGGCCAGATTGAAAATCTGATCAACCTCGGCATACAAGGGAAAGGTCACATCATGGCGCATGAGCTCAAAGTACGGATTGCCCATCAGCGGCGCGATATTGGCCTTGTTTCCCGTATAGAAATTATCGACACACAGCACGTCGGCTCCGTCGGCAATCAGGCGATCGCATAAATGGGAGCCGAGAAAGCCGGCGCCGCCGGTGACTAGAATTCGGTTCATTATTGTCCTTGCCAAGTTCATTCGTTGTTGTTACGCGCCGGGTCATTTGCGCATGCGCTAGTATATCGAGGCAACGAGGGGAAGGCGACGAAGCGGGTGGAATTTGGCACCTGCCTCAATCAAAAACCATTGCGGGCAGTACGCTGCGGTAAAATTGTTGGATTCGCTGCACGCATTGTGGAAGGCATCCGAGCACCCCTCTGTGTAGTTGGCAGCGTTCTGAAATTATCAGCCAATCGAAATGGAGCGATACATGTTCAAGTGGTTAGATGCACGCGAAGCAAAAGCCTTCGGAGAATCACTTGCGGATTATTTCATGGAGCGCGTTCCGCTGGATTCCGATAGCCGTAAAAGTAAATCGATGGCCCAGAAAAAAGAAGTCGTCGACAAACTGGTGTTCCAGATAAAGGTATTCAAAAACAAAAAAAAGCTCAATTTTTACCAGAAAGCCAAGCTTGCAAATGCGTTCAAATGGCGACTTTTGGATGCAAAATACGATGCCGAGATTGTCAATGGGATTACTAGATTACTGATGGTCAAATTTTAAGGCCTTGGACTGCAGCCATGCTGAACCGACTAAGAACACTGTTTTTCCACTCGCAGGAACCTGAAGAAAAATCTACCGACGCCGTTGCGATCGAAAGCGGCGAAAGCTCCCGAGGCACTGCATCTCAAAGCCTGGTTTTGCAGGCGCGTGGAGATGCACTGTTCGAAACCGGCAAACTCGACGAAGCTATAGCCTGTTTCCGCGAGGCACTAAGTATTGACGCCGATGATGTCGCCGCCAATATCGGTCTTGGTCGCGTACTCAAGGAGAAAGGCATGTACACGGACGCGCGGCTGCACCTCGGTCGCGCTATTGCTTTGGCACCGGATGTCGCCGAAAGTCAGTATTTGCTGGGCTCCGTATCTCACGCGCAAAACAAGCTGGACGAAACCATCCAGTACTATCAGAATGCCATCGAGTTGAACCCTGACAATGCATTGATCTACCGGGATCTTGGTCTCGCCTACGAGAAAATTGGCCAATTTGCCAATGCCAAACAAGCAATTGACCGGGGCCTTGTCGTTGACCCTGGCCTTGGCGAACTGCATTTTTTTCGGGGAAACTATTACCTTAAAGACGATGATGCCGCCAACGCGCTAATTTGTTTCGAGCGCGCACTATCAATATCCCCGGACGCCCCTGCTTGGCTTCTCAACCACGGGGTCGCATTGCAAACGCTCGGACGATTTGAGGATGCCTTGCACAGTTATGAGCAGGCCATTCGCCTTCAACCCAAAAACGCGGTCGCGCACAATAACCGCGGTAGCGTACTGATTACGCTCAGGCGCTATCAGGAAGCTGTGGACAGTTACGATACGGCAATTCGGCTGAACCCCGGTTACATCGATGCCTTGAAATATCGTGGCCACGCGCTTCGTTGCATTCAGCGGTCCCAAGAAGCGCTGGCAAGCCTTGCGGCAGTCCTAAAATTGGATCCGGCTAATGCGGAGGCCCTGCATATTCGTGCCTTGGCGCAGCATGACCTTAATCGCCCAAACGAAGCATTGAGAAGTTTTTTGCAGGCCCTGCGAATCAAGCCTGACTATGCCGAAGCCCATGTAAATGAAGGAATTTGTCGCTTGACGATGGGCGATTTTTCAACAGGCTGGCCGAAATATGAATGGCGCCGCAAAACCGATCTTTTCAAGAACGAATTCCCGCGCCCCGAAGAGAGCCCACTTTGGCTGGGTAAGGAGCCACTTGCTGGAAAGACTCTTCTGTTGCGGGCAGAACAAGGTCTGGGTGACAGCATCCATTTCTGTCGATATGTCGCGCAGGCGGCGGATTTAGGCGCCACGGTGCTGCTCGAAGTGCAACCCCCGCTGAAGTCACTGCTTGCGCAGCTGAAAGGAGCAAGCCGGGTTTTTGCTCGTGGCGACATCATTCCTGCACATGACTATCACTGCCAGCTGGTGAGTTTGCCTTTTGCCTTCAAAACCCGACTCGACAGCATTCCCGCCAATATTCCTTATCTGCAAAGCGACCCCGAGCGCATCAGGCATTGGGGCACAAAGCTAGGCGCAAAAAACAAACCGCGAGTGGGTATTGCATGGTCAGGAAACGCAGCCAATGTTAACGACCATAACCGTTCCATTCCACTTGCCCGTTTTGCGAAAATAATTTCCCCAGGAGCGCAATTTGTTTGCCTGCAAAAGGATCTGCGTCCGACGGATCAGGCGGCCATGACCGCCATACGAAACGATATTATTTTCTTCGATGAAACTCTGAATGACTTCGCTGACACTGCCGCACTGATTGATCTGATGGACGTCGTTATCAGCGTCGACACTTCGGTTGCGCATCTTGCCGGGGCACTCGGCAAGCCACTGTGGCTACTATTACCATTCAGATCGGATTACCGCTGGCTGCTCGAGCGCCGTGACAGTCCGTGGTATCCCACGGCGACACTTTTTCGGCAAAGCAAGTCAGGCGATTGGGACAGCGTTCTCGATACCGTGTCCGCGGCCCTCATGGAAGCTTTCGAAGGTAGGCGTGAATACCAGTCTAACGGGACCGAGAAGCTGTTATCTGGGTCGGCCAAGACATAAGTAACGTTTGACTTCAATAATGCCATGCTAAACAGGTTCAAAGCGCTTTTTGCCCGGCCCCAAAATACTGATAAAAAATCGGCACCGGATGTTGTCTTGGATCGCGCGGGTATGGTGCTGCCTTCAGTTGACGGCGCCATTTTCAATGCGCGCGGTGATGCCCTCTTGAATGCTGGACAACCAGATGAGGCAATCGAGTGCTTTCGCCAAGCTGTAGAACTTGATGCGGACGATTTAGTCGCTCGAATCGGGCTAGGTCGCGCGCTAAAGGAGAAAGGATCTTACGCCGACGCGGAGCAATCTCTAACTTACGCAATATCCCGCGCCCCGGTAATTGCAGAGGGTTACTATTTTTTGGGGGCCGTTTTTCACGCGCAAAACCGGCTGGACGAAGCCATTAACCAATATAAACGCGCAACCGAACTCGATCCACGCCTCGCAGAGGCATACCTTGATTTAAGCATCGCTTATTTCCAGCAAGGCCAATTCATCTACGCCAACGAAACCATCCTCAAAGGAATTGCGCTCAATCCCGACGCTGCTGACTTGCGCATCTATCGAGGCAACCTTTACATGGAAGCGAATGATCTGGCTAGCGCTCTTGTGTGCTTTGACCGTGCGATAGACATTGCGCCAGATATGGCTTCCGCACATTTCAACAGAGGAGTCGCTCTGCAGGGGCTCGACCGGCATGAAGATGCTATCGTTAGCTACGATCAGGCTAGTCAACTGCAGCCCGATTTCTGGGACCCGGCAAACTCGCGCGGTGTCGTCCTGCTAAAACTCAAACGATTTGATGAGGCTTTGGCCTGCTTTGACAAGGCACTTCACCTTGGCGCTGATCGTGCCGGCATCCACCGAAATCGCGGCTTTACATTGCGCATGCTCAACCGGCCAGCAGAAGCAATCGCGAGTTTCAATATCGTGCTGGAAATCCAGCCTAATCATGTTGGAGCCATGAATAATCTTGCACTCGCCCAGCAGGCGCTTCATCAGCATGATCTGGCGCTCCAAACTTTCGCGCGGGCGATAAATTTCGAGCCAGATCACGCCGAAGTACGGCTCAATGAAGCGCTTTGCCGATTGCAATTGGGCGATTTCACGGAAGGCTGGCAAAGATATGAATGGCGCTACAGCCCTGCAAGCTATCAGAATGAATTCCGGGATGGCGCCAGACGACCACGCTGGCTTGGCACTGAGCCCTTGGCGGGAAAGACCATTTTGCTGCAAGCCGAACAGGGTTATGGCGACACCTTGCAGTTCTGCCGATATACGGAGCAATTGGCGAAGTCAGGCGCTACGGTTTTTCTCGAAGTGCAACCCGGCCTTAAACCAGTCATGAGCCATCTTGCGGGCGTAAGCAAAGTTTTCGACAGAACAGAGGTTCTGCCTCCAAGCGATTACCAATGCCCCCTGATGAGCCTCCCTTGGGCCCTTAAAACTGAGCTCTCCAACATTCCCGCGAACGTACCTTATCTTAAGAGTGACCCCCTACGGACAAGCTTGTGGAATGAAAGACTAGGCCCCAAAAGGAAACCGCGCGTCGGGATAATCTGGTCGGGTAGTCAAAGTCATCTTTATGACCACAACCGTTCAATTCCGCTGGCCAAATTTTCGAAAATAAATTCCGGCGCCCAGCAATTTGTTTGCCTGCAAAAAGAATTGCGCCCTGAAGACAAGGTATTACTGGCCTCTCAAAAGGAAGTGCTTTTTTTCGGTGATGCTCTGGTCGATTTTGCGGATACAGCAGCACTTGTCGACTTGATGGACGTGATAATCAGCGTCGATACTTCAGTGGCGCATCTTGTTGGCGCTCTTGGCAAACCATTATGGCTGTTGCTGCCGTTCAATCCAGATTTCCGCTGGTTACTAGGGCGCGATGACAGCCCATGGTATCCCTCGGCCAAGCTGTTTCGGCAATCTATGGCTCATGATTGGGACCCAGTTCTGGATTCTGTGGCGCTAGAATTAGTAGCACGCTTTGAAAGCGCTTGAATGACCAGGGAAACCCGTTACATCCGCCGGACAGGCATTGGAAATCAGCTTTGACCACAATTGGTCAGCTCTTCCACGGTGCCGCCACTGTATTTGAGTTGGGGCACACGCGCCTTGATAACGGTCTCAAACTGGCACGTATCCAGATGTCGCCATTGACGCTCGCTCCAGCCATTGACATGCGCTCTCTTGGTAACATCCGTTGGGTCCGCCCACACTTGCCCCTTCTTCGAAACAACTTCAACCACTACACGCTGGTCCGCCAGCGAAAGGTCTACCCCCTTGACCGACCAAGGCGTCTTCAGCCCAAGAAGCTGCTCATACAGCGCCGTGTCTTTCATGTCTAAGTGCCTATTATTGAAAAATCGAATTCTCAAGCATTGAGAGAAAAGTCACAGCGAAATTGATGAAGAGCCACAATATTTATCAGAGATCGCTGACTCCTGGCACATTTGGCTCAGTATATTCGTCGCAAACGGTTACTCGCTGAAGTCTAATGTGGATAGGTAACGATTCTTGCCACGGCCCGCATTAAATTCACTGTGGATCTTGCATTTTCCAAATAAAAAAGCCGTTCACTTTTCCAGTGAACGGCTTCAGATTTTAAAGATTAAAATCTAATTAAGGGCATCCGCCAATGCCTGGTTTCAGGCCGCGCGTTGGGTTGCAAATCGTGCCGGTATTTCCCCACACTACGTTTGCGGCACCCGCGGTGAAGGTTGGGGTTAATATAATCGTCAGGTTAGTTGGCGGCGACAATCCATCCGATGCGGTTGAGGTCGCGTTAATTACGCCAAGGGCGGCGATCGTAGGTTGACCGGCAGTGGTGAAGTTTTTCGTTGCGGTGAAGGTTGGGATCCCATTCGAGCCTTGGGTAATACAGTTCGTAAAGGTGCCATCGGTTTGAACACACTCGGAGATTGCGGTTTTTGTGCTGTTCAGCTCCGACATGGATGCAGCTGCCCGTGAGCGCGAGGTGTAATCGCCGTATTGCGGAATGGCGATTGCAGCCAGAATACCGATAATCGCAACCACGATCATCAGTTCGATAAGCGTAAAGCCTTGTTGAATACGTTTCATTAGAGTTCCCTTTTCAACTAGTTAATAAGGAAGTACAAACACATCGCGATGTGTCTGGATCAATATGAGCATTTGCCGTGCCAGTATTTGGCTCATCGCGGACATTCACGGCGGCATATTGCTTGATCCATAGTACAAATGTTAATATATATATATTATTCAATAACTTATAAATATTCATCAGGATTCAAGTCATGAGATTTGCGAGGCATCGCAAAAGTGACCGCAAAGTAACGAGACCTTCTTCTCGAATTTCATAATCGCGTGTGGCCCGATTTGTCTCCGCGGGCCCAGCATCCACACGCCATTTCCCGCAATAACTGACAATAATTGTCAGTTCATACCAAGACCACACCCGAACAGCCATCGTTGCTAGCCACCATACCCAGGAATCTGGCTGTCATCCACCTGATCGATTTGCGCAGGATCCAGAAACTGCTGCGCATACCTGAGATAGACTTTTTCCCGCACAAAGGTATCGAACAAATCGGGGTCGATATGGCCGTTCAGCTTCAATTTGCCAAGTATGGCCAGTGACTCGCTCAGTGTTTTGCCGACCTTGTAAGGGCGATCCTTGGCCGTAAGGGCCTCGAAGATATCGGCAATGCCCATGGTGCGCGCCTGCACACTCATCTGTTCGCGCGTAAGCCCACGCGGATAGCCCTTGCCATCCATGCGCTCATGGTGGCCGCCGGCGTATTCCGGGACGTTCTTGAGGTGCCTCGGCCAAGGCAGGGCTTCCAGCATCTTGATGGTGGCATCGATATGGTGGTTGATGATTTCGCGTTCCGGCTGCGTGAGGGTGCCGTAGGGGATATTGAGATTGTCTTTCTCTTCCTTTGACAGGAAAGTGCTTGTTTCGCCAAATTCATTGCGAAATGGATAACTGGCGATACGGTTGACCCGCGCCTGGTCCTCGGCACTCATGCGCTCGCCACCGATATTCATGCGTCGCAGGAATTCGCGGTCGTCGTCAAGTTGCCTGACGCGCGATTCAAAATCCGATTTAGCCCGCTGTGCCGAAGCTTCATCGCCCATGTCCCGGGCCGCCGTTTTTGCGCGCAGCATCTCCAGTTCCGCATCGCGCTTGAGGATCTCGAAGCGCTGCGAAATGAAACCGATACGGTCAAATATGGTTTCGAGCTTGGTGGCCTTGTCGACCACATGAACCGGCGTGGTGATCTTGCCGCAATCATGCAACAGGCCGGCAATTTTCAGTTCATAGCGGTCCTTGTCGCTCATGCGGAAATCCGCCAGCGGTCCCGTCGTTTCTTTGGCAGCGGCTTCCGCCAGCATCATCGTCAGGGTGGGCACACGCTTGCAATGCCCGCCGGTGTAGGGGGATTTTTCGTCGATGGCGGTATTGATCAGTTCGATCAGCGATTCAAACAGCGCTTCGAGCTGCGTGATCAGCATGCGATTGGTCAGCGCGATGGCCGCTTGCGAAGCCAGTGACTCGGCGAGGCGCTGATCCTCGACGGTAAACGGCACCACCTTGCCGTCGCCATCCAGCGCATTCAGCAACTGCAGCACGCCGATGATTTCGCCCTCGTGATTCTGCATGGGAATGGTCAGAAACGAGGTCGAGCGATAGCCGGTTTTCTTGTCGAAGTTACGCGTGCCGGAAAAATCAAAGCCATCCGCGATATACGCGTCCGCGATGTTTACGCTCTCGGCATGCAGCGCGGCATAGGCCGCGATCATCGAGTTGTTGGCGGATCCGTCGGCCTGGTGCAGCGGAATGGGGTAGAAGGGAACAGGCGTTCCGCTGGTGCCGCCCATTTTGATGCCAAGACTGTCGTTGAGCACGATCTCGAACTTGAGCTTGTCGTCAAGCAGGCGGTACAATGTGCCGCCATCGGCATTGGTGATGTTTTTCGCGGCGCCCAGAATCGTTTCCAGCAGCCGGTTGATGTCGCGTTCCTTCGACAGGGCCACACCGACCTGGTTGAGATACTCGAGCGAAGTGAATAAGCGTTCCTGTGGCGCGCTGCCTTGCAGCGCGACAAACCGGCGGCTGATCGCAGTGGCGTCGGCGGGCGCGGTCATTTAATCGCGACAGCCCTCACCTGTTTCATATCGGTTACGCCCATCATCACTTTCTCCATGCCATCCATCTTCAGCGTGGTCATGCCCTCCTCCACGCTTTTGACGAAAATATCGGCAACGCGCGCTTTTTCCTGCACCTGCTTTTTGACCGCCTCGCTGGCCACCATCAGCTCATGCAGGCCGACGCGGCCCTTGTAACCGCTACCGCCGCAGACATCACAGCCTTTGGCGCGGAAGAAGGTAAGCTTGCCATCCTTGCCATACTCCTTCAGCCAATAATCGTAGAGCTTCTTGGCCTCGCCCTGCGGGTCTTTCTTCCAGGGTTCGGTTTGGCGCAAGTCCGCGGTGTACTCGTTCATGAACTGCTTGAGCTCCTCGGCGTCGGGCGTATAGGGCTCCTTGCATTTGCACAGACGTTTGGCCAGGCGCTGCGCCAGGATGCCGATCAGCGCGTCGGCGAAGTTGAACGGGTCCATACCCATATCGAGCAGCCGCGTGATCGCCTCGGGCGCCGAATTGGTGTGCAGCGTGGCGAACACCAGATGGCCGGTCAAGGATGCTTCGATACCGATGTGTGTGGTTTCGGCATCGCGCATCTCGCCGACCATGATGATGTCCGGGTCGGCGCGCAGGAAGGCTTTCATCACCGCCGGGAAATCGATCACCTTGCGATTGACCTGCACCTGACGCAAACCCTTCTGCGTGATCTCCACCGGGTCTTCGGCAGTCCAGATCTTGGTGTCGGGCGTATTGAGGGAACCCAGCACCGAGTGCAGGGTGGTGGTCTTGCCGGAGCCGGTCGGACCGCAGACGAAGAACAGGCCGTAGGGCTTCGACACCGCCTTGACCAGGTTTTCCTTGTTCTTGCTGGTGAGCCCCAGCTTGTCCAGCGGGATCGGCTCGCCGGCGGCGAGAATACGCATCACCACGTCTTCCACGCCACCAGCGGTGGGAATAGTGGCGACACGCAATTCGATATCGAGCGGGCCGTACTTCTTGAACATGATCTTGCCGTCCTGCGGCTTGCGCTTCTCCGAAATATCAAGGTCGCACATGATCTTCAGACGCGCCGTCAGGGCATTGCGGTAGCTTGAAGGCACCTCGATATAATTGGAAAGGGTGCCGTCCTTGCGAAAGCGCACGCCGGTCTTGCCCTTGCCGGGCAGCGGTTCGATGTGAATATCGGATGCACCCTGGTTATAGGCATCGACAATGATCTTGTTCACCAGTTTGACAAGCTCATTGTCCGCCGCGGCCGATACTTCATCCGGGCCGATCTCTCCGGCCTCGGCATCGTCGTCCATCGTCGACAACAGATCGCCGATATCCTCCGATGTCATGCCGTCTGCGCCGAAGAACTGGTTCAAGGTGAGCGTGAAATCGCGTCCGGTACAGACCTTGTAGACCGGCTTCAGCTTGGGAAAAATATTCTCCACCACGCGCGAACTCTTTACATGTTCGGGGTCGGTGGTCATCACCAGCAGACCCGCCTTGCTGTCTTCGATGGGCAGCCAGTTGGAAGACTCCGCGTAGTCTTTCTTCAGGTTCTTGAGCAAATCGATGGGCTTGATGCGATCCGCCTTGAAAGGCTCGTACTCGACACCGAAAAACTTGCCCAGGGCGCCGCCGATCGAGGCCGGCTTGACCTGGAATTCATCGATCAGGATATCCTCGACATTCTTGTTCTTGCGCCGTGCCGTGCGCGTTGCCAGTTCGAGTTCACCCTCGGAAATGACGTTATCGACCACCAGGTATTCGAACTTGGACTTGACCTGCCCGGGAATCTGCTGCCTGACGCGGAAGGCGATCGCCAGCGTCTTGGCGAGCTCGTTCATGCCCTCCTCAGAGAGCTGCGGGAACGGTGTGCCCGGCAAATGATTGATCACCTGGATGACGCCGAGCAGATCGTTGCCGCTGTCGCCGCCAAGGATGGAAGCGACCATCATCTGCTTGGTGCGATAGCCGGTACGCTGGTCGACCGCCTTCAGGAATGCGAGGTTGGGCGAATAACTTTTGAGCTCGGCGTCGTCGTAGACATCCTTGATGTTCATGAACCGCTTGTTGAGCGCGCAGCAGCCGGCGATCGAATTTTCCGAGATCGGCAGCTTGATGTCCTTGAACGAATTCAGGCCGGACTTGACCTTGGAGACGATCGATTGCGCGTCCTCTGACAAGGTGTAGATGGTCAGACGGTCGGCATCGAACAACTGGCAAATATCGCGGGTCACGTCGAGCATGATCTCGTCGATATTGGCCGTCGAGTGGATGCGGTTCATCACCGCCTGCAGTTTTTTGGAAAACGCCAGCTTCGATGATATGTCCGCCACATTGGCGGCCCCGCCCGTCTTGGGTTCCAGTACTGCACTCATAGCTCGCTCACCTCGTTACCCTTGCGGATTGCTTCCCATTCCAGACAAGCCCAGCCTCAGTTGCTATAGCTGAAACTCGTGGCCGTTTTCCAGCATGCGCGGTTTCCACTTCGCCGCCTCTTTTTCAATTTCACTCATCGTCAGCTGCACCTCACCCGGCTTCAGATGAGTCACGAATACTTCGACGGGCCGCTTGAGTTTGGACAACTCGCTGGCCAGCATGCTGGGACACAAATGCTTGGACGCCACCGCAATGCTGCGCTCCTTGTTCGAGAATGCAGTCTCGACCACCAGGTATTTCAGATTGGCGGTGGCGTTCGCGACCTCCCACAGCGCATCGTTGACGGTGGTATCTCCGCTGAACAGAAAACTCGCCTTGCCGCTATCGACCAGATAGCCAACGGCGGGAACCACATGATTGGCCGGCACCGCGGTGAACTTGCGCCCCCCCAGATCGACCGTGCTGCCCACCGTCAGCTCGCTGTAAACCATGAACGGCTTGTCACTATCCGGAATCTGCGAAAAATCCGGCCAGATTTTCCAGTTGAAAAGATGGTCTTTCAACACCTGCAGTGTGGCTGCAGTGGAGTGCACGGTCACCGGCTTGTCGCGCATCCAGCACACAGTGTCCACCATGAAGGGAATGCTGGTGACGTGATCGAGGTGGGCGTGGGTGATAAAGATGTGGTCGATTTTCGCCAACTGCTCGATCGACAGATCGCCCACACCGGTACCTGCGTCAATGAGTATATCGTCATCGACCAGCATCGATGTAGTG
>Ga0209647_1003795_pt1 | contig 11571 bp, 12 predicted proteins | sample GraSoi_2013_60cm_FD_185827 | JGI IMG/M metagenome (GOLD analysis project Ga0209647, IMG submission 185827) | Grasslands soil microbial communities from the Angelo Coastal Reserve, California, USA - Sample 9_17_2013_60cm (SPAdes) (version 2) | ecosystem: Environmental > Terrestrial > Soil >... | reverse complement strand
CTGGGGTTCTGACGCGTCCTCTAAATGGACGCGTAGCTGCTCAGTTTACGCTACCAAAAGCGCAGTCGCCATAGTGTGCATTTCACCCGGCGCGTGACCCAGACACACCCGGAATAAACATTCAGGATTTAATGTCCGGCATTTTTGCGCTCTCTGCGGCTAATCTACTTCCGGCACCCTACCGGGATCTTCAGAAATGATTGAAGACCGTACGAGCAATGTTTAGAACTTCACGCCAAGTCACAAAGACGCAAAGAATGACGATTCATGGGATGGACGGATACGTTACGGCAGCGAACCGATAAACCTAAATTGAAGAACCCGAACAGAAAAGACAGACTCCCGGACGTATGACTTGGTTGCTGATTTTTGTTCTGAGTTACCTCATAGGTTCGGTCCCATGGGGATATCTCATCGCCCGATTAAAAGGAGTTGATATCCGCCAGCATGGTAGCGGGAACATCGGAACGGCCAACGTACTCCGGGTGATGGGCAAGAAATGGGGTTACCTGGTCTTTCTATGCGATTTTTTCAAAGGTATCCTGTCGGTGAAGCTCGGTTCCCTGATTGCGGCCTATTTCCTGGTGAATGTTGGTCTGGGAAGCGTCATAGCTGCGCTGGCCTGCGTCCTAGGGCACGACTACCCAATCTGGCTTGGGTTCAAAGGTGGGAAGGGTATTGCCACTTTGGCCGGAACGGTTCTTTCTCTATTTGCTCCTCTGGTTTTTGTTTCATTTGGAGTGGTCTGGATTGCGGTATTCCTTATCAGCCGGTACACGTCGCTGGCTTCGATCAGTGCGGTTGTCGCTGTACCGATCGTAGCGTGTTTGATTGTCGCTAAGGCCGAACTCCCATTACTGGTTGGCTTTTCCGTCCTGATGGCGGCCTTAGCAATCTGGCGTCACCGCACCAACATAGCGCGTCTGCTGAAAGGAACCGAGAATCGGTTTGGGAAAAAATGAGGCCGTTTTCCGGGAAGTTATGCCGGGGTTGCCGGTGTGATCAGCCCGGCAATGATCAGTGGCGCTCGGCTATAGGGGCGTCGCTTGCGACGCCCGAAACGATTCCGCGCTTCACCCGGGCGTTGTAGACCAGCCGTTTGATAAACATCGGGAGAAAGGCGACCACCGTCATCGCCAAATTCACGATAGCGCCAGGAACGACTCTCGCGCGGTGTTTCGTTACAGCCTCCAGACCTTGTCGGACGACTTCTTGGACGGAGACAACAAAAGAGTCCGGAGCGGTGTGGCTCTGATGGTCGCCTCCGCGGGTAGCGAGTGATAAGAATTCTGTAGATACAGGTCCGGGACATAGCGCTGTAACGGAAATGTTGGACAAACGCAGTTCTGCTCGGATGGCCTCGCTGAAATTGGTCACATACGCTTTTGTCGCGGCGTACACCGCACTGTTGGGGAGAGGCAGCAAGCTGGCGATCGAACTCACATTAAGGATCGCGCCGCGTCCGGCCTTTCTCATTCCGGGTAGAACTCTGAAAGTCAGGTAAGTCAACGCGTACACGTTCACCTGCAGCATAGAGTTAACCCGCTCCCATTCGCTGTCGACGAACGGTCCATGATCACCGAGTCCAGCGTTGTTGATCAAAAGATCGATCGTCAAATCGCTTTGATCCAGCCAATCGCAGAAACGTTCCAGCTCATTTTTGTCGCGAAGGTCCACAGGTCGACTGAACAGCTTCAGCCTGGGATTGATCGATTGAAGATCTGATTTGAGCGTCTCCAAGCGATCTTTGCGACGAGCGACCAGGACCATCGTACCCGCCACCGGGGCGAGTTGACGTGCAAACTCGTAGCCGATGCCGGCGGACGCTCCTGTAATCAGGACCGTGCATTCGGTGAAATAGCTGATGCGCATGACAAATAGCAAATGACGGGGAGCAAATAGCAAATAGTAAATAGCAGAGAACGCTATCTGCTATTTGTTATTTGTTATTTGTTATTCGCTTCGACTGCTTGCACCACGTCCAGATATTGATCACTGAAAAGAACCCAAGTGTCATTCTCATCTTCCAGACTGTTGCGGCGCGCAATGTTTAAGGTCACCTGAAGTTCCTGTAACGCTCGATCGAATCGATTCCGTTCTGGACGTCGTGCCATGTTCAGTTCCGTCCGTAACGAACCGGTTGTCAGAGGATCTAACCGGAGCCTTTGATAAATTCTCTGCGCTAACGCGCTGCATTCCCGTAGCGGCCGATGATATTTCGGATAATGCTCTCGGCGCAGGTAATCGAGGCTCATCAATACGGCGCGACCGGCCGGAATCTTTCCATAGAAGATCTCTCCGGGATAGATCGCAGGTAGTTCATTCTTCCATCGCCAGATCGCAACGACTTTTTGACCCCAGCCCTTTTCTCCCGGTTGCCGGTCAGGCAAATCGACCACATCCCATAAGTTCGGCATACCAACTCCGGCGTCAGAAAAAATTCCGCATATTCCAACCTGTAAGACATAGTCCTGAGCCTGTTTCAAGGTTCGGACAGCGACCTGGCGTTTCATTGTGAGCATCCTAGCAAAAATAGTAGATCGGCGAAACGCACGACTGGCGCAACGCATGACAGATGACAGATAGCTAAAGAGACTGAATCCGGAAGCAGGAATTCAGAAGCTAGAAGTTGTCGAACCTTGCCGACCTTTTGCGATAGATCCGGAAAATCCGGGCAGCAGAAAAACAGTTATTGGACGCTTCAATGATTTTGGCTCGGCTCCGTCCTATCGGCGCTGCGCGAATTGCATGAAACCCTGAGGCCGTAAGCTGCCGTAACGTCCTGGCGCATGAGTCGCAATCACCCGGGCTCGCGACTCAAAGCGCAAGAACGTAGAACAGTATACCTGCGACCATTCCCGCAGAGGTGAGCCAAAAAAACGATTCTTCCATACGCTTAAACCTCCCTGATGAACCCTCGTGAGGTACAATAATTTCTTGCTCTTCCCCTTCTGTTTCGGATGGTCTGGCGGTTGCATCAAAGGTTTCTCTGAGCCGATTTTGTGCCTCGACACAAAGATAATCGAAAGCGAGCTCAGAATAAGCAGGGACTGGCTTATCAAGTTTCGTGCGCTGACAAACCGGTTTGAAATATTTTATCGTACTACTCATTGTAATTGGCCCTATTTATTATTTACAAGCCACGGCGGTCGCGGGTAACTCCGGAATCTAGTCTTGAAATTGAGGAGCGCGGAAACCGATGTGTGACCTTGTTATTTGTAGCAATAGCGGTCAGGATTATGCTGGCCCGCCGTTTTTTGTTCCAACTGCCGCAATTCTTGTCCAGGTTGCGGATTTTCCTTGCCAACGAAGTAATTGACCACGTGGTCTCCATTTCGCCTGGAGCCACTGAGCTAACTCGAATGCCCTGTTGGGCGGATTCGAGGGCCACTACCTAGATCCGACATGATATAGATACGAGGGCATGCGCCCTCGTTTCGGAAAGCGTTTCGGGGGCTGGGAGGGTATGACTGGCCTAACCGATATGATTGGGTCAACGATTACGGCAATTCCGACAAAAATTGGCTCATTTTGTCTTTATCGGGCTTTGTTTCTGATCAAGACGCCAGGTTGGGAACAGATCCATCAGCGTTTTGGAGCGCAAATCGGCTAGGCATCCAGGCGGCGATCATCCGGCCAATAACGATGCGTTTGCTCCAGGGCTTAGGAGTATCTACAGGGATGAGAATCCTCGACGTTGGCTGCGGGGCAGGAGACGTCGCATTGCTTGCGGCCGAACTCGTGGGTGAGTCAGGAACGGTTGTAGGGATCGACCGCAGCGAGGCGGATATTATCGCTGCGCGTGCACGCGCAGCGACTGCGAAGAACGTCCACTTTCTAGTAACGTCGCCCGATGACACGTTGGACGCGGCGTCGTTCGACATTGTAATAGGCAGATATGTTCTGATCTTTCAGGGTGATGTTGCGTCGTTTCTTCGTGCCTCGGCACGGCTGGTGAAGCCAGGAGGCATTCTTGCCTTCCATGAGATAGACGACGGAGGCGAAGGGTCCTGGGTTAGCTGCTCTAAGGCCTGGCTTTGGCAGCTAGCCTTGCCGTTTCGTTAGCTTTGGGAGTTACCTTCGTAAACAGGGCGTCCAGCAATGCCTTCAGAGCACCACCTGCTCTGCCTCGCCGCCAAATGACCATGATCTTCCAAGTAACCTCTGCGTCCGCCAGGGGTAAAATGATGACACCGGGCGGAGAATGATGGATCGCGTAGGCCGGCAAGAGAAAAACAGCATTTTCGTTGGCGACCAACTCGAAGCCGTGGGCAAGGCCTTGCGCCGGGCCGTGAAATTTCGGGCGAAACTTCCCGTACCTTTTGCAATATGCCTCGAGCCGCCGGTCCAACCCGGGCGCTTGTTGAGAGTCTAAGCTGACAAAGAATTCGCCTTTCAAATCGGACAATCGCACCCGGTCCCGGGTCGCCAGTCGGTGCTGCTCCGGAAGAGCAATGTAACTACGGATCTCGGCCAGCTCTCGCGTGTAAAATTCGCCGGCTAGCAACTCGCCACTTTCGTTCGTGATGCCGATATCGATCTCTCCGGCGCGAAGAGCGATTATTTGCTTACCCGGCAATAAGCCCACCAGCTTCAAAACCGTTTCCGGATGACTGCGCCGCACCTCCCGCAACGGTCCGTTAAGGTACTGCCTGCCGGCTGCGGGCATATAAGCAATTCGCAATTGATTCGTCTCCCCGTGCAGAACTCGCCGCGTATCGCTCATGGCCAGATCGTAGGACGCCAGCACAGCGCCCATCCTCTTGGCCAATGCCTGGCCGCCCGCCGTCGGGCTCACACCGGTGGCCATGCGCTCCAATAATCGCCCTCCTAATTCGTGTTCGAGGGCCTGCATCTGACGCGAGAGTGCCGGCTGCGAGATGCGCAGCCGGGCCGCTGCTCGATGGAGGCTGCCCTCTTCCACCACGGTTAGAAATGAGCGAATCTGCGCCAGCATACCAAAGACTGATGCAGATCGTGCATCACCGCAATCCTCACTCAGCATTACCCAGCCTGGATAATTCGTACGATCCAGTGCGGGCATGACGCGATGCTCGACGAGCCAGAAGAGGTAGTGAACATTCTGCGCGAGGTTGCCGAATAACGTTAACCAAGTTTTGCAGCCTGGTACGTCCGTTTGTTAGTGTAGACCCACAGCTGGCCGAGAGCCTACACTGGGGGTTGTATCTAAACGCGCTGTTGCCCGATAGACAGGTAAGAGTGAAGGAGGCTTGGAACTGCATTTTGTGCGGCGGGCGGTCGCACGATTCTATGGCAGAAAGGTAGCGTTTCAGAAGAGCCAGTCGTCCATGGTGTTACCTGATTTCTTGACCGCATGTTCCCCCAAATACAAGGCCAAAACTATGTATCTGTTTTTGTTACATATCTCATAGAACCTAGTCCGCGCCCATTTTTTCTAGGCGCCCGCTTCCTTCGGAAATGTTCGAAGAGGGGATATACTTCTCGCCATTGAAAGAAGCGAGCTTTCGACCGCGTGACGCGCCGGTCGAAGCAACGATTACGGCAACTCGGACAAAAAGGGCCTGTCTCTCAAATCCTGGGGCGATGGTCGAATAGCTGCCATGGATGCGGCTCGGAAAGGGAAATGACTATGACGCCGACAGGAGCTTTGTACCATTGTGTCGAAACAGGCCGAGGAAACGTTGCTTCTATCATCGACAAAGAAATATGGACTTACGAACGATTGGCCACAGAAGTCGAACGCCTTGCCGGTGGATTGGTCGCGCGTGGCCTTCGGAAAGGTGATCGCATCGCTCTGCATATGGCGAACCTACCTGAGCTCGTCATTGCTTATCACGCCTGCTTTAGAGTAGGGGCTATCGCGGCTCCTTTGAATATCAGATTCAAAGCGGCAGAACTGAGGCCGCTCTTGCAGCGACTGCGGCCCGCTCTCTACATTGGCCAAGCGGCTCTCTACAGCCAGATTGCCTCGATTGATTCTTCGATCCTCGCGTCGAATAGACGTTTCGTCGTGGACGGCCCGGTCAATGACCCTCGGGTGCAGCCGTGGACAAGCCTATTCGCGGATGTCAACGGCGAGCCAGTCCGAAGGACTCTGGATGTGGACGCGCCCGCCGTGCTCCTGACCACGTCCGGAAGTACCGGTCAGCCGAAATTCGTCATTCATACCTTGGAGACGTTATCTAAAATTGCTGAATCATTCGAGCACCTTGATCTCGATAGCGACCAGACCGCCGCGTTGGCAGTGCCGATGGTCCACGCCAGCGGGCTTTTCACCATGCTCGCCTGTATCCGGTTTAGCGTCCCGTTCGTCTTGCTTGAACGTTTTGATCCCGATGTCCTACTCGATGCAATTGAACGCCATCAATGTACCTGGGTATTGGGACTGCCGGTGATGTTTGCAGCTCTCCTCCGACGCCAGCAAGCGCGCGCTCGGAATGTCGATTCCTTACGGACTTGCTTGGCGGGCGGGGATGTTTGTCCACCTCAACTGCAAGACCAATTTCCGTCTTTTTTTGGAATTCCTCTACGCTCCTTCTTAGTCTCGACAGAGGTGTGTGGGTCTCTCACCTACGGTTTGCAACCAGGCCCGATCAGCCGGACGGTGCCAGGCGCACAGGTTCGTTTGGTTGACGACAATGACGTGCCTGTGTCTCCAGGTGAGGTAGGAGAACTGGTCTTGCGCGGACCCCATGTTACCATCGGCTATTGGGCTGGGCCAGGAATGGTGGCGGATGCGCCGGAAGGCGGCTGGTTTCATACCGGCGATCTCCTGCGACAGGATGAAAAGGGTAATCTCTGGTTCGTTTCCCGCAAGAAACACCTGATTATTCGCGGCGGTTCGAACATTTCCCCGATCGAAGTCGAGCAGGTCTTGATTACCCATCCTGCGGTCCGCGACGCCGCAGTGGTCGGTGTGCCAGATCCCGAGCTTGGCCAACGCGTGGCAGGCTTCGTCCAGTTGGCGACCAGCGCACACAGTGTCAACCTCGATGAGATTCGTGCTCACGTTGCGCAGCAGATAGCAGACTACAAAGTCCCCGAGAGTCTGACAATCGTTGGTGAAATTCCACGGAATGCCCTCGGTAAGGTCGACCGTAAGTTATTGTTGCTGATGATTTCGGAATGCGAGCGGCAAGACACGAGTTTATTGAGAGCATAAGCTGACGGGATCTTGATATTGTCCATGACCGGCATTTGAAACCGACTAGACTATAGTTTGTGCGCAAGACGATTTCTGAGCGGGTAAGCGTAGGTGAGCAGCCGCGGAAAGCTGATTTGGAAGAGTTAAAGAAGGATGGAGTGACGACTGTCGTAAATCTCCGCGTAGTTGGGGAAGAGACGCCGCTGACACCGGCTGAAGAGCGTGCTCTCGCAGAACAACTAGGGCTTCAGTACCACCACCTCCCGATATCTTTGGACAAACTCAATGCAGCTCAAGTCAAAGAGCTACGGGAAATTCTTGAGAACAGCAAAGGCCAGGTTTTCGTTCATTGTGGATTGGGCCAGCGCGCATGCTCGTTTTCGCTTGCTGCTTCCGGTGTAAGTACGGATTCGATTTTTGAACAGGCACGTAAATTGGGTTTTCCCGTGCAGGATGAGAAGTTAAGGGCGTTTCTAAAAAGCCTCAAAGACTAGAGTTTGTTCTCCGCAGTCCAAAAAGAAGCCAAGCCTTACTCCATCAGCTCGTGAAAAAGCTCATCCCGAGTGACGTCCTGATTTTGTTCCAGGTCTTCCTCCGGCTCGGCTTGACCTCTTTCGGCGGTCCGATCGCGCATCTCGGCTATTTTCGACAGGAATTTGTGGCAACGAAGCTCCGCACGGATCGCACCCGGATTACCTTCGCCTTTGTCGCTACGGTGATCATCCTTTTGACGAACAGCTCCTGGGTCCAGGTGCTTACAATCGCTCTTGGTGCGCTGGCGGGCTGGAAACTGATTCGCGCAGAGGCGCCTCCAGAAAAATCTGAAATGTTTACGCGGCTTCCGAACCGGGTCCAATCGATCAGTTCGCTGGTGGTCTTTGCCTTTTGCCTTCTGATTGTGCCTGTTGTTGCCGACGGCAAAAGGGACGGATGGCTGCCGCTGTTTGACAGTTTCTATCGCACCGGATCGCTTGTTTTCGCGGCGGCCATGTTGTTCTCCCGCTTCTGCAGGCTGAAGTTGTACCGAAGGGCTGGGTGGACAACAACACATTCCTGGCTGGATATGGCATCGCTCAGGCGTTGCCAGGTCCACTGTTTTCTTTTGCGGCCTATCTCGGGGCCGCTAAGACCGGTTCTCCCACCGGTTGGTTGGCAGGGCTCTGGTGTGTTTTCGCGATTCTTCTGCCACCCATGCTTCTGGTTACGGGACTGCTCCCGCTCTGGAATCGACTTCGAACTTCCGCCATGGATCCTCGTCGTGATAGGCGCGGTACTCGGTGGAATCTTTTTGTGACAACACGTGCAAACCTAAAATACATCGAAGTCAAAATACCAACCTATGGACAAACCCCTTTTCAACCTGCTGAACCCAAGTGCCCCGGCATGGGGAAGAATGTACGCCTGACCAGATTACTTCTCAGCAAAGCCGCACACGCCGCGCTCAACCCCGACCTGCTCCAGAATAACCCGGTATCAGGTCGAGGTTGCTCGGCATAGGATTCGGACGCCTATCTTCCGAGATCGAAACGATCAAGATTCATCACCTTCGTCCATGCAACCACAAAGTCCTGCACGAACTTTTGCTGCGCATCGCCGCTGGCGTAGACCTCGGCAAGAGCGCGGAGCTGGGAGTTCGATCCAAAGACGAGGTCCACCACAGTGGCCGTCCACTTCAGGTCGCCTGTGCCGCGGTCGCGTCCTTCCAGCACGCCTTCTGTCGAAGACTTCTGCCACTTTGTGCCCATGTCGAGCAGGTTGACGAAGAAGTCATTAGTCAGGGTCTCAGGCCGCTTAGTGAAGACGCCGTACTGGGTATGACCATAGTTCGCACCCAGTGCTCGCAGTCCACCGATCAGGACCGTCATTTCGGGAGCGGTCAGGGTCAGCAGTTGCGCCTTGTCGATCAGCAGGTTGGCAGCATAGCCCTCAAGCCCCGTGCGCACGTAGTTGCGGAACCCGTCTGCGCGCGCTTCGAGAACGGCAAACGACTCCACATCGGTCTGCTCCTGCGCAGCATCGGTGCGGCCCGGCGCGAAGGGAACTTTCACGTCGTGACCGGCCTTCTTCGCCGCAGCCTCCACGGCAGCCGAGTCCGCGAGAACAATGAGATCGGCCAGAGAGATCTTCTTGCCGCCCTTCTGCACGGCATTGAACTCCTTCTGGATCGCTTCGAGCTTGCCGAGCACCTGCGCCAGCTCTGCGGGCTGGTTTACTTCCCAGTCTTTCTGCGGAGCAAGGCGGATACGCGCGCCGTTGGCTCCGCCGCGCTTGTCACCGCCGCGGAAAGTGGAAGCCGAAGCCCAGGCCGTGGTAACGAGCTGCGAGATGGGCAGGCCGGAGGCGAGAACCTTGGCCTTCAGGGCTTCGATGTCCTTGTCATTGACCAGCTCATAGTCGACAGCGGGAACTGGGTCCTGCCAGATCAGCGCTTCCGCCGGCACCAGCGGGCCGAGGTAGCGGGCACGCGGCCCCAAGTCGCGGTGCGTCAGCTTAAACCAGGCCCGGGCGAAGGCGTCCGCGAACTGGTCTGGATTCTCGTAGAAGCGCCGTGAAATCTTTTCATAGACAGGGTCGAAGCGCAGGGAGAGATCGGTAGTCAGCATAGCCGGCGCGTGACGTTTGGACGGGTCATGTGCATCCGGCACCGGACCGGACTCACCCTTCGGGCTCCACTGGTACGCGCCAGCCGGGCTCTTCGTTAGCTCCCAGTCATAGCTAAACAGGTGTTTAAAGAAGTCGTTACTCCACTTCGTCGGCGTACTGGTCCAGATGACTTCCAGGCCGCTGGTGAACGCATCCGCGCCCTTACCGGTGCCAAAGCTGTACTTCCAACCGAGGCCTTGCTCCTCAACAGGAGCACTCTCAGGCTCACGCCCCACATGGGAGCTGGGGCCCGCGCCGTGCGTCTTGCCAAAGGTGTGGCCGCCCGCAATCAGGGCAACGGTTTCTTCGTCATTCATCGCCATGCGACCGAAAGTCTCACGAATATCCTTGACCGCTGCGACTGGATCCGGCTTGCCTTCAGGGCCTTCCGGGTTGATGTAAATCAAACCCATGGTGGTCGCAGCGAGCGGATTTTCGAGATCGCGTTCGCCGGAGTAGCGCTTGTCAGTACCCAGCCAAGCGGTCTCCGCACCCCAGTAAACGTCCTGATCCGGTTCCCAAACATCCGGACGCCCGCCCCCGAAACCGAAGGTCTTGAAGCCCATCGATTCCAGGGCGACGTTGCCGGTGAGGATTATCAGATCTGCCCATGAAATCTTCCTGCCGTATTTCTGCTTGATCGGCCACAGCAGCCTGCGTGCTTTGTCGAGGCTGACATTGTCGGGCCAACTGTTGAGGGGCGCGAAGCGCTGCTGACCTCTGCCGCCGCCGCCGCGACCGTCACCGATGCGGTAGGTGCCCGCACTGTGCCACGCCATGCGAATGAACAAAGGCCCGTAGTGCCCGAAGTCCGCCGGCCACCAGTGCTGGGAATCCGTCATCAGAGTCTTGAGGTCCTGAATCACGGCATCCAGATCAAGGCTTTTGAACTCTTCGGCGTAATTGAATTCCTCGCCCATCGGATTCGACAGCGAAGAGTGCTGATGCAGAATTCCCAGGTTCAGTTGTTCAGGCCACCAATCCCGGTTCGATGTTCCTACGCCATTGGCGTGATGGAACGGACACTTCGCTTCGGTTTGCGTTGTTTTTTCGTCTGGCATGTATCTCCTTAAGTTTTGGGTGACGTATCACACACGTCACGCTTGCTCGAAACCTCTCAATGGAATCCGCGTTTGTCTTACCACACGCGATGCAGCACCATGGAATCTGATAGTTCCAATACATATTTCCCATTCGGAGCATGGCCAGGCCAGTCACTGATAACTGCAACGGCGGGCTTCTCTGTTACCGCAGATAACAAATCTTTCCTTGTCGTTTCCATTCTATCCCCAAGGACTCTAGGCTTTGCATGGCGCCCAGCCATAGCCCAAAGAAACGATTTTCGATTACCCGAAGGAGCGAAAGACGCACTGTGTTGTTCCACCACGACATCGTTCCATTTTGTACCAACGCTCGAGAGAACGACCCGAGAAAGAGCGTTGCCAAGCAAGATCTCTCCGTTTGTTCGACAGAGAGGAATACTGTGCGGGTACTTCATTGTTTTTCTTCACTCCACGGTAAAACGTTCGTCGTCAGCTTTGCGCCAAGTAGACTTCGCCATCCCTTACTTCCGAATGGAGTCAAAAACATTAACGTCAAGGTTTAGGGACCAGGCGTTTTTTGTCCGAGCTGTCGTAATCGTTGTTTTAACTGCGCAGCTCTTGGTCTCCGTTGATCGCCTGCATTCAATGCTGAATTAAGAAAAGTAGACGTATGCCCAATAAATCGCGCATACCTGACTGGAAGCGAGATCGAAAACGACAATGCCTCCCTTGTTTGGTTTGTGGCGAAGGTGGTTTTCT
>Ga0209647_1003794_pt1 | contig 11573 bp, 12 predicted proteins | sample GraSoi_2013_60cm_FD_185827 | JGI IMG/M metagenome (GOLD analysis project Ga0209647, IMG submission 185827) | Grasslands soil microbial communities from the Angelo Coastal Reserve, California, USA - Sample 9_17_2013_60cm (SPAdes) (version 2) | ecosystem: Environmental > Terrestrial > Soil >... | reverse complement strand
TAGCACCCGCCGACGAGGCGCCGACGGCGGCGGTGCAGGCGATCGGCCGGGACGCGAGTGGATTCAATTTCCTCCTCGGCCCAATCCCCAGCCCATCCCGAGAGATGATCAGCTCATGGCCCTTCCGCCGGACGTTCCTCCGGAGCTGCCCGTGGCGCTGCTCGAGCGGCGGCCCGACAGCGGCGGAGGAGCGCGATGAAGTCGGACGCGCTCGTCTTCTTCGGCGCGACCGGGGACCTCGCTTCCAAGAAGATCTTCCCCGCGCTGCAGGCGATGGTGAAGCGGGGCCACCTCGACGTGCCCGTGATCGGCGTGGCACGGCGGCCGGCCGAGGAGTTCCAGTCCCGGCTGAAGGCGAGCCTTCAGAAGCACGGAGGCCTCGATCCCGCTGCCTTCGCGAAGCTGTCCGGACTGCTCCACTACGTCCGCGGCGATTACGAGGACCCCGCCACCTTCCAGGCCATTCGCCACGAGCTCGCCTCCGCGCACCGGCCCGCCTACTACCTCGCCATTCCTCCGTCACAGTTCGGCCTCGTCGTGGACCAGCTCACGAAATTTGGCTGCGCGGAGGGAGCGCGCGTCATCGTCGAAAAGCCCTTCGGCCGCGACCTGGCGTCGGCACGCGAGCTCAATGCCATCCTGCTCCGCTGTTTCCCCGAAGGGTCGATCTTCCGCATCGACCACTACCTGGGCAAGGCGCCGGTCCAGAACATGCTCTTCTTCCGATTCGCGAACGCGTTCCTGGAGCCCGTGTGGAACCGGAGCAACGTCGAGAGCGTGCAGATCACGATGGCCGAGAGCTTCGGCGTGCAGGGCCGGGGCGCCTTCTACGAGGAGGCCGGGGCCATTCGCGACGTCGTGGAGAACCACCTCTTCCAGGTCCTGACCAACCTCGCCATGGACCCGCCGATGCGGACGGACAGCGAGTCGATCCGGGACGAGAAGGTGCGGCTGCTGAAGGGCATCCCTCCTCTCGAGCCGGCGCGGGTCGTGCGCGGCCAGTTCCGAGGCTATCGGTCGGAGGAGGGGGTGGCGAAGGACTCGCGGGTCGAGACGTTCGCGGCGTTGCGGCTCGAGATCGACTCCTGGCGGTGGAAGGGCGTCCCGATCTACATCCGGGCGGGCAAGTGCCTCCCCGTGACCTGCACGGAGATCGTCGTCCGCTGGCGGCAGCCTCCGACGATGTTCGTGGACTCCGGCCTGAAGGCGAACTACTGCCGGATGCGCATCAGCCCCGACATCACGATCGCGATCGGCGCCAACGCGATCGGGGCCGGGCCGCCCACCAGTCCGCTGGCGGCCGCAGTGCCCGAAGGCCGGAGCGAGGTCGTGGAGATGCTGTTCTCCCACACCCCGGGGCCGGAGGAGATGGACGCGTACGAGCGGCTGCTCGGGGACGCGCTGGAGGGAGACGCCACCCTCTTCGCGCGCGAGGACTACGTCGAGGAGGCGTGGCGGATCGTGGACCCGGTGCTCAGGGACATGGCCACGCCCGACGAGTACGAGCCGGGGACGTGGGGGCCCAAGGCACCCCATCTCTCGCCGCCGGGCGGCTGGCAGGATCCCAAGGTGACGTCATGACCGGCGTTGCGGTGTAGCGTACGGCGATGAGCGCGATCTCGCCGCTGGCCGGCCGCCCCGCTCCGAAGGAGCTGCTGACGGACCCGGCGCGGCTCGTACGCGAGTACTACGAGCGCACGCCGGACGTGGGCGATCCGCGCGAGCTCGTGAGCTTCGGGACCAGCGGCCACCGCGGCTCGTCGCTGCGCGGCTCGTTCACGGAGGCGCACATCCTCGCCGTCACCCAGGCCATCTGCGACTACCGCCGCCGCCAGGGCACGGACGGCCCCCTCCACATGGGCAAGGACACGCACGCGCTCTCGGGGCCGGCGCAGCGCACGGCCCTGGAGGTCCTGGCCGCCAACGGCGTGTCCACCCTCATCCAGGAGAACGACGGTGTGACGCCGACGCCGGTGATCTCGCGCGCCATCCTCGTCTACAACCGCGGTCGCACGTCTGGCCTCGCGGACGGGATCGTGGTCACCCCCTCGCACAATCCGCCGGAAGACGGCGGCTTCAAGTACAACCCGACCGATGGCGGGCCGGCCGACACGAGCGCCACCCGCTGGATCCAGGACCGCGCCAACGCGCTGCTCCGCGAAGGCAACGCGGGTGTGAAGAGGACCGCGTACGCGGAGGCCATGCGGGCGGCGACCACGCGCGCAGTGGACTTCGTGCTCCCGTACGTCCGCGACCTTCGCAACGTCGTGGACATGGAGGCCATCCGCGGGGCGGGACTGGCCCTCGCCGTCGATCCTCTCGGGGGCACGTCGCTCCCGTACTGGGATCCGATCAATTCCGTCTACGGGCTGGACATCACGGTCGTCAACCGGACGATCGACCCGACCTTCGCCTTCATGACCGTCGATCACGACGGCCGGATCCGCATGGACCCGTCCAGTCCGTACGCCATGGCCCGGCTCGTCGGGCTCAAGGATCGATACCGGCTCGCCTTCGCCAACGATCCCGACGCCGACCGCCACGGCATCGTCACTCCTTCGGCGGGTCTCATGAGCCCGAACCACTACCTGGCCGTCGCCATCGAGTACCTGCTGACGCATCGGCCGCTCTGGCCGGAGGGCGCGGCGGTGGGGAAGACGCTCGTCAGCAGCTCGATGATCGACCGCGTGGTGGCGAAGCTCGGCCGGCGCCTGGCGGAGGTCCCGGTGGGCTTCAAGTGGCTCGGGCCGCACCTGTTCGACGGCTCGTACTGCTTCGGCGGGGAGGAGAGCGCCGGCGCGAGCTTCCTCCGCCAGGACGGCACGGCCTGGGCCACGGACAAGGACGGCCTGATCATGGCCCTGCTCGCGGCCGAGGTCACCGCGCGGACGGGGCAGGACCCCGGCGAGCACTACCGTGCGCTCACCGAGGAATTCGGGACCCCGTACTACGCGCGCGTCGATGCTCCCGCGACGCCCGAGCAGAAGGCGACGTTGGAGAAGCTGTCGCCGGAGGCGGTCAAGGACGCGACGCTCGCGGGCGAGCCCATCACGGCCAAGCTCACGCGCGCTCCCGGCAACGACGCGCCGATCGGAGGCTTGAAGGTGGTCGCGGGACGCGGCTGGTTCGCGGCCCGTCCCTCCGGCACCGAGAACCTCTACAAGATCTACGCGGAGAGCTTCGAGAGCCCGGCCCATCTCGACTCCATCCTGGGCGAGGCCCAGGCCATCGTGACCCGCGCGCTAAAATCCGCCGGCGTCTGACCAGAGACGAGACCCGCCGCGCGCCGGCCGTGTACGATGTTCGAGATGAGGGCGAAGGGCGACATCGGCGACGCCGCGTTCCATCGCCTGGAAGAGCAGTTCGACCGGGTCGAGCTGGGGAGCGGCGCGTCTTGAGCGACCCGGGGTCGAGCGCGAGCGCGGCCACCACGACCCTCCGGCTCTCCTCTCCTCTCGAGCACGTCTTTCCCCGGCTGACCCCGGAGCAGATCGAGCGGGTCAAAAAGCACGGGCGCGTGCGGCAGGTACAGCCGGGCGAGGTGCTTCTCGCCCAGGGCGACAGCGCGCGGATCTTCGTGATCACCGCCGGCACCCTCGAGACGGTGAGGGGGGCCGGAGACGTCGAGGAGATCATCGTGGTGCACGGAGTCGGATCGTTCACGGGGGAGATGGCCATCCTCTCCGGCCGGCGGGGCCTGGCCCGCACGCGCGCGCGCGAGAGCGGGGAAGTGATCGAGGTGGACCGGCCGCAGCTGATGGCGCTCGTGCAGACGGACAGCGAGCTCAGCGAGATCATCATGCGGGCCTTCATCCTCCGCCGGCTCGAGCTGATCGCGCGCGGCTCGGCGGACGTGGTCCTCCTGGGATCGCGCCACTCCGCGGGCACCCTCCGTATCAAGGAATTCCTCACCCGAAACGGGCATCCGGTCTCGTACATCGATCTCGAGCAGGACGCGGAGGCGCAGGAGTTCCTCGATCGCTTCCACATCGGCGTCGCGGACGTGCCCGTGCTCATCTGCGGGGGCCGCACCGTCCTCAAGAACCCGACCAATCAGAAGATCGCGGAGTGCCTCGGGCTCAACGCGCCCATCGATCACGCGCACGCGCGCGACACCGTCGTCGTGGGGGCGGGTCCGGCGGGGCTGGCCGCGGCCGTCTACGGCGCGTCCGAGGGTCTCGACGTCCTCGTGCTCGAGTCCACGGCCCCCGGCGGGCAGGCGGGGTCGAGCTCGCGGATCGAGAACTACCTCGGGTTCCCCATGGGCATCTCCGGCCAGGAGCTGGCGGGGCGCGCCTACAGCCAGGCCCAGAAGTTCGGGGCCCAGGTGACCGTGGCCAAGGGGGCGCAGGCTCTCCTTTGCACGCGAAGGCCCTACTCGATCGAGCTCGAAGACGGGACCGCGGTGCCCGCGCGGACGATCGTGATCGCCACCGGCGCTTCCTATCGGAAGCTCGCCCTCGAGGGCCTGGCCCGCTTCGAGGGCTCGGGCGTTTATTACGGGGCGACGCCCATGGAGGCGGCCCTCTGCCGCGGCGAGGAGGTGATCGTCGTGGGCGGCGGCAACTCCGCCGGCCAGGCCGCCGTCTTCCTGGCCCAGACCGTGCGGCGCGTGTACATGCTGGTGCGCGCGGAGGGGCTGGCGGAGACGATGTCGCGCTACCTGATCCGCCGCATCGAGCAGAGCCCCGCCATCGAGCTGCGGACGCGCACGGAGATCGTGGCCCTCGAGGGCGGCGACGACCGGCTGGGAGCCGTGCGCTGGCGGGACAACCGGACGATGGCGGTCGAGCGCCGCGAGCTGGGGCACGTGTTCGTGATGACGGGCGCGGAGCCGGCCACGCGCTGGCTGGCCGGCTGCGTCGTGCTCGACGACAAGGGATTCATCAAGACGGGGCCGGACCTCTCCCGGGACGAGCTGACGGCGGCGAAATGGCCGCTGTCACGGGCACCCCATCTCCTGGAGACGAGCCTTCCGGGGGTGTTCGCCGTCGGCGACGTGCGCAGCGGCAACCAGAAGCGGGTAGCGTCGGCGGTGGGAGAGGGATCGACGGCCATCGCCCTCGTGCACCAGGTGCTGAAGGAATGAAGGGCCGTCAATCGCAGTACGCTCCCAGGCACGTACCTGGGTTCGCGGTGGCCTGGTTGATGCTGCCGACCATCTCGGGATGGATCGAGCAGTGGTAGGGCGCGCCCGTCCCCACGATCGCCATCGGCGCGCTCGAAGCGCCCGGGGCGAGGTTCCCCGTGTCCATCGTCCCGTCGTTGAGCACGACGCGGTGGGTGATCGTGTCCACGTTGTGCCACACGATCCTCTGGCCGGAAGGCAGCGTCGCCGGGTTGGGCGAGAATGACTGCGCCCCGTTGACCGCGACCACGTCGACGGTCACGACGCCGGAAGGACTGGGCGGCGTCGGATTCGCCGGGCCTCCGCTCTGTCCCGTCGAATAGCCAATCCCGCCACAGCCCGACATCAACAGCCCGACCGCGATCACCGTCCCTGCCGTCACCGATGCACGCATTCCTTGATTCCTCCTCATTGACGTCGTTGAACTCGCCGAAGGCGTCCTACGGACGCAGGAAGGCGGTGCCCCAGACCAGCGTCCCGCCCAGGTGGCCGGCGACGGCGACGAGCGCCGCGGCACCGAAGAGCGCGGCCCGATAGGCGACGCGGCGGCCGCGAGCCCGGTCAGCGACGCCGATCGAGAGCAGGGCGGCGCCGATCGCGCCCAGGGCGCCCGCGGCCCCGATCCATCCGTGCCACGCGAGCAGCCGCGAGGGCTCCACGAGATCACTGGAGGCCAGTCCCCATCCCGCGATGGCAGTGAGGGCGCCCATCGCCGCCCCCGCGCGCACGTTGGCGGCGGCGATGGCGCGCCAGCCCGCGCGGCCGGTATGAATGGCGACGAGCTCGGCCGCGGCGGCGGCCAGGATCAGCCCGATCGGGAAATGAACGAGCAGCGGATGAAGTTTGCCGACGAGCGCCATGTGTATGCCTCTCGGCCTCGGGCCGAAGCGTGCCGTTCTCACCTGAGCAGACCGGCCGCTTCGCCGGGATATTCCCGCGCGACGGGGCAGGGGAATATCCGGTGCGCCCTGCAGGTCCACTCCGGCAGGGAGACGACACCATGACCGAGACGCGAGACGCAGCGCGGCCGCCGAGGCTCGACGCCCGCCTGCGCGAGATCGAAGCCGAATTGGAGTGCCGGCAGCGCGAAATGGAGCAGCTTCGACGGGTCCGTGACGCGCTCGCGCGGGAGGAGAGCCTCCAAGACGCCGAGGCGTGCGCCGGAGCCTCACCGTGGTTCGACGAGGTTCTCGCGAGAGTCTGGACCACCTTCTGAAGAGCGCACGAGAAACCTCCGGGAATAGACGACGGCACTCTTCGGTCTGGACATTCGAGGGTGGCCGGCAGGCGGCGCCCACGGAGGAAGACCGATGAAGAAGGACCTGGACCGACGGCGATTCGTGAAGATCGCCGGCACTTCGATGGGAGTGGGCGCTCTCTACACCGTGTGGCCGAGCCTGGGCCGCTCCGCGGAGGCGGCGGAGCTGGCGCGCCGGCTCGGAGCGAAGACGGGCGAGAGGCCGACGCCGTTCACCTTCGCGCAGCTCAGCGACGCCCACGTCGGTTTCGACGGTCCCATCGGGACGGGCGCTCGAGAAGGCGGTGGCGACCATCAACGGCCTGCCCCGGCGGCCGGACCTCGTCCTGTTCACGGGGGACCTCACCCACGACACGGAGAAGCCGGGCGAGCACGCCGCGCGCATGAGCCTGTTCCGTGAGATCTCGGGCCGGCTCCAGGTCGCGAAGGTGTACCACGTCCCCGGCGAGCACGACGCGGGGCTCGACGGCGGCGAGCTCTTCCGGAGCGTCTTCGGGCCGACGTCGTACTCGTTCGATCACCGGGGCGTCCATTTCATCGCCCTCGACAACGTCTCGCGGGCCAGGCCCGAGGTCGGGGAGGAGCAGCGGGCCTGGCTGGCCAAGGACCTCTCCCGCTTCCACCCCACGACGCCCATCGTGGTCTTCACCCACCGGCCGCTGTTCGACCTCCGGCCCGACTGGGAGTGGTTCACCTCCGACGGGGACGACGTGATGAACCTCCTCGCTCCCTACGAGAACGTGACCGTCCTCTACGGCCACATCCATCGCGAGGACCACCACGCCATCGGACACGCCCAGCACTTCGCGGCGCGCTCGCTTTGCTTCGCCTTCCCGGACCCGGACAAGGTCGAGGACAAGAAGGCCATCCCGTTCGACAAGGACCAGCCTTTCAAGAACCTCGGGCTCCGCGTCATCGACCGGACGGCCGGATCGGCCGCGCACGCGGACACGGTCCGGGTCCAGGACGTCGAGCTCGCGATGAACGAGCTGTCGGGAACCGAGGGCTTCGACCAGCTGTTGAAGCCCCCCACCTTCTGAACGAAAGGAGTCATGAGTGACAGGTCAATCGACTTTTCGCGTGGCCGCCGCCGGGCTGGCCGTCGTGGCCTCTCTGCTGGCCGTGGCCAGCCCAGCGGCGCGCGCGCAGGACGAGCCGCGGGTCATCGTCATCACCGCCAAGCGGTTCGAGTTCAGCCCGAACCAGATCACGCTCGCGAAGGGCGAGACGGTGAAGCTGCAGGTCAAGAGCGAGGACGTGACCCACGGGCTCTTCGTCCGGCCCCTGGGGATCGACGCCGAGATCGCTCCGGGCCGGGTCACCGAGCTCACGCTGACGCCGGAGACGGCCGGGACCTACCGGGCCATTTGCGACCACTTCTGCGGCGCCGGCCACGGCGGCATGAAAATGACGATCGTGGTGCGGGAATAAACCTCCTGCGCGGAGAGTCCTCGGCATCGGGGGCTCGTATGCGGGAGGCGGCGCGCGTGAGTGGGGAAGTGGTGGAGGTCGGACGGCGCCACGATATGATGCGGCTCCGGGCCGTCCGACCTGCCGCCACCCTGCTGCGGCCGAGGGCCGAGGACTCCTTGGATCCGATCGAGCTGGAAAGGTTCGAGCGCACCCTCCTGCCGCACATGCGGGCGGCCTACAACCTGGCCCGCTGGCTCACCCGTACCGATCAGGACGCGGAGGACGTGGTGCAGGAAGCCTACCTGCGGGCGGTGAGGTTCTTCGGAGGATTTCGCGGCGGCGACGCCAAGGCCTGGCTCCTGACCATCGTGCGCAACACGTCCCATAGCGTGTGGCAACGCGGACGCGGGGCGGGCGCCACCGTCCCCCTCGACGAGGACACGCCGGAGGTCGAGGACGCTGCCCTCGGGCCCGAGGACCTGCTCTTGCAGAAGGCCAGCGGCCAGGAGGTGAGGGAGGCCCTGGAGGCGCTCCCCGTGGAGTTCAGGGAGGTCGTGGTCCTGCGCGAGCTGGAGGGCCTGTCCTACAAGGAAATGGCGGAGGTGACCCAGCTTCCCATCGGCACCGTCATGTCCCGCCTGGCCCGCGCCCGCGCACGGCTCCGGCTCGGGCTTCAGGAGCGACTTCGCGGAGGATCGGCATGAGCTGCGGTGAGCCGGCCGCGCGCCTGCTCGAGGCGTACCTCGACGGCGAGCTGGACCTCGTGCGGAGCCTCGAGGTGGAACGCCACCTCGAGGAGTGCGAGCCCTGCTCGGCGGCGCTGAGCCGCCATCGCGCGCTGCGATCCGCTCTGAGGGATGCCTCCCTCTACTACGAGCCGCCGAAGCGCCTGGAGGACCGCCTGCGCACGGAGCTGGGGAAGGGGTCGAAGGCCGCGAAGAGCGGCGGCCTCGCCCGGTGGCGATGGCAGGCCGTCGCCGCCTCGCTGCCCGTGATCGCGGCCCTGGCCTGGGCGCTGGTCGCCATTCCCAGAGGCCCCTCGAACGACGAGCTCGTGAGCCAGGAGGTCGTGTCCGCGCACGTGCGATCGCTGATGGCGCAGCATCTGACCGACGTCGCATCCTCGGACCGGCACACGGTCAAGCCCTGGTTCAACGGGAAGCTGGACTTCTCACCGGAAGTGAAGGACCTCGCCGGCGACGGGTATCCGCTCGTCGGGGGCCGGCTCGATTACATCGGCGGGCGCGGCGTGGCCGCTCTGGTCTATCAGCGCGAGAAGCATCCCATCAACGTCTTCGTCTGGCCGGAGCCGGACGCGCGCGCCGCCGCGGACGGAGAGTCGAGCCTCCGCGGATACAACGTGATCCGCTGGCGGCGTTCGGGCATGCGCTACTCGGCGGTCTCGGACCTGAATCCGCCGGAGCTGCGGGAGCTCGCCCGCGATCTGCAGCGCTGAGTACGGGGGCGCACCATCAGAAAGGCGCCGGCAAGGCCGCCCAGGACCCATCCGAGCGTCGCGGCGGCCGACCCGCGGACCGTGTACTCGATCGTCAGCTCGCTCTGATCGCGGTCGCGGCGTTGCGCCGTCACCGCCACCCGAGCACTCTCCGGCACGAGCGCATTGGCCAGGTAAGCGCTATGGCCGGCCAGGTGCGCGTTCCGGAAGAGGAGCCGATGGGAGCCGGCCGAGACATAGGGAACGATCGCCTGGAGTTCCAGACGGATCGTGCCCTCGCCTCGGCGAAAGGCCGATGGTTCGGGAAAGCTCCAGGAGACGACACGTGGCTGAAGTGGCTGGTCATCGAGCGCAACCTTCAGTGCGCCCAACACCTGCCCCACGTAGCCTCGCTGCTCGTCGGCGGACAGCGCTCCGTCGCCGTCGTGATCGAGCGCACCCATGAGCGACGCCGCCACGTCGATCCCAGGCGTCAGGTCCAGGGTGATCAGGACGCGGTCCGGCTCGAGGCCGATGCGCGCCGCCTGCAGATAGTCCTCCGTCCGGTGCGCGGACACGTCGGTGCTGGCGACGAGTGTCATCGTCAGCCCGAGGACGACCGTGAGTCCGCTACTCGCGCGCATAGCGCGCCCCGTAGTCGTTGGTGGGATCGCGATAGATGGTATGGATGTGATCCACTCCACGTTGCGGCGCGTACTCGATGACGAGGGTCGGTCCCTGGATGCGGAAGTACGCGGCGCTGCCCGCGGTCGTGGGGCCGCTCCACGCGAAGTAGGTCTGGGGAAGACTGGCCCGGATCTCGTCCATCCGCGGCGCCGCGAGCGTGTCGTTCGCGATCCCCGCCCACTCGTGCACGAGATCCAGGAGCATCGTCTGCTGCGATGCGGAGAGCGCCGATGCCCGCAGGCCTTCCGGCTGTATGGTTCGTCCGTCTTGACCAGGCCCGAGCACGAGGTCGGATACGCTGTAGCCGAGGATGGCCTCCTTCCTCTGGGCGTCATCCAGCGAAGCCATCAACGCGAAGGCGCGGTCGTTCTCGTCTCCCAACGGCCGAACGGTGCGGCCTTCGAACGAGTAGCCCGCGGGTTGAGCCGCGGTATGACTTGGCGCCAGGGTGGCTTGGCGCCCCGCCAACGTCATGTTGATGGCAAGGTGATGTCCGCCGAACTGCAGCATCCACGGGGCACTGGCGGACGGCACTCCAAGGAAGGCGAGGTAATACTCGTCCTCGCCGAATCTCACCCCTCCGCCCCCCGGCCCTCGACCGCCAGGGCCGCCTCCCCGAAGGACCTCGTCGCCGTGCATGATCTCGACGACCTTCCGGTAGCCTTCCTGACTGAACGCAGTCGAGAGGAGGGCCATGGCGGCGGCCCGTTGTGCCGGCGCGAGGTCTCCCATGCGCAACCCCTCGCGTTTGAACGCTCCCGTGGGGAGGTTGGACCATCGTGCCTTCTGGGGGCTGTCGAAAGGAAACTGGACCCTGGTCCGGCCGCCCTCGTCCAGCGTAGCGAGAAACGCCTGCGCGGCGCTGACGATGCGCGCCGTCGCATCCGCGCCCGCCGTGGGCGCCGGTGGCGACGGGCTCCGCTGAGCGGCAAGGCTCGCGGCCAGGGCAACGGACACGCCGAGACAGGCGACGGTGGCGATTCCTACGGAGGCACGCATTTGGCGATCTCCCCTCAGCGCCTGACGACCCAGGCGAGGCCGTCGGGTTGTTTGCCGGCATCGATGTGGCCGGCGACCTCCAGGGACTTGAGATCGATGACGGCGACAGAGTCGTCGGGCGTGCAGGCCACGTAGGCACGCGCACCGTCGGGCTGCATCTGGATTCCGGCAGCGCCGCTTCCGATCTTCAAGCGCTTGACCTCGCGCCGGCTCTTGGCGTCCACGATGACCAGCTCCGGGCCATTCAATGCCGAAACGAACGCGAGAGATCCATCCGGCGTGAACTTGAGCCGGTTCGCGCTGCGGACGTTGACGCTGAGCGTATCGACGACCTTCTTCTCCGCGGCGTCGAGAACGGAGATCGTGCCATCCTGCGCATTGGCCGCCCAGATCTGCTTGCCGTCCGGGGTGATGTCGAAGCCCTCGGCGCCTCTTCCGACCGGCACCACGGTCTGGTCCCAGTCCTCCTGCGGACCCCTCGGCCCTTGTCGCGTGACCTTCTCGATGATGCTCATCGTCGCCGAGCTCACGTTGGAAGTGACGATTCGCTTCAGGTCTTCGGAAGGGACGATCATGTGCGTCCGGTTCTGGCCGGTGCCCAGCACCCAGTCCACTCGTTTGGTGGCCGGATCATAGCTGCCGATCACCTTGTT
>Ga0209647_1003793_pt1 | contig 11574 bp, 9 predicted proteins | sample GraSoi_2013_60cm_FD_185827 | JGI IMG/M metagenome (GOLD analysis project Ga0209647, IMG submission 185827) | Grasslands soil microbial communities from the Angelo Coastal Reserve, California, USA - Sample 9_17_2013_60cm (SPAdes) (version 2) | ecosystem: Environmental > Terrestrial > Soil >... | reverse complement strand
ATAAGGGGCTATGGACCAGCTCGAACGGGTCTTGCGGGAGATCGAACAGCGCCGGCATTTTCTGGTTACTTCGCACGCGCGCCCCGATGGCGACGCCATCGGATCCACGCTGGCCCTCGCCCAAATCCTGCGCAAGATGGGCAAGAGCGCCCAGGTGGTCCTGGGAGACAGCGTGCCGGTCATCTATAAGCCGCTGCCGATGGCGGAAACCATTGTCCACGCCTCCCATGTGAATGGCAATTACGACGCCGCCATCATTCTGGAATGTGACAGCATCCAGCGCACGCGCCTCCTGGGATTGGAACATTGCTTCCTCATCAACATAGATCACCACGTGAGCTCCAAGCCGTTTGCCCACGTCAACTGGATCGATCCCAGCGCGGTGGCCACGGCGGAACTCGTCTTTCGCCTGGCCAAGGCTGCGCGGGTGAAGCTCACGCCGGAAATCGCGACCTGCCTTTACACCGCCGTGCTGACCGATACCGGCGCGTTCTGCTACGCGCCCACCAACGCCTGCACGTTTGAACTGGCCAAGTATCTGGTGGAGCACGGCGCCGATCCAGGAAAGATCGCGCAGAACGTTTACTTCTCCAGTCCGACCTCCAAAATGCGCCTGCTGGGCGCGGCGCTCTCTCGGCTGCAGCGGGATGGCGCAGTCACATGGATGTCAGTTACCCGGCAGGACATGGAGCGCTGCGGCGCCCTGGATGAAGATTGCGAAGGTCTGGTCAACTACGCGCTGGGCATCGCCGGAGTGGAGGTGGCCGTGTTCTTCCGTGAAGTGGCCGGGGACCGCATTCGCGTCAGCATCCGCAGCAAAGGCGCAGTCAATGTCGCTGAGATCGCAGAGGAGTTCGGCGGCGGCGGCCATGAATGCGCGGGCGGATTTTCCACTGCGGGCCCGGTCCAGGCGGCTGCGGAGCTCGTTTTGGCTGAGCTGCGAGGCAGGCTGCCTAAGAACAGTACTTAGTAGTTAGTATTTAGCCGTAAGCGCGTTACCGTTTCGCTGCTCCAGAGCCATCGGCATGTTCCAGACAAAGCTAAGTACTAAATACTAATTACTGCTCTTCATGACTGATCGTAACAAGCTATTGCTCTTGCAACTCGCGCTGGTGCTGGGCGTCTGCTACTTTTTCTTCTTCTTTGGCCTGGGCGCGTTCGGCCTGGTTGGCGCCGACGAGCCGCGCTACGCGCAGATTGCCCGCGAGATGTTCGAGCGGCATGACTGGGTCCTGCCCACGCTGAACGGCCATCCCTGGCTGGAAAAGCCTGTCCTGCTCTACTGGAAAATAATGACTAGTTACAGCATCTTTGGCGTGCATGACTGGGCCGCACGCGTCCCTGCGGCTTTTCACGCCACTGCGCTGGTGCTTGCGGTCTTCTTCTTCATGCGGCGCTTCCGCTTTGCCGGCGAAATGGATGCAGCCATGATCACGGCTTCATCGGCGGGGATGATCGGCTTTGGCCGGGGCGCTTCCACTGACATGCTGGTCTCCGCTCCCTTCGCCATGGCGATGTTGAGCTGGTGGACCTGGCGTGAGACAGGGAAAAAGCTCTGGCTTCTGCTTTTCTATGGCTTGATTGGAGTCGGGGCTTTGGCCAAGGGTCCGGTAGCGCCCGCTCTGGCGGTCCTGGTCATTGGGACTTACGCCGCCCTTCGTCGCGATGGAAAAATCTTTGTGCGTACTCTCTCGATCCCCGGCTTTGCGCTGTTTTTTGTTATCGTGTTGCCGTGGTTTCTGGCGGTGCAGCATCGCGCGCCGCAATTCTTCCGCGTTTTCTTTATCGAACACAACCTGGAGCGCTTTGGCACCAACCTGTACCAGCACTCGCAGCCGTTCTGGTATTACATTCCTGTCTTCTTGCTGGCGACGTTGCCGTGGACAGTGTTTGCCGTTCCCGCCATCGTTAGCGCGGCACGAAACGTCGTCAAGAAGCTTCGCGGGAGCGAGCCGGCAACGGGTGAGCCAGACGCCGACGGATTAACGGCATTCCTTTTTGTATGGTTGGTCGTCCCCATCGTCTTTTTCAGCATTTCGCGGGCCAAGCTGCCGGGATACATCCTGCCTGCGATCCCAGCGGCCGCGTTGCTGACGGCTGACTATCTTCACCGCGCCCAGGCAGTATCACGAGTGAAAGTTGCGCTGCACGCCCTGGTCTGTGCCGTGCTTCTGGTGGCGGCATTGATGGCGCCGTTCGCCATGGTGAAGGTGCCGCCTCCGCAGGCGATGCAGGTCGGCATGATGATTACCGGAGGAGTCATCGCGATCATGGTGTTGCTGATGGTGCGTCGTGAAGGGGTGCGAGTGCTCCATTTTGTGACGTTGGTCCCCACGGTGCTGGCAGTGGCGTTCCTGCTGCGGCCGGCAGCGCCCATCATAGACAAGACACAATCGGCCAGGACAGTGGCTGAGGAGCTGAGCCATCATGTTTCCAGTGACGTGCCGGTCGCGGTTTTTCAGGTGAAGAGGGACATTGTTTACGGACTGATTTTCTATCGCAACCAGCCGGTCAGCCATTATGAGCAGGAAGGCCCAGTCGACCTGTCCTCTGGAATCCCTGCGGTGCGGCACATCGTAGTCGCCAGAAAAGGCAGTCTTGGCGCGGTGCAAGCTGTGGTCGGGAACAGAACGGTTACGCCCAGCGGAGAATTTCCGCCCCGGCAACTGGAGTTCTTCATGGTCGGCCCCGCGAAATAAGCAAGTGACGCTGCGGGTTCCTACTGCTTTGGTTCCTAAGGCAGATAGAGGCTTTGCTTAATTTCCCGGCCAAAGCTAGACTCTTAACTCGTTGCCGTTTACCGTAGTTGTAGAGCGGCACAGGGACGTTTCATGGGCCTTCATACCCCGATCGAGACACACCGGACACATCATCCTTTTGGCGTGGAGATTCTGGACCTAAGGCACTTCAGCTCTCACCACCTGCGTCCTCTGTTGGAGCGGGAAACACTTTTGTGGGCGCAGATGATGTCGTGGGACTACCGTCCATCAGCCGAGATGATTCTCCGTTACATCGATTCCAAAATTCTACCCGGCTACGCCGCAGTGGAAGAAGGCCACATCGGGGGCTATGCTTTTTTCGTTTATGAAGGCAGCAAGGGCGTCATCGGCGACCTTTACGCCGACGACTCCATACGCGTGCAAGGCGACACGATTGAGCACCGGCTGGCGGTGCATGTGATCAGCACGCTGCAGCAGTCGCCCGGTATTCAGCGCATTGAAGCCCAGCTTCTGCCCCACGAATCCGGAATGTTGAGCGCGCCATTTCTGGCGGAAGGCTTCCGGCAATTCCCGCGGCTGTTTATGACGCTACCGCTCAAGAACGGCGTGCGCCCGGAGATCTCGCCGCTGCCGGACATTGAATTCCGGCGCTGGGTGGAGCAGGATTTCCAGCCCGCGGCAGCGGTCATCACAACCGCGTATCGCGGGCACATTGATTCTGAGATCAACGATCAGTACCGCAGTCTGAACGGGTCTCTGCGTTTCCTCAACAATATTGTGCGTTTTCCCGGCTGCGGCGTGTTTGACGGGAACGCTTCATTTGTCGCGCTGCATAAACCAACGCGTTCGATAGCCGGTCTGCTGCTGTGCTCGCGCGTTCGCGACGACGTGGGGCACATCACCCAGGTCTGCGTGCTGCCGGAACATCGCGGGCGCAAGATTGGCGAGTCGCTGATCGGACTGTGTACGCAGGAGCTTCGCACCCGCAATTTCCTTGGCCTGAGCCTTACCGTGACTGAAGCCAACGCCGGCGCCGTGGAACTGTATCGGCGCCTGGGCTTTGAGACCCGCAGACGCTTTGATGCCTTCGTGTGGGAAGGATAACGGCTTACTTCCTGGTCACCGTTGCGGCTGACTTGAACGTCGCGCCTGATGCATCCCAACCCTGAATTGTGATCTCATGCGTTCCCATGGCAATCGGCAGAGTTGTGTCTGCGGTACCGGCAGATGATTGGTATTTGAGAACGCCGTCGAGGTAAACCTGCGTGGCAGTAACCGGATATCCCGAAGAGGCGGTACCCGTCGCGTGTACGGATGAGTTGGTGGTAGAAGCAAACGTCGGACTGGTGACGGTCACAAATTGCGGCTTAACCGTGACCGTGGTGGATGCGCTTGAGGAGGCGCCGAAATTGTCAGTCACGGTGGCTTTTACCGTGTATGTGCCCGCGACCTTGTATTGATGTGAGGCGCTGATCGCGGCGGCGGACGTGCCGTCGCCAAAATTAATGATCACCTTTGCGATGGACCCACCGGGATCGCTCGACCCCGCGGCGGATGCGGTAACCGATCCGCCAACCAGGATCGATCTGGAAGAAACGGTGAGGACCGCCACTGGCGGCTGGTTGGCTGCGGTGATGCTCAGCGACTTCATGAAACTGCGTCCGGCATTGTCCCAACCCTTGATGACGATGGTATGAGCTCCCCCGGCTACAGTAAGCGTGGTATCCAGATTGGGCGAGTTGACGGTGTAAGCCAGTGCGGAGTCCAGGTAGATCTGCATGGCGATCACCGGGTTACCGGAGAACCCGCTGGCAACAACATGGACCGGCGATGTCACGCTTGCGCCGTCAGCCGGGCTGCTCACGATTACCTCCGGAGCTTTCACGGTCACGCTGGTGCTGGCAGTGGATGAAGCGCCCAGATTGTCCGTGACGGTCGCCGTTATCATGTACGTACCGGCTGTGGAATAAGAGTGCGAAGCCGTAACGCCGCTCGCGCTTGTGCCGTCGCCAAAGTTGATGACGGTGCTGGCGATGCTGCCGTCAGGATCAGAAGAAGCGGCGGCGCTCACGCTGACTGTGACTGGTCCGTAGGCCGACGACGGACTGGCTGAAACTACGGCGACTGGCGCTCTGTTGATGGCGGTTACCACCACGGTCGCCGATTTGCTGGAGGCTGCGCCAAGATTGTCCGTGACGGTGGCGGTTACGATATAAGTCCCCGCCGCGTTATAAACGTGAGAAGCGCTGGCCGCGTTCACGGCGGCGCTGCCGTCGCCGAAGCTGATAACGCTGCTGGCGATGGTTCCATCAGGGTCGGAAGAGCCAGCGGTTGAAGCCGACACGGTCACGGGCGCATTGCCGCTGGATGGGGTGACGCTCAACGCGGCCGTCGGCGGCTGGTTCGCCACGGTAAGCTGAACCCCGGCGGACATCTTGTTGGTGAGCGATGGCTTACCGACGGCCTTTACATAAACCGTGTAGTTGCCGGAGTTCAAGCCGAATTGCGTGAGGTCGAGTGACGTCGCGGTGGCGGGCGAATCGGCCAGCCACATCAGGTTCTCGCCGTCCTGGGAGGCAAATACGGTGAAATGGTCGACCGTATTCATCTGGCCGGTGATGCTCCATGAGACCACGGTCCCAGCCACGGAAGCCGAAACGGTCACACAGTTATCGATGCCGGTTTCAATTTCTGAGCCTTCTTCGTAATCGTTCCAGGTCACAAGTTGGATGCCGAGCATCTGGTTGGCAGCGGAGTACGCTTTGCCTTCTTCCGCGACGCTGGTCAGCCATGTCTGGCCGCACTGCTGGCCGATAATGCGTCCCGAGCCCCACAACGCCAGCGTATCGTTGAAGCCCTTATATCCTGATCCTGTGGAGTAAGCGGTGGGAAATGACAACGCGGTCTTGTAATAGTTATCGAGATAAGGCAGCGCCATCAGGTTGGTGGAAGTTACGGTCTCCGGCGCCACCCAGGAAAAAGCCCCATCACTCTGCGGCTTGGAAAAGCCGCTGCCGTTGCGGAAAATAAACATCGGGTTTCCAGCCACGCTGGCGCGGACGAGCGCCCAATCGATGGTGTACGCCTCATGGCCAAAGAAATAGACGACGGGACGGCCGCCGTAATTCAGATACGCCGGCGAGTTGGAATAAGTAACGCTTATGTAGTTCAGGTCGTCGATCAGGGTTTGCGTGACATCGCAACCGATGGTGGCGGCACAGGTCTTGAGCGCGCCGGCGTCGTGCATAATCGCAAAATTGAAGCCCGCGTGGAGTTCCGACTCATGCATGAAGCCTTGCGTAGCCTGATCGTAAGAGGCAAAGTGCTTGTTGAAGGCGCCACGGCCATACCAGTCAACCAAGGCCCCATCAAGCCCGCGGCTGACCATGTCAGTGACTTGCTTCTGGATCTGCAGCGTGTCACTGGAAATGTAGCCGACGTTCATGTGGTCGCCAAAACCGAACCAGGGAACCAGATGCGCGTAAATCCTGGCAGTCGCGCCGGGATAAAGCAGGGTGCGCGTAGGCACCTTGCTGATGTTTGAAGGCCCGATATTGCCGTTGGTCTGCGCAATAAAGCTGGCGGCGGTGCTGGTGTTGTTAGCGGTTTCAGCCGTTAGCGTAGTGCTGGCTGTGAAAGTTGTGCCGGCCAGTGCCGGCAAAGAAAGAAAAATGATGAACAACAGGACCCAAATCCGGTTGAATTTGCGCACACGTACCCCCAGAGGCTTAATTCACTTAACTATCGAGAACTAAGTCCTTAATCGGCGGAAAATTTGATTGAACTGCAGTAGATTGTGCGGAATTTTAGGCGCAAAAAACCGTAACCCACATCAGAGAAAGCTCTAGCTTTACCTCATGATTTACCTTAGCGAATTAGGCAAAATATCCGGGCAGTGTAGATTAAGGGAGCAGGCCAATGGCCTTATGGCCCGCATTAACCGGGCCGTAAGGGACAACGCCCAGCCGGAGATTTGCTTCTAATTGTCTGGCAAACATAGGATTGGTATCTTGTCTTTACAAAACACGCACGGGGAAGAGCATATGAGCGCGCAGCCGAAAATGGAAACCACCGCGAAAATTCCGGGGGAAATCAACACCAAACTACGGGCCCTGGCGCATGACCTCAGCAACTCTGTGGAAACGATTATGCAGGCGTCTTACCTGCTCGCGCAGTCCAAGCTGGATGACAACAGCAAGAAGTGGGCGGACCTGATCGATAAGGCCAGCCGTGACTGCGCCAAGATTAACCGCGAGATCCGCGATATCCTGCGCGCCAGCGCTTAACCTGCTCCCCCTCGCCGCTTGCGTTTAAGCCACGCGCCGCGGCTGCGCTATGTGCGCCCTGAGATAATCCTGCGCGTTGCGGTAACCCTCAAGCGTTCCCACGTCCATATAGGTTTCACCGGAAAATTTTCCCCGCACCACGTTTCCCGCGGCGATGAAAGCGTTCAGCAGATCGCCCAGATATTGGTCGCCGTGATGGCGGGAATCCCACAGCAGCTTCAGACGGTGGAAGGCTTCGCCTGTGGCTGTTACGGCGCCCCATATCCAGCTGCTGCGAGCGTTCTTGCTCTTGACCTGGACTTTCTGGACGTAACCCAGCTCGTCACAAAGCACGGCATCGAAGGCCGAGGGTTCATCCACTGGAAATAAAATCAGGTTGCAGTCGGCTTCGTCCGTGGCCAGGGCGGGGAGATAGGCGTTCTCGGGAAACCAGATGGTGTCCGGCAGGCCGATCAGAACGCGGTCATGGTGACGCGCGAAAGGCTCAGCGCGAAACAGGGCATCACAGAGGCCGCGCGGCTTTTGCTGCACCACGTAAAAGATCTCCGCTGCATAATTGCGCGCGGCGTAGTATTCGATGATGTCAGTCTTCTCCGCGGAGATGACCATGCAGATCTGGCCGGCCCCGGCGGCGATCATCCGCTCCACCAGATATTCTGAGACGGCTTTTGGGCGCTCCACACCTTCCACCAGCCGCGAGCCGACCGGCAGCAGCTCTTTGGAGCAGCCCAGCGGCTGAATGCGTTCACCGGCGCCGGCTGCGGGAATGATTCCAATCATCGGACTACCTCTTTCTCGATTGCGGCGGCGCCGGGCATGCGCGCTTCTTCCATGTATTCCAGCAACTGGCGGGCCCGCACCTCGCCGGTATGTTCGTCCAGCGTGCGCCGGCGAGCGTGGGCGGCCATCGCCTGCAGGGCTTGGTCGGGCAGATCTAATGCGTCTTCTACATCTTCTGCGCGCGTGACCACGCACAGATCGCGCTGGGGATCGAAGAAAGAGTCCAGCCCGTCCCAGGCATCCGTAATTAACGGCGTTCCACACGCGGCGGCCTCAAAGAACCGGCCTGAGGGGCACCAGCCATTCGAGGCCATCTCCCCGCGTGTAAGGTTGAGGGTAATGCGGGAAGAAGAATAGAAGCGCGAATGGTCAGCCGGGGCCACATGCTCGATGCGCCGCACGTTAGCCGGCCACTGCCACTGCCAGGGATAGAGCGAGCCTGCCAGCAGAAATTGTTTTTCCGGATTCTTTCGAGCAGGCTCCAGCAACAGCTCGTCAAGTTTGTGCTGCCGATCGGCTGCGTATGTGCCCATGTAGCTGAGGTCACAAGCGAAGTCTTGGCTGGGCATGGTGCGCAGGTAGTCGTCGGGATCGACGCATCCGTAGAGAGGGCGCACCATCCGTGCGCCATATTTGTTTTCCAGGTCGCGCAGGATTTTACCGCCAGTAAACGACAGCACCAGGTCGAAAGCCAGTAGGTGGTCGCGGCGCAGGTACTCGACGCCCGAGTCCTCCATGGTCTTGAGTGTGACCGGCGTATCCAGGTCATAAAAGACGTGCAGCGGGCGGGAGAACTCCAGCAGTTCATCATTGATGCGCTGGCCCTCGGGCAGAAAACTGGCTGTGATCACGGCGTCCGATTCGCCGGCGACGGCGAGTGCTTGTTTGCGGACCTGACACCAATCCGAATAGAGCGTCAGGCGGCAGTAGCTGCAGGAATCAAAATCGCGACGGGAGCTGTAGTAAGGAACGTCCTTTTCAAAGAAATGCACCTGGTGGCCCAGCCGGTCAAGCGCGCGAATGATGGCGCGATAGGGCGTCGCGTGTCCGTTGCCCCAGGAGGAAGAGATAGTCAGGCCAAAAACGGTAATTTTCACTCGGCGTTCACTCGTAGGGGTCCTCAAGGCGCGGATGAAAGCCCGCCTAGGTGAGATGTTGTCTGGGCCAGAGCTGTTGCCGAGAGAACGTGCTACGTCTCTACGTTCGATGTAACGTCAGCTTTCGCTTTTAACGATAACGCCTGCGTGTGGGTTTGCGCGGCTTTCTCTCCCTCATTTACTCTAACTGGTTTGCCCTACTCTCATGGCCGATCAGATACCCAAGCTTCCCAGCAAAGTCGACGCTACCTCTACACGCTTTGAAAAGAACATGCGCGCCATGGCCGAACTGGTGGCTGCAGTCCGCAATGAGGAGGAGACTATCCGCCAGGGAGGCGGCGAAAAGGCCATCGAAGCGCAGCATGCCAAGAAGCGCCTGACCGCGCGCGAGCGCATCAACCTCGTCATCGATCGTGATACCGAGTTCTTCGAACTGGGCCTCTACGCGGCTTACGAAATGTATGAAGAGTGGGGCGGCGCGCCGTCGGCAGGCGTGGTCACCGGCCTGGGACGCATCCATGGGCGGCTGTTTATGCTGATCGTGAATGACGCCACGGTCAAAGCCGGCGCGTTTTTTCCCATGACGGCCAAGAAGGTGATTCGAGCGCAGAACATCGCCATTGAGAACCATATTCCGACCATCTACCTGGTGGATTCCGCGGGCGTGTTTCTGCCGCTGCAGGAAGATGTGTTTCCGGACACCGACGATTTTGGGCGGGTCTTCCGCAATAACGCCGTGATGTCCGCCATGGGTATTCCGCAGATCACGGCCATTATGGGCATGTGCGTGGCCGGCGGGGCCTATCTGCCAGTGATGTGCGACACAATACTAATGACCGAGGGCAGCGGGCTCTTTCTTGCCGGTCCGGCGCTGGTGCAGGCGGCGATCGGAGCCAAATATTCGGCGGAAGAGTTGGGCGGCGCGCAGATGCACGCGCAGATTGCGGGAACCATCGACTATCGCGAGCCCAACGACCATATCTGTATCGAACGCATACGCTCTGTGGTGAGCAAGCTGGGTCGCAAGCCCGGCGCGCCGTTTGACCGCGTCAAAGCCGAGCCGCCGGCCTACGCCGCGGAAGAGGTTTACGGAATCTTTGAGGCCGACGGCATGCGTCCCTATGACATGAAAGAGATCATTGCGCGCGTGGTGGACGGCGGAAAGTTTGACGAATACAAGGCCGAGTACGGCAAGACCGTGATCTGTGGGCTGGCGCGCATCGGCGGCTTTGCCGTGGGGATCGTGGCCAATCAGGCATCGCCGGCGCAGCAGACTGACCCGAGTTCGGGCGAGAAGCGCGTGGAGTTTGGCCGCGTAATCTATACCGAGAGCGCCGAGAAGGCGGCGCGCTTCATCATGGATTGCAACCAGAACCTGGTGCCGCTGGTCTTTCTGCACGATGTAAACGGCTTCATGGTCGGGCGGGACGCTGAGTGGAACGGCATTATCAAAGCTGGAGCAAAAATGGTGAATGCCGTGGCCAACTCCGTGGTGCCCAAAATCACGGTGATTGTCGGCGGCTCATTTGGCGCGGGACATTACGCCATGTGCGGAAAAGCCTACGATCCGCGCTTTGTCTTTGCCTGGCCTACCGCGCGTTACGCCGTGATGAGCGGCGCGGCTGCTGCGGGCACGCTGGTGGAGATCAAGATCAAGCAGCTCGAGCGTGGCGGCAGGAAATTGAGCGAGCAGGACCGGCTGGAGCTGTTCAACGCCACCAAGGCTACATACGACCATCAGACTGACCCGCGCTATGGCGCAGCGCGGCTGTGGATCGACAAGATCATTGATCCGATGGAGACCAGGCAGGCGCTGATCATGGCGCTGGAAGCGGCGAGTCTGAATCCGGAGGTGAAGGAATTTAAGGTGGGAGTGTTGCAAACATAGATCGGGAGATCTGGTGATCGCGCGTGATCGGGTGATCTGAGAACCGGTAGCTCTAACGCTCCGATCACCCGATGAACCGATCACCCGATCGAGAACAGTGTATGAGTAACGAGGTAAAACTTGTCGAATGCCCGCGCGATGCCTGGCAGGGTCTCAAGGGCCAAATTCCTACGGCCGTGAAGGCCCAGTATCTGCGCGCACTGATTGGGGCCGGGTTCAAGCACATTGACGCCGTGTCGTTTGTGTCGCCCAAGGCAATTCCGCAGATGGCGGATTCGGAAGACGTGCTGAAGCAGCTCGATCCACCGGATGATGTGGAGATCATCGGCATTGTGGTAAACCAGAAGGGCGCGGAGCGGGCCATTGCGACCGAGGCGGTGCAGACGCTGGGATTTGTGTATTCCATCTCGCCCACGTTTCTGGAGCGCAACCAGCACCAGACGCTGGAGGCCGCCGCGGATGAGCTGGAGCAAATCAAATTGAAGGCCGACGCCGCCGGTTTGGGTGTGGTGGCGTATATTTCCATGGCGTTTGGCAATCCTTATGGCGACCTGTGGAACGCGGAAGAAGTGATTGAGGCCGTGGGGATCCTGGTGGACATGAACATCACGCAGATTTCGCTGGCAGACACGGTTGGGCTCTCGGCGGCGGCGCAGGTGAAAGAGCTGATCGCGGCAGTGACCGGTGCTTACGATTATCTGGAGATCGGCGCGCACCTGCACAGCACTAAAGCTGGCGCAACAGAGAAGATCATTGCGGCCTATGAAGCCGGTTGCCGGCGATTTGATTCTGCCATCGGCGGG
>Ga0209647_1003784_pt1 | contig 11603 bp, 10 predicted proteins | sample GraSoi_2013_60cm_FD_185827 | JGI IMG/M metagenome (GOLD analysis project Ga0209647, IMG submission 185827) | Grasslands soil microbial communities from the Angelo Coastal Reserve, California, USA - Sample 9_17_2013_60cm (SPAdes) (version 2) | ecosystem: Environmental > Terrestrial > Soil >... | reverse complement strand
TTGAATAAAAGACTTTTTTGCGATCTTTGCGTTCTTTTGCGGCGATTTTTCAGAAACGTTTGCCCATAGGACAACGCATGTCCTACCCATCGTGCGAGGATGCGGTCTTTAACGAATGCATAAATCTCCTTTTCATTTTACTGACCCGATTCAATACGAAAACCTTATTGTTCAATTTCTCCTCGGTCCATCCGTTCCGCCGGACTATCTCACTCTGGCTGAAGGCTGCCGCCTTAACATCGTTGAAATTCTCGAGACCGGCATGGTTGGCCGGCTTAGCGTTCATAATCGCTCGCCGAAGAAACCGCTGTTTATTCAGCTCGGTGAACTGCTCAAAGGCGGCTTACAGGATCGAACGATTGCGACCGATCTCGTACTCGATCCTGGCGAGCAATATGACGGCTTGTCTGTGTACTGCGTGGAACAAGCTCGCTGGTCGAGACGGCGCGAGGAAGATCACAAGAAATTTGTTTCAACGCAGGATTTCGTGGCAACCAAGCCGTTGCGTTCAAGTCTGGAACGAAGGGAAGATCAAAGTGCGGTTTGGGCAGCAGTGGCCGGCGCCAAGCATCAGATGGCTAGCCAAATGCCTGGTTACTTCGGATCGACAGTCTCTCCTTCCAGTCTGCAGCTCAGTTTGGAAGATTCGGCTTTGCAGAAGAACGTTCAGCAATGGTTTCGGGCGGTTAGCGGGCAAGTGCAACTCGATACGAAAACCGTCGGAGTAGTAATTACCATCAATAACCGATTGGAAAAGATCGAGTGGTACGGGCACGCGAGATTGTTTCGGCGTTTATGGCCGGGACTTCTTAGGGCAGCTATTTTGGAAGCGTTACTCGAACACGATCGTCCGGCTAAGTCATGTCCGTTTGATCTAGTGCGATTTGTCGATCTGCTGGGGAGACTAGAGAAGGTCGATCCACAGCAGCACCGGCCTTCTATCCAAACGCTGGATGAGCGATGGCAGTTTGCTTCCTGTCGCGTCTCCCGGACCACCTATCTCCGCACAGATACTGTGGCGCATACTAGGGTCAGTTTCTGAGATAGGAGGATATTTTCAGGCAAAGGCCTGCCCGCAACGCTCCGCGCAGCTCTGCCCATTTCGTTAGCAAAGGGAGTAAAGATAAACAGGATGGGACATTTTTGTTAGACTACTAATTGAAAAGTGTCCCAATCCTGGTATCTTCGATAGCATGACTTATGGCGAAAATGAAGTGCTTCGCGATCGCTGGCATCGAGACCTGGTTCTTCTCCAACGACCACTTGCCGCCGCATTTCCACGCCAAACGCAATGAAGACCGAATCGAAAGCCGTCAGAGTGATTCCTTACGGTCGACTAATCTACCGTATGCAAGCCTTCGCGCCCACCGACCTCGTGCATCCGCTGCGAATGTCCAAAACGTGGAAGCGAGTTCGGCATGCTCACGAGCTGTGGCATCTTCTCATCGCATTCTCCGATGAATTGGACGAAGGATTTGTACGGACCTTTCGCAAGAGAGCGACGCCGGACACAAGATTGCTGGTTCTCAATGACAGCCGATCCAGCGATAGGCTTCTGTCACGCATTGTCGATTTGCAGATTCGATCTCCGCATCGTTTTTATGTGGCCGATCCACCATTTCAACAGACCAACGAAAAAAACTGGGAAGAACTGATTCGCGCTTTTCTCGCGCGCCTGACTGCGGCATTGGAGTCAAAGCAAAATGACGGTCGGATCTTCGATGCACGTCTTCAAGATAGCGTTCTACACGTCATTTCGGCAGACTTCCAGCGCCTTGAGGTTCCGGTTTCTAAGATCGCGCCCCTGTCGAAGGCGGATAAGAAAACAGCTGAGCACTTTGAGATAGATGAGGATGGTTCCTACATCTACTGGCCCGATCTGGACCTCCATCTCGGATGGCAGCAACTTCAACAGATTGTTGATCCGGTAGCGGTTCAAAAAGCAAAGCAGAAGAGCCGCGAGTTCAATGTGCGTTATGGCGCTGCAATCCGTAAGATCCGCGAAGAAAAGGGATTGGATATCACTGCGATTCCAGGTCTGAGTGCCAAGCAACTTCGGCGGATAGAGCGTGGAGAGTGTCGCGTGACTTCGAATGCAGCAAGGAAGCTTGCGCAGGCACACGGGATGTCACCAAACGAGTATCTGCAAACGGTAGCAGCAACGCTGCAATGACGAGTTGAGGCGAGATCGCGACAGTACCTGCGAGGCAGGGTTTTGCGGACGGCTCTGCCTTGCTTGTCGGGATCGACGCCTTGGAGAAGGCGATCAATCGGAAAAGCCGTGTTCTTCCTGCCGGAGCGGGCAAGCCATGGGATGCGGAAGACCAGAGCCTTATTTCCGGTTTTGAGAACGGCACTTCGATCGCGGAGTTGGCAAAGAGCCGTCGATAGGGTTTCCGTGGTCCGGCGCCGCGCTCTTCTCTTCCCCAGCCTGGCAAAACGCGGCTAGCCCGCAAAAATCACACGCCGTGAGAATTGACACGCTCTTTGCGGGCTAGAAAGCTCTTAAACAGGCGCTCCACGCGCCATTTAAGAGGCCGTTTCAAAATAAATGAATTAAAGCAAACTGTTTCAAACTGTTCTCTCCAAAAAAGCAGCAGAAATCCGGCAGTGCGTGCATCCGGGCGCCGGATCTGCTAGAAATAGAGCTACCCCCGCAATGTCTTCTTCAGCGTCTCAATCTAGACCCGCGCTTCCGCAACCGGCCGGCGGCGAGATCACCCGGCGGCAGTTTCTTGCCAGAGTTTCCGCTTCGGCCGCCGTAGTGACCGTTTTGCCGGGTAGCCTGACTTCCGTCCGGGCAGATATTCCATCGCCACCGAAATCACCGGTAACACTCAATATTTTTGATGTCGCCGGCAACTTGCGACTGACACAGCACAGCATTGAAAAATATCGGAGCGCGAATCCAAAGCTCGTCGACAAAATTCGTTTCACCCAAGCTCCTGCCCCCGAGCTTCCCAGCAAGATTAAGGCGCAGCAAAATGCTGGCCGGCTCGATATCGATCTGGTTTTGACCGGGTTGGACGGGCTCGCCGCTGGCATCGAGCAGGATCTGTGGCTGCGGTTGATGCCGGATTACCAGGAAAAATTTCCGAACCTGGAGGCAAATTACTTGCCGCCTGCCCGGAAAATGTACGAGCTAAGCAACGGCTACGGGATCACTGTTACCTATTATCCCTCGGGTCCACTTCTCGAGTACGCGCCGGAGCGGGTCAAAAACCCACCGACGAGCACAGAGGAGCTGCTGGCATGGTGCAAAGGGAATTCGGGCAAGTTCATGTATGCCCGACCCGCGAATTCTGGTCCGGGGCGAACCTTTCTGATGGGTTTGCCGTATCTATTGGGGGACAGCAATCCGCAGGATCAAGTCGACGGTTGGGCAAAGACCTGGTCTTTTCTGAAACAGTTGAACGACTGCATCGAATATTATCCTTCCGGGACGACGGCAACCATGAAGGAATTCGGCGAGGGCTCACGGGATATCATTGCCTCCACCACCGGTTGGGATATCAACCCTCGCGTTCTCGGCATTGTTCCGAAGTCGGCCGAGGTCGCGGTGCTAAAAGGCTTTCATTGGGTCACCGACGCACATTATATGGCGATCCCCAAGGGAATCGCACCGGAGAAGATGGCCGTTCTGGTCGATCTAATGGCATTTTTACTGCAGCCTGAGCAGCAAGCCGCCACCTACGACGAAGGATATTTTTACCCGGGTCCAGCGGTCAAAGATATACCCCTGTCGATGGCACCTGAGAATAGCCGGCGAGCAATCAATGAATTCGGCCGTCCACAGTACGACAAGCTTATCGCCGAGCATCCCACTGAAATTCCACTTGAGGCTAAAGCAATGGTAACAGCTTTTCATCGCTGGGATGAAGAAATCGGAGCAGCGAAATTACGGTGAACGTCCCAGCATTTTTTCCGTTGTGCCGGCAGAATTGACCAATGCAATCGAGGGGCAGAAGAAGTCGTTTGCCGCCCAACGGCATCAGGCTTTTCGAGAGCTGCGTCTTCAGAGGGTCACTCGAAGTTTCGGAAACACGATCGCACTCAATGGGCTGGATCTGACCATCCGATCCGGCGAGTTTATTGCGCTGCTCGGCCCGTCCGGATGCGGCAAGTCGACAGCGCTGAATTGTCTGGCCGGGTTACTGCCCTTGACTGAGGGAAGTATCTCGCTGGATCAGCAACGGATTGATCAATTACCCCCGGAGCGCCGCGGTTTCGGTATGGTTTTCCAGAACTACGCGCTTTTCCCGCATATGACTGTACGCCGAAACGTCGGCTTCGGTTTGTTGATGCGGGGCATTCCCCGAAAAGAGATTCGTCGCCGCGTTGACGCCGCGCTCGAGTTGGTCCAATTACAGGCGCACGCGCATAAATTGCCCGGCCGACTTTCGGGTGGCCAACAACAGCGCGTCGCGATCGCTCGGGCCATCGTGATCGAGCCGCCGGTCATTTTGATGGACGAGCCGCTCTCGAACCTGGACGCCAAGTTACGTCTGGAAATGCGCGCGGAGATTAAGCGCATCCACCGTGACCTGCAACGCACGACAATCTATGTGACCCACGATCAGGACGAGGCTTTATCCTTGGCTGATCGGATCGTGGTGTTGAACGACGGGCGCACCCTGCAGATCGGCTCACCTGAAGAGATCTATGCTAAACCAGTGAGCCTTCAGGTGGCACGTTTTATGGGCTACCGAAACATTTTCGAGCTTACTCTCGAGCGCGTTGAAGGAGACCGCGCGTTTCTGGAGGGATCCGGCATTCAAATGGAAGGTGTCGCCCAAGAGGGTCTAAGCTCCCGGCGTGCGGTCATTGCAGTTCGCCCCGATGACATCGTGGTTGATGCATCCGCCAACAACGTTATGGATGCCGCCACGCGAAACGTGATTCTCGGGCAGGCGGAAATCGTGGAGTACGGCGGTCGCGATTATCTGGTCGATGTTTCTACGGAATCAGGTCTCCTCTTCCATGCCCGCACGCCGAGACGAGTCGCAGCCGGCGAACGGCTGCGTCTGACGATTCCAACTGAACGCGTACTCGTTTTTTCTCCAGAATGACGGCAAGAACGTCTTTGGGTCCGGAGGCGAAACTGGTTGATCGAACCGTACTGCTCGTTGTGCCTGGCGTTTGCCTGGTCTTAATGCTCTTCCTGTACCCTTTTTTATACGGACTCGCCCTTTCATTCACCGGGCACGAAGGTTTCGGTCTCGGGAACTACGCCAGGTTTTTCTCAACACCCTTTCAGAGCCAGACGATCGCAACCACTCTCTGGATATCGTTACCGGCTACATTGGTTAATGTCGGGCTGGCGCTGCCAATCGCGTTCGTCACGCGACAGCATCGGCTCCAGCGTATACTAACAACTATTCTGGTGGTGCCGATGACATTAGGGACTGTTCTGATCGCCGAAGGTCTTCTGATCTACCTTGGACCACAGGGCTGGTTAAACCGGTTCTTGTTAATCACTCACCTGGCGGCATCCCCGGTCCATCTGACCCACAACTATTGGGGTGTGTTCCTTTCCCTCGTCGTTAGCGGGTTTCCCTTCGCCTATCTGCTGCTTCTCAGTTACCTTACCGGAATCGATCCGGCGCTACCGCAAGCTGCTGCCACCCTTGGAGCGAGCGCATGGCGGCAGTTTATTCATATCTACCTGCCACTGCTTATTCCCGGTCTAGCCATCGTTTTTTGCCTCTCATTTGTGCAAGCATTTTCCGTTTTCCCCTCTGCGGTTCTGCTTGGTACACCTGCTGGTCCGACACGAGTCATTTCCATTGCTGCCTATCAGGCCGCTTTTGAGGATTACGACTACCCGATGGCATCGGCGATCGCGATAATCATGGCAGGCGCACAGCTTCTGGTGGTGATGTTAGTTCTGACAAGCCGCGTTTTATTCTACCGCGGTCCAAGCGGCGGAGCGAAAGGCTAAGCGGCCCAAAAGCTGGAACGACGAAAAGATGCGAACAGGATTTACGACTTCACCCGCCCAACAAGCAGCGAGAATTTCAGGCAACGGTTTGGTGTGGCTCGTGACCGGCCTTTTTGTTCTCAACGTGCTCGCTCTGATCGCAGCGGTGGTTGTTAACTCGTTCGCCACGCGCTGGCTCGGCACCTGGTTGCCGGATGGGTTCACTCCCCGGTGGTATAGCTCGGCCTGGACCGAATTCCAGCTCGATAGCGTCCTGATCGTGACAGTCGAGGTGGTCTTGGCAGTCGTGGCCGTTTCCCTGCTGGTAGGCGTACCCGCGGCTTATGCTATGGCCCGGCGCGATTTTCGGTACAAGCGCGTGGTCCTCCTGCTTTTTGTGTTGCCGTTACTCGTTCCCCCAATGACTTACGGAATCCCGCTTGCGACCGTGCTTTACCGGTTGCATCTGGCCGGAACGATCAGCGGAGTCATCCTCGCCAACCTGGTGCCTGCCGTACCATTCGTTGTCCTGGTGATGACGCCATTTGTCGAACAGATCGATCCGCGGCTCGAAGCGGCGGCACGAGTTTTCGGTGCCGGTACACTGCGCCTTTTCGTACACGTTCTGGTACCCTTGCTTTTGCCGGGCATACTCGCAGCGGGCCTTCTGGTTCTGGTTCGAACGATAGCGATGTTCGAATTGACTTTTTTGACCGCAGGTCCCGACAGTCAGACCCTGGTCGTCGCGCTGTATTACACAGTATTCGCTGCCGGGGTTCGCGCTGGCCAGTCCGTCGACGCGATGGCCGTCATCTACATGGCGACGACTCTGGTCTGGCTTCTGATCGCCCTGCGTTTCGTCAACCCAATTCAACTGGTGACCCGGGTGAAGCAATAGCCTAGCCTGCAATGGGGGGCCTCAATTCTCATGGCGTGTGATTTTTGCGGGCTAGGAGCCTGTCGGATTTGATGGCAGAAACTGGACGAAGGCTTGTTCATCTAATCCGAAAGCCCGTGGCCCTGTCGACAGGCTCCTTAAACTCCGCTTCGCGGAAAAATGCAGTGAAAGGCCAGGCAATGGGCAAATCGTTCTCGTCCTCGTCCTCGAATTCACTAGACCTCTATTCTTCTTGGCGTTTTGGCGTCCCCGGTCGGCTTCTCATCCGCCATAGTCCCGCGATTGCGGGACGACAGCGGAAACCTTGGCGAAGTCCCCTTTGCGTGAGATTTTAATTCGTCTCCCATCCGAGACATCGTACGACCGCGAAAATATCAATATGCGAGTAAACGACGCGGCATAACCTTCAAGGAGCTTAAAAATGACAAAGCTTTATTTTGCTATCGACGACGCATTGGTTGTTCTCTCGACAGAAGGCGACCATGCCCGGTGTGACTGCCATTTGGAGGGTAAGACCGTAGGGTGTGTGACGGTCGATCCGTTGTGCCCGCAACATGTATATTGCGGTACGCTCGGTTCGGGCCTCTGGCGCAGCGACAACGGTGGACAGAGTTGGCGGCCGGCAGGGAAAGGTATTCCGCACTCGAGAGTTCAGTCCGTAACGGTCAGCCGCTCCGAGCGGGTGAAGAATCGCGGCATTGCCTATGCCGGGACCGAACCGAGCGCGATCTTTCGCTCCGAAGATGCTGGCCAAACCTGGGACGAGTGTGGCGGCTTGACTACGCTCCCCTCCGCAAGCGAATGGAGTTTTCCGCCGCGGCCTGAGACGCACCACGTTCGCTGGATCGAAGCTGACCCGCATGTCGAGGGACGACTGTTTGTGGCCGTAGAAGCGGGCGCGCTCATCCGCAGCCCCAATTCCGGGAGCACTTGGCAGGACCGGACGGCGCATGGTCCTCGAGACTCGCACCAATTGTCAATCCACGTCTCCGTGCCCAACCGGTTGTATTCGGCAGCCGGCGACGGCTATTTCGAGAGCCGCGACGGTGGCGAGACCTGGCAACAATTCGAAAAAGGGTTGCGACACAGATACCTCTGGAGTATTGCCATCGATCCGGCGGATCCGGATAACATTATTCTTTCGGCAGCCGCATCCCCGTGGCAATCTCACGCTGACCCGGCGGAATCCTATCTGTATCGGCGCACGGGCAGTTCTCCGTGGCAGGAACTCCGTGATGGTTTACCCAAGCCGGCCGGACGCCACACCGCCGTTCTGGCCGCACATCCGAGTGAGCCAGGAACGTTTTTCGCAGCTTGGGAGCGGGACGTGTTTCGTTCAGCTAACGGTGGCACGACCTGGGATCGTTTGGATGTAACTTGGCCGAAGAACAGTCGCATTAACGAAATTTGCGCGCTCGCGGTCGCCGAAACGGACTAGCCTTCGGCGAGCCGGTCTTGGCGACACGCGCAATTTCTTGTTCTGTTCGATCGACTGTCACACTCCATGATTTTTCGAGTACGAGGACGAGCTCTCAATTTCGGATTTTAGGTTGAGGTAGTGTGCGGTCACGCGCCTTTCGGGGGTATCTCTACGAACTCGAACCTGGGTCGCGCAGGGCGCCAACGCTTATCCAAGCGCCATAGACCGGCCTCTCGTGCGCAAGTTAGCGCCTGCTCGAACTCGCTCTCAGCGATCTCGCGGTTAATATCAGAGAACTTCGGCTCGGTCTTCGCTTTCCAGGCTGGATAATATTGGTCCATCACGTTCACGTAGGTGTCGGGTGACAGCTCGTCCGCAAGCCAGCGCACGATCTCTCCTGTGTCTTCAAGCAGCGCCGGCATGACCAGGTGGCGCACGATCACGCCGCGCAACGCAAGTCCATTTTCGTCGACGCGCAGTTCGCCCACTTGCTCATGCATCGCTTTTATCACGCGGCGTGCAGCATCAGGATAATCGCGCGCCAACAGGTATCTAAGGCTGCGCTGCGAATCCCAGAGTTTGAAGTCCGGCATGTAAATATCAACCACGCCATCCATGAGCCGGATGCTGTCCATGCTATCATATGAACTGGTGTTATAGACCAGCGGCAGCCGCAGCCCGCCGTTGATCGCTATAAGAAGCGCCTCTAAAATCTGCGGTACGACGTGCTCCGGGGTAACGAAGTTAATGTTGTGACAGCCCGCGCTCTGTAGCCGCAACATGATCTCTGCCAGCTGTGACGCCGTGACTTCTGTGCCGTCGCCCTGCTGACTCGTTTCAAAGTTCTGGCAGAACACACAACGCAGATTGCACCACGCGAAAAAGATCGTTCCCGATCCGTTCCAGCCTCGCAGGCAATCCTCCTCACCAAAGTGAGTAAACGCGCTGGTCACCCGTGCAAGCCGCCCGCTTTTACATACTCCGATCTTATTATCCAACCGGTTTACCTGACAATCCCGCGGGCAGACGTGATAGCTGCGCAACAGCTCAAGGGCTGCTTCTGCTTTCTCGCTCAGCCGTCCTTCTTCGTACGTTTTAACGTACGCCGGAACGAATTCGTTGCGCGAAACGACAAAGCGGCCTCCTCCCGCCAATTCCGGCGGAACTGAGCGGTTCCTTCCAACCTCCGTAGGTATAAACTCGAACATCTTTGGGCTCTTGCGATAACCGCTTAAAATCTAACCGGCATCAACCAGGAACGAGCGCCGCTGTAATCATCCAAGCGACTTTCCATTTTCCTTTCTCGTCGCGCTCGATGCAAACTACGCAACCGAACTGAAACCTCACGATCTCATTTGCTTCGCTGCCCGTGGTCATGAGGGCGGCGAGATTGCTTAGAAATGGCAAGTGACCAACAATCATCACGTCGCCGCCAGCTTCCTCAAGCGCTTGTCTTGTTGGGGCAACCTGGTCTTTTGGTCCAAGACCTTCCCGCTGAACAATACGATCTCGAGCGGAGACGGCCGGCGCGAGTAACTCCGCCGTCTGCTGCGCGCGAGCTTTGCCACTGTGCCAAACCGCATCTAGCCGAAGCTCCAATGGACGCAGAAAATCGGCGATCTTCTGGACCTCGCCGATCCCCTGAGATGTCAGCCGGCGCTGAGGATCTTCTTCCTCGGACTTTGATTGTCCATGCTGAACCAAATAGACGCGCACGACTGCCGGCCTCCTTTCGTCACGATTCTTTATTTTCGCTTAACGCGCACCAGGCGCAAGCCGGCATGAGTGACGCGGGTAACTCCTCTCGGTCGTAGGTCCATGAGCGTTTGGCCCTACTGAGCTCGCTGAGCGCATAGTAGCCGCACCTTCCAGGTGCGAAAGCGACGCCGCAGGGAAGCGTGTCCCTGTTATTTTTAGGCCAATGCGCCCCCGCACTTTCCGTTAATCGCGCCGTAGCGAAGCAGAAATTGAGTATCACACCTTTCGCACCTGGAAGGTGCGGCTACTATCAAGTTGGATGAATAGACCGATCACATTTGGCATGGTTGGCGGAGCGTGGCGCGCCGAGTTCTTTTTTAGAATCGCCCGGGCTTTGCCGGACCGTTTTCAAATCTCGGGATGCGTCGCACGCACGGAGGCGACACGTTCACGGATCCAGGCCGCTTGGGGAATCTCAACGTTCAGTTCCATAGGCGACCTAGTAAAATCAAAGCCCGATTTTGTTGTTACATCGGTGCCTTGGGCCGCATCGGCTCCGCTCATCCTCGAACTTGCGTCGCATGATGTCGCCGTTCTGGCTGAGACCCCGCCCGCTGAGGACCTCGATGCCTTGACGAAGTTGTGGAAACAATTGCCAGCGAATGCACGCGTCCAGGTGGCCGAACAATATCAGTTCCAACCCTGTCATGCGGCCAGGCTTGCCCTGACAAGATCAGGATTACTCGGAGAAATTTCTGAGGCCCAGATTTCGGTTGCGCACGGGTACCACGGTGTATCGCTGATTCGTAAGTTTCTGAACATTGGCTTTGAGAACGCCTCCATCCGCGCATTGGAATTCAAATCTCCGATTGTTGCAGGTTCGACGCGCGCCGGACCACCTCAGGAAGAACGAAAAATTCTGACCACACAGACCGTCGCGAGCCTGGAATTCGAAGGCAAACTCGCTGTCTTCGATTTTGTCGGGGAACAGTACTTTTCCTGGATCCGATCGCACCGTGTCCTGGTTCGCGGCGACCGCGGAGAAATTAACAATCTGGATATCCGATATTTGATCGACTTCGCGACACCGATGGAGATGCAACTGAAGAGGATCGATGCCGGGCAAACCGGCAACCTGGAAGGTTATCATCACAAAGGTTATGTTGCCGGTGGGGCATGGTGGTACCGGAATTTGTTCGCACCGGCACGATTGTCTGATGACGAAATCGCGGTCGCGACCTGTCTCGAGTCGATGGCTCACTATCTGGAGACAGGAAACTCTTTTTATGGCCTGGCCGAAGCCTCACAAGATCATTACCTGAGCATTCTCATTGACCGAGCGGCCAAGACCGGCAATCCCGTCGAAAGTTCTAACCAGATTTGGTACGGGTAAAGCTCGGCGTAGAAAAGGCTGGCGGCGCAACCGATGAAGCTAGCTTCAACTAGCTTTAACAAATAGTGTGTGGAGGAAAGAATAAAATGCAAAGACCGAGAAATCCGCTGCTGGGCTTTAAAATTAAAGGGACGTGTCTTAACATTAGATTCTGCTGAAAAACCAAGATTTTGAAAAGTTATGATCGTCGGATCCCGGCAAGGTTTGGTAAGCTCGCAAGTCAAGGATGAGTTTACCGCAATTCGATGTGCAAGGATCGTTGTTCGAAAGCCTG
>Ga0209647_1003783_pt1 | contig 11606 bp, 12 predicted proteins | sample GraSoi_2013_60cm_FD_185827 | JGI IMG/M metagenome (GOLD analysis project Ga0209647, IMG submission 185827) | Grasslands soil microbial communities from the Angelo Coastal Reserve, California, USA - Sample 9_17_2013_60cm (SPAdes) (version 2) | ecosystem: Environmental > Terrestrial > Soil >... | reverse complement strand
AGTCCGTTGCGGGCGGCGTTTTGCTCGGCGCGTTCGGTCAGCGAAGCGCTGCCTTCCACCCCAATGACATTGGCGCCCAGGCGCGCGATCGGCAGGCTGAAATTGCCCAAGCCGCAGAACAGATCGGCGATATGCTCGCCCGGCTGCGGATCGAGCAGGCGCATGGCGCGCTCGACCATCAGGCGATTCACATCGTGGTTGACCTGGGTGAATTCAGTCGGGCGAAACAGGATTTCGAGATTGAATTCCGGCAGCAAATAGGTGAGCTCGGCAGCACCGCCGGGACCAATGGCCGGATACCAGGGCACGGCCGTCTCCGGCCCCTTCACCTGCACCCACCACTGGATGCGATGTTCATCGGCAAACGCCTTCAACTTGATTTCATCCGCCGGCGTCAGCGGCTCCAGCAGGCGCAGCACCAGAGCCGTCACGCGTTCGCCCACCGCCACTTCGATCTGCGGAATCTTGTCGCGCGTATCGAGGCCGGTCATCAACACGCGCAACGGCTCGATCATGCGGCCCACGCCGCCGGCCAGCACCTCGCAGGAATGCATATCGGCCACATAGCTGGACTTGCGTTCGCGAAAACCGACCAGCACGCCGCCTTTCTTGGCGACGTAATGCACCGAGAGTCGCGCGCGATGCCGGTATTCCCATTGTGCGGCATAGATCGGCGGCAGGATGGTGTCCGGGGTGACCTTGCCGATGCGCGCCAGATTGTCCTCCAGCACGCGCTGCTTGGCCGCCACCTGCAGGGCGTAGTCGGCGTGCTGCAGCGCACAGCCGCCGCAGATGTCGTAATTCACGCATTTCGGTTTGACGCGTTCGGCGGACTCGCGAACGATCGACACCAGTTTGGCGGTCTCGAAATTTTTCTTCTTGCGCGAGGCCTGGTATTCGACCAGTTCGCGCGGCAGCGCGCCTTCGACAAAGACGGCTTTGCCGTCCACATGGGCGACGCCGCGACCTTCGTGGTCCAGCGATTCAATCAGGGCGCGCGGCGATTCCGCAGCAATTACCGGGGTAGACATGACAGCTCGGGGAAGAATACAAAAAAAGCGGGGGCGGATGAGGGCGACGCCAGTGCATCGCCGGAGCGCGGATTATACCTGCGCCGCCCCTATGGCCGTCTTCAGCGCCGCAGGCTGGCGACGAGACGATTCAGGCCCAGCCACTGCTGTTCCCAGAAATGGCTGCCGTAATTCACGCCCTCAAGCTGATTCCGCACCCCTGTCGAGGGGTAAATTGGCGCGTGATTGAAGGTGCCGAACAGCAGGTCCCAGACCGGGAACAGCACCGCGAAATTGCAACCGCGCTGTGCGCCTTCGTGACCGAGGCCGATGGCGTGGTGCACGCGGTGAAAGCGCGGGCTGACCAGCAGATATTCACCGATGCGCCCGAACGACAGGCGCAGATTGGCGTGCGACAGGCTCTCCACCACGCGCGTCGCCACCACGATGGTGATGAACTGGCCCGGCGCCACGCCGATCAGCAGGGCGATCAGCGCAAATGCGCCGTCGATCAGCACATCGTCGAGCAGATGGTTGCGGTCATCCGACCAGAAACTCATCTGCCGCTGGGAGTGATGCAGGCTGTGCAGAGCCCACCAGGCATTGATGCGGTGCTGGCCGCGATGCAGCCAGTAGGCAAAGAAATCGAGAATCACCAGATAAAACAGAAAGCTCAGCAGCGGCGATGAATTGAGGAACGGCAGCGCATCCTCGAGCTTGGGCGGGATGATGTCGTGCAACCGCAGCCAGCCGTCCAGCAGATCGACCAGCGGCTGCAGGAACAGGAACAGCGCCAGCGGCACGAAACCCAGACGGTGCAGCAGGGTGTACAGCACATCGACTTTCTTGTCGGCATCACCGGTCTGCGCCTCCACCGGGCGCCATTTCTCCAGCGCACCCAGCACCATCGCCAGCAAGGTGACCTCGATAGCGCCGATCAGGAAAAACTCGGTCCAGTCGAAGGCCTGTTCGGCATAGCCGCCCAACCCCAGGGCGTGCATCACCGGCAGCACACCGGTCTCGAAGACCTGGTCCTGCAAGACGGCAAACTGATTGGCGATCCATTCAAACATGATCGGCGTTCAATGTTTCCATTTCGGGTTGTCGGAGATCCGCGCGAAGCACATCCCCTTGGCCTGCAGTCCGCCGATCAGTTCATCAAGGCGCGGATACAGCGCATCCTGGCGCGACCAGATACCCAGATGCCACAGCAAAATATCCCCGTCTTTAATGTCGCGCAGTTGCCTGGTGATCAGCGCGTCCGAGGGGAATTTATCACTGGGCAATTCATCCCCGGAAAAACCGGCTTCACTCCAGGGGACATGCCGGTAGCCGCAGGATTCGGCAAAGCGAATCACATTGGGCGTCAGCTTGCCGCCGGGGGCGCGCCACAGGCCGTCGAAGCCGCGCCCGGTCATGGCCCGGAAGGCATCCTCGCTTTGTTTCAGCTCGGCGCACACCTGCGCCTGGTTCAGCACCTCGCCGCGCGATTGCCCCGATGGGGTGTACTTCACCTTGTCTTTGCCGACGTCGCCGCGAAAATACCAGTGCCGCCAGGTGTGCGAACCGAAGGCATGCCCCTCCTCAGCGCGCGCTTTCCAGAAGACCTGCCAGGACGGGTCCAGCGACATATCGCCGCGCATGGTTTTTTCATTGGCCAGAAAAAAGGTGGCCTTCACATCATGCTTTTTCAAAATAGCCGCCATCGCTTCGGCGGGCGCCATATTGCCGGTATCGATGGTCAGATAGACGGTGCCCTTGCATTCCGCCGCCTGCGCGGAGGCCGCGAGCAGGCCGGTCGCCAGCGCGATGCAGGACCAGGCGAATTTCCGGAACACGGTTTACTTCCTCGCCGCGTGCGTGAAAAAGTAAATGCCGTGCGGCGATTTGCCGACCGGAATCTGCTTGACGACCTGCTTGCTGGCCATATCGATGATGGTCACCTTCTTGGCCCAGCGCGAGGTCACCCACAACTGGCTGCCGTCCTTGGTCAATTCCATGCAGTCCGGCCCGCCCGGCACCTTGATGGTGTCCACCACCGTGAGCGTGCCCTGGTCGATGATGTTGACGGTATTGGACACGCGATTGGACACGAAAATGCGCTTGCCGTCGCCCAGCGCCAGGAAGTTATGCGCGCCCTTGCCGGTCGGAATTTTTTTCACCAGTTTTTGCGTGCGCCAGTCGATGACTTCCACATAATCCTCGCCGGTCATGCCGACCAGCACGTATTTATCGTCCGGCGTGACCCAGGCGCCTGCCGGCATCTGGCCGACCGGCATTTTCCATTTCAGGGTTTGTGTCTTCAACTCATAGGCGGCGAGCTCGTTTGAGTCCTGCAGGGTCACAAACGCCAGCGAGCTGTCGCCGCTGAACGCCACATGACTGGGGGCCTTGGGCGCGGGCAGGCGCTTCAGCAGCGAGAAGTCCACGCCGTTATAGATGTCGACACGATCAAGGCGCAGGGACACCGATACGAAGTACTGCCTGTCCGGGCTGAAGCCGATCTGGTAGGGATCGGATATTTTTGCCAGACGTTTTTTGATTTCGCCCGTGACCGGGTCGAGAAACACCAACTCGTTCGAGGCCGCATTGGCGACGATCAAAAACTGGTCGTCGGGCGTGGCCATCAGATGGTGCGGCTCCTTGCCGACCGGGATACGCTGGGTTTCGGTCATGGTCGCCTTGTCGATCAGGCTGATGCTGCCATCGCCGGAATTGAGCACCACCACCACTTCAGCCTGCGCCGCCAATACCGCCGAAGCCGAAAAAAACACGGCAACAATGCCTTTTTTAAGCCCAAAATATTGCACAAAATCCTTTCAAATCATCAAGGTGCCCGGGGTCATCATGGTAGCATGAACGCTCCGATCAACGACCCGCCGGGTCGCCCCGTTTACCTCTGACAGCGGCGTTTGTTTTCGTTCGTACCTTTCTTCCCATGCTCACCAATCCGGCCCCCAGATTTTGCATCGAATGCGGCTCCGCGAAGATCGAGTTCCGCATTCCACACGGCGATGACCGCGAGCGCCATGTCTGCGCCGTTTGCGGCCACATCCACTACCTTAATCCCAAGATCATCGTCGGCACCCTCCCGGTCTGGCAGGACAAAATCCTGCTGTGCAAGCGCGCCATCGAGCCGCGCTACGGCTATTGGACCCTGCCGGCTGGATTCATGGAGGAAGGCGAAAGCCTCGAAGAAGGCGCCGCGCGCGAAACGCTGGAAGAAGCCAATGCCCGCGTCACGATCGAACAGCTCTACGTCACCCTGTCGGTACCGCAGATCGCCCAGGTGTATCTGCTGTTTCGCGCCCGCCTGAACGACCTGGATTTTTCCTCGGGCAGCGAGAGCCTCGAGGTCCGCTTGTTCGATGAGAGCGAGATTCCCTGGGAGCAGATCGCGTTTCGCACCATCGAGGAAACGCTGAAATATTTTTTTGCGGACCGTAAAAACGGCGCGTTCCCGCCGCACATTGGGGAAGTGCGGCATCCGAAGCGGTAGGTTTGCGGAAAATCAGAACCCGCGCAGACTCGGCTTCGCGCAAAATGTCTCCAGTCGAGACAACACATTCGCTGAGAAGAAGTGTCGCCCCGGATTTAGTCCGGGGCCTAATTTACGTAAATTGGACCCCGGACTAAATCCGGGGTGACATCACCAGTTTTTAGTTTTGTCCATATTGGGACGAACAAAAAAATCGTAGAACGCCATTCGGCGCGCCTTTCCAGGCAAAAATGCTCCAAACGGCAAGCTGGATGGGCACTTTAAGCTCACAAACTTTCAGCTCACGCCCCGCAGCATCGCCGTGCGATCCATTATCACGTCCGTCAACGCGGCCTTTTGCGTGTCCAACTCGCGCTGATCGGCGGCCGGCGCCAGCCTTGATGCTGTCGGCGATAGCATCGACAGCAAGCCGAGAAGATTGAACGCACCCACCCGGCGATTCAGCATAATTTGGCGCTGTGGCATCGCGAATTCCTTTCAATATTGGCAAACACGCGCGCGGCGAGTTTCTGCGCATCGGCGCCCGACTGCGCCTCGACACTCTTGGCGGGCGCAACCGCGGCCACGCCATCCGATTGCATCGCCGCCGTGGCCGAGACAAACAGCAGGATGAACAGGCTCGCCGCCAGCACCAGGGCGCTGGCAACGCTGTCCTTGTTGACATCCACATTCCAGATTTTTCGATTGCCCGTATGCGGGGCGGATTTATTGATGAGTTTCATGATCGGTCTCCTATCTGCACTTTCGTATTGCGGCAACAACATCACTTCGCTGAGCATCAATGCCTCAATCACCATGCAGCCGCGCGCCCGGACGGTGAGCTGATTGCCGCCATTCAGCACATGGTCGTGACCGCCGTTATCGACGGTGATCCACACGCTGCCGCTGCGGCAGCGCACCATCTGGCCGGGCGCGACACGGATCGAGACCAGCTCTCCCAGCTTCAGGAGAACGCTTTCCCCGCTGTCGTTAATGGTGTGTCTGATGGTTGCCGACATGTTTCACCCCACTTGCTTTTATGTGAATTAATTTGCTACATTGACTATTGAGTTGCACACCAGCGGATGTCAATTTACTGCTGTAACGCACTGGGCACAAACGATCAATTCTGGCCTATTTGTTTAATTTTTCTCACATATCGCGATGAAACGCCTGCCCCCGCTGTCCACCCTGCCCGTACTCGAATCCGCCGCGCGGCTGCAGAGTTTTTCGGCGGCCGCCGAGGAGCTGAATGTCACCCATGGCGCCGTCAGCCACCAGATCAAATCGCTGGAGGAACATCTGGGCCTGGCGCTGTTCGCGCGCGAAGGCCGCCGCGTGGTGTTGACGGCGGAAGGCACGGCGCTGGCGGCGGCGGTGCGCGGCGCCCTGGAGAAAGTTGCCGAAGCCGTCGAACAGCTGAGTCCGAAGGAGCGCGAGCGAAAACTGAAGATCAGCGTGCTGCCCTCGTTCGCCAGCCGCTGGCTGATGCCGCGGCTCGGGCGCTTTCTCGAGGCCAATCCGCACTACGAAATTTCCGTCGATGCCACGCCGCTGAAGGCCAACTTCATTGCCGATGGCGTCGATATCGCCATCCGCTACGGCAACGGCCCCTGGCCCGGCCTGTACAGCGAGCGCATCGCCGGCGACAGTTATTTCCCGGTGTGCAGCCCCAAATTCCGCCGCGGCAAATTGCCGACCAAGCCCGCGCAACTGGCGACCCTGCCGCTGTTTCGCCTCGAGCCGGGCTGCTGGGAGCAATGGTTCGCCGCCGCCGGGCTGGAGAATTTTTCGCCGCCGATGACCGGCATCGACTACAACGACGCCGCCCTGTTCCTGCAGCAGGCCATCAATGGCGAGGGCGTGGCGCTGACGCGGCGCTCCCTGATCGGCGACGATTTACGCAGCGGCAAACTGGTCAAGCTGTTCGATGTCGAGATAACGGCCGAGAACAGTTACCACCTGGTATGCCTGCCGCAGTACGCCAATAGCCGCAAGATGCGCACCTTCCGCGACTGGATGCTCAAGGAAATCGACTGGCCGCAGAAATAGCGCGCTCAGATTGGCGTATTCATCTCGATTGGATCGCGGCGGCTTTCGCCCGCAGCTCGCGGCAATAAAACGTTGTTCGGCAGATTCTTCCGGGCCGTCACCGGCGCAATACCTTCCGCCGCTGCACGCCGCTTAGCCAAAATGCCGCCTCGCCGCCAGTATGGTGTTGGCGTGAATCTCCACGGTATCGGCGGTCTCGCGCGCATAGCCGCCGGCCATGGCGATCGCCACCGGGATGCCGCGCTCGCGACAGGCGGCAAACACCATTTCATCGCGCTTCAGCAGCCCCGCCTTTGATAACTTGAGCCGTCCCAGACGGTCGCCTTCAAAGGGGTCGGCGCCCGCCAGATAGATCACCAGTTGCGGCGAACTTTCCGGGAACGATTGTCCCAGACCCCGCGCCAGTGCTTGTGCGTAGGCCAGATCGCCGGCGCCGTCTTCCAGCTCGATATCGAGGTCGCTCTGTTCCTTGCTGAACGGAAAATTATTCGCGCCGTGAATGGACAAGGTGAATATCGAATCGTCGCCGGCAACAATGGCCGCCGTGCCATTGCCCTGATGCACATCCGCATCGATCACCAACACCTGCGCCGCCAGACCCTCGGCCTGCATGGCGCGCGCGGCGATTACCGCATCGTTGAACACACAGAAGCCTTCACCGTGGTCATAAAAGGCATGATGCGTACCGCCGGCCAGATTGGCTGCCGATCCCTCCTTCAATGCCGCGCGGCAGGCCGCGATGGTCGCGCCCGAAGAACGCTTCGACCGCTCCACCATCTGCAGCGACCAGGGAAAGCCGATGGCGCGAATATCCGCCGCACTCAGCTCGCCGCGCTCGACGCGCAGCACGTAGTCGGGTGCATGCGCGCGCGTGAGTTCGGTGAAGGTCGCGGCTGGGGGAATGATGAAATCGTTCGCCGCAAATTCACCGCTGGCGGCGAGGCGTTCGCGCAGCAGGCGGTATTTCTCCATGGGAAAGCGATGGCCGGGCGGCAGCGGCAGGACGAACTCGTCGCTATAGAAAAGCTTCATGAGAGGGGATACGGCAATCGGGCCAGTGCGGGATCAGGGAGGCGACCAGAATTCTGGCGCGCCAATTTTCAAATGGAAAAATCGAGCCTAAATGCCGGAATTCAAGGCGCCAGCAATGCCAGCGCGCTATCGTCCTTGAGCGCGACGCCGCTGAGCTGGCGGCGCATGGCCTCGCGCAGCAGCCAGGCGATACGCTTCGCGGCGGGCGCGGGTGCAAGCCCTTCCGGGCGGATATTGCTGACGCAATTGCGTTCGGCGTCGCTGCGCCCGACCTTGGGCGCAAACGTCAGGTAGGCGCCGATACTGTCCGGCGAACTCAATCCCGGCCGTTCGCCGAGCAGGATCAACACCACCCGCGCCTTGAGCCGTTCACCAATTTCATCGGCAAGCGCGACGCGCGCCTGGCTGGCGATCACCAGCGGCGCGATATGCAGCTCGTCGCCGAGTTCGACGCGCAGCGCGTGCAGCAGCGGCGGTGCATGGCGTTGCACCGCGACGGCGGAGAGGCCGTCGCCGATGACGACGACCAGATCAATGGGGGCCGCCGCGAGTTTATCGGCGGCGGCACGCAATCGCTCGGTGCTTTCCATATCGATGCGACGCCCCCAGTCCGGCCGACGCAGATAGGTATCGCGATCGGGCGCGCGGCTGTGCACGGCAATCGATGTCCAGCCGTCGTCGCGCAAGACCGCTTCGAGCGTCGGCACATCGAGCGCGATATGCACCGCGTCGCGGGCCTGCGCATGCGCGGCGGCAAAGCGCAGCACTTCGGCGGTCGGCAGGCTGGCACCGCTGCGGCCCAGCGCGATGCGCGCAGGCGTGTGGCGGCGCAGTTCGGTCCACGGGTCGGCGGCCGTCGGCAATGTATTGGGCCTGTCGAAATCGCTGCTCACGGGCGGCTCGCCAGTAATTTTTGCATCGACGCCGCCAATGCCGGATTGCCGGCTGCCGGCAATAGTTTGCCGGCAGCGTCGCTGATGCCCATCGACTGCAACCACTGCTCGAATTCCGGCGCGCGCTTGAGACTGAGCAGCTCGCGGATAAACAGGGCGTCGTGGAAGGAGGTGCTCTGGTAATTCAGCATCACATCGTCGGCGCCCGGCACGCCCATCATGAAATTGAGGCCCGCCGTGGCCAGCAGCACCAGCAGATTGTCCATATCGTCCTGATCGGCTTCGGCGTGATTGGTGTAACAAATATCGCAGCCCATCGGCAGGCCGAGCAGCTTGCCGCAGAAATGATCCTCGAGCCCGGCGCGCACGATCTGTTTGCCGTCGTAGAGATATTCGGGGCCGATAAAGCCGACGACCGTATTCACCAGCAGCGGCCGATAGCGCCGCGCCACCGCATAAGCGCGCGCCTCGAGCGTTTGCTGGTCCACGCCGTGATGCGCATTGGCAGACAGCGCGCTGCCCTGCCCGGTCTCGAAATACATTACGTTGTCGCCAATCGTGCCGCGCCGCAGCGACTGCGCGGCCGCATGCGCCTCGTCGAGCAGGGCGAGGCTGATGCCGAAGCTGCGGTTCGCGTCCTCGCTGCCGGCGACCGACTGAAACACCAGGTCGACCGGCGCGCCGGCCCCGATCGCCTGCAGGGTGTTGCTGACATGGGTGAGCACGCAGGACTGGGTCGGGATGGCATGGCGCTCGATCAGCTCGCCCAGCAGATTCAACAGCCGCACCAGGGCCGGCACACTGTCGGCCGCCGGATTGATGCCGATCACCGCATCGCCCGCGCCATACATCAGGCCATCGAAAATGCTGGCGACGATCCCGGCCGGGCTGTCGACCGGATGATTGGGCTGCAAGCGCACTGCCAGGTGGCCGCGCAGGCCGATGGTCGAGCGAAAGCGCGTGACCACATTGCAGCGGCTGGCGACCAGAATCAGATCCTGATTGCGCATCAACTTGCTGACCGCGGCCACCATCTCGGGCGTGAGGCCGGGAGCGAGCGCGACCAGTATCGCCGGCGTCGCCGCGGACAATAACCAATCGCGAAAACCGCCGACCGTCAGATGCGCCACCGGTGCGAAGGCAGCGGCATCGTGCGAATCGATGATCAGGCGCGTGACCGCATCCTGCTCATAAGGAATCAGCGCCTCGTGGAGGAACGTCGACAGCGGCAATTCGGCCAGCGCCGTACAGGCCGCGATGCGCTCCTGCGCACTGGCGGCGGCGATGCCGGCAAGCTGGTCGCCGGAGCGCAGCGGCGTGGCCTTCGCCATCAACGCCCTGAGGTCGGGGAATTGATAGGTGGTGCTGCCGAGGGTGCTGCGGTAGCGCATCGCGTTGCTTTCTCCCAATGGAAAGCATCAGACCTCAAGCGCTGGCCGGCTGTCAATTCGATGTGGGTTACTGCCGGCCGTCGCGAACGCCCGCCTATTCGGCGAAAATGAAACCCAAGCACTGGCGCGGCTTTCGAAGCATAAATGCTCCAAAACGCCCGCCAATAGGCGTTCTACGCAAATTTTCATGACGTAAAAAACAAACGGTTCGCCGTTACGATGCGCCAGCCAATGGCGTCAATCTGAGGGCGTTTATTAGTGTCTGCGTGGCCCTATGTGCCCACTTTAATAAATGTTCTTACTGCAAGCTTCGTAACAACGTTCTCGCGTCACGCGCTACAGCCTCAGCCCATCGTTCGGTATCCAAACGATCCTTCTCTACAAGTTCTTGGCGGTCTCGGATGCTAAAGGGCTGCTGATGTAGCAACTTGCGCCAGAGATCGAGGCTGCATCCTCCAGTTGCTACTGATGCGTGACGAAGTAAGGTCGTTTCAGAATCAGTCGCTTTTACTAGGTTGCCCAGCTCTCTATTTATGCACTTTAGCCTCTCAAGAAAATCCTCTCTTGTTACTTCCAAATCGGGAATAGTTACTTTAGCTGGCTGATATGGTTGCGATGCGCAAGCTCCCAAGAGCAGCACAAATAGAGTGCGAGTGACAAATTCCAGCAACGCTGATATTTCGGCGCGCGAAATAGCACTTGCCATACTAATTAACTTCGCCCGAAATTACTTTTGCGCGAAACTCCTCCATATAAGTCTGAATTTTTTGATAATGTTTGGCAGCATTATCTGCCTCGTCGATTAACATCAACATTTGATCTGCGCCGTCGCTGCTAATTCTTAGCAGACCATTTGTCTGCGCAAAAATCAATTCATCTTTGTATTTGGCTGCGCTATTCGAACGCTCTCGCCACCGTTCGCAACACTGCGTTAGAAATTCAATTCTCTCTTGAGTTGCCATAAGTTTTCCCCCAGCGTCAAACGAATAACTGCCATACCAAAGCGCTCGTAGTTCGATGAATTTAGTGAGTGGTATCGCGCCAGAAATCAAAACGTCTAAAGACACAAACGTACTACGCTTTTGAGTGGTCGTTCTCGCGAGCAAAGCTCGGCACTATTTTTGAAATAAGATGAAAAGGTCAAAGTAATCAGGCTTGTAGGACAACTCTCCTGCCAGAAGTGCTTTCGTGCTTTGCTTCCCTTGCCAATTGAGCGGACTGTTCATGTTGGCGCCTCCGACGAGTAGCAATGCCGCCCAAGCGGCATTGATTTTCTTATTGTTATGTGGCCATTTACTAGCTACGGTGAGTATCATCGAACCACTCGATCCACCGCTAGAGGGGTTGGCACCAGCGCTAATCAGCTTTGCGGCGACAATAGGGCAGTTGAGAAAATAAGCTGAAAATAGTCCGTTCCACTCTGCGCCACGGAAATAATCACCGGCATCTGGGTTTTTCAGATCAATCGCGGCCTCAAGCTGTATGCAGCTTTTACAGGATTGAAAATCTGTTTTAGAACAATAGGCACCCTGCGCGCAAGCGATTGAAATGCAAAAAAGCAAAGTCAACAGTAATGCAGAATGATATGCGCGTTTCATTTCGCCTCCCGTGATGTCTCAAGACTGAAATCATCGGCCAGAACCGCTTTTTCGCACGCGATCAACACCGCCCATTAACCACGTCACCCAATTCTACGCCGCCGGCGGCGCCACCTTCATCACCTCTTCCAGCGTCGTCACCCCCTGCGCCA
>Ga0209647_1003782_pt1 | contig 11610 bp, 11 predicted proteins | sample GraSoi_2013_60cm_FD_185827 | JGI IMG/M metagenome (GOLD analysis project Ga0209647, IMG submission 185827) | Grasslands soil microbial communities from the Angelo Coastal Reserve, California, USA - Sample 9_17_2013_60cm (SPAdes) (version 2) | ecosystem: Environmental > Terrestrial > Soil >... | reverse complement strand
CTTGCCAGGCTCCAGCAGCAGGCGCAGGTGTATGCCGACCTCGATCCCGAACATCCAGTCGTATCTGCATTCGATTATGTAACACCCGTCGCGCAGGCTTCACCAATGGCCGATGGTACATGGACTGCTCGCATGCCGGATGATTCTATCGAACATTACCGCGAACTGGCTAACAGCAATCATATGCTGTTCTTCATGGATATGCAAATCGGCCACAGCACTGTCCAGGCTGAAGTGAATAATGCCTGGTCCTTTCTCCAAATGCCCGGTGTGGACCTGGCGCTTGACCCGGAGTTTGATATGCCTCCCGGCACGATACCTGGCATTGAATTCGGGCGGCTGCCGAGATCAACTGGGTGATTGATAAACTCTCCAATCTGGTTCTCACGCAGCATTTGCCGACCAAGGTGCTGATCATTCACCAGTTCCGCGAATCGATGTTACCGGACTGGCAAAAGATCCGGCTCAAGCCTGGGGTGGAGGTTGTGACGTCGGTAGATGGCTTTGGTACTCCAGGGGAAAAGCTTGACGATTATCGCATCTTCGATAGACAGCAATTGATCCAGTATCCTGGATTTAAACTGTTCTACCGCCTGGATAAGCCTTTGATGTCACCGAGCGATGTGCTGAGGATGGACCCGGCACCGTTGATGGTGATGTACCAGTAGTGATATAGGCAGAAACAACGTAAGAGACTCGACTATATTGCTTTTTTGGGTTTTCGATGCTAGACTACAAACACAGCATTGGCAATTGAAACTGGCAAATCCTTGATATCAGCGGTTTTGGGGTGTGACCGCCTGGATAGCTTAAGCTTCCTATTGAGTATTACAGCCAGACGCCATTCTTCTTTATTACTCGCAAACCAATCAATCTCGAAATGACTTGCCCATCCTGCCAGAAGGCCGGAACTATGTAAACGGTTTATTTTTTCCTTTGGAAAGGAGGCATATACACCGCTCAATAGTCTTGCCTCGCGGTCGCGAGGCCAGGAGGCAGACCACTTCCAATGCATGGATGCCAAACTGCCTCACCCGTGACTGGCCAAGTGGAAATACCTGGATCACGGTGCTGCATGAAAACACGCAGTGCTCCCCGGTATCCGCTCAGGTGCCAGTTTCGGAATGTCACCTTTGAGCATATTTACTAAGGAGGAAGAGATGTTTTTGTCATTTGTGCGTTCAGCGATACGCGGTCTCGCGCTGTTGGTGCTCAACCTGGCTTTCCTGCCAGTGATATTGAGCGCCCCAGCCCTCGCCGCTGGTCCAGTCGCTCATCCGCTCATAAGTGACTGGCAATTCCTGGCGGGTGGCACTACCCCGCCGAGCCAGACCGCGTGCAATGCTGTACAGCGCCGCTGCTTTAACCCAACGGCGATGCAGAACTCCTACAACTACGCTTCCTTACTGGCTGCCGGCAATCAGGGTCAGGGCAAGACGATCGCCCTCGTTGACTCTTTCGGCAGCGATACCATCCGCGACGACCTGGGAGTCTTTAGCACGGCTTTCAGCCTCCCGCATCTATGCGGGGACAGCGGCCCTTCCACCCCGGCTGGGAACTGCGCGCCCGGTATTACGCCGCGCTTTGATATCCTCGAAGTCCAGGGGTCCCCACCTCCCCAGCCACCTCCACCAAATAATGGCACCGGCCAGGAAGTTCGCAACCTCTGGGCACTGGAAGTCTCCCTCGATGTCGAGTGGGCGCATGCCACCGCACCGAGGGCGAACATCCTGCTGGTCACCACACCCACTGCCGAAACCCTGGGGGTGCAGGGCTTCACGCAGATGATGAACGCCGAGCAGTACGTTGTTGACAATCACCTGGCCGATGTCATCAGCCAGAGCTTCGGCGCCGGGGAGGGCTCGTTTCACAATGGGCTGGCCGACATTAACAACCTGCGCCAGGCCTTCGTCGATGCGCAGGCCAACAACGTCACCGTTTTTGCCTCTTCAGGAGATGGCGGAACGACGAACATCGACAAGGAGCCGGTCAAGAATCCAAAGGTGATCCCCTATCCGAGCGTTGGGTGGCCAGCTTCTGATCCCTTAGTCACAGCAGTCGGCGGAACATACCTCTGTACCAATCCCGTGACCGGCACATCTGTGGATAGCGTATCGCCGCCCAGCCAGTGCCAGGCGAACTCGGGCGTACGCGAGGTCGGCTGGATAGCCTCGGGTGGTGGCTACAGCATCCTTTTCCCACGGCCTGCCTTCCAGAACACCTTACCGCCTGGCAGCACCTATGTTGGCAGTTCAGTGGGCGCTCCCGGGCCGAACACGAACATGCGGGGCGTCCCCGATATCGCCTATCAGGCCAGCTCGCGCACGGGTGTGCTGGTCTACGACACGGAACCGGCCACGACATCTTCTGGCACGGGCTGTGGTGGGGCCAATCCCTGCAGTGTCGGGTGGTACGTCGTGGGTGGCACCAGTTGTAGCTCACCGCAGTGGGCCGGGCTGATCGCGATTGCCGATCAGATGGCCGGTAGGGACCTGGGCTACATCAATACGGCGCTCTACCAGATCGCGGCGAGTAATGCCGCGAAGTATGCCAACGATTTCTACGATGTCACGGTTGGCAACAATCAAACCACCTCGATCCCCGGCTACTCTGCCTCGTCGGGCTGGGATGCAGTCACTGGCCTGGGAACGCCCAACGTGGCGAACCTGCTACCCGCCCTGATTGCGGCGACATAGGGGCATTAAGTACCCGGTTCGCTCCGTGGATGTAAGCGTTGGGAGCGCCTGCCAGAAAGGCGGGCGCTCCCCTAATCTTTTGTGTCTAGTCCCCGTTTTATTGGCTCTCCCGCATTTGTCGTGCTCAGCAATAAAGAGAAAGCAGCTAGAGCTGGCCTGGGAAGACAGCGCACACCTACTTCAATATGAGGGATGGCTTTTTGGATGAAACATCCCTCAATGCCGTTCTGCATTGGTTTCATGGTAGATCAACACAATGGCTGAACGGGAAGTGCGGAAGAGCCGTTTTATTGAACGCTAAAACAGGGTGATAGTAGGGACACTGCCTGTTGGACACGCTTGCTTAAATGTGCCAAACTGCAAGGGAACTGTGTCCGGCGTTGCCCTGCACTGTCTTGATGTCCGTTTTCCGTGCTATATGCTCGGTGATATGGGTTGTTCTCAGAGTATGCACATGCGCCTATGAAATACCGGCTGCCCGTGCGTACTTCTTCAACGCTTTCTGCACGCTCCTGTTGGTTAACGGCTTGCCATACTTGTTCAGAAAGAGTTGCGGGAAGTGGGTGGTGCGCCGCTCTTTGAGGTAGGCTTTTATCGCCCTGGCTGCTTTGTAGTTCAAAATAAGCTCCTGGATGCCTTTGCCTTTGCGCTTCACCCGCAAGAGACCATAACCGGTTATCGGATCAGGGCTTGGTTTCGTCGGCAAGGTGATGTCATCGACATGTAACCCTGTTAGCTCGCTGAGGCGTATGCCGGTTTGCAGTAGGGTTTCAAACATGGCAAGATCGCGCTGATTGGTCGCTGCTTCTCTGAGGAGTGCTGTATACTGGCTAGGGCTTAATGGTCGCGGCTCGTCCCGCTCAACTCTCGGCCATACCAGGGTACTGCTGAAGTCTTTGGGAAGTACGTGCTGTTCTTCAAGAAAGCGCAGAAACGTTTTGATCGCGGCTATTTTCCTGTGCCTGGTTGCGCCTTTCAAGCCCCGCTCGTCCAGGTGCGACACATAGCGTTGAATAGAGAGCGTACTGATACTTTTCACGCTGGTTACTGCGACCTGCCCTAACCACTCGGTTAAATCATACCGGTAGTCCCGCCTGGTTTGTTGGGTAAAGTTACGGGACGGCATGTACACCGTGCAAAATGCCTGAAACGCTTCTTCCAACGTAGGATTATCTGAGGAAAAACTGCTCACCTGTGTACCAGCAGCGTTTTCACTCCCCCCGCTCACAAACATTACCTCATCCATACTTTAACCATACCACACAATAATGGTTCGTGCAACTACCAGCAATACCCCCCTTATTTGACACCAGGGCGACCCCGCTAGGGCGTGTGGGACGTGCAACTTGTGATTGCACGAACCAGGAAGCTGGGGGAGAGAGGAAAGTAAAGGTGTGGTTTTCAGAAGCATGACAGAGTGTTGAAAAACTGCTCTTAAACTCATCAGTTTATTTTGCCTGAAGTTGCAAGCTCGCGCAACCTTTCTCATGCTGGGCCTTTCTCTCCAAAGATGGGACAGATGACATCTGTTCCTGCTCCCACATCTCGCGTATACTTGCTCCAGAACCCAATCACGGGAGTGTGATGAACCGCTCTCCCGATGGCGAGTTCAAGAGAGCATTCCTGCCTCAGAGAAAGGAAAAGAACATGAGTGAGTCGGTACAACATCGGGAGCCTCGTCAACCAAGTGAGTTGAACAGTTTCTTCCTCATAGAAGGGATCATAGGAGGTTCCCTTGTCCTCCTGGTTGTCTCTCTGGTCTATCTCCTCGGAATTTTTACTATCCCCGGTGATGGAATAAGGCAAGGGATCGTGGCAAGTAGCCTTCTCATTCTGGCAGCGACCATCCCCGGTACTCTCATCGGGCTGCTGGTGTTTCGTCGGTTCAAGAAGAAGGCTTCATCACGCACCAATCTCATCGTTGTTCCCGCTTTCTCCGGCATCGTTGGTGGAGTCGTCGTCGGAGGAATTGTATCTGCCTTATCTCTCCTGTGGCTTTTTGCAACGACTTGCTGTTAGCGAAACGGGTCTTGCGGTCCCCTTGTCCATCAGTCTGGTTGCCTCAGGCAAGGAAGCAGTGAAAAGCTGTGGTATACTCCTGCTATGAAAGCTGCGATCCTGCTCATTGATCTGTTGGAAGAGTATTTCCAAAAAGGTCGTCTCAAAGCGAACCGCTCCACCCTGGTCAGCCATATCAAGATGCCGTGCCGAATTTTGTGTAACGGCACATAGGAGAAAAGCCCGGAAGCTATGTCTGGACTGACTTTAACGCCTTCTCACTTTACGCCATTACACAAAGGTCGGAATGGCATCCGGGCGAGACTACAATAACTTACTAAGGAACTTGTCAAGGCAATCAATGAAATCGTTTTACCCTGTAGATAACCCTAGCTCTTGTTGCTCGGCTCCTGCCTGTTGTACCCGTTGCGCTTGTTTGAATGTGCCAAACTGCTGCGGCGTGAGGCACGGGGTTTGTGGCTGTTAATGGGGAAGATAGTCAGCAATACCCCAATGCGCGTGATACAATACATTCTATACGCTCTGGCTTTTCATTACTTCGTCTTCCATGAGAGGTCTGCTCATACCTCAAACAACTATCGTTCGTAGCGTACCATGCAGCCTATGTTAACAGAGCAACAGATACAGCAGATTTGCGAGGAGATACAACAGGACGCGCGGGTGCAAGGCATCTTGCTGACCGGCTCCTATGTGTATGGCACGCCACATCAAGACAGTGATCTTGATCTCCATATAGTGACCAACGATGGAACGAATTCGAGAGATCGGCAAAGTCGCCCGTTTGGCACGCAGGCAGATTTCCACTATGGTCCTCCTGAAGCGGTCAGAGACGCTTTTGAAATGTGCAGGAAAACAGGTGATCCTCCCATTGTTTTCGGATGGGCCTATAGTGTGATTGTCTATGACCCGACCGGTATAGTGGCTCAGTTGCAGCAGGAAGCCGGGGAGATATGGCAAGCAGGGCCATACACAGGTGACTGGATACCTCGTGAAAAGTACCGCAACAGAGAGATCATCACCAGAAAAGAACACTTGAAGCGGTTTTAACTGCTCCGAAACTGTATTTTCGTGAAAGAAAGGGGACGCATGGAACACCCTCAGCGGAAAGACACGTGGGCCAGTGGTGCTACCTACGAGCCCTATGTAGGCCGTTGGAGTCGATTGGTCGCCCGCGAGTTTTTAGCCTGGCTTGCGATCCCACCAGGTGCCCGTTGGCTAGATATTGGGTGCGGGACAGGGGCGCTCAGCCAGACCATTCTCGACGTGGCGTCGCCTCGCGAAATCACGGGTATTGATCCATCAAAGGGATACATCACGTTCGCACGCCAGCAGATACAAGATAGCCGTGTCAGTTTTCGTCTTGGAGATGCACAAGCCTTGCCGGAAGCATCAGCCAGCTATGATGCAGTCATCGCTGGACTCGTGCTCAACTTTGTGTCGCAGCCGAGCCGTGCGGTCGCTGAAATGCAACGTGTGGCGCGGGTGGGAGGGACAGTTGCGGCGTACGTCTGGGACTATGCTGGCCAGATGCAGCTGATGCGATACTTCTGGGACGCTGCCGTGGCGCTCGATCCTGCCGCCTCCAACCTGGATGAGGGGCAACGCTTCCCCATCTGCCAACCAGAGCCACTCATGCAGCTGTTTCGTGCCGAAGGGTTGCGAGAGGTCGCGGTACGGATGATCGACATTCCTACTGTCTTCCGCGATTTTGAGGACTACTGGTCCCCCTTTCTTGGTGGTCAAGGGCCTGCTCCTGGCTATACGATGTCACTCTCAGAGGAGCGACGCAGTGTCTTGCGAGAGCGCATTCGTGCCACGCTCCCGATGGCCGCCGATGGTTCGATCCATCTCATCGCACGAGCTTGGGCCGCCCGTGGCGTACGTGCCTCTCTGTAGACGTATACCCCAGAGGAGCAGAGCGGGAGGCGGCTGAGGCAGCAGGAGACAGAGCTTCGATGAGGAGAAGGGGAACAGGGGAATCGGCCAAAAGAATCAGCTTGCACCATGCCATGCGTCAGTGTCAATCCCACCCTTCGCCCGAATACTTGTGCCAGAGCGACCAATGTAACGTTGGGATTGACAGTTAGGTGTGGTCGTTCTGGTCCACCGTGATGACGACATTTCCATTTTTCTGTCCTGTGTCAACATACCTGTGGGCTTGGGCAGTCTGTTCTGACGGAGAGCATCTATCGATGACCGATTGTATCTTTCCCGCCTCAATCAGCTCTTTGAGGAACTTGAAGTCTTCCGTATATTCGCTCGCTGTCCGGGCTTTCCAGGGTATGACTTGCTTGCTGCTTCTCCTGGACATCCGTCGCCCTCGAACCCTCTGTGACAGCCGAGAGTTCCCTAACAGATAGCGTCCATTGTGCGTGAGCGATCGTACACTGCGGGTAAATGAACTCTTGCCTACCACGTCAAAAATCACATCATAGGTCTCACCGCTTTTGGTGAAATCTGCTTGCGTGTAATCAATGACGTGGTCTGCCCCAATCGAGCGTGCCATGTCCAAGTTCCGCGTGCTGCACACGGCAGTCACCTCAGCCCCGAAGGATTTGGCAATCTGCACGGCAAATGTCCCCACGCCGCCAGACGCCCCATGAATCAAAACCTTTTGCCCGGGTTGAATCTGTCCTTTGTCGCGAAGACCCTGCAGAGCGGTTAATGCCGCTACAGGGACGGCGGCGGCGGCCTCAAACGAGAGATTGGCCGGTTTCAGCGCTACTTTATCTTCAGCAGCACAGGCATACTCGGCAAACGCACCCACGGATCCCGCGGATACCCCGAATACCTCATCGCCTGGCTGAAACTGCTTTACGGTTGCGCCAACTGCCTCAACCCGCCCCGCTATGTCAGCGCCGAGTACCGTGTTTATTACTTTGAGAAGCACGCCGTCCACTAAGCGGCCCAAGATCGATGTCGACGTGAAGCGCCGCCAGTCAAGTGCATTTGCCGATGCCGCCTGAACTTTTACCAGCACTTGATTGTCCTTCGGAGCGGGTTTTGCGACCTCCTTGAGCTGAAGAACATCGGGGGGGCCGTATTGTGTGTACACAATCGCTTTCATTTGGGTCTCCTCCAGGATTGCTCTTATCCGGGCTTTGTTAGGTGTGGTTGTTCTGATCCACAGTGATGACGACTTTTCCTTTGGCGCGTCCTTCTCCAAGATACCGGAGCGCTTCTGCAACCTCACTTAACGGAAGATACCGGAGCGCTTCTGCAACCTCACTTAACGGATACCGTCTATCGATCACAGGGACGACTTTGCCAGCTTCATAAAGCTCCGTTATAAAAACCAACTCTTTTGGATTTGGTTGAACCGCCAGCAGGCGTATGTTCTTGCCCGCGGTTCTTCTCATCCATGGTCCCAGGAGCAAAATCTGGAAAATTGTAGCGACAGAACCTCCCACCATGAGATACCTTCCATTGGGCCTGAGTGCCCGCTTGTAGGCGAAAACCGAACGATGTGCGATAAGATCAAGTATCAGATCATACTGGTTTCCATTTTTCGTGAAGTCTTCCTGGGTGTAATCAAGGACATGGTCTGCGCCAAGCGAGCGCAGAAAGTCCAGCTTGCCGGTGTTATCCACCCCAGTCACTTCAGCCCCGTAGCATTTGGCAAGCTGCACTGCAAACGTACCTGCGCCGCCACCGGCACCATTAATCAACACCTTTTGCCCCGGCTGGACCTGTCCTTTGTCGCGAATCCCCTGCAGGGCGATCACTGCCGCTTGCGGGATGGCCGCTACTTCCTCGAATGTCATACTGGCTGGTTTCAGTGCCAAGGCATTTTCAGGAGCGCAGACATACTCGGCAAACCCACCCATAGACCCCAAGATGTCCCCAAAGACTTCATCCCCTGGTTGAAATCGCCTGATGTTTCTGCCAGCTATTTCAACGCGCCCGGCTATGTCCGATCCGAGTATCTGGTGACGTGGTTTGAGAAGCCCCCCTATGCGGGCATACAACGGTTTCCCTCTCAGGATCTCCCAGTCAGATCTATTGACGGATGCCGCCTGAACCTTGATCAGTACTTCATCGTCCGTAGGGGTAGGTTTTGCTACCTCTTTGAGTTGAAGCACATCTGGTGGTCCGTATGCTGTGTAAACAACCGCTTTCACGAATTACCTCCGGGTTTGTTTTGATTCGGGCCTTTCGGCCGGGTCGGGTTTCACGCGCATGACCGAAACCAGTGGCATTCCTACATCACGCACTTTTTTGAGCACTCCATGCAAGGCGGCCTGATCGACCACCGAGCCGGTTAACAGCGTCTCGCCGTTGTCTGTAAGCCGGATGGTCAGACCCCCAAACCAGTCTGTCCACTCGCGACCCAGGTGGCCCTTGATCCTGATCTGATAGACCATTGGTTGACCTGGATCACTTTCCGAGTTGATTTCGTTTGACATGACCCTGTCCCTCTTGTGGCCGGTCGGAACCGTCTGTACCACGTGCTCAATCTACCAGTAGCATAGCTCCATTACGGTATTCACGTCTAGACACGAAAGTGTTGTTTGGGGTGTTGTTTTGTGGGGTGTTGAGCGGGTAGAAGTTCTAAAGCTTTGGCCTTATGGATTGCTTGCGGGCAGTTCTTGCTACCAAGTTTGCGGACAAACTGACGTTTCGGCTACAACAGACCCAACTCGCGGGCACGTGCGACCGCTTCGGTGCGCCTTTGGACGTGGAGTTTGCCAAAGATGTTCCGATTGTGCCTTTCACCGTGTCCAGGGTGACCTTCTCGCTTTACAATTTAGTGACCCCTTTATGGCTGCCGACCCAGATGGCGGTATACGGGTTGTGAAGAAGGATGACTTCATCGTAGGTACTTCAAATGGCTTATTACCTGGAAAACCATAAACCATCTCTCCTGCTTTCAGAGACGGCGAAGCAAAGTAGTGTCCATCGGGGCATTTATTCATTACATCCTTGTCGCCTCACTCGCGGTGAGTGCCAGCGTGCACACCTCTTCCTGGGAGAGGGCCTTGCCTTCTGCCCACCAGGTTTCCCATGTTGTCTCATCGACCTGTGACTTCAAGCTGCCGAGATAGGCATCATAGAGTGGGCGGTAAGCCGCTGGCAGGGCGGTATTCAGACTCGCAAAGAGCCCTTCTGCGGCACTACACACCCGCGCCGCATAGGATGGCTCGCGGATTGTTCCTAACAAGCAGCCGAACGCGATCAAGTCGGTGGCTAGCATGTAGCGATTGCCCGTGTGTTGCGCGAGGAGCAACCCTTCGCGCAGGTAGGTACTGCTCTGTATCACATCGCCCTGAGCAAGGGCCAGCACGCCCAGATAGACCAGCGTGGCCGTGAGCAAGACCGGTTCACTGTACTCACGCAGAAGCGGTAACGCTTCATTCAGCCTTGTCCAAGCCTGGGGGAAGTTGCCTTGCAGTGTCGCTACCGCCCCTAACCTGCTCAGTGTAAAGGCATAGCCGCCCCAGTTTTCCTGCTCGCGGAGGAGGTGCAGGCTTTCTTCAAGGTAGGTGGTGGCCAGCGTGTATTCGCCTTGCATATGCCAGGTATCGCCTATTTGGAAAATTGCCCAGGTTCTTCCAACAACGTCTCCCACGGCTTCATAGAGCGCCAGGGCTTGCTGGGCCAGTTCTCGTGAGCGCTCGTACGCGCTCTCCCACAAAGCCAGTCGTGATGCCGCCATCAGCAGTTTGGCGCGGACGGCTGGCGGTGTCTCTTGTGGCATCTTGAGCGCGGCATCGATCCAGCGATGGGCTTCCTGGAATTGGGCGCGTACTTCCCAAAACCTCCCCAGAGCGCCGCACATTCGCTGGGCCAGTTGAGCTTCATCGTGTTCAATGGCCCACGTTACGGCTGCACGCAGATTGTCCTGGTCGCGGGCCAGCATCGACACTGCCACAGACTGCTCACGGCCTGACAGCTTTGGCTCGATGCGTTCCGCGAGCGCCAGGTAATAGGTCGCGTGCCGTCGTTGTATGTCTTCCCGCTCTCCACATGCCTCCAGTTGTCCCAGCGCATATTCGCGGATCGTCTCTAAGCAATGAAAGCGCAGTTCCGGATTCTTTTCCAGGGGATCTTTTTCTAGTGACATCCGTTTCACCAGGCTGTGATCGATCAGAGATTCCACCTGCTCAAGCACACCATCCAGAGGGGCCCCGTGGCCTTCTTCCAGGCCGAGAGCCAGGGCCGCGTGCACTGTCCAGCCGCCGAGAAACACGCTGAGGTGACGAAAGAGGCGTTGTTGTTGTGGATCAAGCAGCTCATAGCTCCAATCCAGCGTCTCGTATAAGGTTTGGTGGCGCTGAAGAACGTTGCGCGCCGTGGAACGCAGGAAGGTCAGGCGCTGGCCTGTCCCGCTGACAAGTCGCTGCAGGATCATGGGCAAAGGAAGCACTTTGGTGCGCCCAGCAGCCAGTTCAATGGCCAGGGGCAAGCCATCCAGGCGAGCGCAAATGCTGGCAATGGTCGTCGCATTGTCTTCGGTGAGCTGAAAAGCAGGATCGACGGCCTGGGCTCGTTCGACGAAGAGACGGATGGCCGGAAACTGAGAAACGTAGTCCGGATCGAACACATGATCGGGCGCGCAGACTTCGAGCGGAGGGACATCGAATTCATGCTCCCCATACAGGTGCAGCACAGCCCGGCTTGTCACCATGACTTTCAACGCCGCGGCGGTACTCAACAGGTCGCTGATGAAAGGCCCGATATCCGGGATTTGCTCCACATTATCCAGCACGAGCAGGAGTTCTTTTGCTTGCAGAAAACCTTTGAGCAAGTCTTCGTGTGAAGAGACGCTCTGCCTGCCAGGATCACCTGTGGCAAGAGGCTCCGAGAGGTGCAGAGCCTGCACGATCGTTGAGGGGACAAGAGCGGCATCGCGAATCGTCGCCAGAGACACAAAACACACTCCACCGGCAAAATC
>Ga0209647_1003780_pt1 | contig 11616 bp, 16 predicted proteins | sample GraSoi_2013_60cm_FD_185827 | JGI IMG/M metagenome (GOLD analysis project Ga0209647, IMG submission 185827) | Grasslands soil microbial communities from the Angelo Coastal Reserve, California, USA - Sample 9_17_2013_60cm (SPAdes) (version 2) | ecosystem: Environmental > Terrestrial > Soil >... | reverse complement strand
AGCGAATCGTAGAGCTGTTAGGTGGCGAAATCACGGTTTGCAGCGAGCCAGACAAGGGGAGTACATTCAGCTTTGTGATTCCTTGGCGGGAGGCGCTCCCGGACGTTCATGATCCTCCGCCCCGGATAGCCGGCTATCAAGGGTCACGCCAGAAAATCTTGGTGGTCGATGATGAGCCGCTCAATCGCTCAATGCTGAGAGAACTTCTTTCGACGGTTGGTTTCGATGCGGCTGAAACGGATTCACCTGAAAAAGCATTATCTCTGATTAAGGACGGTTTCGACGCGGTGATCTCAGATATACGGATGCCAAGCTACGATGGGCATACATTTTGCAGGATGCTCAGATCGTCAGCAGAGACTAAAGATCTAATCATGATCGCTTCCTCCGGCAGTGTGTTTGCTGACGATCAGCGGCTTGCCCTTGATTCTGGATTTAATGATTTCTTACCGAAACCGGTGATGGAAGAAGAGCTGTTCGAGATCCTGGGCAGACATTTGTGTTTAAATTGGATCTATGCTCAGGACAACAGATCCACGAGTGAGTCGTAGAGGCTTGAGGCATTAAAATGAAAGAAATATCGCCATGACGACCACTTTGGAGGCAATTCGGAAATACCGGTTGCGCTAACATCGGCAGGATTCTCATCTTATTTCTTTCGCACGCGCCTCGAATGGGTTAGCCAGCGGCGATGCTATCAGCCAATTCATTACAAAACCAGCTTCAAATCTGCGGTAATTCTGCGGTACGGCTTGACCTCTCCCTCGAGAAATTACCGCCGTGAAAGGGCGGTCATAGCGGCAAGAGCTTGAAAATCCAGCACCGATAACACCGGAACGACGGTGGTTGCGGCGGCGAAAAGGGTACTCAAGGCCACGGTGGCGATCTAGCCACCGATAGAGGAAGCCGAAAACCGACGCCCTAAGGATGCCACTTATTTCGTGTCCGCCTTCGGTGTCGGAAAGAATTTAGCCCAAGCGTTTTTCCTCACGGTCTCTTCATCGTCAGACATAGCCGCAAATTCCTTTTCGAGGTCGGTCTTCTCATACTTTCCTAAACGGTCGAGCAGTCCATAGATTTTCCGAAACATTATGTCCTGTTTGCCGTAAGCATTCATATCCATAAACGCATTTAGCTGTCGGTTGTTTTTCGCCTCGACTTTCACCCCTACAGCCATTCCAACACCAAAACCAAGGAACACTCCCGCTAACAACGCTCCGAACACAACCACCGCTGCGAACCAAGGCTTCACCATCATGGCAAATACTATCGACCTTGGTCGGTTCTGCTTGAGCAATCGACGCGCTAGGATACCCCAGGAACGCTCGGAGCGAGGTGTCCGCTTCATGGCCTTGCCCGGAAAGCGCACAGCGGCGTTTCACGATCAACTTTCGCACCGGCTTTGATCAAGCGTGATGGTCGGTTTCTGATTCCTTGACGCGAACGCTGAAAGTGGCTCACAATCAGTCAAGATTTCGCAAGGGAGAGGTAAGTTGACCTGAAGTTCAAAAGAGAGTTATGTCCGACGAGAATCACATCACGGAGGTGATTTACGAAAAGGTCTGTGGGGGGTATGACACGGTTATGGATTTCCGCAGCAAGCTTTTAGCTCTCCTTCCGATCGCGTCGGGCGCGGGAATATTCATGCTTATCTCCGGAAAACCTGTGGATTCCGGACAAATTTCATACCTGCTTCCGATCGGCGTTTTTGGAGCAAGTGGTCGGTTTCGCATTGTTCTGTTACGAACTGCGGGGAATACAGCATTGCCACATGCTGATGGTTGTTGGAAAAACCCTCGAGCAGGAGCTGGCAGGGAGACCGCAGCAGGCGGGTCGCTTCATCTCGATACAGGATCCTATTTTGTTCTTTGATGCATCCGGGGCGGCCCTGATCATCTATCCCGCCGTGATCGGCGCTTGGATTTATGTTGCCGCAATAGGTCTCGCCAAGGACATGCGATTTAATCCGTCCGTCATGTGGCCCCCACTTGCAGCCTTCGCGGTCTTCTTCTCTATCGGTTTAATAGTGCTTCATCAACAGGAAAAACAGCTTAAGAGGCTCAACCGGAGCTCCGCAAAGCTGGAAAGAGGAACTCCGGATCCGATCACCCCGCTGAGAAATAAGATAATGTGACGGGAATTGTCCTATCCCGGTCATTCGCGAACCCCCAAGCAACTCATCTCCAAACTCAGGACCAAAAGCGATCACTTTCGTGCATTTCCAAAATAGGAAGATCCGAAAACCGCCTCGCTAGGATCGCCCAAAACGTCTGCCACCGTGAGGCGACTCCGATCCTCGGCTCGTTTATCCAGAAACGCATTCACGCGTTGCGCGACATCTCCCGCACCTTGAATATCCTCAGCCAGAACCACCACGTTATTGCCCTTGCGGAATGATGCCATGCTCCGAACGCCGTTCACGTAGGTGATCGACATCACAATTAATCCGTCGATCTCTAGTGCGCCATCCGGGACGAACATGAGCGCGATACGAGCGATACGCCTCCGCAACTCGGCTCTCAGCCTGAGACGGACTTCATTCGCTTCTGGGGAGTTCTGCCGGATCAGGTCCAGCAGCACCTCCGGCTTTACCAAGTCCACGCACTTATTGCAGGCCGTCTCTACGTTCGCCTGTAGCGCATCTTTGCGACCGGTAAGGATAGCGAGTGTTGCTGTATCCTTCGCCACTCGTGAGGCCAGTACCGCAATCGTGGCAGAGTCGATGTCCTCGGCATCCATCGCCTTGTTCGTCTTCTGAATCCGGCGCTCAATTATGTCTATTTCCCGCAGTAGTATCTCAAGGCAGAAGCGATCAATATGATGGGGTGGCTCGGCTTCCTGGCGGTGGTGCCCTGGATGACGGCCTTCATCTGGTCGTTCAAGCCGACCGCTATCATAGATATCCGGCGCACTCCGCGGGAGGAAAAGGAAGCGATTGACGAAATAATCGCCCGCATGAGCGGCAAGCCTGCCGTCCCGCAAGACCCCAAACAACCTAAGCCAGGCAAGGACTCCGGGCCGCACGCCTAGGAGGCGAGGATCATGATTATTGCATTGGTGATCTGCGTCATCTTCACCTTCTTCGTGTGGCTGATTTTTTTTAAGCTCAAGTGGCTGAAGTTCACCCCTGTATGGGGGGTCGTTTCCGCTTTCTTTTTGATTCACGTCGTTCGGGCGGCTCTGATCGGGCTGCGCTTCGTCACCCCCTTCTCGGTCGACGCCAAGGTGATCCAGCACACAATCCAGTTGGTCCCGCGCCTGTCGGAACCTACGCTGGTCACAGCGGTGCTGGTGGAGCCCAACGTGCCTGTCAAAAAGGGCCAGCCGCTCTTTCAGTTCGATCGCCGTCCCTACGAATACAAGGTCAACCAGCTCCAAGCGCAGCTCGCCCAGGCAAAGCAGAATGTCCTCATCCTTCAGGCCGATGTGGACGTTGCCACGCAGAAAGTGGACAAGGCCGAGAGCGACTTAAAGTTTTCGCGCACTATGCGCGAGGCCAGTGTGCCCGACATGGGCTCAGACTAATCATATGAAAAGAAATGATCGGAAGCAGTTAGGGCAAGATTACCGGGATCAGTCTCATGAGTATGGCGGGAGACTGACAAGACGGTTCGCCCCTATGGCTTTCGGTGCCTGATCTCGGGAGATGACACACACCCCTTCGGCTGGAAGCCAACCTTCTCTCACCAACTAAATAGCTTCTGATTTACCCAACCCAAACCAACTAAAAGCAAGACAAACTATGAAATACCTATTCATCGGATTCAGCCGCATCGGTGCCCTCGCAGTTCTAGCCCTGGCGTTGGGCTGCGCTGCTAATACGCAATCGACAGAGAATCTGCTCTCGGCTGCAGGCTTCAGAACTATCTTCGCTAACACTCCTCAGCGGCAGCAACATCTCAAAGCGCTCCCGCCAAACAGAGTGACACTCGTGCAACGAAATGGCAAAAACTACTATGTCTACGCCGACCCGGCTCACTACCAGATCTACGTTGGCAATCCATCCCAGTATCAACAATATCAACAGCTCCGTTTAGCCCGTAATCTGGCCCAGGATCAACTTGCAACGGCTGAACTGAACCAGCAGGCGGCTACAAACTGGGAAATGTGGGGACCTTTTTGGTAACCGGGTCTGTGGGGATTTCCTGAATGGCGGGCGTGTAGCCTAGCCGTGTAATGGGGGTTGACAGCGGTACAATAAGGATATTGGGCTGCCAGCAGCACGCCTGCTGTATTCCGTTAACAAAACACTGTGGGGTTGCCGGCACGCCAAATTTCACCGTGACGCCAACTATACCTGTTGAGGTTCCCTACCTTCTAGACCACTACTTGACTGACCCACTTGCAGGCGATTATCACAGTTCCGTCGCTCGTGAATCCCTTCATTTGTGCGGCGATCTTCGCCTAGATCGAGGCTGGACGGACAATGCGGCAAAAGTGGCCCTGGCCGTCGTTGTCATCCTAACGGTAGCTGCGCTGGTAGGGGTGAAAGTGCTTCATCTCTTTGGCGTGTCAACGCAGCAGGCGTGACCCAAACGCCTGCTGCGCTGCGCGTCGCAGTAATAATCCTATCGGGGTAGACTCCGAGCAAAAATAGTCGACGGTCAGCCTAGGATTAAATTGAAAACGTCACCAACGCCCACTTATTCGGATGTGAACCGGCTGTTGAGAAACTAGGTGCCGTATGTTGCTGGCGTCAATCTTATCTAGAAGACTTCTGTGCCTGGTCGGTATCGAAAACTTGCCAGCATCCCCGTCGCTGATAATTCCAGATGGGATCAAATTCGTTCTGATACCAGTCGCAGGTCCAAACGGGTCTGCAGATCGACGGCAGAACCGAGTGGATCAGGGGATGGGAACGAGGATAGCTTTGTTGGTCACGGTCGTGAGGCCGTCAAGAGTATCCATAAAAGTCGAATCAAGTGGCGGTACCTGGTGAAGGTGCCAAAGGACTTCCGCATTGTTCCACGCCGATTCCCGCGCGGCGCTTACACTCCACGCAGCAATCAGATCTTCTAAGTGAGAGGCGGGCGGAAGCGCGTCACCGAGGAGGCGGACATCCAACGTGCGCTTTGCAGATTCGATAATACTGTCAAGGGTAGTATTGAGCGAAGTATAATCTCTGAATTGCGGCGCGCAGTGTTGTGGGATAGTGGCCGTAGCCTCGCAAGTGGCGACGATTGCCTCTGACAGATCGTGGTTAATGTGGGCGTTGATGCCCGCCAGAGCGAACTGGATGCGAGCGATTGAGGTTTGGTCCCTGCAGCCGAAGAGGACCCGCCAACAGTCCGAAATTGGCTGGCGCAAGAGTGCCCCTTCCAAGGCACTAAAATAAAAGCGAGCGAATTGCACGTCGAGTTCGGCGAGCCACGAGGGAGCGGCAAATCCACCAGAAGCGACGCGCGTTTCGACCGATTCGGTCACCTGGAGGTACAGCCAGTTAAACCACTTTAGACCATCGCCGTCGATACAGGTGGCTTGGATCGTCCGCAAAGTTACCAGTACATCGCCTATGGATTGCGGGGGAGTTTTAACGGCACCGCAAAGAACCGGGTCATACGGGAACATATCTTCTATTGTTACTATTTCGGCGGTCGGTTCAAAACCAGCCAGTCGTGGTCGACTTAAAAATCAGCACTTTTTTCGGTTCAAACCAGTCGGAGATGTTGGCAAGTAGTGACTGAACTCCAATGGCAACGTCATAGGTTTTAGAAATCCGCTCGGCAGTTTGGGCAGCCCTTCTCCGCAATCCTGTGGTAGGTCTACATTTCGCCTAAAGTTTCTTAGAATTTAGAGCGATTCTCACTCAGACGAAAAGAGAATTTACGTAATACATTTGGTTGAAAATCAACCAAAACCGCCCATAGTCTCCACCCTCAATGAAACTAACATCAGCTAGCTTAAGAAGAGCCGCCAATATTCAGGACGAAATCGAGAAACTGCAATCCGAATTGGATCAAATGTTCGAAACCGGAGAAAGTCCGGCCCCACCCTCCGACTCAGTCGTCATCCGGCGACCACGTCGAAAAGTAGCACGGAGAGCAGACGCCTCCGTCGCCGCTCCGGTACGCCGCAATGCGTCGCCGAGCGGACCGTTAGCACCAGCGGTCGTTAAAGTCCTCAAAGCGCATAAGCGACCGATGAGTGTCGCGGAAATCGTACAAGGACTAGAAAAGAACGGCTACCAGTTCATTACCGCGCAGCCGCGCAAGAACCTCGCCGTCCGCATCTATAAACTCAAAGGCGTTAAGCAAGTCGGTCCAGGCCGGTTTAGTGCGGCGTAAGCTGCAAGACTCCTGAATCGCTGGAATAGAAGGCTAGGTTTCCGTTGTTTCCGGCAAATAACAAGGGGGTTGCGTACGGAACGTAAACCGGGAAAGGATGCACCGGACTTAGGACCGAGGCGATATACGGTTGTTGTGACTGATAGGAGATTGTCGAATACGTAAGCGCCCCGTTCTGCACGGAAGCTGCGACCGCAAACTGCCCGTCTCGTTGTATCTTGACTATCGGAACCGAGAGGCTCGCTCCTACTACATACTGACTCGGCGGGGTTGCCGTTATCGATTCCGTGGTTAAAACGTTGTTCGTGGCGTTGATTTCGAACCAAAAACCACCCGGACTCTGCAAATAAAGGTCAGAGAAGACCGGAATATACAACGTTTGCGCAATCCGGCAGCCATCGGCCAGGTCGGCTGAAGGAACTAAAAGGCATCGTCTTTCAGAGCGATAACCACAGTATCATCGGTTCCTGGTTTATACGCCCAGTCGAAAATCTGGATCTCCAGAGTCAATACGTCACTTGGCGTATGGTCGGCGGATTTCAGGCGTGGAAGAATTTCTGTCATGCTTGCGGCAGGTTCACGGTCTGGGCAAAGTTGGTTTCGTTATGCAGAGCATCACAGCAAAGACCGTTCATGTTCAGTTGGAAGAGGACAATCGTTTATGCAGAAGCGGAAATTGTTGTTCCTGATAAGTTCGAACACATTGAGCCTCTGATAGACAACGACTGCCGCTTCCGCAGCATTCTGATGCGGCACAATGAGGCGCTCCCGGCGCCGTTTGCTTGCTTCCAGCGCAATCGCCAACGCTCCTCTCACTGGACGCAGTTCACCGGAAAGCGCCAGCTCTCCACAGATATAGCAGTGATCTAGTTCCGGGATCCGATTTTGCTCGTTCAATTGCAACATCGCCAGCGCGATTGGCAGATCAAAGCTTGGTCCCTCCTTCCGTACAGTAGCCGGAGCCAAGTTGATGGTGATCCTTCCCCGAGGCCGCCGCAGAGCGCTGTTGCTCAACGCGCTCAAAACCCGATCCTTACTTTCCTTGACCGCCCGTATCCGGTAAACCGACTACACTGATCCTTCCCTCCGGCCCCCATCCTGCGTGCGCTTCGATCTCGATCTCGAAGGCATCCACTCCGACGACCGCTGCAGAATAGACCTTCGATGGCATAACAGTTGAAGCTTCTGTTTGCTCTGGCATTCCTTATAGATCAGCCATCCGGATTCGCTGTTCTTGATTTCTAGCGTCATTTGTCTCCTTCGGAGAAGACCGGATCACCGCAATAAAAGCACAACCACGAGCACAATCAGCCAGACGGGCAGAGTGCAAACAAAGAGTGAAATCACCGTCAGCACTGCGAAGACATAGAATAGCCGAATTAGTAAATCAGTCATTTGGACTTCTCTAATCTCTTGTTCCTTTTGGAGTACTTCACTCATGGCGAGCTGTTGCTTGCCATAACGCTGTTTGACCATCGCTGCGAGGGTCTCTTCCAGATTCAACTCAGCTATCTGAAAAGAGGTTTCAGTCAGCGAATTCGCGTAACTACTGATCAAAGCCTTACCACCTTCACGGCGTATCTGACTCAACAGCTTCATTTCGTAATCATACTCAGTAACGATTTCGTCCGTCTTCAGAAACAACTTACGACCCTGCATAAAGACCCGCCATCCGCACGGCTTTTGGAGATCAGCTCGTCAAGAGGCAACTTAAACCACCCAGTAGCTAGCTCCCTGAACTCTTTCATTACCGCTGCTTCGTAGCGGGTAGCGAGCAGTTCCTTATCAACATTTTCGATCTCTTTTAGCGCCATACACTGTCTCGCTTTTACATTTCGTGGTCCTCCGTTGGGGATACGCTTTTGCCAGGAACCGTGTGAAGATCGGATAGGTCCACCGGGAGCTAGGTGGGTTGATGCTCGTAACGACATTTTCCGAAGAAGGATGCAAATGGTTGGCGGAAACATGAATCGAGTACTCGGGTGGACCTGTTCATTCATTTCGATCACGCCGGAGCGACGACTTAAATTAGCAGCGCATCTTTCTGGCCGGTGTAAGGCGATGGGATTATCGGGATTTGAGTTGCGCTAGGGTACCCGCGGAAATCAGCTGCTCCGCGCTGTGTTTGGTAGTTGGCTCTTTAGGATCAGCTTTATTTGCGGTGCCGCGACCGCTAACCTTTAGGTCTGCGATTTCGATTTCGCCTTTGATCGCTCTCGCTATGCGGCTGCTGCTTCTCTCGAGGAACGGGACACCGGCATTTAACAGTGTGAAGGCGAAAGCTTCGTGATCGGCTTCCGTGCCGCCACCCTTTACGGTCCCGGCCTTCTTGTACGCTCGCGCTATCTTAGAGAGCCTACGCTTGGTTACCTCAGGCTTCGCAGGAGCCGATTTGGCGGGTTTTGATTGCGCCTTAATCTCTTTGATCGTCTCGTCAACGGTGCCGGCCCCTGCGACGAAGTGCAAAACGATTTCGCCCTTTTTCGGGGCACGTCTAGCTAATTGGTTAGCTACACCGTCCTGGTGTTTACGTTCGCGAGCCGGTTCTTTAACAGTAGGTTTAGTTTTGTGCATAACATAATATAGAAATGATAGGGATGGATACAAAGACAATTCACAGTATTTGTTACGTAATGCAGTGACGGACTACAGTGTAGTGGGTTATACAGGTGTTAGCTCCTGGGTGAAAGCTCTAGATAGAGCGGAGCTGGACAAAGAAAAAGACGCCTGCAGCGGAACCACAGGCGTCTGGAAGGCGTCTCTAGGGGAGGAGTTACTTCGTCGTGGGCTTTATACCCCAGTATTTGGTAGCGTCGTCCTTAGTAACCACTTCCCACCAGAACCACAATGATCGAGAACGACGCAGTGGGTGCAGAAATTGTCACCGCCTCTACTCCCCTGGATCCCTGGATCTCGATCTGCGTCTATGCCGCTTCGCGCATTGCTCTGGTGATGAAATATAGCCAGCAAAACGTCAGCTAAGCCCTTGTTTCGTCTGCTTCGACGAGCTGCAAGAAGTGCACTCGGCCTGATTCGTCGCCGGCAATTATCGTCCGCTCGACTGGAGTGAAAATGCAAGCTGTCATAGGATGATCACCAGTGAAACTAGCAATCTTTTTCCCGCCTTCCAAGTCCCATAGTATCACTGTTTCGTCGTACGACGACGACGATACGGCATGGCGCCCATCCGATGTGAGTGCTAAGCCGGTTACGCGCCCGATTTCAGACGTCTGGGCTTCGAGCGTGCGTAGCGTTTGACCGGTCTCGAGATTCCACAGCCGCAGCGTATCGTCACGATGGGAGGGCGACATGGCCACCTGGCATCCATCGGGTGTTATCGCGATGTCAATGATCAATTTGCAGTAAGAACACAAAAAGCAGCCGTCGAGTGTGTAAAGTGTTTGGCCACACTCTAAGTCGCAGACCCTCAGCATGCTGTCCCAGGAAGGCATCACCGCACGGCGTCCGTCTGGCACTAATCTGCCATAGAGCGCCTCGCGCGCCGGAACGTGCGTAACTAGCCAGAGAGTTCGAGTCTCATCGTATCGATAGTTATCCGCGAAAAAACGTGATGTCCGTCAGTCGCTCATCGGGCGGAGGAGAACCGAGTGACAAAACAAATTCGAACGGAAGGAAGGTCGTTTCGGAGAATAAATGTCTCCTGGGAGAGTTGGTACCGAACCCTGTTAAAAGTCCTGCTAGGCCCGATGAGCGAGAACGGTCGCCGATGGAATAGAAGGCAAACACGCGAACGTCGTCGGGCAAGTGCCTCTCTTCTCGATTCCGAACGAAGTGAGCGAGTTCCGGTTTGGTCCGCCGAAGTTCTGGACCGTTCGCGCAGGCAAACATACAAAGGACTTGCTTAATTACGCGCAACGGTTTGATCCGAAATGGTAGATAAAAAACACCCGCTGACCGACCTTTTTGCAGATACTGCATGCCCTGCCTCGCCAGCTCTACGTAGGCACTCCCGTACCAGCTTCCTGTCTTGGTATTGCAAGACTCGCACAGGGTATAGGCTCCCACGCCACGCTTCCGTTTAACTGGAAAAATTGTTCCATCATTAAGCCTCAAATCGCGTAGAAAACTGTGAAGGACGAACTAACCGCCGCACTCTCGAATTTAAAGGCGTTATATAAAAGAGTACATAAAAACACCATCCGTTTACGAGGGAGAAAATAGAACGTTAGGCCGTCATACAAATCGCTCGTTTTTTATAACGATTTCCTCGACTTCGGTAGCGCCTTTATTTATGATTGTATCACAATTATAAGATGTTATACTTATGCAAAAATTCATTTGAGTTGCTTATTACCTGCGTGTCAGTACCGAAGGACAAGAGCTGGAAAATCAGCGCGCGGAGATCGCGCCCTTTATCGAACGGCGTGGTTGGAAGCTAGTCTACACGTTTGAGGACGTGATTAGCGGAGGAAAGAGGGAAAAGGACCGTCCCGGCCGTTTCAAGCGATTTACCCTTTTCAAAGAGTAACGCGCGAAGCGACGTGTGTTCTCTTAAGGTGCTTCGTTTTTCTTCACGTGGATTTCACGCCCAGCGGGCACATTGCGTTCGCTACGAGCAACGATAGCAATGTAGTAGCTACGATTTTGAAGATCCTAACACGCGCCCGAGGAATTGTTCTTTCTGCATTCGTCACTGATGGCGACAGCTGCGATTGTAGGGATACGATGTCGGGGGAGAAGCAGAACATTGAATACATTATACGGGTAGTTGAGGAAATCAGAGAGAAGGTCGCGCAATAGAATGTCCAAGTTAATACGGGAGATTAATGCAAGTTAGCCGCAAAACGTTTATAATGATTTGAGGCATTTAACCATTCGAGAAAACAAAACCTCGGGAACGTCACGATCGAGGTTCCTTCGCGAAAAACTTTCGAGGCCGAGGGAGCAATCCTAAAACAGGCTTTGAGCGACTGTCTTCGAGATCAAAGAGCGGCTCTGGCGCAACTCGCGGATGCCGCGAGGCAGGTCGATAAAGCTGCTTTTGGATCGACGGCAGATTTCGGACCGGCGCACCAGGCGCTGCTTAAGGCCCTCGACCGAGCGGAGGTTTTGTTACAAGGTTGAGCTATGTGCGGCCGGTACCGCAGAACGACCAGAGAAGAAGAGCTAGCACCGATCTATAGGATTCCGATCCCGTCTCAGCCCGACTTGCCGATAAGCTATAAGGGGTCACTCCTCCGTTTGTAAGTCGGTTCAGTGAAGAGGAAATAATCGGGGTGCTGAAAGAGGCGGAGGCGACGACGGTGAAGGCGACGTGTGCCAAGCGTAATATCAGCGAAGCGACGTACTACGGATGGCGGAAAAAGTACGG
>Ga0209647_1003778_pt1 | contig 11618 bp, 11 predicted proteins | sample GraSoi_2013_60cm_FD_185827 | JGI IMG/M metagenome (GOLD analysis project Ga0209647, IMG submission 185827) | Grasslands soil microbial communities from the Angelo Coastal Reserve, California, USA - Sample 9_17_2013_60cm (SPAdes) (version 2) | ecosystem: Environmental > Terrestrial > Soil >... | reverse complement strand
AAAGCGGTGCGGATCGAATCCGTCGCCATGAATATATTGGGCAATCGCGATGTTGCCCTTTGCGGATAGCGCCGGCAACAGATTAAATCTCTGGAATACGAATCCGATTTTATGCCGACGCAGTTTTGTTCGCTCCGCGTCGTTCATCGCCACCAGATCGTTGCCGTCCACCAAGACTTTGCCGCGCGAGGCTTTCGCCAGCCCGCCGATCACATAGAGTAGAGAAGACTTCCCGCAGCCTGAAGGCCCCATCACCGCTACCGATTCGCCCGGGAGGACCTCGAAATTTACGCCCCGCAGGGCCGGCACTTCCACTTTGCCCGCATGATACAGCTTCCAGACGTTCTCGATTTTGAGTATCGGCTCCAAGGTTTTGAACTCGGGCTCCGTGATTCCGGTGGAATTCGTTCGTATTGTAACTGTGATTGCCATCGCTGCCTAGTTTCCCATCTCCCGTTGCGTCCACCTTAAGGTGGACGCTACAAACCCGCTACAAATCCACGGGGGGTATCATTAATCGTAAGAGAGTGCTTCAACTGCGTCTTTGCGGCTGGCCTGCCACGCGGGATAACTTGCGCCCACCAGCGCGCCAATTATCGCGATCAGTGCCGCGCGAATAATCCACTCCGGTGTAATCAAAATGGAAAGCGTCGGAAATAACTTCTGAGATCCCGCGCGCACCACGTAGCTGAGGCCGACGCCCGCAAGAATTCCCAGCAGGGAAAGCAGCGTGGCCTCCGCCAGAAGCGCGCGGACAATCAGGAATTTGCTGGCGCCCAATGATTTTAACACCCCGATGTCCCGCGTCCGCTCCAGCACCGTGGTATACATCGAAAGGAAAATCACCAGCAATCCGATCGAAACAGCCAGCGCGATCATGGAATTAATAAATGTATGCAGCGCCGGGATGTTCGTCGACGTCATCAGCGTCATGAACTCCTTTACCGGGCGCACAGGATAGTTGGGCAGCAGATCCTTGATTTCCGCGATGACGTCCGGCGTGTGTTCCGGCCGTGTGCACCGCACCAGGAAGATGGTCGCTTTGTCGCGGCCACCCACCAATTCCTGCAGCGAGGTGATGGGCACGAAAATGCGCCCGGCCTTTCCGTGCTCCACGATGCCAACGACTTTCCAGGAATGATTCAGCAGCGGGTAGGTGTCGCCGAGCTTCACGTGCTTGGCCCTTGCCTGCCAATCGTCCACCAGCATGTCGTCCGGGTCTTGCAGGTCGCGGCCTTCGTAAAACACGAAGCCATTCGAAACGTCGCGAAAGGAAACCTGGTCAATGCCCCAGATGGTTTCCACGCCGCCCGAGGTGTTGAACTGAAGCAACGCCGGGCTGACGTATTGCACGTACCTGAGTTCGTGAATTTTTTCGCCGATCTTGATCGGCATCGGGGCGCTGCCCATCACCATGAACATCTGCGCTCCAGGAGACTGCACCATGACGTCGGCGCCGATGCCCTCGATGCGCTTGGCCGTTTCCTGGAGCATCCCGGACGTAAGGCCCACGATGACGATGACCAGCATAACTTCGAAGGCGATGGCCACGACGCCGATCAGCGTGCGCACCGGGCGGTGAAATAAATTCCGGAAAACGAACTGGCCCATCATGGCCGCTTCTCCTCGGAATTTTCTCCCACCTTCACAATTTCGGCTCCTGCCGGCGCCTCCAGCTTGAAGCGGTCCGCCTGCAGCGCCTCGTTCAAAGTGACTTTGGTGATAGTCAGATCGAGCCGGTATTCATCGCGGGGCCGCTCGAGCCGGATGCTCATCGGATATTCCTCGGCGCTCCCCGGCGCAACCGGCTGCCAGTTTGCGTAGCGCACGTCGGAAAGCAGCGCGCCCTTCGGCCCGTAGGCCTGCAGACGCACCATGTGCAAATCCGCGCGGTCAAACCAGATCTTCCGCAGAATTTCCGACTTATATCCCCCGCGCAGAACCGTCAGCACGTAATACCGAGCGATTTCGTCGTTGTATTCCTCAATCAGCACCACTTCTTCCTTGCGGACTTCCGGCCACAGCACCGCGTCCACCAGGTGCTGCGGGCGAAGATTTTCTATCGGCTTGTTGCTCTGCCGCTCCACCGCTACCTGGCCTGTCAGGAATTTATTTTTTGGCGGGATCGACACTTCGAACGTCTGCCCGTCGCTTACCATGTCAAACACAGTCTTCCCGACGACCGGCACTTGCCCGATCATCCGTACGTTGTACGGCCGCGACGCCAGCAAAAACGTCTTCACCTCGTGGTATTGATCAATCACGCCGCTGTATTTCGTGCCAGCCGTTGCCTTCATTTCCAGCGTGGCATCCATGCTCTTCAAACCGCGCGCCAGCACATTGTAGCGGTCGAGCAGGTCCTCCTCGCTCGCCTCCCGCGCCACCGGCCGCTCCGCCACAGGCACTTTCGTGGAATTTGTGAGCGTATGCGGGCAGCCGCCAGCCGCCGCCGACACTGTCAGCAAAATCATGCTCTTCCAGATGCGTTTCATACGTGAAGTCCGGGCGTTCTGTCCAAACCAGGCAATTTAGCAACCATACCGTGGAGCGTCAAACCGCCCCTCACTGGGGCCGTGCGATGTGCACGTCAAACGGCTGCAGCGCCGGCCGTGCACGCCGAATAATTTCGCTAGGCCACAAATTCTTGCTCAGCAGTGTCGTCCACCCGTCATCCGGTTCACAGATCGCACAAAACGTGTATCGCGCGTAGGCATCCTGATAGGCGTCCAGTCCGCGGTGAGAAAGCTCGCTTTCGACGACCGCATCCGCTTCTTTCGCCGCGGCGCCGCAGCGCAATCCAAAGGTTTCTCCGGCAAAACGCACAATCAGCGCACGCAGTTTCTCGCCGGCAAGCGGCCGAATCACCAGGCAGCGGTTCGCCGCTTCCCGGAATTCCACTTCATGCAGCTTGCAGTATTCCCGCACGCGATCCAGGTGGCTGAAAAAATCCAGCACCCAGGCCTCATCGCCCGTCAGCGCGGGAAACACCGCGGCCCAGATGGAAGCGGCTTCCTCGCCCCGCAGAGGCTCGCGGCTCTCCGTTTCAATCAATTCGAGTCCCACGGCTTTTGTGTCGGAGCCAAGATCCATCGCCTGCACATCCAGCGAATACGGCGGCAAGTCCGGCAGGTTGTTTTCCGGCGGCAAAATTACTCTTCCTCGATCTCGCCAAAGGTGGCGTGGAATTCCGGCGAAGCCTTGCGCACGTCCAGCCAGTCAAAAAACGTGTCCGGCGCCTCCAGCCAGATGCGGAACCACTCCGCAATTTCCTTTTTCTCCTTGCGTTTTTGCTCTTCCACTTTGCGGTTGCGCGAAATCATCTCCGCGCGCCGCTTGCCCAGCCGGGCAATTTCCATCACACGCTCCACCGCTGCGCGTTCGCCATGCTGGCGAAAACGCCGCAGCAATTCGTCCAGGCGTGTCAGGCTTACTTCCGCGTCCTGCAACGTTGAGAAATGCAGAATGTCTTCGAACTCTTCCTCGAAACGCTCTTCCGCTTCTTCGCGGTCGGTTATCTGGATTTTCCAGCCCGCACCTTTCAGCACGTCGGCGATGTAATCGTTGCCGGTTTTTCCCGCCTCGCCATGATCCGCCAGCAGCTTGCGCCGTAGCTGGTCGATTTCCGCCACGGTCCACTTCTGGACGCCCAGGTCGCGCGCCGCGTCCAGGATCATGTCTTTTTTGTGTTTGAGCGCTTCGCTCATCGTTTGCCTTTGCGCGCCGGCCCTGCCGTATGCTTTTGATGCGCTTCCACGACGGGAAGTTCCGCGGGCTCTCCCCTTAGCAGACGGTGATATTTGGCCACATTTTCGTTGTGTTCCGCCAGTGTTGCCGCAAAAAAATGGCCCCCCTGCGTGTTGGCCACAAAATAAAGAAAGTTGGTCTCCGCGGGATGTAGAGCCGCGCGCAGCGCCACTTCGCCGGGATTTCCGATGGGTCCCGGCGGAAGCCCTCTGTTTCGATAGGTGTTGTACGGCGAATTGATCCGCAAATCCCGCAATGTCAGCGTGCCTTTGTACTCGTCGTCCATCTGCAGCGCATAAATCACGGTCGGGTCACACTGCAACGGAATGTTCTTTACCAACCGGTTGGTGAAGACGCCCGCCACCAGCGGCCGCTCGTCGGGTTTTGGCGTTTCGCGTTCCACCAGCGAGGCCAGGGTGACCACGGAGCCGATCGATAGTGTCGGATCGTTCCACTCGCTTCCATTCGGCAGAACATCCGTCAGCGTGTCCCGGAATTTCCTCACCATCATTCCGGTCAGATCATCAGCCGGAGCATGCTTCGGAAGATTATAGGTCGCCGGGAATAGAAAGCCCTCCAGTGTTCTTGCCGCCGGAAAAAGATCGTTGATTTGGCTGGGGTCTTCCGCCGCTTTCAGGAAATCCTCGGCCGGCATGTACTTCGCGGCTTCCAGATCGCGGGCGATGTCATAAATCGTTTCGCCTTCGCGGACCGTGAACGGCTGTTCGTATACCTGGCCGTTCGCCAGCTTCCAGAAAACTTCCTTGCCGGAGAGCGCGTGATCGAACACGTACTCGCCCGCCTGCAGTGTCCTCTTCGGATGCCGCCGCGCGTAAAGTTCGAAGGCGAACGAATTGCGGATCACTCCGGCTTTTTCCAGAATATGCGCTGAAGCCCGCCGGGAAGCTCCGTGCGGAATATCCACATACAATCCATCTGGCGGAATCGTCCCGTACGGTTTTTCGATGGAATACCAGACGTAGCCTGCGGCGGCCGCCGCGGCAAGCAGAACCAGCAGAATGAGGGCAGCGAGGATTTTCAAATTAGCGGCTCTCCTCCGCCAGGGGCGTCCGCGCCAGAAACTCGCGCAGGATCACCATCGCGGCGACTGCATCCACGGTGTACTTTCCATCCGCCGCGCCCTTTGTCTTCTTCCGTCCGTGCGGAGTCTCTTCGTGCACAATCCGGCGCCCCATCTCTTCTTCCAGAATCCGCTCCGCCTCCCAACTGCTCAGGCGCTCGTCCACCAATTCCACCGGCACGCCAATCTGCTTGTGCACGCGCTGCGCAAATCGAGTAGCTTCGTCGGCCATATCGCCGCCCGTGCCATCCAGCCGCAGCGGAAGGCCCACCACGATCTGACGTACGCCCAAATCCCGCGCCAGCTCCCGCAGCCGCCGCATATCCTCATTCCGGTTGACGCGCTCCATGGTGTCGAAGGGCTGGGCAATGCGCGCCGCGCTGTCCGCCAGCGCCAGCCCGATCTTCGTCCGCCCGTAATCCAGCGCCAGAATCTTGAACGCAGCCTGAGCCCGTTCCGCCGCCAAAACCGCGCCTTTTTGTGGGATTCCACTCACCTAATCAGTATAGCGTGAACGCCAGTTGTCACGCCCGCAAGCGCACTGCGTTTTCCCATTCGTGCACCGGTGGCATCGGCTTTAGCCTGTGCGCCTGATGCTGTGGCCTGTCTTTGTACCGGCAAGCTCCTCCCCAAGTCACGGTTTTCTTCCGCGCGCGCCGCTCTCCCAATCGGCCCACATGCCCAGCGCCTTCATCTCCTGGTCGAGGCCGGTCTCTTTCATTAGTGTTTCGATCTGCGCGCGCGAATAGCGCGGGCCAATCGGTTCCGCGCGGTCCGCGATTCCCCATGCCGTCACCGCCGCCAGCACCGTGTTCAGCTTCAGCTCGCGGATGTCGACCTTTTCGAAGGTGTCCGAAGCGGCGTGGTAGTTTGCCAGATAGTTCGCCACTTCCTGATTCGCCACCAGGTTTGGCACGCCCTCCAGCAGGAAATCGAAATGGTCGGTGCCCCAGTCCGCGTCATAGGTATGGTTATCCACATCCCAGCCCGCGAAGGGCTTCAAAATTTCACGGACTGCTGGCTCGATGTCATGCCGCCCACCCAGCGAAAAGCCGGTCACGCGCCCGATGCCCGAATCAAAAATCACCACGCCGCGATACTTGTCCATCTCCGCGCGATGTTCCTTCACGTACTGCCACGAGCCGAACAATCCCTCCTCTTCACCGCTGAACAAGATGAACCGGATCGTGCGCCGCGGTAGCAGACCGCTGGCCTTGATCGCGCGCGCTGCCTCCACCACCAGCGCCGCGTTGCAGCCGTTGTCCAGCGCCCCGGTGCCCAGTTCCCACGAATCCAGATGCGCGCCCAGTACCACGATTTCGTCCGGCTTTTCGTAGCCGCGAATCTCGGCCACCACGTTCTGCTGCTCCACGGGCCCGCCGATCTTGTTCGGCATCGTCAGCCGCACGCGAATCTTTCCGGGATTCGCCAGCGCCGCGCGTTCCAGCCGCAATCCGTCTTCGCGCGCCACCAACGCTTGCGGAAGGCGCTCCAGTTTTCCGTCCGTGGTGTTCGTGTGCCGGTAGAGCAGCTTTCGCTCCCGTTCTCCCGTCCACAGGATCGCCGCCGCCCCCGCTTTCACCGCTCGCTCGATAATCGCCGGCGGATTCTTATATTCGTTAAAGAGATCAACCCAGGTGTAGCTGACCTCCGTATGCACAATCAGGATTGCGCCTTTTACCGAACTCCCCGCGCGTGAGAAATCGGCCTCCGTGCCGCTGCCGATGTTCACCAGCACGCCTTCCAGTCCTCCTGCCGGCGTAGCCGGTGACAGCCCCAACGACACCAGCGAAACCGGGAATCGGTCCGTGCCCAGCACCTCCAGCCGCGTCTCGCCCTCGCTCCATGTCAGCGGCAGCATGTACTTCTCGGTGTGCACATCCACTCCCGCCGCGCGAAAACCCGCCACGCCCCACTCCACGGCCTTCGTCATCTCTGGCGAACCGGTCACCCGCCCGCCAATCCCGTCCGTCAGCCGCCGCAGATTTTCTTGCAGTGGCGATTCGCCCATCACAATCGGGGTAATCTTCGCCGCCGCCTGCGCGCAGGACGACGCTTCTGTCGCGGAGCATCCCGCCGCTCCTTGTGCCGCAGAACCGGGATGCAGCGAGTCCGGCTTCACCGCCGGAATCTGCGCAAACGCTGGCAGGAGAGCAGTCAGAAGGTAAAAGCCCAGGCATAGAGGATGATAGCGGCGAATATTCATTTCAGCTCCGTTAGTTCGAATAAGAATTAGCGCGCGAATTATATCTCACCGCGCTGCGAACATATTGAAATTCACCCATCTTGCGATATGCTCTGTGCCTCGAGAGCCGAGGTGCGCGCAATGACCGAGACACAAGCCATCCGACCACGTCTGTGGTGGCTGGCACTTTCCATAACGATTTTCTTGGCGGGGGTCGTTCTCGCTTTCGTCTTGATGGTCACCGAAATTCGACGCGTCGGCTCATCCATGGCGTACGCCGACGTCCCCGGTGAAATGGACGTCGATCTGAAGCAAAATCTCTCCTACACCGTATTTCTGGAGCAAACGTCGGGAGGAAGCTCGGATGCTACTCCGATGATTGCTTTGAAATCCAAGGTGCACTGCGAGCTTCACGCCCTGCCCATAGGCGACGCAATCCCCATGAGCGCCCCCTCCGGGTCCACCAACTACAATTACGGCGAACGCTCCGGCACCTCTTTCCTGAAGTTCACCGTGCCACGGGACGGCACCTATTTGCTCGCGTGTCAGGACTACCGAGGAATACCCGGACCGAAACTGCGCATCGCCGTCGGAGCGGGCGCCGCGGAAGCAATCACGGCGGCCGTGGAAAAATCTCTGGTTGCGTTTTTCGGCGGAGGCATCGTGGGGCTGCTGATTTTTGTCCGTGTCCTGATGCTGCGCGATCAATCGAAGCGGGACATTCGCGCCCAGGGCCTGAAACCCGTCTAAGTTCTCCGCCCAACACGGCGCGCTCGAAATCTCGACGAAGTCGCCCGCGCCTTAGGCTTGCAGCAAGCAGTCGGCTACTTTCGCCACCTGAACCATCTCCTCCACATCGTGCACCCGCACAATATGCGCGCCCTGCAGGATGCTGGCCGTCACCGTCGCCGCCGTTCCCCAAATGCGTTGCTCAGCGGGCAATGGCTTGCCGTTCCGTGCCAGCGTCGCGCCAATAAACCCCTTCCGCGAAGTTCCGACCAGCACTGGATAGCCGAGCCGTGCAAGCTCAGGCAGCTTTGCCAGCAGTTCGAAATTCTGCGCATAGCTCTTCCCGAAACCGATTCCCGGATCAAGAACGATTTGCGATTTCCGCACGCCCGCGCGCCGCGCAACGGCCACGGATTCACGAAGCCCGGCTATGACGTCTTTCAATACGTCCCTCGCCCACGGCTGCTTCTGCATCGTCCGCGGTGTTCCGCGCATGTGCATTAAAATCAGCGGCACGCCATGCTGCGCGGCCACCTCCGCAATCTTCGGATCGTATTTCAATCCTGAAATATCATTTAGCATTTCGGCGCCCGCGCCGATGGCCAGCTCCGCCACGCGCGACTTCTGCGTGTCAATCGAAATGGGAATCTTCAATCGGCCATGCAGACCCTGCAGCACGGGCAGCAACCGCTCCAGCTCTTCCTCTCCCGAAATCCCGGCGGAACCCGGCCGCGTGGACTCCGCCCCAATATCCAGAATATCCGCGCCGGCCCGCTCCATCGCCAAAGCCGCCTTCACCGCATCCGCCACCCGGAAAAACTTTCCGCCATCCGAAAAACTGTCCGGCGTCACGTTGAGCACACCCATCACCAGCGTTCGTTCGCCCAGCACCAACGTCCGCGGCTTCAGTTTCAAACGGTAGATTTTTCGCCGAATCATCGTGTAACTCGATGCATGGAGAGAAGCAAAGATGAGAATGATAACGCAGAGACACAGAGTTCACAGAGATTTCGCAGAGAAGGGTAATTGGTAGAGCGCAGAATGTGGCTCGTGGGGTGACGAACCAGGGATTTCTCACCAGTCGCAGATCACTCCTATCTAATCCAGATCGAAATCGCGGATCGGCTTCCCAGCCGGCGCATCCTTGGCCTTCTTCATGGCTTCTTCAAATTTCTTGGCGAGGATATCTTCCTTGTGCGTCTCCTGGAAAAAAGAATCCGCAAACTTGTCTTCACGGCTCTTTTTCTGCGCTTCCAGGATGCTTTGCGCCTGCGTCAAATCCACGTCCGGCCCGGGCTTTACATGAGCCTCATGCGAAAGCACCGCCCCGAAGATGGGGTCCACCACCAGCTTCGCCTGGCAGCACGGGCAAACAATATTCAGGTTTTCGCCGTCTTTACGTCCCATGGCCGTATTGTACGCCTCCGCGTGCAAAAAAGTAGGGGCCCGATTTTCCGGGCCCCTGGTTACAAATTCCGAGATTGTCTGGATCAGGCCTTCGCCGGCGAATCGCCGCGCGTGAAGCCCGGTGCCGGGCGCATCTCTGGCCGAACCACCTTTGGATCCGTCGCAGGCGCCGCCGCCGTCGGAGGCGGTGTGGGAGGCGTCCGCGGCTTGTCCGGCAGCGGCTTGCCTTCCATCAGAAGTTTCACTTCGTTTGCGTCGAGCACTTCGCGCACCAGCAACGCCTGCGCGATGCGGTCCAGCAGTTCGCGGTTGCTGGACAGGATGCTCTTCGCCTTTTCGTAACCGTCGCTGACGATCCGCTTCACTTCGCGATCGATCTGCAGCGCGGTGTCTTCGCTGAAGTCGCGGTGCTGGGCGATTTCGCGGCCCAGGAAGATGGCTTCTTCCTTCTTGCCGAACGCCAGCGGCCCCAGATCGCTCATGCCCCACTCGCAAACCATGTTGCGAGCAATGTCCGTAGCGCGTTCAATGTCGTTGCCCGCGCCGGTGGTGATGTGTCCCAGGAAAATCTCTTCGGCGCTGCGCCCGCCCATCAGGACGGCCAACATGCCCTGCAGGAAGTCTTTCGTGTAGGTGTGTTTGTCGGCCTCGGGCAACTGCATCGTCAAGCCCAGGGCCATGCCACGCGGAATAATCGTCACCTTGTGAACCGGATCCGCGCCCGGCGTCATCGCCGCCACCAGCGCGTGCCCCGCTTCGTGGTACGCGGTGTTGCGCTTCTCTTCGTCCGACAGGATCATGGACCTGCGCTCCACGCCCATCAGCACTTTATCCTTCGACATTTCAAAATCGTCCATCGCCACGAACTTCCGGCTTTGACGGGCGGCCCACAGCGCCGCCTCGTTCACCAGGTTGGCGAGATCGGCGCCGGAAAAGCCCGGCGTGCCGCGCGCGATGATCGAAAGATCCACGTCATCGGAGAGAGGCACCTTGCGCGTGTGCACGCGAAGAATCTCTTCGCGGCCCTTCACGTCGGGGCGAGCCACCACCACCCGGCGGTCAAAGCGCCCGGGACGGAGCAGCGCGGGATCCAGCACGTCGGGACGGTTTGTCGCCGCAATCAGGATCACGCCTTCGTTCGATTCAAATCCATCCATCTCCACAAGCAACGCGTTCAAGGTCTGCTCGCGCTCGTCGTGCCCGCCGCCCAATCCCGCTCCGCGATGCCGCCCGACCGCGTCGATTTCGTCAATGAAAATGATGCAGGGGGCATTCTTCTTGCCCTGTTCAAACAAATCGCGGACGCGGCTTGCGCCCACGCCGACGAACATTTCCACAAAGTCCGAACCCGAAATCGAAAAGAACGGCACATTCGCTTCGCCGGCAATGGCCCGCGCCAGCAAAGTCTTGCCCGTGCCCGGAGGCCCGACCAGAAGGACGCCCTTCGGAATGCGCCCGCCCAACTTCTGGAATTTCTGCGGGTCCTTCAGGAACTCAATGATTTCCTGCAGCTCTTCCTTCGCTTCATCGCTGCCTGCCACATCCTTGAAGGTCGCCTTTTTCTGCTGCGCGGAAAGCAGCCGCGCGCGAGACTTGCCGAAGCTCAGCGCCTTGTTGCCGCCCGCCTGCATCTGCCGCATCAGGAAAAACACGAATCCGGCAAGCAGCAGCAAGGGCAGGGCATTCAGAAGAATCAAAACCCAGTCGCCGCTGCGAACTTCCTTCACGCTCAGCTGCACCGCTTTGTCCCGCAGGTTCTTGGTAATCTCCGGTGAATTTTCCTTCGGCACGGTCACGCGGAATTTGTGATTCGCCGGGCGCACATACTCGCCCTGCAATTCGTAACTGTTTGGCGACAGGTACATCGTCACTTCCTTCACGTCGCCTTCGTCCACCTTAGCCATGAATTCGCTGTAGCTTGGCGTGTCTTCACGCGCTGTCTGACCCTGTGTGGAGACCAGTTTCCAGAGCATCACTCCCAGGAAAACGATCGAGATCCAGAATAAAATTGTTTTTGCCGTGGAATTCACATTGCCCTCACAATCAAACCCGTACTACAAAATCTGAAAATATCCGGCGGTCTTACTTCTTACGCTTTTTTGCCCGCTTCGATCCGCCGCCTGCCTTCTCGCCGCTGACTAATGCTTTTCCGTTACGCCCCAGGCCATTCGACCCCGCCAGCCCGTACCCAGACCACAGTAAATTAGATGCGGTCTGGAAGCCAAAGTAATCAGGTTCCAGGGCCACGCGCCGCTTCGAAGTCTTGTCCAGCAGCACCGCCAGCCGCAACGACCTCGGCCTGCCTTCTCCGATGCGCCGCAACAAGAATTCCTGCGTCACGCCGCTCTCCAGCACCACATCCACCAGCAGAACGTCGCGGCCTTTGAACTCCGAGTGGCCTTCGGCACTGCCGGTTGTCTGCCGGTTGCCGAAAAAAACTTCGCGCCGCTCGCGCCCGTCCGTTTCCACGTC
>Ga0209647_1003777_pt1 | contig 11620 bp, 10 predicted proteins | sample GraSoi_2013_60cm_FD_185827 | JGI IMG/M metagenome (GOLD analysis project Ga0209647, IMG submission 185827) | Grasslands soil microbial communities from the Angelo Coastal Reserve, California, USA - Sample 9_17_2013_60cm (SPAdes) (version 2) | ecosystem: Environmental > Terrestrial > Soil >... | reverse complement strand
TGCTGATCAATGTGGAGGTGCCGGACAGCGCGTTTGCCATCTATTCAGACGCTGTCGTTCGAAAAATGCTCGCGAGTGTCACCTTCCGGCAGGCGCCGATCCAGGAACAGCTCAGTCTTTTGCCCTTCAAGCTCGGTGGCCTGGCCGGCTTTCGCGTGATGCAGGTGCTGCCGGCAGGCGGCCTCATCCTCGCCGACGGAACGGCCGACACGAACGCGCCGCAGCCTTTTATGATTATTTCGGTCGGACGCGGCGGACCGTCCGAAGCGAACGACCGCGGTTTATTCGCGCGCGACTTGCTGTCGACTGCACCAGTACGCGATCTCAGAATGCAATCCTCGGAGCCGATGCGGATCAATGGTTTGGCCGGCCACGAAATCCGGGCCCAGGGAAAAGCGCCGAGCGGTGAGCCGGTGTCGGTGGTGCAGTGGATACGGTTCGGGTCCGGAGGCTTTTTGCGCGTGATTGGCGTAAGCCCGGCAGAAAAATGGGACCAATTGTTCGACCGGTTCCGTACGGTACGCGACGGCGTTGAAATGCGTTGAAAAACTAGCGGGCCGCGTCGTCCGGCTGCGGATTATCGTTCGCGGTGGCTTTCGATTTTGGTTCGGCCTTGCTGATCGCGACCATTGCCGGACGCAGCACGCGATCGCCAATCATATAGCCGGCTTGTATGACTTGCGCGACCTGACCGGGCGGCTGATCGGACACCGGAACTTCGTACATTGCCTGATGGACGTTGGGATCGAACTTCTCGCCCAGCGGTGAGAATTTTTTCACGCCATTCTTCTCCAGCGTTTTCAAGAGTTCACGCTCGGTGAGCTCGACGCCTTCGATGAGCGCCTGCACCTTCGCATCGGCGGTTTCGCGCAACTCGGGCCCAATCGCTTCCAGCGCGCGATGCATGTTATCGGCGACAGCCAATACATCGCGAGCAAATCCGGCAATGCCATAGACCCGCGCGTCGAGCACTTCGCGCTCGGTGCGTTTACGCAAGTTCTCCATCTCGGCAAGCGTGCGCAGCAGCTTGTCCTTGAATTCGGCAGCTTCGCGCTTGGCCTCGGCCACGGGATCGACGGCTTCCGGAGCCGTGATATTGTCGGTCTCATCAGGCACAGCTTCGGCATCGCGGGCGGTCGGGTCCGTCATCGTGCTCAATCCATCCTCAGCAAATATCCGGATGCCCGGGATATCAGGGCTCCGGCGCCAAAAATCAAGCGCTTATAGAGCCAGTAAGCGGCTAACCACGCGCGCCGTATAATCAACCATGGGAATAACCCGGGCGTAATTGAGCCTGGTGGGGCCAATCACGCCTATCACACCGACGATCCGGCCTTTGCTATCGCGATAGGGCGCCACGATAGTGGAGGAACCCGAAAGCGAAAACAGCTTGTTCTCGGACCCAATGAAGATGCGCACGCCGTCGGCACGTTCGGCGCGGCCGAGCAGGTCGATCACTCCACGCTTGGTTTCGAGTGCATCGAATAGCGAACGGACGCGTTCCAGATCTTCAAGCGCATGCAGATCCTCAAGCAGATTGGCATGGCCGCGCACGATCAACTGGCGATCTTCGCTTTCTCCACCCGACCAGCTCGCAAGCCCGGTCGCGATCACTTTCTGCGTCAGCTGATCAAGTTCGGCCTGGCCTTCGGTCACCGCTTTTTCGATCTCGCCACGCAAGTCGGCAAGCGTCTTGCCGCGAATGCGCGAGTTGAGGAAATTTCCGGCTTCCGTCAGCGAAGATGTCGGCAGCCCAGGGGGCACATTAAGGACGCGGTTTTCAACCTGCCCGTCCTCCGCGACAAGAACCGCGAGCGCCCGCTCCGGCTCCAGCCGGACGAATTCAATGTGCTTGAGCCGCACGTTAATTTTTGCGGTGAGCACGACGCCGGCCGAGCGCGTCAGTCCCGACAACATTTGTGACGCTTCCGTCAGCACGGCTTCGATCGATTTGGAGCTCTGTGAGCCCGCCACCTGCGCTTCGATCGAGCGTCGATCCTGCTCGCTGAGATCGCCGACCTGCATGAGCGCGTCGACGAAAAAACGCAGGCCGATTTCTGTCGGCAATCGGCCGGCCGATGTGTGCGGCGCATAAATCAGACCAAGCTGCTCCAGATCCGACATCACATTGCGGACCGAGGCGGGCGACAGCGTTATGGGCAGTAGCCGCGACAGATTGCGCGAGCCCAGTGGTTCACCGGTCGTGAGATAGCTCTCGACGATCTGACGGAAAATCTCGCGCGAGCGCTCGTTGAGCGCCGCGAGGCTCACCTGTGTCGCACCGATCGGGATGTCGTGAGAGGCCAAAGCTCAACTCCTTGAGAACCAGCCCACAATTGACCATTAGGGCGGTCTTGTTCAAGCCGGACGTATCGTTATGGTGTGCGGCCAATATCAAGGGAGCACGCCCGATGCGGCCGAGCCGCCGACAAGTCGACGAATTGCGCGCGGTTTCGTTGGAACGCGGGGTGGTCAAATACGCCGAGGGCTCCTGCTTCGTGAAATTCGGCGATACCCATGTGCTGGTCACCGCCAGTCTGGAGGAGCGGCTGCCGCCTTGGCTGAAGGGCCAGGGGCGCGGCTGGGTCACGGCCGAATACGGCATGTTGCCCCGTGCGACCGCCGAACGCACGCGACGCGAGGCCAGTGCCGGCAAACAGGGTGGCCGTACGGTCGAGATTCAACGCTTGATCGGTCGCAGCCTTCGCTCGGTCATAGACCTGCCAGCTCTGGGCGAACGGCAAATCACCCTCGACTGCGACGTTATTCAGGCCGATGGCGGCACCCGCACTGCTTCCATTACCGGCGCCTGGGTGGCGCTGGCCGATTGCCTCAACTGGATGAAAGCGCGAGACATGATCAAGGCCGAGGTATTGCGCGATCATATCGCAGCGGTTTCCTGCGGCGTATGCAAGGGCACAGCCGTCCTCGATCTCGACTACACCGAAGATTCGGAAGCCGACACTGATGCCAATTTCGTCATGACCGGCTCGGGCAACATCGTTGAAATCCAGGCGACGGCCGAAAAAACGCCATTCAGCGAAGATCAATTCGCCGCACTGCTCGCGCTTGCGCGCAAAGGCATCGAGAAACTGGTCGGCTTGCAGAAGCTAGCGGTGGGATAAGCGAGTTGCGGGGACGCGCAGCAGGCGCACTTCACCTCTCCCATAGGGAGAGGTCGACCGCGCGAAGCGCGGGCGGGTGAGGGGTTGTCGCATATCGACAGTCCTGGACCCCCTCACCCCAACCCTCTCCCCGTCGGGGAGAGGGAGTCCCGCCGAGTTTGTGGAATCGTGACGTCAAATTTTACGACGATCAGCATGCATAGAAAACTTATAGGCCCCGTTGTCATCGCCACTCATAATCCGGGCAAGCTCACCGAGATGCGCGAATTGCTCGCGCCTTACGGCATCGCCACAAAGTCGGCAGCCGAGCTCGGACTGCCCGAGCCGGAAGAGGCCGGCAAAACCTTCGCAGCCAATGCACGCATTAAAGCAACCGCAGCGGCACGCGCGAGCGGCGGCGCCGCCTTTGCCGATGATTCCGGTCTGGTCATCGATGCGCTCGATGGCGACCCCGGCATTCATTCCGCGCGCTGGGCGGGCCCGGATAAGGATTTCCGCGCTGCCATGAATCGCATTCAAACGTTGCTGATCGAGCGCGGCGCGAAGTTGCCCGAGCATCGCCGCGCGCATTTCATCGCCGCGCTCTGTCTCGCATGGCCCGACGGGCACCTTGAGGAGTTTGAAGGACGCATTGACGGTGTCGTTGTTTGGCCGCCACGTGGCGACAAAGGCTTCGGCTACGATCCGCTTTTCCGTCCCAACGGATTCGATCGAACGTTCGGCGAGATGAACGCGGAGGAAAAGCACGGGTTGCCGCCGCGAGGACAAGGCTTGTCACACCGCGCGCGGGCGTTCATGAAGCTGGCTGAGGCGTGTTTATCAAAGCCCTGAGCGTGTTCCCGATGATTACAATTTTAATCAACAGTTGTTCGGGGAACCGCTTATACGCTAGCTGCCGTGCACCGCGCGGCCTATGATGCTTAACATGAGTTTAACAACACCATTCGCAGTTTATGTGCACTGGCCGTTTTGCCTGTCGAAGTGCCCGTACTGCGACTTCAACAGCCACGTGCGTCATGGCGGCATCGACGAGGCGCGCTTTCTTCGCGCCTATGAAACTGAAATCGCAGCGACCGCCGCTCGTGCGCCAGGCCGCACGGTGTCGAGCATTTTCTTCGGCGGCGGTACACCATCGCTGATGCAGCCATCGTCGGTGCAGGCGATCCTCGATTGCATCGCCAAACATTGGACCGTTGCGCCGGATGTCGAAGTGACGCTGGAAGCAAATCCGACCAGCGTCGAAGCAACACGCTTCCGGGGTTTTCGCGCCGCCGGCGTCAATCGCGTATCGCTCGGTGTGCAAGCGCTCGACGATGCTTCACTAAAAGAACTTGGCCGTCTCCACACTGCACAAGAGGCGCTCGACGCGGTTGCGGTCGCCCGCTCGATTTTTGATCGTTATTCGTTCGATCTGATTTATGCGCGGCCGCACCAGACAACCGAGGCCTGGGCGGCTGAACTAAAACACGCCATCGCCGAGGCGGCCGAACATCTTTCCCTCTATCAATTGACCATCGAGCCGGACACGCCGTTCTTCGCCCTGCACAAGGCCGGCAAAATCACCATTCCCGACGAAGACCTCGCGCGCGACCTCTACGATCTAACGCAAACCGTCTGCGTCGGTGCCGGGTTGCCGGCTTACGAGATATCAAACCATGCACGGTCCGGCGCGGAATGCCGGCACAATCTGGTTTACTGGCGCGGGCACGACTACGCGGGTGTCGGACCCGGCGCACACGGGCGGCTAACGATCGATGGCCGGCGCGTTGCGACCGCAACCGAGAAACGGCCGGAAGCCTGGTTGGTGCGCGTGGAAGACAGCGGCATTGGCCTCACGGTCGATGAGAAGCTCACGCCGGGTGAAGCTGCCGACGAATACCTGCTGATGGGCTTGCGGCTTGCCGAAGGCATCGATCCGGAGCGTTACAGCGCACTGTCCGGTCGCGCACTCAGCCCGAAGCGCATTTCGATCTTGCGCGAGGAAGGTGCCGTGGAAACGACCGCCGATGGCCGTCTCCGCGTAACACAGAGCGGCTTCCCGTTGCTCGATGCGGTGGTCGCGGATTTGGCGGCGTAGCTTCAACCGTCATGCCCGGCCACGGCCGTCCGAAGAACGGCGTGCTTTCGCACGCCTATGTGCCGGGCATCCACGTCTTATTGATCTGGTGCAAAAGCATGGATGGCCGGGACGAGCCCGGCCATGACGAAGAGACTATGTCCCCGGCGCGAACGAATGCGGAGCCGGGCTCACGACCTGGCCGCCGGACGGTGTTACGCGCAATACAGCCAGACCACGTTCATTCGGGCCATCAGGACGAAAACGGAAAACACCGTCGATGCCTGCGAATCCCGATGCGTTGGTCAACACCGCCTCGCTGAAGCGCTGCGGGCCCTGTGTTTTCACAAGCGCTGCGACCAGCGCGACTGCGTCATAGGCGAGCGTCGCCGTGCGCACCGGATCTTGTCCATAGCGTGCGCGATAGCGTCCCGAGAAATTGCGAAAGCCGGTCGATTCCGGCGCCGCGTACCAGCCGCCCTCGAGCGCCGGGGTCGAGAAGATGCGAGGGTCGTCCCATAGTCCGGTGCCGAGCAACTGTTCGCGCTTGAGATTGACGCCGGCGGTGGTGAGCGCCTGCACGACTTGCGGCACAGCATCGGCGCCATCGGGAATGAAGATGCTGTCGACCTGGTTCGCGGCCTGCCCTACGCGGCGTGCAGCGTCGGCTATTTTGCTCGCGTCGCTCGGATATTTTTCCAGTGCCAGCACGCGCCCGCCACGGCGGGACACTTCCTGCTGGAATGCCGCTTCCACGACCGTGCCGTAGGCGTTGTCCGGCAACAGCGCCGCGAACGAGCGCTTGCCGCGTGAGACAGAAAAATCGACGATTCGGCGTACGTCCGTCTCCGGGAGGAAGCTCAGCAGGTACACGCCGCGTCCGGCAACGCTGGCATCCGTGGAGAACGCAATCACAGGAATATTCCGCGAGCGCGCGACCTGGCCGACCGCGCTGACCGATTGCGCGAACAGCGGACCGACGATGATTTCAGCGCCCTCATTGATCGCCTGCTGGGCTGCGGATTGTGCACCTTGTGGGGTGCCGCCATCGTCCTTGACCAGCAGCTGAATGTTCGGGCTCTTGAATTCGGCGAGCGCCATTTCGGCCGCGTTCTTCATGGATAGCGCAGCCACACCAGCGTTACCTTGCGCGGACAATGGCAGCACGAGGCCGACACGCACCTGGCCTTCGCCGACGGGTGCGGTCGTCACCTGTTCACCCGGCTCGGGAGCAACCGGAGCTCCGCCGCCGAATTGGGTCGTGCAGGCCGCCAGGACCAGCGCTGTCGCTACGACGGACAGGACCGTGCGCGTGTCGCGCCACACACACATCAATGTCCCCTCCTCACGCGACTTACCCGACATAGTCGCTCCCCACGCGACGGCTCAGTGCCAGTCGTAACCGGTATCGCCGATTTTGTCGCGCTAAAGTTAAAGGTATGAAGGACCGAAAGAATCTGCCGCCGATGACGCGCGAAACGCGGCCGTCTAGAGTGCCCTCCATGGCGAATGACAGCACACCGCGGCCCCGCCGTTATGCCCCGTTCGGCACAGCGATTGAGGCGGCAAAAGTCGGTCCGGGCCTTTATCTCGTCGCCACGCCAATCGGGAACTTGGGCGATATCAGTTTGCGTGCCCTGGAGGTGCTCGCCGGCGTCGATGTCATTGCCTGCGAAGATACTCGCGTCACCCGCAAGCTCACCGAACGCTACGGCATCGCAACGCCGCTCACCGCGTACCACGAACATAACGCCACCGAAGCGCGACCGAAATTGCTTGCTCGCCTTGCGGATGGCCATGCGGTCGCGCTGGTGTCGGACGCGGGCACGCCGCTGATCTCGGATCCCGGCTACAAATTGGTGCGGGCGGCTCATGAAGCCGGCCGCGCCGTGATTGCAATTCCGGGAGCATCAGCCGTTCTTACGGCTTTGTCGGTCGCGGGGTTGCCGACCGATCGATTTTTCTTCGAGGGTTTCCTGCCGCCCAAACAAACGGCGCGGCAAAAGCGCATTGCAACGCTTGCCAATATTCCCGCAACGCTCGTGTTCTTCGAAAGCGGACCGCGGATCGCCTCAACGCTCGCCGATCTTGCCGCCATGCTCGGGCCGCGTGAGGCGGCGATCTGCCGTGAACTTACAAAATTGCACGAAGAGGTAAAACGCGGCGATCTTGAATCGCTGGCGCGCGACTATGCGGACGGAGCGGAAACGCGTGGTGAATTTGTGATCGTGGTGGCACCGCCCGCCGGCAATGAGGAAGCCGCAGACGATGTCGATCATCTGCTTCGGCGCGCTTTGGCACGGGTATCGGTGAAAGACGCAGTCGGCGAAGTTTCGTTCGCTACCGGCCGTTCGCGCCGCGAGGTCTATCAACGCGCGCTGGCGCTCGCCAAGGATGCCGATGATGACTCAAAATGATCAACCTCCGCGCGCGGCAAAGGCTGCCCCCAGCCCCGAGCGCCAGGCGGCGTTTCGGGTTGGCATATCGGCCGAGAGCCGTGCTGCTGCACTGCTGATCGCGAAGGGATTCCGCATTTTGGCGCGACGCTGGAGAAGTCCACTCGGTGAAATCGACATCGTCGCGCGCCGGCGCCAGCTTTTGGTCTTCGCCGAAGTAAAAGCGCGCGCCACACTCGATGAGGCGGCCGAATCCGTCAACGAGCGGCAACGCCGGCGCATTGCAGCCGCAGCGGAGGTTTGGCTCGCTGCCAACCCCGACCAGACATTCCGCGATATTCGGTTTGATGCGATTCTGGTGGCGCCCGGCAAAATTCCGCACCACATCCCGGCCGCGTTCGAAGCCAATTAAAAAGTCAGGCGCTCAGCCGCTCGAAGAATTGGTCGACTTGCGCGCGAATCCGGCTGGCGACGCCGCCAAGATCGTCGGCGACCGCTTTTACCGCGGCGGCACTCGAGCGCGTATCTTGCGTCGCGGAGCCTATAAGATTGACTTCCGTGGCGGTCTCCGCAGTGCGCTCGGCGGCAACCTCGACACCGCGCGCGATTTCCTGCGTGGCCGCGCCTTGCTCGGTGACGGCGGCGGCGATCGCGCTACTGATGTTTCCGATTTCGCGAATCGTGTGCTCGATACCGGTAATTGCCGTGATCGAGCGCTGCGTTGCACGCTGCATGCCGGCGATCTGCGCACCGATTTCCTCGGTGGCCCGGCTGGTTTGCCCGGCCAGTGCCTTCACTTCGCCGGCCACCACCGCAAACCCGCGTCCGGCCTCGCCGGCGCGCGCCGCCTCGATGGTCGCGTTGAGCGCGAGCAAATTTGTTTGCTCGGCAATGTCGGTGATGAGCTTGACCACGTCGCCGATGCGGGCGGCGGCCTCGTCCAGCTCCTTGACCGCAAGATTGGTGGATTCGACCTCGTTGACCGCTTTGGTCGCAATCGCGTTGGATTGCGCCACCTGCCGGTCGATCTCATTGACCGATGCCGACAGCTCGTCCGCGGCCGACGCGATGTCGCGCACGTTGGACGATGCTTCCGCCGATGTCTCTTCCGCCCGCGCGGTTTTGTTCGAAGCGTTGTCCGCGGCGGCGCTGAGTTGAGTCGATGACGACAGCATCTCATCGGAAATACGGCCAAGTTCGGCAAGCGTCGCTTCCACCTCGGCGGCGAATGACGAGATCTCGTTCGACATTTTCTGCTGACGCTGGGCGCGCAGCTCGGCGTCACTCAGCACGGTGCGATTGAGTTCTTCGTTGGTGCGCATCGCGTTCTGGAACACGCCGATCGAACGCGCCAATGCGCCGATTTCATCTTTGCGATCGCTGAACGGAATGGCAATCGCACTATCGCCGGCGGCGACAGCTTCGGTGATACTCGTGATGTCGGTGATCGGTTTGGTCACGCTACGGCCGATGATCACAACACCGATGATCGCAAGCGCCACCGCGAGGCATGCCAGAACAGTCAACAGCATTGCGGTGTGATCGATTCCTTCGTCGATTCGTGTGTAGATCCGGCTGGCCGTGTCTGTGTAGTGCTGGCTGAGCGTTTCCAGGTCCTTGCTGAGTGCAGCGCGGATCGCGGCAGGTTGATTTTTCTCGGCCCATTCGCGAGCAGCCTGCGGTCCCGACTGCTTGGCGATGGGCGCAAGGGCGTAGAGCGAATCCTGATATCCGTTGATGCGGACCGCGAACTGGCTGAACGCAACGGCGTCGCTGTTACGCACGCTACGCTGCCAATCGCCAATCACGCCGCTGATCTGATCGCTGACTTTAACGAGGGAATCGGCATATTTGGCGGCCTCGGCGCGGTCGGCCGACAAATAGATGCCGCGCGTCTCCATCACCGAGGCATAGATCAGGCCGTTGATGCGTTCGACATTCCAGCTGCCGGCATTGGCGGATTCGAATTCGTCGGTGAGCGCAGCATGGTCGCGCGCCTGTGACACCGCGACCATCGACAGCGCCACCGTGGTGGCGGCCATCAACGCGAAGACCGCATAAAGCCTTGCAGCAATCGAAAGCTTTGGCAGAGTCACCAATGGCCCCCCGGCCGTCCCACATACGTGCCCAAGCGGCTATAGTGCGGATAATGTGTTAACGCTTTATTCGCCTATAGGTAGTCATGAGCCTCAAAATCGCAGTGCAAATGGATCCGATCCAGCGGATCAACATTAAGGGCGACTCGACTTTCGCCCTCCTGCTGGAAGCACAAAAACGCGGACACCAGCTTTCCTATTACACACCCGACCGGCTGGCTTTGCTCAACGGCCGCGTGTTCGCCCATATCGAGTCGCTCAGCGTACGCGACAAGGCCGGCGATCATTTCACGCTGGACAAGCCGCGGCGGGTAGAGCTGACGGAGTTCGACGTGGTGCTGTTGCGGCAGGATCCGCCTTTCGACCTCGCCTACGTCACGACCACACACCTTCTCGAGCGCATTCATCCCAAGACGCTCGTGGTCAACGACCCGGCGCATGTGCGCAATGCGCCAGAAAAAGTGTTCGTCACGGAATTTCCCGAGCTGATGCCGCCTACGCTCATTACCCGTGATCTCACCGAGATCAAAACATTCCGCACCGAGCACGGCGATATCGTGATGAAGCCGCTCTATGGCAAAGGCGGCGAGGCGGTATTTCGCCTTGCGCGCGAGGACCTCAATTTCGGTTCTCTGTACGATCTGTTCTCGGCTACATTTCGCGAACAGTGGGTGGTGCAGAAATTTCTGCCCAACATCAAACACGGCGACAAACGGATCATTCTTGTCGACGGCGAATTTGCCGGCGCGGTTAACCGAATCCCGGCGGCCGACGACCTGCGCTCAAATATGGTGCGTGGCGGCGTGCCCGCAGCAACAGACCTGACCAAGCGCGAAACTGAAATTTGTAACCGCATTGGCTCCGCACTGCGGGAACGTGGATTGCTGTTCGTCGGCATCGACGTGATCGACGGCTACCTGACTGAAATCAATGTCACCTCGCCCACCGGAATCCGCGCTATTAAAAATCTCGGCGGGCCAGATGTGGCGGCGCTGATCTGGGACAAGATCGAGGCGAAACGGAAGACACGCTGAGACCATGAGCGTAACTCTCACCATCGCCGCCACCGACTACGATCACTTTCGCGATTTTCGCCTGGGGTTGGTTCGTGCGGAAGGCATCGAAGCAAACTGGCTGACCCTCGGCCATCACGAGATCTTTTCGCGCTTCACCTTCAACAGAGAATGGGAAGTCTCCGAGCTGTCCTTCGCCAAATTCGCGGCGCAGGTAACGCGCCCGGATTCCGATATTATTGGCCTGCCGGTCTACGCCTCTCGCCTTTTTCGCTTTGCGTCATTTTATGTGAATCGCAAGGCAGGCATCAAAACCGCTAAGGATTTGCGTGGAAAGCGCGTGGGCGTGCCGGAATGGGCCCACACCGCCGCGGTGTATATGCGCGGCTGGCTAACGCACGAAGGCGGCGTCGCGCTTTCCGACATCGACTGGGTCCAGGCCGGCACCAACGAGGCCGGCCGCATCGAAAAGGTAGAATTGTCGCTGCCAAACAGCACTAAACTCACCAGCATGCCCGAGAAAACACTCAGCGGCATGATTGCATCGGGCGAACTCGACTGCGTCATCATCGCGCGGCCGCCGAATTCATTTCGTGAAAAACACCCCGATGTCGTGCGTTTGTTTCCCGATTACGAGGCGATGGAGCAGCGCTATTACGAGCAGACCCGCGTCTACCCAATCATGCACGTTATCGCGATGCGTAAGTCGATCCTCGACGGCCAGCCATGGGTGGCGCGCAACCTCTATAACGCGTTCGAGGAATCGAAACGCCGTAGCCTTGAACGCATTTTCGATCCGGCCGTCTCCCGTTACCCGGTGCCGTGGCTGACGAGTTATGCGCAGCGCATGCAGCAAACGTTCGGTGAGCTTTTTCCCTATGGCATCGAGCCGAACCGCCCGACGCTGGAGCTGTTCCTGCGTTACACACATGAA
>Ga0209647_1003775_pt1 | contig 11626 bp, 14 predicted proteins | sample GraSoi_2013_60cm_FD_185827 | JGI IMG/M metagenome (GOLD analysis project Ga0209647, IMG submission 185827) | Grasslands soil microbial communities from the Angelo Coastal Reserve, California, USA - Sample 9_17_2013_60cm (SPAdes) (version 2) | ecosystem: Environmental > Terrestrial > Soil >... | reverse complement strand
CTCTTAAGCTCTTGGGGCAGTTCAGCGATAGCCTTTTCCACAGCGCGCAATTTCTCACGATCCTGTGCTTGTTGGTCTGGTTTACGCTGATTCGATGAAGGTTGTCTTTGCCCTTCATTCTCATCGACCGGCACATCGATGGATATCGTCTGGGAGAGATAACGGTAAGCTTGGCTTCTTGTGTGATCCCGGCACAGATTGAGCGCGATGTGGTACAACCATGTGACAAACTTGGCGGTAGGCCGAAATTTTCCGATGTTGAAGTAAGCCCGAACGAAAGCCTCCTGCGTCAATTCGACGGCGTCAGCTTCGCTGGAAATGTGGCGAAATACAAAACGGAAGACCCCTTCCTGGTGTCGATGTATCAGAGTTTCCAGTGCTCGATCCTCGCCAGCCTGAAGCGCTCGAACCAAGGCGAGATCCGGATCTTCTACGGTCATGATGCCTATTCGCCACCGTTCACCTGGTTCAACTCATCAGCCGTGAGGTTAAGCAGTTTTTGATATTGAGCGGGAGTAAGAACTTCCTTCATTTCGAAAACGTGCTCTAAAGTCGCTTCTTGAAGCTTCCCTTGAGCGTGATGAATCTTTTCGACAGCCGCCGAAACTCGCGGCGAGTCTGCCTGCTCTTGCTTAATGGCTTCGGCCAGTTCTTTGTTTGCACTACGAATCTCCCTCATAAGATTGCGTTTGCGTTCCGCAAACTTGGTCTCGATCGGCTCAAGAGCTTTTTGTTCGGCGGGAGTGAGGTCTAGCTGCTTGTGAATCCATTCATGACCATCGGCCGCGGACCCACGCAGCGGCCCGAATAGGCTCGCGCTGACGTAACATGCAGCGGCAGCAACGAGGGCCACGACGATGAGCATCGCGACCAGTTGCAGAGGCTTCTTCATCGGGATCCTCCCAAGAGGGTTGAAGGCAGCGTCGGCGCATCGGCTGCAAACACTTCGAATCCGAGAGGCCTATGTATGGGATGGTTTTCCGAATTTGCCAGGACGCGCCCAAGGTTTCCGCCGACCAGGAGCGTGATGGCCAAAACAGCCGTTGCCCACTGAGGCCGCAATAGCGTAGAAACCAAGCTATCCAGCCAGCTCTCCCGGATAGCGGCTGCCCTTCCGATTTTGGCCCGAATCGAGCCAGCCAAGTCACTCGGCAAATCTGGAATAGGCCGCTCGGAAATCGTCTTGAGATGCCGGTTTAACTCTGATTCATCCATCTTGTTGATTCAAACGATAAAGAGAGGGCCGACCCTCTCAAAAAGTTTAATATTCTATCTGCCGGCCGGCGCTGCCGTCGCCGGCCTCCTAACCGGGTCCGTCGCTGTGCGTGCCTATGCCGCGACCACGTTGAGCAATCCTGGCATCTCCCTCCAAACCATGGCTGATGCCGAAAAGGTAAACACGCCTGCAAAGGCTATAGCGATTGTAAGGACCAGGGCGGCTGCATGAGCGGCGACGCTGGTTGCAAAGGCAAGAACTCTGGCAAAGGCAAGGGAGGCTGCGCAACTGACGGAAGCAAACCACCTCAAACATAGTGATGAAACAGCAGTTGTGTGAGAGGGACCGGAGTTTTCAAACTCCCGCCCTCGTATTCGGCACCGAAGCGCGGACGTTCACTTTCCTTGAGGGTTCTGCAAGCTGCCGGCAAGGTAGCTGAAACGTTGCGTGCGCATCACTCGCCACAAAAATTGACGGCGAGGCCCTCGTGAAATACCTGTTCTTCGGTAACTGATCGCCGAATCATCAATCGCTGCCGCTGCACTGACGACGGTCGCGGCAACTTTGGACTGCAACGCAGTAATACCACGAAACGGAGAACGAACTCGTGAGCGACGTCATAGGCGAGATAGGAAAAGCGCTTGGCATGGCCTTTTTAATGGGCTGGGAGATTCTTTGGCCACTCGTGCTTGGTTTTGCACTCTCTGGCATTGTACAGGCCGTCGTCACCAAGGGCGAGATGAGTCGCCTGTTACCGGACAGCAGTGCGCGGACAATCGTAATTGCGAGCGCACTCGGAGCGGCCTCGTCCTCCTGTTCCTACGTCGCTATTGCTCTGGCTCGATCCTTGTTTCGTAAGGGCGCTGACTTCATTGCCGCCATGGCTTTCGAATTCGCCTCGACTAACCTGGTGTTAGAGCTTGGCGTCATCCTTTGGGTGCTGATGGGCTGGCAATTCACGCTTGCCGAGTTTATCGGTGGCCCGGTCATGATCGTACTTCTGGTGTTGCTGTTGCGGCGAACGATGACATCAGCGCTCCTGGCACAAGCCCGGGCACAGGCCGAGCGCGGGATCGCCGGGCGCATGGAAGGGCACGCCGCGATGGACATGTCGCTCTCCGGCGGCAGCATTCTCTCACGCGCACTCTCGCAGCGCGGTTTCACTGCCATCAGCCATTTCTATGTGATGGATTGGGCGAGCATATGGATCGAGATCGTGGGTGGTCTGCTGATCGCGGGCGCGCTCGCGGCCTGGGTGCCGCATGCCTTCTGGACTGGTCTGTTCCTCTCGCACGATCCGGTGTGGTCGAAGGTCGTCGGACCACTGATTGGTCCAATCGTGGCGGTGATCTCTTTCGTCTGCTCGGTCGGCAACGTGCCGCTTGCGGCGGTGCTGTGGAGTGGTGGTATCAGCTTCGGCGGCGTAGTTGCTTTCCTATTTGCTGATCTGATCGTGCTGCCGATCCTGAACATCTACCGCAAGGACTATGGGCTACAGATGACAATGCTGCTGTTCGTCTTATTCTATGCGGCGATGGCGGGCGCGGGATATATCGTCGAGCTTGCATTCGGAGTGCTCGGCCTTGTGCCCGGCGAACGGCGCATGCAAATCCTCCAATCAGGCGTAAGCTGGAATTACACCACGGTGTTAAACATCGTGGCGTTGGCGGTCTCGGCAGTTCTCGTGTGGCGTTTTCTTGGAACTGGTGGACCCGACATGCTGCGAATGATGGGAAGCGAGGGCGAATCAGCGCGGGACGGCGACCACGCGCATCATCACCAAGCGGGCTAGGTTTATCAATTCCGGTACGCGTTGAGACGGCGAAGAAAAGATGTCGTTTTCAATTAAAAGCGTAGACTGACCATTGAGCGATTCTCCTCGGAGTCTACGCTTTAATTGAAAAAGCTCTTTTCAGTTAAATCGTGGACTTTTCACTTAATTCGTAGACCATCTGGAGCCTCAATCCGGTCGCAGAGTTAACTGAAAAATCCTTGTTCCTGGCAAAACGCTTCTCAGGCCGAGTGGGAAGAGGCTTGTCGGCGCGAAGCCGTCATCAAGCCGCGAAGGAATTGGGAATCAGCCGCAGTTTAGTCTATCGGCTCGTTGCACGCTATCGCCGCCGAGCACATACTCTGTCCTTGTTGTTAGCGCCGCGGGGGGCGCGCCCGCAGCAACCGGTGTTTGGACGCGCGGATTGAAACGGTTATCCGAGGGGCGGTCGAAGCGGATCCACCTGTAGCGCGAGCAGGCGCGCGGATTTCGGCGTCGTGATCCATGCCAAAAACCGCGAACAATACGAACAGTACCGCGGAAGGCTACACCTCAAACTACGTATTGGCGCGATCGTCGAAAATCGAGAGATGCACTGCCTAGAGTGAGAGGCTCTCTTTCATCTCGAAGGCGGTTAGAGCCTGCTTGCTCCTTTTGGTCTCGAAAGTGGTAGGCCCTATCGTGTTCGAATAAAGCCCACACTGAAATTAGAAACGAAAGAGTTGTTCCCCTGCTAGCAGGCGCAAAGGTGTTCCCCGAAGCGCTGCCCCGAGAAATAAGCGCTCCAGCGAACAGCTCGTCGGAGGGGCTGGGTAATAACTCTGAAGTCAAGCGGGTCGGGCTTTGAGTGTGCTTTCAATTGCTCCGAGTTTACGACACGGAACTTGGAAACAGAGGACGTTTCGGTTCCGGAGCACGATCAATCGACGAAAACGACGCTCTCAAACTCAATTGCAGCGCGTTTCACAAGGCGTCGGCTATCATAATAGCGGCTTTTCCCGATCGATGAATCAAGAGGACGAGCGATTTTCGAGAAAGCTCATTAAAGCATTACGAACGCCTCGTCTCTCAGCTAGCTTTCCTCCGATGCGACTTCTTGAGGCACGCTCGATTTTGCGTTGCGCAGAATCTCGATTCCCCCTTGAATCACGATAACGCAGATAATCGATCCAAGGACCAGGTCAGGAAGAGCGGTTCTGGTAAGCGATACGAGGATGCCACCAACCACGGTTCCCAGATTAGCGAACGGCACGCTAATCAGGGAGGCAATCGGATTGTTCAGTTGTTTAACCAGTTCTTCATCACTGGATTTTTTCGGCTCCTGAGCAGCCTGAGCCGCAATGGAGGCGGCAAAAATAGACAGGCTAGCGGTGAGGCTGAGGACGAGTCCGCAAAAGTCAGCCGGGGCAAATGCAATCGTTCGGAACCTAGCTGCGCACCAGAGCCGCTCGATCATGCTGACGCCTTCTTTGATTACCATCAGACTCTTTTCTCGATAAAATAACGTGTCCCGATTATTTCGAAACAATGTGACGTTTGAAAATTGGCCTTTGGTGCAGAAGTGTATTGGCCTTTGGTGCAAGGCTGGTGAGGTAAGAGCCAGTTCTTCTACTGACCGCTGGAACTCATGCGCCGAGTTTTCGAGTCACGCGTCGCCGATTAGTGGTCTTCCTTTCATTCTTGCACTCCTACTTCAGCTCAGCGTGACCTAGTTGCTGCTTCTATTGGGGCTCTCCAACTTCTGCATGCTTTCCTCGATCGCCTTCTTCATGCTTAGAGAGTCTGCCCCTGCCGTGGCGGATAGTCCTGCAAGCTCTTCAAATGGGCGGCGATGAATGGGCCAGCAGCTGTCGGCGCCCACAGCTTGGCGCCCAGGAACTTCCGGCCAATGTAACCCCACTCGTGGGACTCAGGGTCCATTTTCTCCATGGGATCCATTAGCAAATTGAACAAGTAAGGAACACTCGGGTAGTATCTTTCGTCCCACCAGAGGCCGTTCGGCTTTACGCCGATATGCATCTTCCAGCCTTCCACCCGGATAGCCATCAGGTCAGTCTCGTCGTAGTAGAAGATCTCCCGACGGGCGGACTTCTGTGACTTACCCGTCCAGTAGTCAAGGTTATTGTAACCGTCCAGATGAACCTTATAGGTCATGTCGCCCATCTTGTAGCCGTTTAGCAGATCTTCTTTTAGGTCCGGCAGTCCAGCCGCCGCAGCGAGAGTGACAAAGAGGTCTTCATGGCTCTGGATCCCATTTGCGTCCGTGCCGGACGGGATTTTCCCGGGGCCAACGAATCAGGCAGGGGACGCGAAGGCCTCCTTCCCAGGTTGTGCCCTTTCCGCCGCGGAATGGGGCATAGCCACCATCGGGCCAAAACAGAAGCTCATTGCCGTTGTCGGTGGTATAGATGACGATTGTGTTGTCCGTGACGCCAAGGTCCTCAATCTTCTTGAGGATGGCGCCTACTTGCTCGTCATGCTCGATCATCTTGGCTCGCACAACATCTTCTTCGGCACGCCCCTCATTCACCGCCATCTGCACGTACTTGGGATTTGGATGCGACCAGACGTGAATGGCAGTCGTGTTGAACCACACAAAGAACGGTTTGTTACCCTTTCCATTGCGGTCCATCCAGTCAAGCGTCTGCTTGAGAACCTCAGCGTCGAAAGTCTTCATGCGCTCGCGAGTTAGCGGACCCGTGCTTTCGATCTTCTGCTTGCCCACGCGCCCAAACTTCGGGTCCTCTGTGGGATCGTCCACATTAGTAGCCCAGGTGGAAGCGTTGCAACTTTGCAGTCACTCCGTGATAGGCTTGCCAGATGATGCTCCTAGCCTCTTCGGTTTGCGGTCTATTCAAGTGGCGGCAATTCGAACCGGAAGTCATCCTGCTTGCGATCGGTTGGTACGTGCGCTTTTCGCTCTCCTACCGGGATGTGGAAGAGCTCTTAGCCGAGCGCGGACTCTTGGTCGACCATGTTACTATCTGGAGATGGGTGCAGCGTTACGCCCCGGAAATGGAACGGCGTTTGCGCTCGAAGCTCAAACCCACCAACGACAGTTGGCGTGTGGATGAGACCTATGTGCGAGTCAAGGGCAAATGGGTGTACCTGTACCGGGCGCTCGACTCCAACGGAGATACGATCGACTTTCTTCTCTCGGCCAGACGCGATGCGGCAGCAGCTGAGCGCTTTTTGGCCAAGGCGTTGGCCAGAGAGAATAATCATCCGGCTGTGCGAGTCATCAACACCGATAAACACAGCGGCTATCCGCCCGCAATCGCCAATCTGCAAACAAGAGGAGATCTATCCGAGAAGTGTCAACACCGTCCGGTGCAGTACCTCAACAACATCCTCGAACAGGATCATCGGGCCATCAAACGCCGGTGCCGAGCCAGTCAATGGTTTCGTTCCTTTTGGAGCGCCCGGCGCACGATTGCCGGTTACGAAGCCATTCACATGATCCGCAAAGCTCAGGCAGCTTGGACCAAAGAAGCGGGTCTGCTCCGTGATTTCATTGTCAGCCTCTTTGCCCAAGAAGCATGAGGAAAGTCCAAAACTTTGGATCCGCTTCGCTTCAACTACAAACTTGCAACACAACCCTGAGCCCAGAGTATCTTGGAGTTGCTGCACTCTGTCGGTCTTCGTTTACACCTAAAGTCCCTGAGTCAAGAAAGGACACTCTGGTAAGTTGAGCAATGAGCTTGGCTCCTCGGGATCGGTTTCGGCTTTTAAATACTTGTGGCCGTGGTGCGCTGTTGCGACGAGCACCGACACGGCCTGGCGACCCACAAGCAGATAAAGTTGGCATTTTCCGCTCTCGATCGAATCTACAGCCATCTCTTGCGAGAGCTTCCAGGCGGAGCCGTCGGCGTTGAGCCCGCCGATAAATCGGATTTTCTGGTGGACGGCGCTGCGACCGGTCCTGTTGACGCATCTGATTCGGAATCTAGATCTAGATGGCATGGGCGCATCGGGAAACATTGGATAGAGGACCGCTCAGGCGTTAAGGGCATCGCCTAGAGATCGTTTTGCAGTTCTGGTTCTCGTAACGCTGGCGAAGACATAGTCGCTAGCATCTCGCGAAGTTTTTCGCGCAAGAGCGAGATCCGCTCATCGAGCAGATCAGGATAGAAATTACCGCGCAGAAATTGCGCCTCCAAGTGGTTCTTCTCGATCCAAGCGGATCTCACTTGATCGAGCCGAGGCCCTACCACACCGCGACTTGAAAGCTCTTGTTCTGTCCGCCAAAAGGTGTGATTCAAAAGCTCAAGCTTGTAAGCTAGGGTGTCATTAGAAAATTCGTCCCCGTCGAATTCTCTGCCCAGCGCCAGTACTGGGTTCCAAAGGGCAAAGCAGGCTGCGATGAAGATGATACAACTCTTCATATAGGCAAACGTAATTCAAAGACCGCGCCGATCAAGACCACGGGGGCCTCGTCTCGTAGCTGGGTTGAGAACAGGCGCTGGAGATACCACGGAACTCTATTAATTCATTTGTGGCCTCTATCGCCCTGCGGTCGCTTTGCGGAAGCCTGCCAAACCCGGATCGATGAATGGAGCCGCCTTCGATTAGGCAAAATTGTTGGCGCTCGAAAAGAGCGGGTCCGGTCTGCTCGGAATCGGTCCGCAAATGGATATTCCCAATTCAAAAAGGGGAAGAGCCCGCGGAGCTCTGCATGCTCATCTCGCCACGTCCTGGCCGCCACCACGGTAGAGCGAAAAACTGTTGGGCATCAGCTAATCTAGCCTGCCGGATCGGATTGGTCTGGGAAACGCACATTCGGCCCCATCGATGGTGGTGCTGCGGCCGTCCAAGTAGCCAAAAGAGCCAACCACCGGGAGATCTGCCTCGGCCGCTCGAAGTGCGGCGGGCAACGGTAGACTCAGTTCCACATACAGGTGAGCCAGCGCCACAAGCTTCGAGACATACGAGAATTGCTCCATGTTTGTACTCATTTTTGTAAACTCCTGGTTGATAAGTATTGGCTTTAAATTCTGGATGATTGAGGCGGCGTTCGCGCTAATCGGCCAGGCCGAAATCTGTTCGTTCATAGTTCCATCTTTCTTCTTGAAACCGCCGGGCGGTTGCCGTTGTCGCGGCTGACATGCTTGCCACACCCGATTGCTCAATTCCGATTCGCCGGGTTCGCGATAAAGAGGTTTGGATTGGCATCAGTTTGCTGGAGTTTTGGGGTTAGCAGCCGAGCGCACCGGCACAATGAGAGACACGGATCGATCGCGCGAACGCTGTTGGACCGAAGAACTAGGCAACGGTCTGGGTTGCCTATCGCCACTAGCTTGACGGAATACTGCGGCGATCGGCCGCAGTGTGGATAAGAGCCCGTCGACTACGGAAAAGAAATACCAGTCGAAGACGAGCAAGCTGACCGCCAGCATCCCAGCACCAGCCACAATCGAGCGGAGCCAATTGCACCGTTTTCTTTTTTCGCTAACCTGGAGTCTGTTCGGCTGATCGACGCGCGACGTTTCGCGAAGGTTTTGGTCTGCCATACGGTTAATGGAGAATGGCGGCTAACTGAAAACTAATGATTCCGGACGGACGCAGAAAAAGCTGGACGAGTGGCCGGAATGAGGAATCGAGCGCGGTGTTCGCGTGTAGGTCTCGAAGCCACCAAGCGGTTTTTTGAGTTCTTCACCGTGCCGATCCGGAACAAGAACACCCGGATCGCGTATTATCACGCCATCGGCCAATTTTTGGATTGGCGCCAAAAAGCCGGCTTTCGCCACCTCGAAGATATCGAACCGATCCATGTGGCGGCTTATATCGAAGGCCATTCCGGATCGGCCGCAACCATCAAGCAACATAGGTTAAATTCCAACAATGCAGAAATCACAGGCTCTGCGAGAGTTTTGATACCTTGTTGGAATTTAACCAGTCTACGATTTCGCTGAAAAAAGCCGGGCTGGTCTACGATTTACCTGCAATCGACACCTATGCCAAATATCGAGCTAACGTGACTCCCGCTCCGGTAAGCATCGTTGACCGTGGGACGTTTTGTTTAATGGACCTCTCGCGGGTGGGTTATGTTATTAGTATTTGCGAATACGACGAGCGGGGCAAGGTGGTGTTACGACCGGACTTCCGCGGACAACGGTTGAATTTGTATTTTCGGGATTTAACCGATGGCGTGGGTATCGCTACCGAGGCGGATATCGAAAAGACTTGTAAGTTTAGCGCGAAGTGGGCGCTCGCGGCGCGTAAAGACCCGGAGAAGGCCCCCTTGGTCGTCCACTGCGCCGCCGGGATATCCCGCTCGACGGCGATAGCGATGATCCCGCTTATCGCCTACTACGAGAGCGTACACCTCGCCGCGCGGCGACTATACCAGATTCGCGAGTTTGCCCAGCCGAATACGCACGTCCTTTACTTAATCCATCAAAGGCTTTCTCTTGAAGAGAATATCTACGAGATTCTCTTTCAGGCGCAAAATCCTGGGCTGTTTGATTAGAGAGCAGGAGATTCCGGGGGGGCAGATTCGAGGCAAATACCCTGGCATGGTTCGCGTTCGACCCGAATCAATATTACGTTGGTTCTTACGTTCTTGGGACCTTTACTGCTACCAGTACAACCCAGACGTTCAATGTTGGCATCAGTTATACGAATTCCACGTACGCCCTGCTTTCGACCATTACCTCACAACTTAATGCGGTCTTAGTCGGGACACCAGACGGCTCCCACTAAAAAACGTTTGTGAAGCGACCCTGAGATGAGGTGGTAACCACCTCGTGCAATTTTTTACGAACCGGCAAGTGACCCCAATTACTTTAATCAGGGTTCAAGGCACGGATCTGAAAACAGGGTGCCTTTGTTGCTTTGGAAACCTGGAAGTGACGATCAATGAGAAAACGACGCTCTAAAACTCAAATTAGAGCGCGTTTCACCAGGCCCGGCTATCCTAACACCCGGCATTTTTCCTTCATTTACAGTCACTCAGTCTATTGCACTGACCTGCCCGAGCCGCTAGCCGGTTCTGGTTTTTCGGTCCGGCGATCTCTCGGTCCCATTTTTTTCTGGCCGAAATTGCAGGACCTACCGAATTGTAAACATAATCGACATGTCCTCGGGGAGATCCTTGTATCAGCGCAGACCAGAACGTTACGGAAGAGAGAAGAAGAATTTTCAGCGACTTATTGAAGAACTAAAGCGGCTAGCGTCCGAACGAGACTACAGCAAGAAGCAGATCGCTACCCAGCTGGGAGTGTCGCACACCTGTATCTATCAGTGGTGGATCGGTTATTCCCTCTCGGCCAAACGGAAGACTATTGAACGGCTGAAGAATTTTTTGTCCGATCATTGAGTTATGCCCAAGAAGCCGCTACCACAATTCGTCCCGCCGATGCAGGCTTCCTCTGTGAAGGAGCCGTTCGACTCTCCGGACTGGATTTTCGAGACTAAGCTGGACGGCTACCGGGCGGTTGCTGTGATCGATTCGGGCGGTAATGCCCGAATTTGGTCGCGCAATCACTTGCCGCTTGAGCCGAAATTTCCAACAGTCCGGGAAGCTGTAAATCGACTACGTCTACGATCAACGATCTTGGATGGCGAGATCGTGGCGCTGGATAAAGATGGATTGCCTAGGTTTCAGTTGTTGCAACAATGGCAGAAACGACCGACCGCTCCGGTTATCTTTTATCTGTTCGATCTGCTTTGGAGTGATGGGCGTGACATTACCGGCACGACGGCCTTGCAACGACGTGACCGTTTGGAACAGCTCGTCAATCCTGTTCCCGGCATCCAAGTTGGCGGTTACATCGAGAATCGTGGAGTCGATCTTTATCGCTTAGCCAAAGAGAAAGAACTTGAGGGCATCATTGCCAAGCGAAAAACCAGCGCTTAGCGACCTGGAAAACGATCACCGGATTGGTTGAAGATAAAGGCGCGGCCGCAGCAGGAATTCGTCGTGTGCGGTTTCACCGAAGGAAAAGGTAGTCGCAAACATTTAGGGGCGTTGCTATTGGGCGGATACCGAAACGGACGGCTGTGCTATTTCGGACACTCAGGCACTGCATTTAGCGAAAAGGGACTGAAAGAGGCAATCGATCGATTAAAGCCGCTTTTTATTGATGAATCGCCAGTCGAAAATCCGCCTAAAATTCCCGAGAAAATCCAATGGGTTCAACCGAAGCTTGTCTGCGAGGTCGCATTTGCAGAATGGAGCGAGGATGAACAATTGCGGCAAACGACCTTTCTCGGATGGCGGGATGACAAAAACGCGAAGGAAGTGGCCCTAGAGCTGAAATAATATTTCTCCGAATAGCACAAACGTGCTCTGTCCAGCATTCGTTCCACCACTCTGAATCAATGAGGGTGCTCGCCGCCCCACGCGGTTCGACTAACGCCTCGAGCAAGAATGAATTTTATTGCTTCACTCGGCCCTTCATGTTGTCAGCTCGCTACGCTTAGGTCAGCCGTCCAGTTTGCTCCATCTTCTAGTGCATTAAGTCCGTGAATCATATAGCGCTGTGATGATAGGCTGTATAGATGGGTTTAACTCGAGTTGTATTGGCTCCGCCCGAGCGGAGGGAACTGGGACGCCGTGCACGAAGTCGATCACTGGCGGTGGAGTTGGTTAAGAGAGCAAAGGTCATTCTGATGTTAGCAGCTGGTCGGTCTTACGG